>Ga0315281_10001776_pt1 | contig 32021 bp, 28 predicted proteins | sample YL17G07_0_MG_FD_204540 | JGI IMG/M metagenome (GOLD analysis project Ga0315281, IMG submission 204540) | Sediment microbial communities from Yellowstone Lake, YNP, Wyoming, USA - YL17G07_0 | ecosystem: Environmental > Aquatic > Freshwater > Lake > Sediment | place: USA: Wyoming | collected...
CACCGGCGCCTCGCTGTTCGACGAGCGCATTCACGCGAAAGCGTGCCAGATCTGGCACGGAGAAGGAGAAGTCGCACTCCAGGTCCTCCTCGTAGGCCTTGCGCTGGCTGTCGTTCATGATGTCGTAGATCATCGCGTGAACGTCCTTGTCCGCCAGCGGTGGCAGATTGAGGCGGCGCACGTCCCCGTGCACCCGGATCATGGGCGGCAGCCCCGGGGACAGATGCAGGTCGGATGCCTTGCTCTTGACCACAAACGCGAGCAACTCAATGATGTCCATGGCGGACTCCGTCAGAGGCGGGGAGAGCATTCTAAGTCAGATCGACAGCGTATTGGCCGGCAGCTCGCGACCTGTTGATTCTCTGGTCGTGACTGTTTGGACTTCGGTTGGGGCGCAAATCTGCCACGGGCAAACGTTCGTTGACGCGCCTGCAGAAGCCGGCTGAGCGCTGCGGTGCGCCCTCGCGCGTGAAGTTGAGGTAACTTTCTTAGCTATTGCGTGGCGTCGGGCTGCGCGACAGCAATGGATTCTACGACTGGGCTTCGGTCGATGCGGCCGCGTACCGAAGGGAAGCGCTCTCGCGCCTGGTGGGCATGCTGCGCTACTCGGGACACCTCAGGGCGCCGGGCAGCGCGCTCGCCGCTGACACCAAGGGATCAAAGTAAGCGTACTTTCCAGGTGTCCCACCCGCCCAAATCGAGGCGGGACGCGACTCGGGTCCCGTCAAGCCATCGGGAACGACCACCTGCAGTCAATAGGGAAAACCGCGATGCCGCAATCCGGATCCCGGGTGACGGATGTAGTTCCGTACGTTATCCCTCGCATTCAATTGCAATATGCAGTCACGCCACGGGTCGCTGTCGTTCTTGTATCCCAGCTTCTCGCAGGCAGGTCCGTAGTGCTGGATCATCTCCTCGATCTCGCCTACCAGTTGCGCGGCGCGTTCTGTGGGCGTCGCACAGCCCGCGACTAGAAGGATCAGGGCCAGACAAGCAATCATGCGCATAGCAGTCTCCTCAACGGGCGAAGCTAGCAGCCATCATTATCCGCTTCAATGTCGATTTCCACCCAGATCTGACCGGAGTCTTCATCCAGAACTGACCCTCGGCCCGACCATCACACCAGCGCAGCGATCGCCCGGCGCAGTTCGAACTTCTGCACCTTGCCCATGGCGTTCTTGGGCAGTGCTTCCATGAACACCACGCGGCGCGGGTGCTTGTAGCGCGCCAGGCGCCCCTCGAAGAGTTTCATCACGCCGGATTCATCGAGCGCGCTGCCGGGCTTGCGCACCACGGCGGCCACCGCGATCTCCCCCCATTTCGCGTCTTCCAGGCCGATCACCGCCGCCTCGGCGATCTGCCCGCAGTCGCCGAGCACGTTCTCCAGTTCGGCCGGATAGATGTTTTCGCCGCCGGAGATGATCATGTCCTTGGAGCGGCCGACGACGAAATAGAACCCTTCTTCGTCCTGGAAGGCGAGGTCGCCGCTTCGGAACCAGCCGCCACGGAACGACGGGTTGTCCGCGTCCTTCCAGTAACCCTGCATGACATTGGGGGCGCGCACCAGGATCTCTCCGACTTTGCCCTGGGCAACATCGCGGTCGTTCTCGTCCACCAGGCGCACCTCGGCGTGAATGGCCGCCTTGCCGGCCGAGCCGGTCTTGCGGCGCGCATCCTCCAGACGCAGGTAGATCGATACCGGGCCGGTCTCGGTTGAGCCGTAGATCTGCGTCACGGCCAGACCGCGCGCGTGGAACGCGGCAATCAGCGAGTCGGGTATGGTCGAGGACCCGGCCGCCGCCATGCGCAGCGACGCGAGGTCGGCCTGCTTCCACGCAGGATGGTCGATCACGGCCCGCATGACCGCGGGAACGACCAGCGTGAGAGTCGGCCGCCGCAAGGCAACGTCGACAAGCCAGGCGCCCGGGTCGAAGCGCGCATGCACGGTGAGGCTCGCCCCGGCGTGCAGCGCCGGCAGCGTCTGGATGCACAGCCCGCCGACATGGAACATCGGCAGCACCGTCAGCACATGATCGGCGCTCGTCAGATCGTGATAGTGCGTGGAATTGATCGCGTTCCAGACGAGCCCCGACTGCGTATGCACGGCGCCCTTGGGCTTGCCGGTAGTGCCCGAGGTGTACACGATCAGCACCGGGTCGGCGTCGCTGCCTGACGCACTCCCGAGCGGCTCCGCCGCCTGCATCGCATTCCAGTCGAGCCAACCCTCGCGTACACCATCCAGCGACAGCAGCGCCAGCCCAGGCAGCGCGGCGCGCAGCGTGTCGCCGTGCGCGAAGAAATCCGGTTCAGCGAGCAGCCACTTCGCACCGCAGTGCTCCAGTATCGCCTGGTGCTCGGGCGGCGCGAGCCGGAAGTTGAGCGGCGCGAGCATGGCGCCGATGCGCGAGAGCGCGAACAGCAGAACCAGGATCTCGGGGTGGTTGTAGCCAAGGTAGGCAAAGCGATCGCCGCGCGCCACGCCCAGTTCCGCGAGTCGCGCGCTCGCCGCGTCGATCCGGCGCCACAGTTCGGCGTACGTAATGTCGCTGGCGCGGAAATGAATCGCCGTTCTGTGCGGCTGAAACGCCGCCCAGCGCTCGATGATGCGGGAGAGGTTCATGGCGCCGAAAGGATAAGCGCGATCCCCGTGGAACCACAAGGGCCGATCATCACTCGCGCAGACGACTGCGGGTGCTACTCGATCTTCAGGTTGAGCGCCTTGACGATTGCCTGCCACTTCGCCGCCTGCGGCGGCAGGCTGCGCGCGAAATCGGCGGGACGATCCGCGACCGCAACCAGCCCGGACTCGCGGATGCGTTTCTGCGCCTCGGGCGTGGCGAGCGCAGCGCGAAATTCTTCATGGAGCCGCTGCACGACGGCATCGGGTGTGCCGCGCGGCGCCACGAGGCCCCACCAGCTGTGCGGTATTTCTGCCTCCAGATCGGCATACCCGGCCTCGGCGAAGGTCGGCACATCGGGCAACGCGGCCAGCCGCTCCGGCGCGGCGACCGCGATGGGCCGCACCAGCTTCCCCTGTATCTGCCCGGCCAGCGTCGGATAGCCGATGATCATGAACTGCACCTCGTTGGTGATGAGCGCAGTGGCGGCCGCATTGCCGCCCTTGTAGGGCACGTGCACCAGGTCGAGGTTCGCCGCGCGGGCGAGCATGGCCGCGGCAAGATGCGGCGGCGTCGCAGGTCCCGGCGAGCCGTAGTTCACCCGTCCGGGATTGGCGCGGGCGTACTCGAAGAACTCGCGCAGCGTGCGCGGGGCGAATTTTTCGCTGACGGACAGCACCAGCGGTACATCCACCAGCATGGTGATCGGAACGAAATCCTTCAGCGGATCGAAGGGCATGTTCGCAAACATGAACTGGTTGGTCACCAGAACATTGGAGGGCGGCACGAGGATGGTGTAGCCGTCGGCCGGCGCGGCAAGTACCGCCTGCGCCCCGACGTTGCCACCGCCGCCGGGCCGATGCTCGACCACGATCCTCTGCCCGAGGCGCTTTTCGACGAATTCCTTCGTGACCGCGAGCACCGTCTCCATCATTCCCCCCTGCGCGAACGGAATGACGAAACGCACCGGGCGGGTGGGCCAGGCCTGCGCGTGCGCGAGGGCAGGCACAAAGACCGCAAGAAAGAGCAACAAGCGAACGACCATGGAACGCCTCCGTTGGAATCGAATCAGAACTTCGGGACCATTTCCGGCTATTCCGCCTTGATGCCGCCCTTGCGGATAACTTGTTGCCACAACTGCGCTTCCCTGCTCAATGCCGCTGCGAACTCGGCGGGAGAGTTGCCGACCGCGACAAGACCCAACTCGCTCAGACGCCGTTGCGTCTCCGGCTGCGCCAGGGCAAATCGGGTTTCCGCCGCCCAGCGCTCCAGGATTTGAACGTCGGTTCCGGCAGGGGCGGCGAAGGCAAACCAGTTGCTCGCGACAAAGTCCTTGAATCCGGACTCTATGATGGTCGGGACATCCGGAATGCCGGGCATGCGCTCGCTGCTTCCCACGGCGATGGGGCGCAGCTTCCCCGCCTTCAGGTGGCCCAGGCCGGCGCCAAGACCGGCAAGGTAGAGCTGCACGTCGTTCGCGAGCACCGCCGCCATCGCCGGCTGCAGTCCCTTGTAGGGAACGTGCACCATGTGGATGCCGGTGAGCTGCGCAAGCAGCTCGACGTTAAGGTGCGGTGTGGTGCCGCCGCCGGGCGATGCGTAGTTCAGCTTGCCGGGGTTCGCCTTCGCATACGCCACCAGTTCCTGGATGTTCCTCGCGGGCAGCGAGGGGTGAACATAGAACACGGAGGGCACGTCGGCGATGATGGTGATCGGCGCTAAGGCCTTCAGCGGGTCGAACGTCATCTTCGCAAACAGAAACTGATTGACCACGAATATGTTGGTCGCGCCGATCAGCAGCGTATAGCCGTCCGCCGGAGCGTTGGCAACCGCCTCGGCGCCGATATTGCCGCCGGCGCCGGTGCGCCCTTCGAGCACGATTTTCTGGCCGAGCCTGGCCTCGAGCGCCGGCGCGATGATGCGGAACAGGATCTCGCCGGTGCCGCCGGCCGCAAATGGGTTGATCAGCCTGATCGGTTTCGAGGGATAGGCCTGGGCGCTCACCGGCGCAGGCGCAACCAGCATCGCGAGTACCGTCGATATAGCGGCCAGCAGGCGGCGGCAGCGGGCGGCAGGGGTTTTCATATGCGGGTCTCCCTTGTCAACGCTTCGGAAACAGTTGCGCGTCGGACAGCCACGGCGACATTGCGAGGCGCGGGCCGCGCGGCGCGGCTCGCCACGCCTCATGATTGTGCTTGTTCGGCCAGACGTGGGTGCTGGTTGCGGCCATTCTCACGCGGATGGCCTCGCGAGTCACGTTGAACACCATGAAATCCAGCGCCAGGGCGAGAGGCCCGCGATAATGGCGTCGTATCTCGGCTTCCATTTCCGGGGCAGTGTCGAAGTCGTTGAAGAAATGAAAACCGACCGCGAGGCGCGGTTTGAGCATCTCGAACAGCCTGCCCGCCTCGGCCGGATCGGAGTGTACCCATCCGCTCATCACGCGGGCGCCGCGTTCGTCGTAGCCCGAGCGCTCGATGAGTTGACCCACGGTGTTGTAGGTATCGTGCACCAGGACGTCGGCATTGGCTCCGTGCTCGACCATGAACCGGTTGGGAGTGGTATCGCCGGAGTACACGAAGGACAGGCCGCTCCAGTCCAAGCGCAGACTCACCGGGCCGTCGTAGATGTGCACCGCGGGAAAGCTGGAGATGCGCACGCCGTTGCGCTCGTAGACCACACCGGGCGTCGCATGGTCGAACTCGTGGACGTCGATCTCCGCCCCGATCGCCGGAAGAAAGCCGATGCGGGTATCGCGGTCCCATGCGTACGCTTCGACCGTCTTCTCGACGAAGTGGCGCATGCCGTATTTCGGCTGCGGACCGGAAGGGCCGTGGACCTCGAGCGCCTTGGTGCGGCCGCCGACCCAGGATCCCACCCAAATCTGCGCAAAGTCCCCGACGTGATCGGTGTGAAGGTGGGTGGCAAAGCAGGCGGTAATGTCCTGGTACGGGATTTCCAGCGCGGAGAAGTTCTTCTGCGTGCCGAAACCGAAATCGAACATGAACTTGTCGCCGTTGCCCAATTCGATCAGCCAGCCGGCATTCGATTGCGAGGGCCGCAGGAACGGCCGGCCGGTCCCGAGCGCGACGATGCGCATCTCGTCGCGCCCGAGCGGTTCGGTGTTGGGGTAATAGTTGTCCCGCTTGGCGTGCATCGGATGCCTCCGTCAGAGGGGGATGCGCAGCAGGTCCTGCGCGATGTAGAGCGGACCGGCGTAATTCCTGCGGATATCGCGCACCACTTCGTCCATCAGGTGCGGGCCCATCAGCTCGACCGGAAAATGCAGTTTGCCGGCGGTCCTGATCACGGGGCTCGTCGATTCGAAATGGCCGAAATGCGTCGCCACCAGCGCCTTGACCCTGGCTTTTTTCGCCAGGATGCCGAGCTCGGTTGGGCTCGTATGCGCGAAAATGCCCACGCCGGTTTTCCTGCGATGCTCTATGAATGCCTCCGGAAACGTGCACTCGTGCACGAGCAGGTCCGCATCCTGCGCCAGTTTCAGCATGGAATCGCACGGCGCGGTGTCGCCGCTGAAGGCGACCGCCCTGCCTTCGGCCTCCAGACGCACGCCGAAACACTCCGAAATCTCCCGCGGAATATGCTCGACCCAGTCGCAGGTGATCCGGACATGCTCGTCGCTGTAGGCGAGTCCCGGCGAGCATTCGCGCACATCGGGGCGGGTTGCCTCGATGTTCTTTTGCCGCGCCGGATAGTGGGAGCGGGCGCGAAAATCGGCGTCGAAAGCCCCGCCCTCGAACAGGCGGGAGCAGAACTGGCGTGTCCCTTTCGGGCCGACCACGATCATCGGTCCCTGCCGGCCCCACATCCACCCGGTGATCGTGAAAAGCGGGAAATCGCAGATATGGTCGTGGTGCAGGTGGGTGAGAAACACGAACGGCACGTCGGCCGGATTGACGTTCGCGCGCACCATGTTGCGCGTGATCCCCGCGCCGCAGTCGAACAGGTAGTGGCGGCCGTTGTCCAGCGTGACCAGCACGCCGGACTGCGCGCGATCCGGGTCGACGAACGCCGCGCCGGTCCCAAGCATGGTGACGTTCATTGCTTGCCCATTCTCCCTCTGCCGTGCCCAGCGACGGGCGTCGCCGCAGGCACGGGGTCCAGCAGGCTTCGAATTCCGCTGGGGCCGATCGTCATTCGCTTCCGCTACGGCTCAGAATTTCGGAAACACCTGTTTCTCCGACAGCCAGGTCGACATCTTCATGCGTTCCTTGCGCTCGGCCTTGCGGAAGGCGTCGTGGTGCTCCTTGTTGGGCCACACGTGCGAACTGGTGATCGCCATGCGGGTGAGTATCCGCTCCTTCGTGACATTGATCACCATCAGGTCCTTGGCGAGGGCGAGCGGCCCCTTGTAATGGGTGCGGATCGCCGCCTCCATTTCGGGCGCGGTGTCGAAGTCGTTGAAGAAGTGAAACGCCACCGCGAGGCGCGGATTGCACTCCGCCAGCACCTTGCCCGCCTCGGCGGGCTCGGAGTGCGCGATCGTGCCGATGCCGCGCGCGGTGCGCTCGTCATAGCCCGAGCGTTCCTTGAGCTGGCTCACTGTGTTGAATGTTTCGTGCACCAGCACGTCGGCGCCCTTGCCGTTCTCCACCATGAAGTAGGACGGGGTCGTGTCGCCGGAGTAGACGAAACAAAGGCCGTTCCACTCCAGCCGCAGGCTCACCGGGCCGTCATAGATGTGCACCGCGGGGAAGCTCGTGATCTTCACGCCGTTGCGTTCGTAGACGACATGCACCTTCGAGTAGTCGAACTCATGCACGTTCACTTCGGCGCCGATTGCCGGGAGAAAGCCGACGCGGGTATCGGTGTCCCAGGCGTAGGACTCCTTCTGCTTCTCGACGAAGTGCTTCATGCCGTATTTCGCAACCGGTCCCGACGGACCGTACACCTCGAGCGGCTTGGTGCGCCCTCCCGCCCAACTGCCGATCCAGACCTGCGCGAAGTCCCCGACGTGGTCCGTGTGCAGGTGCGTGGCGAAATAGGCGGTCATGCTCTGGTAGGGAATCTCCAGCGCGCCGAAATTGGTCTGGGTGCCGTAGCCAAAGTCGAGCTGGAACTTGTCGCCATTGCCCAACTCGACCAGCCAGCCGGCGTTCGCCTGGCAGGGGCGAACGAACGGCCGGCCGGTTCCCAGCGCAGTGATGCGCATCTCATCCTGGGCCAGTGTTTCGGTATTGGGGAAATACTGTTCACGATATCCGGTCATGCTCGCTCCTCGAAGTTGCGCGCTCGCGATCAATCCAAGCAGCGCTGCAGATGTGCAAGGGGAACTGAGCCGATGCTCAGGCCACCCGTTCTCCAGTCGTGGCGTAGCGCCCGTGCAGGTAGAGCAGCGGCCGCTTTGCGGTGGTGGCCATGCGCTCCACCTCGCCGATGAACAGCACGTGATCGCCGTAGACCTGGTGCGAACGCCTGCGGCACTCGAGCCACGCCGTGCAGTCCACGATCAGCGACGCACCGCCCAGACCGGGGCGGACCTCGAGGTCGGAGAACTTGTCCACGGCGCGCAGGGCGAAGCGCTGGGAAATCTCGACCTGGTCCTCGGACAACACGTTGACCGCGAAATGCGAGGCGTGCTCGAAGGCCTTCAACAGCGGCGAGCCCACGCCGAGGGACCACAGCACCAGCGGCGGCTCGAGCGAGAGCGAGTTGAAGGAATTCACCGTAAGACCGACATCTGAACCGTCTTCCGCGACGGTGGTCACCACCGTCACCCCGGTGGCGAAGCACCCCAGGGTCTGGCGGAATTCCGCGGCATCGATTTTCTCCAGTAACACGTGTCGGTCTCCCGCTGATGTTCGGCCGGATTCTATCCCGGCGGCGGGGATAGTGACAGTTTCAGCAGGGCGATATCGTGAAGATCGCCTATCGGCGCGGCTTTCCGGGCAGTTGCGGGGCGCGGCACCAATGCCGCCATCACTGAGCGAGTGAGCCGCAGCCCTGAGCGAAGCGAGTGGAGAAGGATCTCATCCTGCCTGATGCCCGGTTGCCTCCACAAACGAGCGTGATATAGACTGGCCGTCCGCAACTTTGAAAGGAGGTGATCCCGTGAGAGACCATAAAGGCAGCGCCGACCAACAGGGCACGAACACCGGATCATGCAGTGAAGACAGGATGTTCGTGAGCCGCAGCTAAGTCGGCTTGCCTTACTGCAACAGGACGCCCCGGGGAGCAATCTCCGGGGCGTTTTCGTTTTCGGATGCGCGCGGCAAGCAATGTCCGGTAGCATTCGACTGCTCCCATGCGTATTGAACACATTCGGCAACGCCTGCGCGCTCACGGCGCCAAACCCTGCCATGAGCAACTCGCGCTCCGGGCCTGGACACAGGCGCTGCCGCTGGATAGTGGCCGGAGCCGGCCCGAGCACTTTCTTCCCATGCAGCTCCGCACTGCACTGCCCGCGATCACAGCAGAACTGAAGGCGATCGCACGCCTGCGTTCCGAGCACGCCGGTGAGGACGGTTCTGCGCGCCTGTTGGTCGAGCTGGCCGATGGCCGGACGGTGGAGAGCGTCCTGCTGCCTCGCGACGGCCTGTGCGTCTCGACCCAGGTCGGCTGCGCGGTGGGCTGCGTCTTTTGCATGACGGGCCGGGACGGCCTGCAGCGCCACCTCGGCAGTGCGGAAATCGTCGCGCAGGTGGCGCTCGCCCGTTCCCGACGTACTGTCAGAAAGGTCCAGTTCATGGGCATGGGCGAGCCGGCCCACAACATGGACAACGTGCTCGAAGCAATCGAGTTGCTGGGCACGGCGGGCGCGATCGGGCACAAGAACCTTGTCTTCTCGACCGTCGGAGACCGGCGCGTGTTCGAACATCTGCCGCTCGCGACCGTAAGGCCGGCGCTGGCACTCTCGCTGCATTCCACTCGCGCCGAGGTGCGCGCGAAGCTGATGCCGCGCGCACCGCGCATCGATCCTGCCGAACTCGTGGAACTCGGAGAGCGCTACGCACGCGCGACGAGCTATCCGATCCAGTATCAGTGGACGCTGCTCGAAGGCGTCAACGACAGCGATGAAGAACTGAATCGCATCGCCGAACTCCTGCGCGGCAAGTACGCGGTCATGAACTTAATTCCCTACAACGTGGTGCCTGGACTCGGTTTCAAGCGCCCCACCTGGGAACGCGCGGTAACGATGGCACGCACCCTCCTCCAGCGCGGAATACTCACCAAACTGCGCAACTCGGCGGGGCAGGACATCGACGGTGGCTGCGGCCAGTTGCGCGCGCGCACGGCCGCACCGGAAACTGTCTAAGCCACCAACGCCATCTGCGCTGCCCGATGGCGAGGTTTGCCGCGCGCTTACGGCAAGGAGTTATACGCGAAGAAGTGCAATTCCATTTTCGAGCACGTGTATGAGTCGTACGCGGGCGAAGGAAAGAGCACGTTTACAGAGGCCGCATAGCGGTATTTCCGGCGGACTGATGCTTACTTTATGCCCGCCTGCATGAACGACTGCATGAACTGCCGCTGAAACAGGAGAAACGCCACGAGCAGCGGCGCGACCGCCATGATTGTGCCCGCGCTGATCACGGCCCAGTCGACCCCCGACTCGGGCGCACCGAAGATGGCGAGGCCGACGGTGAGCGGGCGGGTGTTCACGGAATTAGTGACGATCAGCGGCCAGAGAAAGTTGTTCCAGTGGTAGCTCACCGACACCAGCGCATAGGCGAGGTAGGTCGGCCGCGCGAGCGGCACGTACACGCGCCAGAGCACCCCGAGCATCGAGCAGCCCTCGACGCGCGCCGCGTCCTCGAGCTCGCGCGGGATGGTCTTGAAGGTCTGGCGCAGCAGAAAAATCCCGAAGGCGCTCGCCATGTAGGGGAGGCCGATGCCGAGGATGGTGTCGACGAGACCAAGCCTGCTCATGGTGCGGTAGTTCTCGACGATCAGCACCTCCGGCATGATCATGAGTTGCACCAGCACCAGGCCGAAGGCGATGTCGCGCCCGGCGAAATCGAAGCGCGCGAAGGCGAAGGCGGCGAGCGTGCAGAGCACGAGTTGCGCCGACAGGATCATCGTCACGAGCATGACGGTGTTCACGAAATGGCGCGCGAACGGCGCGTAGGTCCAGGCCTTCTCGAAATTCGCGAGCGTGAGCGGCGAGAGCGGGTCGAAGTGCGTGGCGAGCGCCGCCGGGTGGAACGCGGCCCAGAACGCGTAGAGCAGCGGCGAGAGCCAAAGGATTGCGAGCAACCACGCGGCGCTCGTTTCCAGGAGAGGAATTCTTTTCTCGAAAATCCTCATCGGTAGTGCACCCGCTTTTCGATCAGCTGGAACTGCACCAGCGCGAGTGTCGCGAGCAGGAGGAGCAGGACCACGGTCAGCGTTGCGGCGTAGGCCGTGTCGAAGAAGCTGAACGCCACCTGGTAGATGTAATAGAGCAGGAGGTTCGAAGCGTTGTCCGGCCCGCCCTTGGTCAGGATGAACAGGTGGTCGACGAGCTTGAACGAGTTGATGGTCGCGTTCACCAGCACGAAGAGCGTGGTCGGCATGAGCAGCGGGAAGGTCACGCGCCAGAAGAAGTACCAGCGCGAGGCGCCCTCGATCTTCGCCGCCTCCTCGAGTTCGGGCGGCAGCGACTGCAGCGCCGCGAGGTAGAAGATCATGAAAAAGCCGGCCTCCTTCCAGATCGTCATCGCGATGAGGCAGCCCATCACCGTCTGCGGCTCGCCGAGCCAGTTGTGGCTCGCCACGCCGAACAGGCTGCCCAGCTGATCGAGCAGCCCGATCTGCGGGGTGTAGAAGAAGAGCCAGATATTCGCGACGGCGATCATCGGCAGGATGGTCGGCGTGAAGTACGCCATCCTCACCAGCGCGCGCGCCGGCAGCCTGTCGTTAACCCAGAGCGCCATCAGCATGGCGAGCGCGATCGAGGTCGGGATGGTGCCGAGCGCGAACCAGAAGTTGTTGTCCAGCACCTGCCAGAAGATCGGATCGTCGCCCAGGGCGGCGTAGTTCGCGAGCCCCACGAAGCGCGAGGGCCGCACTACCGTGCCGGTGGAGAACAGACTGTCGATCAGCGTCGCCGCCGCCGGGTAGTGCGTGAACCCGACGAGCAGGACCGCGGCTGGCGTGAGCAGCAGCCAGCCGTAGACGTGCTGTAGGGTCGAGCGGTTCAGCGGTACGGCCTCAGCAGCTTCTCGGCTTCAGCTTGCGCCGCCTTGAGCGCCGCGGCGGGGGGCTTGCCGCCGGTGAGCGAGGCCTGGATCGCGTCATCCAGGAGCTTTCGCACGCGGCCTGTCTGGAAGGTCGAGAGCTCGGCGGTGGCGAACTTGAACTGGTCGCGCGCGACCGCGGCCGCCGGGAAGCCGCTCACGTACTCCTTCAGCTTGGGCGTCTCGTAGGCGTCGGGGCGCGTGGCGACGTAGCCGGTGGCCATGCTCCACTCGGCGGTGCGCTCGGGCGCGGTCATCCACTTGACGAACGCGACCGCCGCCTTGCGCTCTTCCGGCGAGGTCTTCTTGAAGATGTAGAAGTTGCCCCCGCCGGTGGGCGAGCCGCGCTGCTTGGAAGCCGGCAGCATGGCGACGCCGAACGGGAACTTGGCCGTGTCCTTCACTGCGGTGAGGTTCCCCGTGGTGTGCCACATCATCGCGGTCTTGCCCTCGGTGAACGACTGGCGCAGCGTGCCCCACTCGACTGTGCCTTCGGGCATCACCTTGTGCTTCGCACCGAGGTCTCTCCAGTACTGCAGCGCGGCGATCACGTCCGGATGCGCGTAGTTGGTGCGGTTGCCGTCCTTGTTCATGAGGTCCTGGCCGTTCTCGCGCGCGAACGCCTGGAACATCCAGTACGCGTAGCCGGTGGACGGGACCATCACGCCCCAGCGGGTGACGTTGCCGCTCGCGTCCTTCTTCACGAGCTTGGTCGCCATCTGCGTCATCTCGTTCCACGTGGCGGGCGCCTTCTCCGGGTCGAGCCCGGCTTCCTTGAACGCGTCCTTGTTCCAGTACATGACGATGGTCGAGCGCTGGAACGGGATGCCGTACACCTTGCCCTTGTAGGTGCCGTTCGCCATCAGCGCCGGATAGAAGGCCTTGAGCCAGGCCTTGTCCGCGGCCGAGGTGACGATATCGTCGAAGGGCACGATCACGTCCTGCTCGAGCAGCTCGTAGATGTCGATGGAGAAGAGCACCGACAACTGCGCCGGCTGCCCCCCCTTCAGCGCGGCGAGCGCCTTGATGCGCGCGTCGTCGTAGTTGCCGGCGTAGATCGGATGGACCTTGATGCCCGGATTCTCCTTCTCGAACTGGGCGGCGAGGCCGTCGATCACCTTGGTGAGCGGGCCGCCGACCGCGATCGGGTAAAAGAACGTGAGCTCCGTTTCGGCGCGCGCGGGTGAAACGGCGGCGAGCAGTGCGGCGAATGCGAGGATGAGGAACGCTTTCATGATTTTGCTCTCCCTGGATGGTGGAAGTCTGAAAGGTCGGTGTTACAGATTAATGGCACGGATTCTGGCCGGCTTGACCCAGGTCAAGAGGCTGCGGCGGCGACGCGGGTCGCCGGCTGCAGGGCATCGGCCTCGCGCACGCCCGTATTCGCATCGAAAAGATGGGCCGATTCCGGAGCCCAGCCCAGGCGCACGCGCGCCCCGGCGCCGAGCGCGAGCTGCCCGGGCGTGCGCACGAGGAGCGATTCCTGCCCCACCTGCACCGTGAGCACGGTGTCCGCGCCGTGGTATTCGGCGCTCGTCACCACCGCCGGCACGCCGCCTCCCTCCTCCACGAGCCGGATGTGCTCCGGCCGGATACCGAGCATGAGCCCCGCGCCGCGCCCGGGCAGCACCACCGTGCCCGGAGCGCCGCGAATCGCCGCGCCCTGCGCGCCGTCGGCAAGCGCCACCAGGTTCATCGCCGGCGTGCCGATGAAGCGCGCGGCGAAGGCCGTCGCCGGCTTCGCGTACAGCTCCTCGGGGGAGCCGGCCTGCTCGATGCGCCCTTCGCGGATCAGGATCACACGGTCGGCCATGCTCATCGCCTCGATCTGGTCGTGCGTGACGTAGACCACCGTCATGCCCAGGCGCTGCTGCAGTGCGCGGATCTCCACGCGCATGCCGTGGCGCAGCTGCGCGTCGAGGTTGGATAGCGGCTCGTCCATCAGGCAGATCGGGTTCTCGGCGACGATGGCGCGTGCGAGCGCGACGCGCTGTCGCTGGCCGCCGGAGAGCTGCGAGGGCTTGCGCTCGAGTTGCTCGCCAAGGCCGACCAGCTCCGCCACGTGCGCGAGGCGCTGCTTCCGCTCGGGCTCGGGCAGCCGGCGCACCTTCAGGCCGAACACGATGTTCTCGGCGACCGTCAGATGCGGAAACAGCGCGTAGGACTGGAACACCATTGACACGCGGCGCTTGTCCGGGTCGAGGCGCGTCACGTCGCGCCCGGCGATGAAGATCTTTCCCTCGGTGACATCTTCCAGCCCGGCGATCAGCCGCAGCACCGTCGACTTGCCGCAGCCCGAGGGTCCGAGCAGCACCACGAATTTTCCCGACTCGGCGCGAAAGCTCATGTCGTCGACCGCGCGCACGCGGCCGAAGCGCTTCGAGACCTTTTCGAGAACGATTTCCGACATCGCGCTCCTCTCGCGGTGCGGCCGGCCGGCGTCGTCGGCGCTGCCGTCTATTATGTCTTGCCCTGATTGGGGAGCCAAGCAGGGCTCGAACCCATTGGCTCTACGCCACCAACGCCATCTGCGCCGCGCGTGCGAGGTTGCGCTCCAGTTGCGCCTTGCCCGATAGATACTGCTTCGGCCAGTCGATTTCAGTGAACCCCTGCTGCGCCGCTGCGTGCAGGGTCCAGAACGGGTCGGCGAGGTGCGGCCGCCCGATGGCGCACAGGTCCGCGCGCCCCGCGGCGATGATGCTGTTGACGTGATCCGCCTCGAAGATGTTGCCTACGGCGATGGTGGCGATGCCGGCCTCGTTGCGGATGCGGTCGGAAAACGGCGTCTGGTACATGCGCCCGTACACCGGCTGCGCCTCGCGCGTGGTCTGCCCCGAGGAGACGTCGATCAGGTCGGCACCCGCCTGCTTGAATGCGCGCGCAATGGCCACGGCGTCATCCGGCGTATTGCCCCCGGGCGCCCAGTCGTGCGCTGAAATCCGCACCGAGACCGGCTTGTCCGCGGGCCACACCGCCCGGATTGCGCTCAGCACTTCGAGCGGAAACCGCATGCGGTTCTCGAGCGAGCCGCCGTACTCGTCCTTGCGCCGGTTGGTGAGCGGGCTGAGGAAGCCGGCGAGCAGATAGCCGTGCGCGCAATGCAGCTCGAGGATGTCGAAGCCGCAGGCGGCGCCCCGCTGGGCCGCCTCGACGAACTGCCCGCACACGCGGTCCATCTTCTTGCGCGTCATGGCGCGCGGCATCTGGTTCTGCGGGCCGTAGCGCACGCGCGAGGCGGCGATGAGCGGCCAGTTGCCCTCCTTGAGCGGCTCGTCCATCTGCTGCCAGCCGAGCTGGGTCGAGCCTTTCGGCCCCGCGTGGCCGAGCTGCAGCCCGATTTTCGCCGGAGTGTTCGAGTGCACGAAATCGACCACGCGCTTCCACGCCCTCGCCTGCCGGTCGTTCCAGATTCCCGCGCAGCCGGGGCTGATGCGCGCGCGCGGCGCGACGCAGGTCATCTCGGTGAACAGGAGCCCCGCGCCGCCCAGCGCGCGCCCCCCCAGGTGCACGAGGTAGAAGTCGTCGGGAATCCCGTCCTTGCAGGAGTACATCGCCATCGGCGACACCACCACCCGGTTCTTGAGCTCCAGGCCGCGCATCCGGAACGGCGTGAACATCGGCGGTATCTCGCGGCGGCCCAGGCCGCTGCGCTCGGCCAGCCAGCTCTCGACCGTGGCCACGTATTTCGGGTCGCGCAGCTTGAGGTTCTCGTGGCCGATGCGCTGGCTGCCCGTGAGCAGGGTGTAGGAGAACTGCACCGGATCCAGGTGCACGTAGCGGTCCACGTTCTCGAACCATTCCATGCGGTTGCGCGCCGCACTCTGCAGTTTCAGCGCCTCGACCTCGCGCTCGGCCTGGTAAAGATCGAGCGCCCGTTCCACCTGGGGTTCCCTGGTGAGGGTGCCGGCGAGGGCGATCGCATCCTCCATGGCCAGCTTGGTGCCGCTGCCGATCGAAAAATGTGCGGTGTGCGCGGCATCGCCGATCAGGACGATGTTCTTGTGGTGCCACTTGCGGCACAGCACCCGGGGAAACTTGATCCACATCGCCGAGCCGCGCAGGTGCCGCGCGTTGCTCATCAGCTTGTGGCCATCGAGCACGTCGGCGAACAGACGCTCGCACAGCGCGATCGATTGCTCCTGCTCCATGTTCTCGATCCCGGCCCTCTGCCACACGTCTTCGGGCGTCTCGACGATGAAGGTGCTGGTGCCCTCGTCGAACCGGTAGGCATGCAGGTTGAACCAGCCCCACTCGGTCTCCTTGAACGAGAAGGTGAAGGCGTTGAGCAGCTTTTTCTTACCGAGCCAGATGAACCGGCACTTGCGCATGTCGATGTCGGGCTGGAACGCCTCCGCGTATTTCTTGCGCGTGATGCTGTTCAGGCCGTCGGCGGCGACCACCAGATCGGCGTCGGCCAGTTCATCCGGATCGGCGACGTCGCGCTGGAAAACCTGCTTCACACCCAGGCTTTCCGCGCGCGCCTGCAGGATCGCGAGCAGTTTCACCCGCGCAATGCCGCAGAAGCCGTGGCCGCCCGAGGTGATCTTCGTGCCGCGGAAAAAAATGTCGATGTCGTCCCAGTGGCGGAAGTTGCGCTCGATCTCGGCGTGGGTCTCGGGGTCGGCCAGGGCGAAATTGCCCAGCGTCTTGTCGGAGAACACCACGCCCCAGCCGAAAGTGTCGGCCGGCCGGTTGCGCTCGAATACGGTGATGTCGGCGCCCGGATTCACCTTTTTCATGAGGATGGAGAAATAAAGCCCCCCAGGCCCTCCCCCCAGCACTGAAATTCGCATCCCGCCCTCGCTCTTGGCGCCAGTTGAAACAAGCCGCGTATTCTACGGTTGTTGGTGTCCGGCGTGTCGGCGGGGGGTGAGGATTGCCATCCTGAGCGAGATTGTCATCCTGAGCGCGATTGCCATCCTGAGCGAGATTGTCATCCTGAGCGAGATTGTCATCCTGAGCGAGATTGTCATCCTGAGCGAAGCGAAGGATCTCATCATCGTGAGGCCAGGCGATGACCGGGATAAGATTCTTCGCGCTTCGCGCTCAGAATGACCAAGTAAAGCCCGAAGAATGACCAAGTGAAGCGCTCAGAATGCCATGCTGACGTGCCATTTTGAGGCGGTCGCGCGATTTGAGACAATGGCCGCCATGAACCACCCCGCCGCCGAGACACTGCGCCGCACCGCGTCGCCCGCCCTGCTCGAGTCGCTGCGCGCGCTGCTGGGAGATCGCTTTTCCACGTCGCAGGCGGTGCGCGAGCATCACGGCAGGGATGAATCGCATTTCGATGCGCCCCCGCCCGACGGCGTGGCGTTTCCGACCACCACCGACGAAGTGGCGGCGATCGTATCGCGCTGCGCGGCGCATGCCACGCCGATCATTGCGTTCGGCGCCGGAACCTCCGTCGAGGGCCACGTGCTCGCGGTGCAGGGCGGCATCGCGGTGGACCTGTCGCGGATGAACCGCATCGTGGCGGTGCGCGCTGAGGACCTCGACGCAACGGTCGAGGCAGGCGTGACCCGCGAGGACCTGAACATCCATCTGCGCGACACTGGGCTCTTTTTCCCGCTCGACCCCGGCGCGAACGCGACGCTGGGCGGCATGGCGGCCACGCGCGCCTCCGGAACCAATGCCGTGCGCTACGGCACCATGCGCGAGAACGTGCTCGCGCTCACCGTGGTGCTCGCCGACGGCTCTATCGCTCGCACCGGCACGCGCGCGCGCAAGTCATCGGCCGGCTACGACCTCACGCGCCTCTTCGTCGGCTCCGAAGGCACGCTGGGCATCATCACCGAGGTCACGCTGCGCCTGTACCCGCAGCCCGAGGCGCTGTCGGCCGCCGTGTGCACGTTTCCCAGCGTGGCCGAGGCAGTGAAGACGGTGATCCAGACCATACAGCTCGGCGTGCCCGTGGCGCGCTGCGAGTTGCTGGACGCAACCACGATCCGCGGCATCAACGCCTACAGCAAGCTCTCCCTGCGCGAGGCTCCTCATCTGTTCTTTGAATTCCACGGCAGCCAGGCATCGGTGAAGGAACAGGCCGAGACGGTGCAGGCAATCGCCGCGGAGCACGGCGGCATGGGCTTCGAATGGTCGGCTACGCCCGAAGAGCGCTCCCGGCTCTGGAAGGCCAGGCACGACGCCTACTTCGCCTGCGTCGCGCTGCGCCCGGGGTGCAGGGTCTTGTCCACCGACGTCTGCGTGCCGATTTCGCAGCTCGCCCGCTGCATCGCCGAAACCGAAGCCGAAGTGAAGGCGGCACCCTTCCCCATCATGCTGGTCGGCCACGTAGGCGACGGCAATTTCCACCTGGGCATGAACATCGATCCAAACAACGCATCCGAAGTTGCGCTCGCCGAATCGATCAACCGGCGCATGGTGGAGCGGGCCATCGCCATGGGCGGCACCTGCTCCGGCGAGCATGGCATCGGCCTGGGAAAGATGGATTTTCTGGAGCGCGAGCACGCGTCCGGCATTGCCTTGATGCGCACCCTCAAGCGCGCCATGGACCCGCTCAACCTGCTCAATCCGGGTAAGCTGCTTCGCCTCGACGGATGAGCGCGCGCCGACGTCCCGGGTCCCGCACGGCGGCGCGTGGCTACTTCTTCTTCAGGAAGAAGGTGAATTCCTTGTCCGCGTCGGTCTGGGAAAGCAGCTCGTTGCCGGTCTGCTTGCAGAACGCGGCGAAGTCCTTCACCGAGCCGGGGTCGGTGGAGATGATGCGCAGCACCTGCCCGCTTTGTATTTCCCCCAGCGCCTTCTTGGCGCGCAGGATCGGCAATGGGCAGTTGAGCCCGCGCGCATCGAGGTCCTTGTCGAAGTTCATCCGGGGTCTCCCGCATCTGCCGTTGGGCCCCAATCATACAGCCCGGTCGCCGCTGAATCCAGAACCGACCGGCGTGTGGCCAGGTCGCCCGAAACGCCGCGCCGGCACGCCGTGCGAAGGCGGCGCGCGAAGGACCTCCGGGCGCCGCCAGCAAGCGGCCCGTCAGTCCGCGGCGGCCAGCACGAGCGCGAGCACGGCCCCGATACCGGCCGGAATGCCGTAGCGCTCCCACTTCGACACGGCGTCGCCCGCGATCACCTCGACCGGCACCGAAGTCAGTTCGAGCACCTTGTTGGTGACCGAATTCTCGACCCACCGGGTCAGCGAGTTCTTGCGCGCCGTGCTCATCACGATGTGGTCGCAGCGCAGGCGGCGGGCCGTATCGGTGATGGTTTTCGCCCGCTCACCCACCTCGACGTGCGCCGAGTAGGGCATGCTGAAGCCATCGAGCATCTGCTTGATCGGGCCCAGCGCCTTCTCCGCCTCATCGCGATGGTAATCATGGAGGCTCTTCTTGCTGGCGAACCGGGCGATGTGCCTGGAAAACGGCGGCTGGACGTTCAGCAGGTGAATCTCCATCGCCGTGTTGTTCATGAATTCCTTGATGACGTGCTTCACCGCAAACTGGCAATTACGGGAGCCGTCGATGGGGATCAGTATCTTTAGCATGGTGTTTCCTCCTGCGAATCGTTGCGAGATCGATGCGAGACTTGCGCCCTGCTGCGCAAGACCGGTGACCGGTGCGCCAGACACGGGGGACTGCGCTGTGGTCCTTGCCGTCCGTTTCCGGAAGTAGATCTTGAGGAGTTCCATCGCAACCGGCGAGGCGAAGAAGAACGGCAGCATGAACAGCCAGTCACCCGCGGTAAGCGGCACGGTGTCGAAGAACGGCCGCAGGAACGGCACGTACACCACCATCAGCACGAGCAGGAACGACACCCCGACGGCCCAGACCATCCAGCGGTTGGAGAACACGCCGATGGAGAAAACGCTGTGGTACTCGGACCGGGCGGTAAATGCGCGGATGAGCTCCGAGGTGCACAGAGAGACGAAGGCCATGGTCTGCGCCGCCTCGAGATGGCCGGGGTAGCGCTGCATCGCCAGCCAGAAGACGGCGAGGATGGCAATGGCGTCGACCACCCCCACTACGCCGATGCCGATCGCCATATCCCGGTTGATCACAGGCTCGGTCGGGGATCTCGGCGGGTGCTTCATGATGTCCGGATCGCCCTTCTCCAGGCCCAGGGCAAGGGCGGGCGCGCCGTCGCTGACCAGATTCAGCCAGAGCAACTGCACCGGTCTCAGGGGGATGGGCAAGCCCATCAGCATGGCGCCGAATATGATCAGGATTTCCCCGATATTGCAGGCGAGCAGGAAGTACACGAACTTGCGGATGTTGGAATAGATGATCCGCCCCTGCTCGATGGCCGCGACGATGCTGGCGAAATTATCGTCGGTGAGAACCATGTCCGCCGTCTGCTTGGCCACATCGGTGCCGGTGATGCCCATGGCGACACCGATGTTCGCGCGCTTCAGGGCCGGCGCGTCGTTGACCCCGTCGCCGGTCATCGCCACGACGTGGCCGCGCGCCTTAAAGGCATCGACGATCCGCGTCTTGTGCTGGGGTGAAACCCGGCAACATACTTCCAGCCTGTCGACCCTGGCCGCCAATTCTTCGTCGCTCAGCTTTTCTATCTCCGGGCCGGTAAGCACCAACCCACCCGGGGTCAAGAGGCCGATGTCCCGGGCGATGGCCTCGGCGGTGTCCTTGTAATCGCCGGTCACCATGACGCTCTTGAGTCCGGCCCCATTGGCCACCTTGATCGCCTCTACCACCTCGGGTCGCGGCGGGTCGATCATGCCCAGCAGTCCAACGAAGACGAGATCGCGCTCGACGGTTTCCGGGGTGACGCTTGCCGGGACCTCCTGCAGCGGGCGATACGCCACGCCCAGCACTCGCAGCGCGTTGCTCGCCATATCGCGGTTCTGCTCGAGTATCCCCTTGCGCATGTCCTCAGTCAGGCCGACGGCCCGGCCGCTCGCCAGGCTGTGGCCGCACAGATCGAGGATGACATCGGGCGCGCCCTTGACAAAGGCGACGACCGGCGGAGCACCGAGGCCGGAGACGACAGCCTGGGCATGCGCGCCGTCAACGCTGTGTATCGTGGTCATGCGCTTTCTGTCCGAATCGAAGGGAATCTCCTGGACCCGGGGCAGCGCCTGTTCCAGCTCGCCACGCCGATAGCCGCTCTTGGCGGCGGCAACGACCATCGCGCCTTCGGTGGGATCGCCGATGATCTGCCAGGAGCGTTTGCCCGCTTCGTCGCTTCTTTCCTCCAGCCTCGCATCGTTGCAGACCAATGCCCCGTGCAGCAGGACTGTCGCGTCCGGATCGGTGCGCGGATCGAAGGGCTCCGCCCCCGCGAAGAACTCTCCGCTCGGACTGTAGCCTTCTCCCGTTATGCGGAACCGCTTGCCCCCTGCCCATCCCTGAACCACGGTCATCTGGTTCTGGGTCAGGGTGCCGGTCTTGTCCGAGCAGACCACGGTGGCGCAACCGAGCGTTTCCACGGCGGGGAGTTTGCGGATCAGCGCATGGTGCTTGATCATGCGCTGCATCCCCAGGGCGAGGCAGATGGTCACGATCGCCGGCAGGCCTTCGGGGACCGCGGCAATGGCCAGACTCACTGCGGTCATGAATAGATTGATGATGTCCTTCTTCTCGGCCTCCAGATAGTTGAGGAAACCGCTGTTTATGGCGTCGGTCAGATGCGTATCCCGGAACAGGCCATAGATGAACACCAGCGCGCAGATGGCAAGGCACGCCGTTCCGAGAACCTTCCCCAGGTGCTCGAGCTTCTTCTGCAGCGGCGTGTCCTCGTCCTCGAATGACTGGATCATCTCCGCAATGAGACCGATTTGCGTGTTCATCCCCGTACCTGTCACGAGTCCCTTGCCGCGTCCATAGGTGATCAGTGTGCCCATGAAGGCGGTATTCTTGCGGTCGCCCAGGGGTATGTCCTTGTCCAGCACCACCCCGGCACGCTTCTCCACCGGCACCGATTCGCCTGTCAGCGAGGCCTCCTCGATCTTCAGATTGACGCTCTCGGCCAGGCGCAGATCAGCCGGAACATAGTTGCCGGCTTCCAGCAGCACGATGTCCCCGCCGACGATCTCCCGGCCCGGAATCGTCATCTGCTGGCCGTCACGCATGACCTGGGCATTGGGGGCGGCCATCTTCTTCAGCGCCGCGAGGGCCTGCTCCGCCTTCGATTCCTGAATGACACCGACCACGGCGTTGAGCACCACAATGAACATGATGGCGATGGAATCGACCCACTCGCCGAGCGCCAGCGACACCGCCGCCGCGATGATCAGAATGATCACCAGGTAATTATTGAACTGATCCCAGAGAAGAGCGAAAAACCCCGGCCGCGGCCGCTCGGTCAGTTCATTGGGACCGAACTTCGCCAGACGCTCCTGCGCCTCCTGCCGGGTCAGGCCTCGTTCGAGGTGCGTCTGAAGGCCGCTGACGAGTGCTTCGATCGGCTTACCGTGGGCTTCTCTGTCCTGCATACCAGCCTCCTAGAGATTTCTGAGATCCACCGGCAGACATTCACCGTGTGGACCACCGTTCGTTCAACCAAGTATGGGTGAAGGCGCTCCCGAAGAAAATTTGAAGTTTGTGATGCCTTGCATTACGAAAACGAAGCCATGGGAGCGTTCCATAATGGCTGGGATTACGATTCGTAATGGACCACCGGCACAAGAAGAACTTGATGCCCAGAATCTATTCTGCTATAAAGAAATTGCGTGTCCCGGCGGGAGCCGGGCGCCCCTCCAAAGGGGAGTAGCTTCGGTAGCCGGTTGGCTACTACGGCGCGGTCGTCAGCACGGGCTTTCAGCCCCGGTCGCGCCGGCATTACACGAGGTAATGCGAGCGAGACCTTTGCCCATCGGGTGAAGGTGCGTTTCCGATAGCGGCCTTCATCCTGAGGTGAAGGCCGCTGTGCATTTACGGCACGGCGGTATGGAAAACGATTCGAGGAGGAATCGCCATGCTGCAGCCAGTAATCCGACGCTACCTCAAGCACGGAACACTTCCCCAGCTTCGCGTTTTCGAAGCAAGCGCGAGGCTGGGGAGTCTCACCCGCGCCGCCGAAGAACTGCACATGGCCCAACCGACGGCGTCCGTGCAGATCAAGAAGCTGACGGAAACAGTCGGACTGCCGTTATTCGAGCAGGTCGGCAGGCGCGTGTTCCTCACGGACGCGGGCCAGCGCCTCTACGCGGGCTGCCATGACGTGTTTCGCGCATTATCGACGCTCGAAGAAACGCTGAACGGCATGCGCGCCATGGAGAGCGGGCATCTGCGGCTGGCCGTTTGCTCGACGGGCAAGTACTTCGCCCCGCGCATGCTCGGCGCCTTCATCCAGCGCTACCCGGGAGTGCAAGCGTCGCTGGAGATTCACAACCGGAAGGTGCTGATCGAGCGGCTCGCGAACAACGAGGACGATCTGTACATCTTCGCTTCGCCGCTCGAGAAGGAAAACGTCGTGACCCAGGCGCTCCTGCCCAATCCGCTGGTGGTGTTCGCGCGCGCGGACCATCCACTCGCCAATACTAAGCAGATCAGCTTCGAGCGCATCGCCACGGAACCCTTCCTCATGCGCGAACCCGGGTCCGGGACACGGCTGCTCGCGACGAAACTGTTCGAGCAGCGCGGGCTTCCCCCGAATATCAGACTGGAGCTGAGCGACGACGAGGCGATCAAGGAGGCCATCCTGGCCGGTCTTGGCGTGTCGATCATGTCGCGCTTCACGCTCGGACTGGAGCCTGAGCCCTCGCGACTGATTTGCCTGGACGTCAAGGGCTTCCCGCTGGAAAACCACTGGTACTTTGCCTATCCGGTCGGCAAGCAGTTGTCGGCAACGGCCCGGTCGTTCATGGATTTTGCCCGGATCGAGGCCAAGGGGCTCGTGATGCAGAGCATCGCCCAGCACCGGCAATAGGCGTTGTTTACACCTCGGGTGTGGACAGCACCGGCGGCGTATTTGGGTTTAAACCCGTCTCACGATTTTGCGAAGTTGCGAATTTTCGAAGTTGCCACTTCGCAAATTCGCAACATAGCTAAATCGTGAGATTGATTGACGGCAAAGCAAGCCAAGCGGTCGAATTCCAGCTTGTCGGCTTCAGGCCTGCCGGCTCGCCTTGACGATCTCCGCGCGCAGCTCGTCGTAGCTCTGCGCGACCGGAAACTGCGGGAACTCGGCGATCACTTTCGCGGGCGGCCGGAACAGAATGCCCGCGTGGGCCTCGGCGAGCATGGTCGTGTCGTTGTACGAATCCCCGGCGGCGATGGTGTGGAAATTGAGCGCCCTGAACGCCTTTACCGATTCGCGCTTCTGGTCACGCATGCGCAGCCGGTAGTCGCGCACGCGGCCGCCCTCGTCCACCACGAGATCGTGGCAAAAAAGCGTCGGGTAGCCGAGCTGGCGCATCAGCGGCGCCGCGAACTCGTAGTAGGTGTCCGACAGGATCACCACTTGGCAGTAGTCGCGCAGCCAGTCCAGGAATTCGCGTGCCCCGTCGAGTGGCCGCATTTCCGCGATCACCTTCTGGATGTCGGGAAGTCCCAGACCCTTGCGGTCGAGGATCTCGATGCGCCCGCGCATCAGCTTGTCGTAGTCGGGTTCGTCGCGAGTGGTCTTCGACAGCTCCGGGATGCCCGCTCGCCTGGAAAACTCGATCCAGATCTCCGGAATCAGCACGCCTTCAAGGTCAAGACAAACGATCTGCAAGCAAGTCTCCAAAAGCGGGAAAATCGATTCGATCTTGCCGGGCGCAAATACAGCGGATCCGATACGCAGTTCGGCGCGCGGCATTGTAATGCAGAAGGGCGGATCTATTATTTTAATCAGGTCATTTGCGTATCGAATCGGGACCCGGCAGGACTCCTATATACTCTCGTTGCTGCACTGCACAACAAATATGACAATACCGAACGGCCAGAAAGGGAAAAGCACTGGCGCCCGTCCTGGGCGCGGGGCGGACGTTTACGGCACCTGCCATGATAAAATCCGCGGCTTCGCGGGCGAAACGGCCCTTCGCGGCTCGAATCGCCGCATTGCCGCCTGTCCCGCCGACCAGATTCAGAACGCCTGATGCAGTCACCCGCCAGAACGACAGACGCGCCACAGCGGAGCCGCTACAGCTGGACCTATTTTGCATCGCCGGCGACCTTCTATCCGCTCGCCGGCGCGATGATCCCGTGGTTCGCAGTGGCCGCGGCATTGTTGTGCGCTGCAGGGCTCTATGTCGGCCTTTTCGTCGCCCCGACCGACGCAACGCAGGGCGAGTCATATCGCATCATTTTCATCCACGTCGGCGCGGCGTGGATGTCGATGTTCCTGTACGTGGTCATGGCGTTCTGGGCCACCATCGGACTGGCATGGAACACCCGCCTGGCCGCAATGATGTCCAGCGCGATCGCACCCACCGGCGCCCTGTTCACGTTTCTTGCGCTGTGGACGGGCTCGCTCTGGGGCAAGCCGACCTGGGGAACGTGGTGGGTCTGGGATGCACGCCTGACTTCGGAACTTATCCTGCTGTTCCTGTACATAGGTTTCATGGCGCTGCAGGCCGCGATAGACGACCCCCGCCGCGCCGACCGGGCCGGCGCCGTGCTCGCCATCGTCGGCGTGATCAACGTGCCCGTGATCTATTTCTCCGTCCAGTGGTGGAACACGCTGCACCAGGGGGCATCGGTGAGCGTAACCCGCGCACCCAGCATGGCCGCCATGATGTTCCTCGGCATGATCCTGTTCGCGCTTGGGTTCTGGATGTACAGCGTCGCGGCGGTGCTGTCCCGCGTGCGCTCCATCATGCTGGAGCGCGAGCGGCGCACCGATTGGGTCATGAGCGAGATTGGGATGGCCAGATGAACTGGGGCAGCTTCGATGCGTTCGTCGCCATGGGCGGCTATGGCTTTTACGTCTGGGGCTCATACCTCGTGACGGCAGCCGGTCTTGCGATCGAGATCGCGCTGCTCATCGCGCGCCGCAGGCGCACGCTGCAAATGCTGGCACGCCTACACGGATCGGAAAGCCTATGAAGCCACGCCACAAGAAATTCGTCGCGATAGCAGCGGGCGTCGCCGGCCTGGGTCTTGCGGTGGGCCTCGTTCTTTCGGCGTTCCAGAAAAACCTGGTATTTTTTTTCACGCCCTCGCAGGTCGCGGCCAAGGAGGCGCCCGTCGGACGCAGTTTCCGCATCGGGGGCCTGGTGGAAACCGGCAGCGTGAAACGCGAGCCGGACGGGGTCACGGTGCGTTTTTCCGTCACCGACACGGCCAATCGCATGCCCGTTGAATACCGCGGCCCGCTGCCCGACCTGTTCAAGGAAGGCAAGGGCGTCGTCGCCCAGGGCAAGCTCACGGACTCGGGGATGTTTCAGGCAAGCGAGGTCCTCGCCAAGCACGATGAGAACTACATGCCCCCGGAGGCCGCCGAAGCGGTGAAGAAGGCGCATGGCGGCGGTTCGACCGCCACGCTGGTCGAGGCGGGCAAGGGAGCCACAAAATGATCCCGGAAATCGGCCAGGTCGCGCTCATCCTCGCACTGTGCCTGGCGCTTGTGCAGGGCATCCTCCCGCTCATCGGCGCGTCGAAACAACGCCTTGCCTGGATGGCGATCGCACGTCCCGCCGCGCAGGGCCAGTTCGCGTTCGTCACCATCGCGCTCGGATGCCTCGCATGGTCCTTCTACGCCAACGATTTTTCGGTGCAGTACGTGGCACAGAACTCCAACACCAAGCTGCCGCTGGCGTACCGGATGTCCGGCACCTGGGGCGGCCATGAAGGGTCCTTGCTGTTGTGGACATTCATGCTCGGCGGATGGTCCACCGCGGTGACGATTTTCGGCCGCCGCCTGCCGCGCGAGATGTTGGCACGGGTACTCGGCGTGCTCGGCCTGGTGAGTTGCGGATTCCTGCTGTTCATGCTGCTCACGTCCAATCCGTTCGACCGGCTGTTCCCGGTTCCCGCCGACGGCCGCGACCTGAATCCCCTGCTGCAGGACCCGGGGATGGTGATCCACCCGCCGATGCTCTACATGGGCTACGTGGGCTTCTCGGTGGCCTTCGCGTTCGCGCTGGCGGCCCTGATCGAGGGACGTCTGGACGCCGCGTGGGCGCGCTGGACGCGGCCCTGGACGGCGCTCGCATGGACCTTCCTCACCCTCGGTGTCGCGCTCGGGAGCTTCTGGGCCTACTACGAACTGGGCTGGGGCGGCTGGTGGTTCTGGGATCCGGTGGAGAACGCCTCATTCATGCCCTGGCTGGTGGGCACCGCGCTCATGCATTCGCTGGCAGTCACCGAGAAGCGCGGCGCATTCAAGGGCTGGACGGTGCTGCTCGCGATACTCGCCTTCTCGCTCAGCCTGCTCGGAACCTTCCTCGTGCGCTCCGGTGTGCTCACTTCGGTGCACGCGTTCGCGACCGACCCCAGGCGCGGCATTTTTATTCTTGTTTTCCTCGCCATCGTCGTCGGCGGCTCGCTGACACTCTTCGCCGCGCGCGCGCCGCGCCTCGGCCTGGGCGGGGCCTTCGAACTCGTATCGCGCGAGACCATGCTGCTCGTAAACAACGTGCTGCTGCTGGTCGCCGCCGCTGCGGTAATGCTAGGCACGCTCTATCCGCTTGTGCTCGACTCGCTGGGACTGGGCAAGATCTCCGTCGGCCCGCCCTATTTCGAGACCGTATTCGTTCCGGTGATGGCGCTGGCGATGCTGCTGCTCGGCGTCGGACCCATCACGCGCTGGAAAAGCAACCGCGTGCCCGAACTCATCGCGCGCCTGCGCTGGGCCGCCTTGGCCAGCCTGGCGGCCGGCGCGCTGCTGCCCCTGGCCGCCGGCCGCTGGAGCGCACTCGTCGCTGCCGGCCTGCTGCTCGCATGCTGGATCGTGGCGAGCTGCGTGGTCGAGCTGCTGGGCTGGGTGCGCCATGACGCCGCAGGCGGATCGGCATGGTCGCGCCTGCGCAGGCTTCCGCGTGCGCACCTGGGCATGCTGATCGCGCACTTCGGCGTCGCCGTGTTTATCGCCGGAGTGACGATCGTGAAGGGCTACGAGACCGACACCGACGTGAAGCTCCACATCGGCGAGGTCACCGAACTTGCCGGCTATCGCTTCCGCCTGGCCGCGGTCGAAGATGTGACGGGCCCCAACTACGTCGCCGCGCGCGGCACCATCGAAGTGACCCGCGCAGGAGAAAAATACACCACCCAGTTCCCGGAGAAGCGGATCTACACCGTGCAGAAAATGCCGATGACCGAGTCGGCAATCGATTACGGTTTCTTCCGCCACCTCTATGTTGCCCTCGGCGAGCGGCTGGATAACGACGCCTGGCTGGTGCGCGTCCACTACAAGCCCATGATCGGATGGATCTGGTACGGCTGCCTGCTGATGGCCCTCGGCGGTGCGCTCGCCGCGAGCGACCGGCGCTACCGCAGCGCTGCGAAAGCAGCGCAGGCCGGTGCGATTGCGGGCAGCAAGACGCTTGCCACATAGCAGGGCAGACCGAAAATGAACCGCCACCTGCTGCCATTGGGGATCTTCGTCGTGATCGCGGTGTTCCTCGCCATCGGCCTCGGTCTGGATCCGCGCGAGGTGCCCTCGCCGCTCATCAACAAGCCCGCACCCGCTTTCTCGCTGCCGCAGCTGCAGCAGCCCGCGCAGACGTTCTCCCACGCGGACATGAAGGGCAAGGTGTGGCTGCTCAACGTGTGGGCGTCCTGGTGCGTGGCCTGCCGCGAGGAGCATCCGGTGCTGGTCGAACTGGCGCGCGCCGGAACGGTGCCGATCGTCGGGCTCAACTACAAGGACGAGCGCCGCGATGGCCTGAGGTGGCTTTCTCAGTTCGGCGACCCGTACCGGCTCTCCGTATACGATTACGACGGCCGCATCGGCATCGATTACGGCGTCTACGGGGTGCCGGAAACGTTCCTGATCGACAAGAACGGCATCATCCGCTACAAGCGCATCGGCGTGGTCACGCCCGAAATCCTGCGCGACAAGATACTCCCCCTCGTGCGCGAGCTGAACGGCAATGCGTAAGCAGCTCGCGGTCGTCGTCATCGCCCTGTGCTCCGCCGTGTGCTCGCTCGGGGCGCACGCCGCCGACGCGCTGCCCACGGAGTCGGCACTGGACAAGCGCGTCAGCGCGCTCTCGCAGGACCTGCGCTGCCTGGTGTGCCAGAACCAGACCATCGCCGACTCGCAGGCCCCGCTCGCGATCGACCTGAAAAACCAGATCCGGGAGAAGATCGCGCAGGGTCTGAGCAACGACCAGATCATCGACTACATGGTGCAGCGTTACGGCGACTTCGTGCTCTACCGCCCACCCGTCAAGGCAGCGACGCTGGGTCTGTGGTTCGGTCCTGCAGCGCTCCTGATACTTGGACTCGTCGTGCTGTTCCGTTACCTCGCGCGCCGGCGCAGGGAACAGCCCACCGACGCCCCGCTCACCGATGCCGAACACAGGCGCGCTCAGATGCTCCTGGGCGTGACTGACAAGGAATCCAAGTGATTGCGTTCTTGGCGGTTGCCGCCGTAATGATGGCCGGCGCGCTGCTGGCCGTTCTGCCGCCGCTGCTTGCGCGGCGCGAAGCCGAGCTGTCGGACCGGGGCGCCGCCAATATCGGACTGCTGCGCCGGCAACTCGATGACAACGATGCGGAGCTGCGCGCCGGCACGATCGACCGTGGCCAGTGGGAAAATACCAGGCGCGAGATCGAGCGGCGCGTCGTCGAGGAAAGTCAGGCCGCAGACGGCGCGCGGCTCGTGGCAGCCGCCAACGAACGCAGTCCGCGCATCGCGTTGCTGCTTGCGATCCTGCTGCCGATTGGAGCGATCGCCCTTTACATCGTCCTTGGCGAACCGCGTGCGATATCGGGCAAGCCGCCGCAGGAAGAGGCCGCCGGGCACGCGGAGGAAAATGAGCGGCTCCTTGCGATGGCCGAGAGTCTGGCGAGAAAACTCAAGGCTGCACCCGAGGATGGCGACGGTTGGGCGATGCTCGGTCGCACCTACACCTTTGTCGGTCGTTTCCAGGAGGCGACGAACGCCTTCGAAGAAGCCATCAAACGACGTCCCGAGGACGCGCGCCTGCTTGCCGACTACGCGGATGCCTACGCGGTAGGCAAAGGTGGCGGCAGCCTTGCGGGCGAGCCGGAGAAACTGATCAAGCGCGCGCTCGCTCTGGATCCGAATCAGCCCAAGGCGCTTGCCCTTGCGGGCACCATTGCATTCCAGAAAAAGGATTTCGCCGCCGCGGCCCGGCACTGGGAACGCGCACTTTCCGTGATGCCGGAAGAAGGCGGATTCGCGAGGCAGATCGCCGCCGGTCTCGCCGAAGCGCGCGAGGCGATGGGTCAGCCGAAGAGCGCTGCGATTCCGTCCGCGTCCGCGAAGGCAGCGCCCGCCAAAGGCGCTGTGACCGGAGCGGCCGGTGGTGCGGCGGGAGGAACGGTGAGCGGGACGGTGACGCTGGCGCCGGAACTGGCGAAGCGCGCCTCGCCCGCGGACACGGTGTTCGTATTCGCGCGCCTGCCCGAAGGCGGTCCGCCGCTTGCCGTCATTCGCGCCAAGGTCAGCGAACTGCCGCTCAAGTTCAGGCTGGACGACTCGATCGCGATGGGACCGGACAGCAGGCTGTCGACCGCGCCCCGGGTCGTTGTCACGGCGCGCGTCACGAAAAGCGGAAATGTCGTAGCGCAGAGTGGTGACTTCGAGGGCATGAGTTCTCCGGTGATCCCCGGCGCTTCAGGGGTCGCCGTGCGCATCGACAAAGAGCGCTAGCGGCCGCGCGCGGGCGTGGCCACCCGAGCAGCCGTCACTGAGCGGGCTTCCAGCGGTTGTTCTGAATGGTGACCCAAACCATGTCGCCCGCAACGAGGCCGGCATGGTCGCGAGGGCTGTAGTTGAATACGCCGGTATTCAACGCCCGGGTCTTCGTATTCTCGATCCCGTCTCTCAGCGCTTTCCTGAATTCTTTGGTTCCGGGGCTTGCCTTGGCGGCCGCTGCCGTCAGCGGGCTTTCCAGGATCTTCCACGCGTCCCACGACAGCGCCGCGAAGTTCGAGCGACTGTCCTTGCCGTACTTGCCCTCATAGCGGGTCAGGAATTCCAGGGCCGGTTTTTTCGACGGATTGCTGTCAGGCAGCTGCTCGGCGACCAGCATCGGGGTAACGAGGAGCAACGTGCCTTCGACCGCTTTGCCGCCGACGCGCAGAAATTCATTGCTGGTCACGCCGTTGGTCTGGTAGATCGCTCCCGCATAGCCACGTTCGCGCAACGTGGCCTGCGGCAGGACCGCCGGCGTACCGGCAGCGCCGATGAACACCGCGTCGGGCTTCGCCGCGATGATCTTGAGTATCTGTGCCACAACGCTGGTGTCGTTGCGGCTGTAGCGCTCGTTGGCGACCACCATAACGTTATTGGCGGCAGCCGCACGCGCCATCTCCTGCCCGTAGGCATTCCCGTAGGAATCGGCAAAACCGATGTATGCAAAGGTCTTGATGCCGGCTTTGACCATGTGGCGGACGGACGCTTCGGACTGAAGGCTGTCCCCCTGGGGAACCTTGAATACCCACGCACGCTTCGCGTCCATTGGTTCAACGATGGTGATCGACGAAGCCAGGCTTAGCAAGGGGGTTTCGCTCTCGGCAACCACGTCGATGAGTGCGATCGAATTGGGCGTCAACGACGGCCCTACGATTACGTCGACCCGGTCCTCGGAGATCAGCTTGCGGGCGTTCTTTACAGCAGCGGTGGTGTCGGTAGCATCATCAAGGACGATGAATTCGACCGACCTCCCGGCGACCGTTCTGGGCAGGATATCGATGGTCTGTTTCTGCGGAATGCCCAGGGCAGCGGCTGGGCCTGTGATCGAAAGGATGACCCCGATCTTGATTTGAGCCTGTGCGCCAGACATTCCCAGTGCGCATAGCGTCAACGCAGCCAACAGTTTCTTTATCATCGTATTGCTCCTCTCTCTGCTGATTCAAGCCATGGCGCGGCCGGTTTACCCAGCACGCGGCGATCTCTTTTCACTCTTCGCACCAAATCCGACGCGCGCAGTCTCCGCTCCCGCGAATTTGCGCGCGCCAGCTTCCTCATGACGACGCGACAACCGGCATCAGCAAATGGGACGGATATCGCGAATCGCTGTAGATCGTATGCTCCGTTTCTGTCGCGTTGGTCACGTGATACCAGATCGCAAAGTCCTCCCACGGCGAATCCTGTCCCTTTATCAGGAGCTGAATCCGGTGGCCCTTCATGAACACGTACGAAGTGTCCCTGATGTCGATCGCATACGGGTAGATCTCGCCGGGTTTCA
>Ga0315281_10001777_pt1 | contig 32004 bp, 27 predicted proteins | sample YL17G07_0_MG_FD_204540 | JGI IMG/M metagenome (GOLD analysis project Ga0315281, IMG submission 204540) | Sediment microbial communities from Yellowstone Lake, YNP, Wyoming, USA - YL17G07_0 | ecosystem: Environmental > Aquatic > Freshwater > Lake > Sediment | place: USA: Wyoming | collected...
CGATCCCTGCCACGCCAGTTGCCGATTCTTTGGCCACAGCCCCTGCGGTAACGCCATGGTCCGGATCGTGTAGCCCGCCACCGCCGAGTCGATCCCCATCACGTTTCGCGCAATCTGTTCCTGGACCACGGCATCGGAATACTTGTTGAGCTGCGCATGCCAGAGCGTGTGATCGCAGAGCTCGAAGCCGTTGTCGGCGAGCCATTTCACTTTTTTCAGGCGCCACGCCGTGTGCTGGCCCTCGAACCCTGGCCCGTCGCCAAAGAAATTGTGGCCGGACGCGCCACCGTTCAGCATGCAGAACACCGCCCTGCCTTTCCAATCTGGATGCGCTGTCGCGAAGTCGTTCCAGATGCCGATTGCGCTCGTCGGATCGATCTCGAGCTGCCCGTTCTTCGCGACATACCTGAATTGACTCGGTGACGCGTCGTCGAACACAAAGACGACCGGCGACATCCCTGCCGGCACCATTGAAAAATCCTTGTCCAGCATCTGCGCGATCGTGATCGGCCGATAGCCGCGCGCGTAGAGCATTTCCATGTCCTGTCGGAAAGTCTCTCGCTTTCGCTGGTACAGGGTATTGACGTCCCCGACGATGTGGTACTCGACCACCGGAATGCGCCCAAGCGGGTTCGGCGGCCCGTACACGCTGTCCGCCGCCTGCGCCGTCGCTAGGTGTACGGCGATCGTGCCGCCGGCGGAGTCGCGGACCGTCGTCGCGGCGGAGCGCGATTCCCCGACCGTGCCGCGGCGCCCGCCTTCGCACGCGCCGAGCACGGCCGACAGATAAAGAACGACGTGACGCGACAGCAGGTGACGCTTGGGCATGTGCGGTAGGGTAATCGTTGATGGTTCGCGCCGCCGGATCGCGACGAACGATCTGGAAACCTGCGAGAGCGAGGGGCGTACCAAAAGGGACTCCCACGCTTAGTCTTCGTTACGCGTCCTGCTCGACTCTCCGAGAGAACCAACATGAAAAGTCTACTGCTCCGCCGCTCAGGCGTGATGGTCGGTGTGACGGCGCTCTGTCTCGCTGCCGGCGCCAGGCCGTTCACCAAAGGCATCACCTACCGCGTCAGAATGTCGTCCCGACTACCGCCAATGATGGCGGGACTGGGCGGCGATGGAGGCGTTGGACCCCTCATCCTTGCCCGGGCAAGCGCCGTTGGCAAACGGGCTCGCTTTGATCTCCAGACCTTTCAGCCTGCCCCGCAAGGGATGAGCCTCGATGCCTACGTGCTCGTTCTCGATTCGTCGCGGGTCGTCCTGGTGAACCCTGACGAGCGGAGCTACTCCGATGCCAGTGCGCTGTTTGGCGGCGGTGGACTTGGTATGCTCAGCTCGCTCGCCGGTGGTCGCCGTGGTGGGCGAGGCGGTGACGGTGGTGGCGGTGGTGGCGGTGGTGGCGGTGGTGGCTTCGGCGGTGGGGGAATGCCGCAGATCGACATCAATGGCCTGGTCACCGACTTCGAGGTCGTGGGGGCGGATAGCGTCGACGGTCGCCCGGCGACGCACTACCGCATCGTGGCCGATATGACCATCGCCGCGATGGCACTGCAGCTACCAATGCGCATATTGATCGATACATGGACGGTGAACCTGCCCTATCACATCGTCAATCCGTTCGAGGGTGCGTCGACGGTTTCTGCGGACGACCCCGCAGCCAAGTTGACCGCGAAGCTCAACGAGCTACGCGCGAAGATCGAGGGGACGCCGCTCAAGACCGTCATTACCACTTCACTCAGCGGACTGGGCGGCGCGGGGGTGTCACTCGACTTTGTTCAGACGACGACGATCACGGACATCAAAGAGAGTGATGTCGACGAGAGGCAGTTCGCGATTCCGGCCGGATATACAAAGAAGAACGGCGGCTGATCCGGTCCGCCAGAAAAAGGCCGGTGACTCACCGAGTCACCGGCCTTCTTCATACCAACCCCAGTCTACCCTTTACAGCACCCCAACCCACTTCGCCTGATCCACGGCGAATCCCGGAAACACCGCGTCCAGTTTTTTCGCGCCGAGATGTTTGGCGGCCACCTCAGAAAATACCGATCTGAAGTCGGTCGTGAGCGCGAGATCCCTGCCTTCGTACAGTTGCTCCGGTTCGAGGCCCGGCCACTTGCCGTGCACTTGCTTTCCCTTGACGTCGCCGCCGATCACGAACAGCGCGCTCGCATGCCCGTGGTCGGTACCGCCATTTCCATTCTGCCGCGCTGTCCGGCCGAACTCGGACATCGTCATGATCGTCACTTCGGCCATACGATCGCCAAGGTCGGTGACGAGCGCGTGAATCGACTTGGCGAAATCGTCGAATCGATTGGCCAGCTGACCGGTCGCGCCACCCTGGTTGGCGTGTGTGTCCCAACCGCCAACGTCGGCAAATGCGATTTCGAGTCCGACGTCAGACTTGATGAGTTGCGCGATCTGCCGCAGGTGCCGGCCGAACGGGCTGTTCGGATACGCCGCGCCGTTCCGGGGGGCGTATTGCTGCGGGTTAGCAGACCGTAACACACGCACGGCGTCGAACATGTCGCCGCCGGCGGCGTGCACCACGTCCGATGTCCCGGTACGGTAGAGTGCCTCGAGCCGCTCGGCCTGGGTGCCGTTGGTCCGAATCGTGAATGCGTCAAGGTCGTCCATCGACACCGTCGGCACTGTTCCATCAAGAATGCGCGGCGTCTGAGCCGTCATGGCTACGGCGCGAAACGCCGATGGCTTGCACGCCTCACACGTTCCTTCCGTCGCCAGGTAGCGGTTCAGCCAGCCCTGCCGCGTTCCCTTGTCGTCGGGGGTCCCGCTTTCCATGTAGTCCTGCGCATCGAAGTGAGAGCGCGTACTACTCGGGCTTCCGACCGCGTGGACGGGGGCGACCATGCCGCGGTCCCAAAGCTCCTTGAGCGGCGCCAGCGAGGGGTGCAACCCATAAAATCCGTCGAGATCGAGCGCGGCCTGGGCGTTCCCCGCAACCGGACGCGGCACAGCAATCGCCGGCCGCAGGCGGTAATAGGCTGCGTCCCCGTGCGGGACGATCATGTTCAACGCATCGGCTGCGCCGCGCTGGAACAGGCAGATGAGCACTTTCCCGCGGGCGTTTCCGAATGTCGCCGCGCCGCGAGCCAGCTCGGATGCAAACGCACTGCGCCGGAGAAAACTCGGCGCGAGGCCAAGCGTGACGAACGACAGCGCGCCCGACTTGACGAATACTCTTCGGTTCATGGTCGACTCCCTAGCGCCGCTGAAATTCCGGCGCGCCGAGCGCCAGGCCAATGACTTGCGCGAGCCCCTGCAGCGTGATCTGTTGATTGGGCCGTGGGATCTGGCCCTGACCGCGTCCTCCGCCGGCGCCACCCAGCTGACGAAAGGCGGCTGGCGGCGTTCCGCCACCCGTATCCATCATTCCCGGGCGCGCGGCCGAATCCCGCGCCAGTGTGGGAAGCAGCGGATTCGCGCCGGCCAACAATACCTGCCGTGTGTCAGGCGAGATCTGTCCACCAAAGAACAGCTTCACCACGCCGTCGACCTGGGACTCCCTCGGTGCGCTTCGCAGTTGTTCGAGTTCAGGGACGCGGCCCGCGACTACGCCTGGGACACGCCCGGATGCGACGAACAATCCGAAATTGATCCGGCCGAGAATCGCTCCCGTGTTCATCCATGCGTCGCCGCGGTCAGGCCAGCCGTCAGGTGTGGCATGACCAAAGATCGGTTGGCCGAGCTGAGCGACGGCCTGCGCCGAACGCGGTGTTGCGTCGGGCTCAGCCTGAACGGCGCGCAGTGCGCTCGCCACAACTTCGAACGGCGTCTTCACTTTCGAGCGATATGCGGCGCGGCTGAAAAACTCGGCGCTCGTCACGACGCATCCCACGGTCTGACGGATGTCGCCGTCCGTCTGTGTGAACACCGCTGCGCACCGGTCGATCAACGCCTTCGGCGGTTCGTCGCTGATGAAATGCCGCGCGAGCTTGGTTGTGATGAACGTCGCGGTCGACGGATGATACGCGACGATGTCGAGTACGTTCGCGCCGTCTTCCTCGCCGCGACCGGCGGCGAGTCGATGACCGAGAACGATCTTCTCTCCCGCGTCGTGGAACTCCGGCCGAAAGATGAACCCGCCGCCCTGCCCCATCGCGATGGTCCATCCGGTCAATGCACGCGCCACCTCGATCACGTCGTGTTGCGTGTAGCCGCCGTCCACGCCCATTGTGTGGAGCTCCATCAGCTCGCGTGCGTAGTTCTCGTTGAGGCCGCGCCGCTGCCGGAGCGCTGTCGGCGCCGCCATTCCGCGGCCTCGACCACCCCTCCCGAACGTTGGAGCCCTGGCGAGCGTCGGGTGCATGCTGTCGGCCTGGCTCTGCCAGTTGTCCAGGTAGAACAGCATCGCGGGACTCTGTGCGACCGCTCCGAGCAAATCGCGGAACTTGCCCATCGCGCGCGGTCGAATCACGTCGCGGTCGTAGGCCGTGAGAAAAAGGCGCTCTTGCGGGCCTTTATTGGCGAACACCGAGAAATGGTTTTCCCAGAAATTCACCATCACTTCAAAAAGCTGGCGCTCGCTGGTCACGGCGCGTGCCAGCGTCGCCGCCTGCAATTCCGGAAGGACGCGTTGATTCTGCTGCATCGCCGCCGCCATCTTCGGGTCGACCGCGGCCAGTGCCAGGCGCGAATCGCGCCGTGCATTGAGAGTATCTCCGGCCGGAACCTGCATCCGTTGCTGCTGGTTCCGCGCCTGCTGCATTGCCTGGTACGTTTGCATCATGTCACTGGTAGATGCAGTCAGCGTGCTATACCGTCCGATCAGTCTGTCCGTGGCATCGTCGCCAATCGCCGCCGGACGTAGTTGGAGCTGAATCCAGCGGTCGATCCCCATCGCCCGGATCTTCTCCGCATCTCCTGGACGCGCTCCAAAACCGAGCCGATTTAGGACGTGCTGAACCTGTTCGTCGGGGAGAAGCTCGCGTTCACTTGCCGCAGACGGTGCGTAGGCCAACCGGCCATCGTCGGCCATCCGTGCTGTCGAGGTCGGACGCGCGATACCTGGCCCACCCCATGAGGGTGTGCACGCTCCGATGAGGGCACCGGCGAGAACCAGTATGGATCGACGCATAATTGGCTGCTGTGAAACTGGCCTGTAGACGCCGGCGGCAGAGAGGGCGTTAAGGAATGTGGCCTTTACTGCACGCCGACCGTTAGTTCCCGAGAATATTCTTGGCGGCGACCCCTACTGACAGGGCGCCGACTGACTTCCTTTCGACTGTGCCGCGCCTACCCCCCTCCCGCGAAGCATTTGACGACCTTGCCCGTTCTCTCCTGAGCGGAGCTACGCCGCACAACCAGGCCGCGATGCTCGTCGCCGAGCTGGACGGCTTCGGGACGTTGGCTTCGAATGCAGGAAGCCGAGCCGCGGACGGTGTCGCGGCCGGCGTCGGCAAGCTGTTCGCGGCGTTGCTTCGTGCTGATGATATCGTGTTGGCGCAACCCGACGGCAGATTCTTCCTGCTTCTTCCGGGCAACACCCGAGACGAAGGTCGCCAAGTGGGCGAGCGGCTGGCGACCGCGGTCAGAACCTACGGCCTCGCGGGGGCCGATCGCACCGTCGCCGAGCGACTCAGCTTGTCGGTCGGTGTCGCAGCGATCCCCGATCACGGGACGACTATCGCGGAGCTTTATCCGCTCGCGAACGCGGCCTGTGGGCGCCTCGGTGCCCGTGGCGGAGACGGAGCGACGGTCGCGCCGCTTTCGCACCATGAGCTTCTCCATCGTCCGCTCAGCATCGACCGGTTTGCCGGACGCACCGATGAGTTGATGTCGCTTCTCCGGCATATCGACGAAACGGTATCCGGGCGGCCCCGTGTTGTGGCGGTTCTCGGAGACTCGGGGTTGGGAACGGCGACCCTGCTTCGTCAGCTCGAACCGCACGTGCGGCTCCGAGGGGGAGCGATGATCACGGCTCCGTCCTCGCCAACTTCCGTTCGCCAACCGTACGCCGTTTGGGCGTCGGTCCTCCGTGGTCTGCATCGGTATCCGGACGCGCAGCAGCGTGAATGGCGCGAGCTCCACAAGGTCGTTCCCGCGCTTGGCCCGAGCGCCCCAGATCAAGCGGCCGGCAGCCAGCATCGCCTGCTCGAGGAGCTGTTCACCTATCTGCGAACGGCGTCGGTGGCCAGGCCGCTGGTGATCGTGCTCGACGAGATGCAGTGGGCGGATGACACATCGTGGGACGCGCTCGAGCACATCATGGGGCAGATGGACACGGAGCGTATCCTCATTTGCCTCACGTGCCGAAACGAACGCGAGTTCGCCGAAGCGGCAGAGCGCCGGCAGATTCTCAAACGCCACCAACTGTACCACGAATTGGTCCTCACCCGACTGACGCGCGACGAAGTCAAACAGTGGCTGTCGGCGGCATTTCACCGTCAGGAGATCGGCCGCGAGTTTCTCGCCTTCATTTATCGCCACACCGAAGGCAATCCGTTTTTCCTGTCGCAGCTCGTCAGCGCGTTGGTGGAGCAGGGCGCGCTGTGGCACTCTGGTCAGCGGTGGGAGTGGACTCCCGTATCCGAGCTTCGCCTGCCGCCGGGGATCGAAGCGTTGATTGCGCAGCGGTTGTCCCGTTTTTCGGCAAGTAGCCAGGCGATCCTCAGCACTGCCGCGCTTCACGGTCGTGAATTCGACGTCCGGTTGGTCGTCGATTCGGGCGCGGGTAGCGAGCCGGCGGTGCGGCTCGCGATGAGCGAGGCGGTCGGTGCCGGGCTGATCCGTCCTCGATCCGACCGCAAGACCGGCGCTTTCAGCTTCGCCCACGACCTGGTCGCTGCCGCGCTCATCGACGCAATACCCCGTGATGGGTTACGCGACCTCCATGCGCGCGTCGCACACGCCTTGGTTGGGCGCGGCGACCGAACGGCAGGTGAGATAGCCATCCATTACAACGATGCGCGCGCGACCGGCATGGCCTACGAGTACGCGAGGAAGGCTGCTGTCGAGGCGGAGCACCTCTATGCCGCGAGCGCTGCGCGGGCCTATCTCGAGATCGCAGTCCACAACTCTGCGTCCCCCGCGGAGTTGGCCGAAGTACGCGTGCAACTTGCGCATCTTTCCGAGATCGGCGGCCGCTACGATGAAGTCGAGGAACTCTGCGACTTGGCCATCGAGTGGTTTGACGGACAGGCCGACCCTAAGCGGTCCCTTTCCGTTCGCCGGATGCGCGAGCGGGCGCGCATGGAACAGGGTCAACCGGCCCGCGTCACGCTCGCCGCGCTGGAAACCCTCGGCGAACGGGCGCGGGAAATGGGATACGACGAGGAACGTGTTGCGATCCTCACCCTCGCGTCCCAGACCCACAGCCGCTTGGGCGACGGTCGGATGGCCGCCCAACTCGCTGCAGAGGCCGTCCAGATGGCGGAGCCACTCGGCGACTGTGGGCTCCTGGCTGATGCAATGCTTCGGCTTGGGGTTTGCCTCGTGAATGATGCGCCAACGCGCTGCCGCGAAATGGCGACCCGCGCCTTCGAGTTGTACGAAAGCATTGGTGATATTCGCGGACAGGCTCGCTGCCAGAACTGCATCGCCATCGCTTCTCAGTTCGAGGGGAGGTTGCCCGAGGCGAGGAGTGCCTTCACCCTTGCCATCGCCATGGCAAAAGTCGCCGGAATGCCTGATGTCGGTGGCGCCTCGGCCCTCAACCTCGGCGTCCTGATCCAGAAACAGGGTGAGTTTGACCGGGCGCGCGAGCTGTTCGCCGAATCGATGATGTCGTTTTCCGCAGTCAAGAACAGCGAGTATCAGCTCATCGCGCTGTTCAACATGGCCCATTGTGAACGGGAGCTCGGCGCTTGGGAGTCTGCCGCCGAGCTGTACTCCACGACGTCTCCGCTCGCGGACCGAATAGGCCACGGAGACGTGGAAATCGGCTCGCTCGCCGGAGCGGGGCTGTGTTACCTCGAGCTTGGCAAGCTCGACCGCGCCAAGAAAGCCGCGCTTGAGGTCCGTGGTCGGTTGGATCGGCGAATGGAATGGTTCCAGGGACGCGAAATCGCTGAGGCGCTGATAGTCCGCGTCACCGCACTCGATGGCGATGCGGAATCGGCGATTTCCCGGTTCGAGGGCGCGCTGGCTAGCGCTGAATCAGTGGATCTTTATACGGCGGTTTGGCTTACTCTGAACTGCGCCCCATCCCTCAGGCAGCTCGATTCCTCCCGCGTCGGGTTGTCCATCAGGCGGTATGAATCGACCGTCGAAAAACTTGGATACGACGAACTGGCAAGGCGTTACGCCGCGCTCGTCAGGGTTTGAGCGGGTCGTTCGTTACCACTGTCGGCTGGTGTAAGTCCCTACTCCCGAATACATTAAGCGACCCTCCCTGGGATTCCGGACGCACGGAGTCCGGAGGATGCTTGTCCTCCAGATGGTCCCCCAAAATGCGACACCCCGCTAGGCTCTTGGTCTCGGGCGCCGCTCTAGTCGTTGCTACATCCTGTAACAACGAATCCTCCGTCGCACCTCTCCGGGGTGCCCCACCAAACATCCAGGGTTCAGCCGCTCTCGCGGCGCTCGCCACTCCCGTGGATGTGGATTTCGTACTTCCGGCTGCCGGCGGCAGCGTCACGATCCTCGGGATGTACACGTTGGACGTGCCCGCGAACGCGGTCTGCGATCCGAACGCCGGAGATTTTCAAGCCGGGTACGCCGCCGGCGATTGGGACGCTCCGTGCACACCAGCTACCGGTGACGTCGCGGTTCGGGTGACCCTGCAGTGGTCACACAATCGGTTGTGGGCAGACTTCTCGCCGTCCCTCCGCTTTGTTCCGAGTGAGACGGTGACGATCTCGACCAATATTCTGGCGTCCGGCGTTCGCTACTACGGGCGGGGCGTCGATGGCAGCCCTGGCGATTTTTCGGCCGGCCGTTCAGCAAAGTGGGGCATCCTGTTTGCCCACGCGATTGGTGCAAACCCGGTTAGTGAGTCACGGGCTGATCCGTCTGTCCGCAGTGTGATCGATTTCACGACCGGCACAATCTCGAGGCGTATCAAGCACTTCACCGGATATAGCATCTTCACCGGTTTAGAGTGCGTCGTGTCGCCGGACGATCCCTTCTGCGTCGACGACGGCGGTCAGTAGGTCTCGATTCACCGCTGCGATCCATGAACGAAAAGCCCCGCTTTCCTCGCGGGGTTTTTTGTTCTAGCAGTCACTTGAGTTGCCCTGCCTTCGCCGTTTCCTTGCAGCGTGAATCGCAATGAATTGAAACACGGCGCGGCGGCAGGCTTGCTTGCGGGAGCGTCGACAACCGGCGCGCTCATCGCGCTGGGCATGCGGACCAACACCGCGTCCAAACCGTTCAATGTCATCGCATCGCACCTCCTTGGCCCTCTGGCATCGAACGCCACGGGGCTCGTCTCGGCCATCACGGTCCTCGGCGTTGCAGTGCACCTGCTCGTGACCGCGGTCATCAGCCTGCTCGTTCTCCGAATCGTGAGACACCGGCTATTGCCGCTATGGCTGGCGACGGCAACTACCAGTCTGCTTTTCGGCCTTGTGTCGGTTGGCATCGCTCGCCGCGGCGGCCAGAGCCTTGCGCAGCTGTTCCCGATGGGAGATGTGGTGGTCTACCACCTCATTCTCGGCCTCTCGCTCGCTGCGGGCATCCGCTTTGCAGATCCAGCTGGCGCCGACGACTGACGGGCGTCGGGAATTTCATGTGACGTTTTGCGGCATTTCGCAGTTTGATTGGAAACGGGAATCGTCGATAGGTACTTGAGACCGTGTGGTCGGGCGAAGATTATGGACGGCAGAGACGTGATTGGCTCGCAGTATTCACTTCAGCAGGCGATGGACATCCTCGTGATGGTGGAGGATGGATCCGAACACTCGACAGCCCTGGCCCACGTCAGCTCTGTGCCCGGCTCGGTGCACGGGTCGGAGCGACCGTCGCGCGACGTCGTCACGGTATACGGTGAGCCGACGACCGAAACGATTGCGCTGGCGCTTGCGGCGGCCGTCGAATCGCACCGTGACTCCGATCGGGGTCGGTCCGATACGGTCCGGCACTTCGGAATCTGGGCCGAACGCGGTGCGATCGGGGACGCGGCGTGGCACAACGAGGACGGCCATCTCATGACCCGTGACTTGCTCATTTCGGCCGAGCAGCTTCAGCAGACCGCTCGGCAGCTTCTCGATGAATGCGGCCAGCTGATTCAACGCCTCGTGGCCAGCCTCAACATGCCCGACTGGCCTGAGGGTGCTCGCCGCGCGATCAACGTGTCGCTCGCGCCCCTGGCTGGGGTGACCGCGCCGGTGTTCGCGCCGCTCGACGCGATCGTCGAACGGTTTCGCGAAGCCGAGGGCCTCGCCTTCGAAGCGGACGTCGAGTAAAGCCAGACGTGGCGGGCAGTTAAGGCCGGGTCCAAGTGACTCGGCCTTTTCCGCGCGTAGGTGAACGGCTCCCATTAATGGGGAGTTCTCCCCTTGACGACTGGCGGTCGCTCGTCGCAGGCTCAAGAAGGGAATCCCTTCGCGAACGAGGTGCGTGAGTATGCGGGAGTATCGGAGTTCCGAAATCCGCAACATCGCGGTCGTTGGACACGGGGCGAGCGGCAAGACCAGCCTGGTCGATGCGCTCGCCTTTGTCTCAGGGAGCAGCAAGCGACATGGCTCAGTGCGCGACGGGACGGCGCTCACCGACTACGCTGCCGAAGAAACCGATCGGGGATATTCGATCAATCTCGGGTGCGCCTTTGCCGAGTGGCAGGGCAGCAAGATCAATCTCATCGATACCCCTGGGTATCTCGATTTTCATGGCGAAGCGACCGCGGGCCTCGCGGCGGCCGACGGCGCGCTGTGCGTCGTGTCCGGGACGCACGGCGTTGAAACCGGAACGGAGCTGATGTTCCGTGAAGCCGTTGACCGACGGGATCCTGTGCTCTTCGTCGTTACCATGATGGACAAGGAGCACGCCAACTTCGATCGCGTCTATCAGCAGATCAAGCAACGGCTCACGGCCAAGGTGATCCCGGTCGAAGTCCCGGTTGGCGAAGGCACGGACTTCCATGGAATCATCAATCTCTTTACCAGAAAAGCTCACGTCTACAAAAAAGGGGCGAAGACCGGCGGCTACGAGGAGACCGACATCCCGCCCGAACTCCAGGCAACCTTCGATCGCTACTACCAGGAACTGATCGAGTCCATCTCGGCGACCGACGACTCGCTGCTCGAGCACTATCTCGAGGGTGCCGAGATTACACGTGATGAAGCGATCGCCGCGATGAAAGAGGCGATGAAACGCATGGAGCTTTTTCCGCTTTTCTGTGTGTCAAGCGAGCTGAATTATGGAATGCAGGCGGTGCTGACAACGGTCGCTGAGCTGATGCCGACCGCATTCGAAATGGAAGAAGTCCACGCCTTCACCGGCGCCGAAGGTGACGCAACGGTGGAGATACACGCCGTTGATGACCGCCCAGTTACGGCGCAAATCTTCAAGACAATCGCGGAGCCTCACGTCGGCGACGTCTCGTTCTTTCGTTTGTTCTCGGGCAGCGTCGCCAACGGCGACGAGCTGTTCAACGCAACGCGCGGCACCGCCGAAAAGCTCAACCATCTTTCCGTTTCTCAGGGCCGGGATCGCATCGAGGTTCCGAGGCTGCACGCCGGCGACATCGGCTGCGTTGCGAAGCTCCGCAACACCCATACGAATGACACTCTGTCGACGAAAGAGCATCCGGTCCGCTTGCCCCTGATTCAGTTGCCACCGCCGGTCGTCGAGATGGCGGTCCATGCGGTGAACCGCGCCGACGAGGAGAAGCTCCAGATGGGACTCCATCGCCTGCACGACGAAGATCCCACGTTCGAAGTCCATTACAACTCCGAAACACACGAGACGATTGTCTCCGGTCTCGGCGAGCGGCACATCGAGGTCGCGATGTCGAAGCTCAAACGGAAGTTCGGGGTCGAGACCCAGTTGACGCGGCCGAAGATTGCCTACCGCGAGACGTTCAGGGTGAAGGCCGAGGGCCAGGGTCGCCACAAGAAGCAGAGCGGCGGGCGCGGACAATTCGGCGACTGCTGGGTGCGATTCGCACCTCTGCCCCGTGGCGCGGGGTATCAGTTTGTCGACGAAATCGTCGGCGGGTCCATCCCAAGGCAGTACATCCCGGCCGTCGACCGGGGGATTCAGGAGGCGTCAGTCCGCGGCGTGCTGGCCGGATATCCGCTCGTCGACTTCAAGGTCGAAGTGTACGACGGCTCGTACCACACCGTGGACTCGAACGAGATGTCGTTCAAGATGGCCGGCATCCTTGCGTTCAAGACGGTCGCGCCAAAGTGCAAGCCGGTGCTGCTCGAGCCGATCGACGAGGTTGAGGTCGTTACGCCCGACGAATACATGGGCGATGTGCTCGGCGATCTATCGTCGCGCCGCGGCCACATCCTTGGTACAGAGCCGTCAAACGGCCTCGGGACACGGATCCGCGCGTTCGTCCCGCAAGCAGAGCTGCACACATACGCGAGCTCGGTACAATCGATGACGCAGGGGCGAGCTTCGTTCCGGCGGCACTTCAAAGGCTACGAAGAAGCGCCGCCGGAAGTCGCCCAGAAGGTGATCGAAGAAACGGCCAAGCATCAGACCGAGGAAGTGGCGGCGCACTGATCGAACGCCGCCAGGCTACGAGCCAGTCTTTCTCTTTCGCTGCGCACCGACTTTTCCAGCTTTCTTCGGCCGCTTGATCGGAACGATTCCGTTCTGCGCGGCGATTTCCTGCCTGTCGGGATTGCTTCCCGGGCGGGGCTGCTTGTAGACGAACCGCTGACCTTCGTAGTTCCGAAAGACCACTTCATCCTCGTTCAGCTGTTCCACGTACTCCGGCAACAGCGGCACTTTACCGCCGCCCCCTGGCGCGTCGATGACGAAGTGCGGAACCGCGAGACCGGACGTCCAGCCGCGAAGTGCCTTGATGATTTCGAGACCCTTCTCGACCGTCGTCCGGAAGTGCTCGCCCCCGGCGACCTGGTCGGCCATGTACAGGTAGTAAGGCCGCACCCGCGCCTTGAGGAGCTTTTGCATCAACTCCTTCATGACCTGTGCGTCGTCGTTGATCCCGCGGAGTAGCACGGTCTGACATCCGAGTACCACGCCGCTGTTCGCGAGCTTGGCGAGTGCCGCGAGGGTGGCCGGCGTCAGCTCCGACGGATGATTGAAATGCGTGTTCATGTAGACGGGGTGGTACTGCTTCACCATCTCGCAGAACTCATCCGTGATCCGCTCCGGCAGATGTGCGGTAATACGGCTCCCGAGTCGAATAATTTCGACATGCGGAATTGCCCGCAGCCGCTGGAAGATGTGTTCGAGCCGCCGATCGGAGAGCATCATCGGGTCGCCGCCCGACAGGATGACGTCGCGAATCTCGGGATGCGCGGCGATGTACTCGAACGCCGAGTCGTACTGGTTCAGCGGAATCTTTTCGGGGTCACCGACCTTGCGACGGCGCGTACAGAATCGGCAGTACGACGCGCAGACCGGGCTGACGAGAAAGAGGACACGATCCGGGTACCGATGCGTGATGTTCGGGACCGGCGAATCGGCGTCTTCATCGAGCGAGTCGATCATGCCATCGACGATGTCGAGCTCCTCCGTGGTCGGCACGTACTGCTGCCAAATCGGGCTGCCCGGCTCCCCGATAATGTCGAGGACGTTCGGGGTGATCCGCATCTGAAAGTTCTCGAAGGCCGGTTCGAGCCCGTCGACGTCGATGTTGTCAGGCCCGAGCTTCTCGGCAGCCTTCGCGAGTGTATCCACGCCCTGATGCAGGATCTTTTGCCAGTCACTCATAGCCACGTGCTCCGCGTTCGCTCGGGTGAGGGTTCATCAAACCCTTCGCATAAATCACCCGGTCATCACCGGGGGCATAGAAGTCGCGGAGCCGCGCATGCGCGCGGTAGCCGCGACCTTCATAAAAGTGTCGCGTCTGCGCGTAGGACGTTCGCGCCGACGTTTCAACCACGAGCAGGCGCGCCTCGCGATCCTGCAGCCGCCGCTCGACTTCATCGAGGAGGCGCGATCCACCGCCCGATCCCTGATGCATCGGATGAACGGCGATCCAATACAGGTCATATGTGCGATCGGTACTCGGTGTCGGCCCGTAGCAGGCGTACCCGGCCAGGCCGCCGTCGCTCGTGAACGCTCCAATGAACTCGTAGTCGGCTGGGCCGTTACGGGTGCCGAGCCGAACCCCGTCGGTTGGACCGCACGACTCATCGAACAGCTCCAGGGCTACCGCGACCTCGTCGTCGCGAAACGCGTGCGTCGCATGGAGAATGTCCTGCAGTCGGTCGCGATGACCGTAATCGAGCTCCCCGATGTGAACGCCGGTCATGTCCCTCCGCTGGCGAACAGTTCGAGCGGATAGCGCTCCTCGTCAACGACCACGCCGGACAAACGCTGTGCCAATGCCCACCCCGTCTCCTCAGCGCTCTCTAACTTTCGACTCAGTCCGAGCTCGCAGATGTCGCGGATCAAGGCGGAGTACTCCATCCCCGCGACGCCAGCCATCCGCGCGAGCCCAGCATCCGGCGCGATGTCCGGATTCGCATTGACCTCGAGGATCCACGGTCGGCCGTCGGCGTCGATGCGCATGTCGACCCGCCCATACCCGCTGCCGCCGACCAGCCGCCAGGCGGCCACCGCCGTGCGCCGAACCTCGTTCGCCAGCTTGGCGGGCAGCTTCGCAGGGCAACGCGGCGCTGCGCCAAGATCTTCGGCGCTGCCGGTCGACCACTTGGACTGGTATGTCACTATCCGCCACTTGCCCTCGGGCATGCCGGCGAAATCGATTTCGGCGATCGGAAGCACCGTGTCGCCGAGCACCCCGACATTCACTTCACGGCCGGCGACGTACCGCTGGACCAGAATTTCGTCCCAGCTTTCGAGCATCGCCTCGACCCGCGCGGCGAGCGCCCGCGTGGTCCGAACCACCGACCGCTGCTCGATCCCCAACGACGCGTCCTCGGCCGCTGGCTTGCAGATGGCGGGGAACCCTACCGATGGCAACGGCGACCCACGCCGGACCACACCGAAGCGTGGCACGGGCAGGCCAGCGCGATCTAGCAAGGCGTTGATGACGTGTTTCCGAAGGCAGACGCTGGTCGTGTAGCTCGAGCTGCCGGTGTACTGGATCCCGAACAGCTCGAGCACCGCGATGACCGCCGGTTCGAGCGACGCGATGCCGTCAATTCCCTCGCACATGTTGAAGGCGAGGTCGAACTTTCCGCGGCGGATCTTCTCGATCCACCGCCCATCCTGATGCACTGGAATCCGCGTCACCTTGTTGCCTTCACTCACCAACGACTGCTCGATCGCCGCCACCGTCTCGAGGATCAGCATGTCGGGCGCGGCCGCGAACGCCGACGCGCCGTCAAACAGGAGGGCGACGTTCACGCCGTCACCGCCATCAGTCTGGATGCAATGCCCGCCGGCCGGGCGAGAGTGACACTGGTTCTTGCCGCCGCGTGGACGATGCAGCTCTGGATCAATTCGTCGTACGACAGGCCAGCGGCCCGGGCAGCCTTGGGCAGACACGAATTGTCCGCCGGGTCGGGCAAAATACCTGGGAGCGGGTTGACCTCGACGAGATTCGGAATGCCGGCGGCATCCAGCCTGACGTCGACGCGCGACCAGTCGCGACAGCCGAGCACGCGGTATGCGCGCAGCACGACGTCTTCGATCCGTGCCCGGAGAGCCTCAGGCACACGAGCCGGGCATTCGAAGATGTCAAGCGGGTTCTCCGGTCGATCCCAGATCCACTTCGCCTCAAAGCCATAGATCGGGACGGCCTCAGCGGGCAGGGACCCAAAGTTGATCGCGACAATCGGCAGCACGATCGCATCCGGTCCGTTTCCAAGCACGCCGCACGTGAATTCGGCGCCGGGGAGGAAGGTCTCCGCGAGGAGAGGCTGGGCGTACGTCTCGAGCAGCATCTCGCCGGTCTCGAGGAGTGCCTTTGCGGTCGTTACGTAGTTCCGCTCGGTGATGCCCTTCGACGAGCCCTCATGGATGGGCTTGATGAACAGCGGCGTCCGTGCCGAAGGCACCGGCAGTCGCGTCTCTCCGCGACCGATGGCGCGCAGATCATTGGTCGTCCGCGCAACCGCGAATGGCGCCGTGGGTACGCCGTGGAATACGAGCGTTTCCTTGGTCTTCGCCTTGTCGAGGCAGAGCGACAGCGTGAACGGATCACTCCCCGAGTACGGGATTCCAAAGAACTCGCAGATCGCCGGGACGTGTGCCTCGCGATTCACGCCGGTGAGACCCTCGGCGATGTTGAAGACAATGTCGGGGCGTGCGGCGCGGAGTTTGGCCGGAAAGTCGTCATCGGCCTCAAGCCGGATTACGCGGCCGAGGGCGCCGAGTGCCGCCGCGACGGCGTCGATCGTCTCCGGCCCGTCCCACTCGGCGAACCGGTCATTTTGGGAGGCTTCCGCACGTGACGACGCCGGTACCTGAGATTTCTGGGGGGCGGAAGAACTGGGGGCGGCAAGTCTTGCACCGCTGTTCGCCGATGCAGAGGACAAAGAGTTCCGGGACTGGCTGTCCCGGCGCGTACTGGGCGGCTCTTCGTCGTTTTGAGAATCGCCGGAGGTCTCGAGCTCCGGAATCTCCGACGCAGCCGGCTTTTGATTGTACGCGAACCCGATGCGCGTCATCCAGCCTGGGTTGATCGATCGCGACGGACCGCCGCCGCTCGATTGCAAAACCTCGCCGATCTACTCGTTCCCCCGTCTCACGTGCCGTCGTAAAACGCGACGACGCATATATGAGACGCGTGAAGAATAGGACGCGCGCCAATAACGCGCAATGATTTATTTCGAGAACTCAAACTTTGTGGAACGTCACTCGCGCCGCTTCGCGTCGATCGGCGGCGACGTATATCTCGAAGTCTGAGAAGAATCCTGGTGCTTCGGCGGCCATCAAGCGCAAGACGGCGACTGCACAACGTCGGATCTCCATCTCCGCGCCCTCACTCGACCGAAGCTCGAGCATCGTCCGCCATGCGCGCGCGTTGCCGGTGACCACAATCTTCGTCTCGGTCGAATTCGGCAGGACCCCGCGGGCGGCTTCGCGCGCCATTTTCCGCCGGTGCACCTTGTCATCCACCCAGCGGTAGCGGTCGATGAGCTGCTCGACCAGCGCGACGTACGTCCGCTGCGCGCTCTCGATCTGCTCCCGCCATGCCGCTTCCAACGCTTCGTCACCGGCGACCGCGGGCGGGACCACGAACGCCGCCACCGACTCGTCCACGTAGCGCTGGGAGAGCTGGGAGTAGGCAAATCCCGCCCGGTGCCGCACCAACTCGTGGGTGAGCGAGCGCGACACTCCCTCAAGGAGAATCGAGTAAGACGCGTGCTCGAGCACGCTCCCGTGGCCCTGCTTCTTGATGTTCTCGAGGTATTCCCGGGTCGGGCGGCTCGCCGGATTGGCCTGGCTCATGTAACAGAGCCGGCCGGCGAACTCCGCCAGCCGTTCGCCGTCGGTATGCTCACCAAGCCACTTCACCGGTAGATGCGCTGGCTCGAGAAATTGCGGCCGCGCAAGCAGGGTGAGCCTGGGCTCGTAATACAACTGGGGCGTCGACATGGAGAAAGCGGTTGATGGGGAAGACTGAAAGAAAGACGCGGCGCCGAAACGGGACAAGCACCGCCCGCAGACCTCAGCGGCGTTCGAGCAGGTCCAGCCGGAACGCGGAGTAGCTGCGCGACCGCTCGACTTCGGCGAGCGCGCGTGAAGCGCGCTCTGGCAAAGCCTGGAGAGCTGGGTCGTACTTGATCGCCGGCAGCACACGACTTGCACCCGTCTTGACGCCCGGGTTCAACAGACCGTCCGGGTCGAACGCGCGCTTGGTCGCCGCAAACTCCCGGAGGCTCGCCTCACTCCAGACTCGATCGAGAAGCGGGGTACGCAGACGGCCGTCACCGTGTTCGCCCGACAGCGTTCCCCCCAACAACGCGACCAGTGCCGTCACTTCATCCAGGAGGTCGTCAAGCTTCCGGCGCCAGCCCCGGGCATTTACGTCGACAAGCGCGTTGACATGGACGTGGGCGTCGCCAGCGTGTCCGAATATCACGCCCCGGATCTGCTGCCGGTCCAGCGCCGCACGGACACCGGCGATGTATTCCCCAAGTCGCTCGGGCGGCACCGCTCCGTCCTCAATGACCTGCATGGAACGCAGCCGGTCGCTCAGGCGAGCGATCATGGGGCTAGCGGCGTGGCGAAGCGACCAAAGCGCCTCGCGCTCTGTGGGCGCAGTCGCCACTCGTGTCTCGGTGGCGCCGGCGCGGGAGAATCCATGGACGACTGCCGTCGCCGCGGCCGCAGCGTCCCCGGCGGTTGCACCCTCGACGTCGGCGAGAAGAATCGCTTCGGTTGCCGCATCGATCGCCATTCCCGACGCCGTCGCGACGAAATCGAGAAAGGTCTTGTCGAGCAGTTCGCAGGCAACCGCCCCCGCCTCGCGGGCGCGAATCGCCGCCTCAGTTGCGGCCGCCAGCGACGAAAAAACGCCCATCACACTGGCCGACCCGCCGGCGACCGCCGCCAGGCGAACCTCGACCTGTGTGAACAGGGCAAGCGTTCCCTCGCTACCGACGAGGAGATCCAACAGGTCACCCGACTCGGCAAAGCGGGTGGTGGCATAGCCCGACGAATTCTTTCGTACAGCGATGTGCCGCGTCCCCGTGGACGCCATCGCTGATCGTTGTTTCAGCAGCGCTGACAGCGCACTCGACATGGAGCCCGCAAGGCCGCGGTTCTCCCCCCGCCGGATCCAGCCACGCGATTCGTCGGCGAACGCGCATTCGACGCCGCTGACCCACTCCCGCATTGAGCCAAACGCGAGACTGTGGGCACCGGCTGCGTTCGTCGCCGTCATTCCTCCGATCGTGCAAAAGGCGGCACTGGAGGGGTCAACAGGGAAGCGCAGACCCGCTGTCCGGGCAACGGCCTCGACCTGCGCGCATATCGCCCCGGGTCCGACTGTCAGGCGATTGTCGCCTAGATGTGTCGTGTCGATGTCCGTCCAACGCGAGAGGTCGACGATGACGCCCGGCCCAATCGCACCGCCGGCCATGCTACTCCCGGAGCCCCGGGGGATGAGTACAGCGCCCTCCGCGCGAGCCCACTCAACCAGCGCACCAACGTCTTCAGCGTCCGCCGGCACGGCGACCGCAACAGGATCGATTCGCTGAATGCCGGCGCTCTCGGAGTAGACCCCCCGCGCCTCCGCGTCCTGCCGAAAGATGCCGCGAAACCGGTTGGGGGCTCCAACCATCACGGCGCGCTCAGCGACGACCCTGTAACGCTGCCGCCGTTGCGGCAAGTGTCCCGAGCAAGCCGCCAGACCGGCGGTGATCGCCACGCTCAAGGTGGTCGAGCAGCTGATCGAGTGCCAGCTGCCCGCGACTCACCGCGGTCGCCTGCGAATTTCGCGAGACTCCCAACGCCAGCGCGGGCACGCCGATCACCGCAACGATGCCGAGCGCGACGAGCGCCGCCGGAACGACGATGACGACGGCGCCGACCGCGGTCGCCGCGACACCAACCACCGCTGCAAGCGCGGTTCCACCGGCCAGCCTGCTGCGATGGTCGGCGAGGTTTGCATCCAGCGTGACCAGCGTGCGCGCCCCATCGACCGCGGTCGCGGTCGCTGAGACTTCCGCGGCTCGCGTCAACGCGTAATCGCGGCCGCCGACGTTGAAGGCGCGACTGAGATTCCCAATGAGGTCTCGTCGTGGTTCCCAGACGATCCGGTCGCCGACGCGCCGCTTCAGTTGCAGGGATTCTTCTTGAAGCATCCACCCGTCGATCGCGTCGAGGATCGCGCCCGGTGTACCCCCGACGACGCGCGATGCCTGTACGCGGCCCGGGCCAAACATGGCTGCCGCCAGACCGCGTTCGTCCGGCGCCGCTCCACGGGTCCGCTCCTCTGCCATCGCCTGGCGCAGATGCTCAGGCGACATACCGGCTTCGCGGCCGAGCTCGACGATCTGGTCTTCGCTGAGCAACCCACTTGCCTCGGCCCCATCGGCGAACGACGACTGGAGTTCGGCGGCGCGAGCGAGCACCCGGTCAAGCGCCGCGCGGTCGAGTCGGCGCGACGGTGGGGTGAGGTCATCCGCCATGGAAGAAGATTAACCGCCGCTGCTTTATAGGTCCTCTATATCCCCGCCAGAATGAGATCGATCTGCTTGGCGATCCCGTCGCGTTGGGCGTCCTTCAGCGGGAACGCCGCGGCAAAGGCGTTGCTTGGGTCCCCGATGGGTATGGCGGCCCCAATGGTACGCAAATAGTAGAGCTCGTATCCGGTGACGAGCTCCGGCGCGATCCGCTGGAGTAAAATCGCCCCGGCGCGAACCGTCGCAATCGGCAATAACTGGTCCACCATGCCACTCCGCTGTTCTGCCGGGGTGGTATTGTCGACGAGCGCCCGCTGCGTTTCGGTCCCGATGATCTCATGTGTAAAAACGTAGATCGATGCCAGCGCGCTGTCGGCCGTGGCCGGAAACGGTACCGCGATGCCATTGCCGAGGTTTGCATCGATGATCGTGCGCCCCTCGCCGCCGAGCGGCAACGACAGAATCATCGTGCCATCCACCAGCCTCACGTACCGCAGGAAACGATCGAACTTCTTTCGATACGTCCCGGCCCAGAGGGTGTTGACCTCCTGGCGCACGGCCGCGCGGTCGCCCTGGAGCGCTGTCCAGTACGAATTGTAGAACTTCGTCTGTTCTTCCTGGAGCGACAGCACGAACAGCCGCAGCCACTCGCGGTCGGCGACGGTCGGGAAATAGTTGCGCAACCAGACAAATAGTTGCTGGGTCGCTGCATCATTGACCGTTCCCGGCGAGCCGTCGTTCCGGACGAAGAGCTGTGAAACGCGTACGATTTCGTCGAACGAGGCGAAGTTGAAGACCGCAAACTGTGCATTGCTGAGTCCCGGATTCCGCGCCAGGCCAGCCGACAGCGCCGGCCGATTCGCATCGAGGGCCGTCGTCACATTGCGCTGCTGCCGGATCGCAGTCATCCGTTCGCGGTAACCGCGCTCGAAAAGCGGAACCTTCGTGGTGTCGGCGCTCAATAGCGCGAACCCGTGAAACCAGACGTCGACATACTCCGCGGTTCGCACCGGCCATCCTACCTGGGTGTTCTGCGGTGCGGCACGCTCGGGGGGCTGATAGGGTCCGCCGCTGCCGGTGGCGCAGCCAGCGGCGGCGGCGAGAAATCCAACGAGTACGATCAGGCGCTTTCCGAGCATGGCACGAGGGGGAATGGGGTGCAGTCTGCGGTGACACTGGTGCCGCCGACGGATTGAAAACTGTACTACGCGGGCCGCTTCCGCACTTCGACCGGTGCTACACCGGCCTTCGGTCGGCGGTCCCACCGCTAGTCGTGAGCAGGCACGGCGATCGGAAATGGCCGCGCCGGTCGGAATTCCGCTGACACTGGAAACGGCGCCGGAACATGTTCCCGCCCGCGCTCTCGCTCGGCGGCGAGCCAGGAGTCAAACTGCGACGCGACCAACCCGTTCGACGCGTCAAGCTGGCGCGCCGCGCGGGTCGCAAGTGAATCGGCGTATTCATTCTGCGGCTGGCCGTCGTGGCCGCGCACCCAGCGCCAGGAAACTTTGTGCGGTCGCACGATATCCACCGCTTCCTGCCAGAGCTCGAGGTTCTCGATCGCGCCTCCCTTTCGCCGCCAGCCGCGCCTCATCCAACCATGAACCCATTCATTCATTCCCTTCACCAGGTACTGCGAATCGCTGGTGAACAGGACCCGAAAGCGCTTGCCCTTTCGCGAAATCAGCGAGAACGCATCGATCACGCTCCGCAGCGCCATCCGGTTGTTCGTCGTTGCCCGCTCCGAGCTCCAGTAATCCCAGCGGGTCAGTTCACCAGTGCTCGACTTCACGAACTCCACGACGCCAGCCGCCCCGCCTGGATTGTCGCCTTCGCGCCCGTTGCCGAGACACGATTCGTCGGCGTAGACCGCGATCATCGCGATGTCCGGCATCGCCCCGGTCATCGCACGACCGCGAACGAGTCCATGTCGTCGATGAAGATGACCAGAATGTCACCAGTCGTGGGATTGCGCGCCTCGATTGCCTCCCGCCCTGACCGGACGCGAATCGACAGCGGCACGATCAGGTATTCGGTGCCGCGTCGCATGACCGACACGCGCCGGCCGTCGCGAACAGCACCCTCCAGAACGTCGTACTCGGCAGAAGTCAGCTGAGCCATTTCGTGAAGTTAGCGGCCCCGTGAGGCCCATCGCAGCGCAAGCTCGGTGAGCACGCGCGTCGCGTCCTCGATCTCCTGGCGCGACACGAATTCCTCCGCCGCATGCGCAAGCCCCATATCGCCCGGTCCGAAACAAATCGATGGAATCCCGGCGTTATTGAGCAGCGCCGCGTCGGTCCACGCACTCATTCCCTCGATCGACTCGGCCACTCCACAGACGGCCAACGCAGCGGACAAGGCCCGCACGATCGGTGCCGAATGGGCGACGTCGCTCGGCGGTTGGGAGAGCGAGACGCTCACCGTCCCGTCAAACTCGGGGTGCGAAAGGCACACACTGTCGCGCAATTCTTCCATCTCCCTCAACACCTGCGCGGTGGTCTCACCCGGCATGGTCCGACGCTCAATGGCAACGGCGCAACGGTCAGGATAAGTCGACATTCCCGTCCCCCCGGAGATCAGCGACGCATGGGCCGAAGGTCGGCCGAGCAGCGGGTGACGACGTGCCGCGAGCGTGCCCGCGTCATATCGATCGAGTTCGGCCAGGAACAGGCCCGCGTGTCGAATCGCGTCGATGCCGATGTCCCACCGGCTGCCGTGGGCGGCTCGCCCGAGCACGGTTAGCTCGAGCCAGACGAATCCGCGATGCGCGGGCATGATCGCCAGCCCCGTGGGCTCCGTCACGATCGCCGCGTCCGAGCGAATGCCACGATCGATCAACCCCTGCGTGCCGAGGCTCGTGTATTCCTCATCGATCACCGCGGCAATCACGACTTCGCCAGCGAGCCCCTGGTCGAGGGCACGAACAGCGGCTGCACACATCGCCGCGACACCCGATTTCATGTCCGATGAGCCGCGGCCCCAGATCCGCCCATCGCGCTCCACCCCCTCGAACGGAGGATGCGTCATCCCGACGACGTCCACGACGTCAAGATGGCCGTTGAACATCAACGACGAACCGCCGCGCTTGCCAACCCGCGCGACGACGTTTGGCCGACCGGGCGCGATTTCGTCAAGCTGCACCGTGCATCCCCAGTCGCGCAAAACCTCGGCGAGGAGCGTGGCCACCGCGCGTTCACCCGGTGCGCCAGCGACGAGCGATGGATTCCGCGAGTCGACGGCTACGAGGGCGCGCGTCAGCGCGACGGCGTCTCCGCGTGCTATGGACACTCGCTCACTCCTTGGGTGTCGACTGAATAGTCGATGGTGATCCCGAGGGGCTCGACCGCACGGCGAACTTCCTCGACGCGATTGCTGGGAGCGACGATGAGAACGCACCCGCCGCCAGACGCGCCAAGCGCCTTGCACCCGAGTGCGCCGGCGGCGGTCGCGCGGGCAACCAATGCGTCGATGAGCGGGGTGGGGATGGTCGCGTCGAGCGACCGCTGGTGCTGCCAATGTTCGCCGACAAGCGCACCAACCTCGTCGAGATCCCCGCCGGCGAGGGCGCGTGCCATCTGTTCGGCGAGCTCCCGCATTCGGTTGAGCGCCGAGCACACCGCGGGCACACCCGCTCGATATGCCCCCATGACCGCGGTTATCGTGCCGCCGGAGATTCGTGACTCTCCGGTATACACCACGATGCAACGGCGCGGCAATTCCGTCAGGACAGCGGCCGAAAGTGCGATCCGCTCGACTGACACGCGCTCGCTGAAGCGAATGCCGAGTGCACCACCGAATGCAGCGGCATAGTGATCCTGCCGTCCGCCGGCGTTGCCCAGCTCGTTGACCTCGAGATCGCGGCTGGCTTCCGCGACCTCGTCGCGGCGATGCGATGCGCGGAGCCACTTGAAGATGGCTGCAATCGAGGCAACGCCGGCCGCGGACGATCCGCCGAGCCCGGCGGCGACGGGAAAGTCGCTCGTCAGGGACATCTGCGCACCAGTGACGCGATAGCGACTCGCGGCGGCGTGGAGGAGAGACGCATCGTGTCGGTGCTCGACGAACGGTTCGGGGCTCGTTTCGCCTGGCGTCGGCCGTACGCGCACCGTCGCGTACCGTGAGATTGCGACATTGCACACGAAACCGCCCTGCTCGACGTCATACGGCGGAACATCCGTCCAACCGCCACCGAAATCGATTCTGGTGGGTGCTCGGACGGCGAATTCCAAGTCGGCCTGGGGTGGATCGGCTGTAGTTGCAAGCACGCGTCTGCTGTATCGGAGGATCGACGGAAGCGAGAGCTAACTTACGATCCCGCGCCCACCAGCCACCACGAACGCGAGCTAGCGGCCCTTTTTCTTGGCAGGCTTGGCTGGCCTTTTTTCCGACTTGGACGCCGGCCTTTTCGACGGCGACTTCGCGGCGGCCTTTGCGGGTGGCTTGCCAGCATTCTTAGGCGCGGCCGTCGCGGCCTTTGGCGCGGCTTTCGCTACCCCGGCTTTCGCCACCGCGGCTTTCGCCACCACTGCTTTCGCTACCGCGACTTTCTCCGCCGTGCCTTTCGCAGGAACTGCCGTTGGTTTTACCGCGGCCCTCTCACCAGTCCTCAGCAGCGGCGGGGTCACCGCTCGAGCTTGTACCAGTGGGCGATGCACGGGCGGCGCCGTATTCGCCGCGGCCAACGCGGCCTTCTTTGCAGCCGCGGCTTTCTCGGCGGCAATTTTCGAGGCCGACATCTTCGCCCGTTCCGCGGCCGGCCGCTTCATGTGCGACGCCTCCGCTTCCCGGATGAGCTTGTCCGCCTCGTCTTGCGTCATCTGTCCGCGACGTACCATGTACTGGGCGAGGTCACGGGCACTTTCGACGGCAAATCCCGCGATCCCAGCAGCAGCACTGATCATGTCGCGCATCGCCGTGCTGACTTTCGCTCCCGCCTCCTGGCTGATCAATTTGGCCCGCTCGGTCAGCTCGACCATCGGATCTCTGCCATCGCCACCGCGGAACGCCGCCCGGCGGGGAACTGCGGATGGAACAGTGGGCAGTGGGGAAGGGGACGGGGTGGCGGACTGCGGCTTCTCTGCCATGCGTGCTTTAGCGGATAAATAGTGGTGGGAAAACTTCGGCGGGCGCGTCCGAGCGCCGACTGGAGTGCTCGGAATATACCGGTAGGTGCTTGCGGCAGACCCATTTGCGGCGCGGAATTATTTCCTGTTCCACGCCGCTCGAAAGGGCAGGTTTGGGCGAGCTGAAGATTGAAAACTCGGCTGAGCATCAACACGACACTTAAGAACGCTTATAGCGACAGTTCCCTGATTGAAAAGGAGCGGGTTTTGGAGGTCAATCTGGTGCTCGCCGGACCGCTGTGCGCGATGATGTTGGCGATCTTGGCGCGAAACTGGTCATGGTCAAGCGCCCACATGCTGGCGACTACGCCCGCGGCAGAGGTCCGCATCTCGATGCCGCCGGGCGATCGCGCACTATCTCAGCGTCAACCGAAACAAGCGGAGTATCCGCGGCGGACATCGGTAAACGCCGAAGAAGGACGTAGTCCTGCGCGACGCGCGCGCGGATTGAGCGTCCATTTGCGTCCGCGCGGTGTGAGTTGTGCTCCCCCGGGCCGGTGTTACCCCGGGATGCCCCGGTTCGTCTGATAAACGTGGTGAGCTTACTCAGGCAAACTCACGCGACTCACGTACTGTCCCAAGGGGGGAGAGTGCGTTATTCTTTCGTCGTGAAGACGACGGAACCCGTCGCGCGCGCCGACACCGCGTTTGCGGATGGAGACGACGCCGATCAGCTCATCATTCAGCGCGTTCTCGCGGGCCATCGCGACGCGTTCCGAGTCCTGATCACCCGCTATAGCGACCCCCTGTACCGGCACGCGCTGTGCATGACCGGCAGCCCGGATGTCGCCGAAGACATCCTGCAGGTGAGCTTCATCAAGGCCTATCAGCACCTGGCCGAAGTTCGGGGCAGATTTGACGCTTGGGTGTTCCGGATCGTCGCTAATGGATGCAAAGATTGGCTGAAGAACATCCGGCGGTCACATCTGAGCTACGAGGAGGACGATCAGCCCTCCACACATGCGTCGCCGGACGAGGATCTCGACCGGACAGAACTACGGACCGATCTCGATCGCGCGTTGGCGGTATTGCCGGCATCGCTCCGTGAAGCGTTCGTGATGAAGCACGTCGAAGGGCGCTCGTATGAAGAGATGGCGGATTTGCTGGGCACAACTGTCGGAGCACTGAAGATGCGCGTCCATCGCGCTCGCGAGGCGCTCCAAGCACTCTTAGAGGAGAAGTACGCGTAACTATGGTTGACGATCTTCGTTCCGATGGTGGACTGGGGAACGCTCCGGAACACGCACGCCGTTCCGACACAGCGCCGCAGGCCAATCATCCACTGACCGATCGCGAAGTCCCGCTCCCGCAGGACATCGGATCCGCGACCCGTGTGCTCTCATCCGCGATTCATTCTTGGCTCGACGGTGAGCTGCCGGAAGCGTCGGTTCGCCGTGGCGACACGGCGCGCGACGTTGATTTCTGGCGGCAAATCGGCGCCGAGTCAGAACGGCGACGCCACATGCGTATGCCGCTCGAGCTCGAGGCACGCATCATGGCGGCCCTCCCCCACAGCGTTCCGGCCCTCATCACTCCGTGGTGGCAGCGCGAGTTTGTCGTGACGCCAGGTGCTGCGGTGACGATCGGCGCGACGCTCATGACGCTGACCGCGGCGGCGACGGCCCTGATCCTTCGCGTCGCTGGCTGAACGTCGGTGTCACCCGATGTCTTGACGGGCCGACCCTCATAAGGTCGGCCCGTTCGTTTGGAAGGCTGGCCTCTGCGGTGGCCAGTATCCACCTTGCTCCGACTATGAATCGTCACGCTGTACGACTCGCCCCGTTCGCCGCACTGTTCGCGGTTGTTGCCTGCCAGCGGACCGCGACGCAAACGGCCCCTGCACCGATCGGCGGCACCCGGGCCTCGCCCGCCGTACCGGTCGTCGCACCCGAGTCCACTTTCGGGCGAACGTTCATGAAATTGTCAGAGCCCGGCGGCTACTTCGCGTCTGAAAATGTCGTGTCAAACGAGACGTCGTACCTCCACGTTCTCGACGGGATGCGGCGCGTCGGTGTGAAGGGCGGCGCCTATATCGGCGTGGGGCCGGACCAAAATTTCTCGTACATCGCCGCGATCAGGCCGGACGTTGCATTCATGTTCGACATCCGCCGGGACGACATGCTCGAGCACCTGCTGTTCAAGGCGGTGTTCGCGATGTCCCGAACCCGGGTCGAGTACCTCTGCACGCTGCTCGCTAAGCCGGCGCCGCCGGACCTCGACCGTTGGACGAATCGCAGTATCGCCGAAATCATCGCATACGTCGACAAGACCCCGGCGTCGGTGGAACTTGCCAAGGCTTCGGAGCAGGAAATCGAGCGTCGGGTTGCGGCGTTCGGAATTCCGCTCGACGCAACCGACATCTATACGATTTCGGTCTACCGGGCGGCGTTCATTCGCAACGGACTCGACGTTCAGTACGCGAGCATCGACAACCGGGGAATGGGGAACATGCCTGTCTGGCGCGACCTGCTCGTGCAAGTCGACCGATCGGGAGCTCAGCTCAACTACCTCGCCGCCGATTCGCTTTTTCAGTTCATCAAAGGCATGGAGGCCGCGAACAAGATCATTCCCGTCACCGGCAACGTGGCCGGCCCGAAAGCCCTTCGCGCCGTCGGGGACGAAATCCGCGCGCGCGGGCTGGTCATCTCGGCGGTCTATATGTCGAACGTCGAGCAATACATCATGCGCGACGGCAGCTTTCCCATGTTCGCCGCGAACGTGAAGACGCTGCCGACGGACGACCGAAGCGTCTTCATTCGCAGCATTTTCAGCTCCGGGCGGGGCGGCTTTTCGTATCACCCCCTGTCGGTTCCTGGCCACAACAGCACCCAGCTTCTCCAGTTCGTGAACGTCTTCGTCACCGAATTTGACGCGGGCCGGATCGCCACGTACGGCGCGTTGCTCGATCACGGCTACATCACGCCGTGACGCAATCGTTCATAGCGCTTGGTGATTCGTACACGATCGGCGAAGGGGTCGCGGAGGAGGGCCGGTGGCCGGTCCAGCTGGCGTCACGCCTGAGGGCGAAGGGCATCCCCATCGACGACCCCCGGATAGTTGCCCGCACCGGGTGGACGACCGAGGACCTCCTTGCTGCGATTGTGGCCGAGCGCATCCCCGGCCAGTTCGACCTCGTAACCCTTCTTGCGGGGGTCAACGATCAGTACCAGGGGTTCGGGATCGGGCGATTCAGGGAGTCGTTCGGCCACCTGATCCGGGCAGCCATGGGCCTCGCGAAACTGCCAAGCCGTCTGATCGTACTCTCCATACCAGATTGGGGTGTCACGCCGTTCGCTGGGGGGCGGGACCGGTCGACGATCGCTCGCGAGATCGATGCGTTCAACGACGTCGGCAGGACGATGGTGGCGACAACCGGGGCGCGGTACCTCGATATGTCTTCGGTGTACCGGCGCATGGCGGCAAACCCCGATTTACTGGCTGCGGACGGGCTGCATCCGTCCGCGATGATGTATTCGATATGGCTGGACCAACTCGTACCGATGTCACTCGACGCACTGTCGATGTGCTAACGAACGGCAGGCGCACGCAGACAACGCGTCGCATTGTCAACAAGCTCTTCCTGGAGAAAGGATGAAGACCCAACGCATGTGGTGGATGGCGGGCGCGTCGCTCGTCATGAGCGCGACGCCGATTGTGGCTCAGCAGGTTCAGCGGATCAACTTCCCTGACGCGATCCAGCTGGCACTGAAGCAGAACCTCACCGTACGACAGGCCGAGAACAATCTTGAGATCCAGACGGCCACGTCGATCCAGTCGCGTAAAAACCTGCTGCCCGATCTGCGACTCAGTGTGAGCTCGAGCGACGCCGTCGGACAGCAGTTCAATCTGAACGAAGGCAAACTCACCACCAAGCAAACCCGGTCAATGAGCCCCGGCATCTCGTCGGGCATGACAATCTTTGACGGAACACGGACGCTCTCGAATTCGCGATCCGCCAAAGCGGGGGTAGATGCGAGCTCGATGGAGCTGGCACGCACGCGCCAGACTGCGGTCTTTACAGTGGCCTCCGATTTCGTCGGGCTCGTAAGCGCACAGAGCCAACTCGACGTCCAACGCGAGAACCTCGCGGCGTTGCTGGCCCAGCTCGAACAGATCCAGCAGTTCGCCACTTTCGGCGCTCGACCGACCTCCGACCTCTATCAACAGCGTGCGAACGTTGCGAGCGCGCAGCTCGCTGTAACGCAGGCCGACCGTTCGGTCGAAGTCGCGAAGATCAACCTGATCCAGGCGCTGCAGCTCGATCCCGCGAAGGAGTACGAATTCGTTGCGCCAATCATTCCTGAAGTGATGACCACTCGGACTTTTCGCCTCGACAGCCTCGTCGCCGTCGCCTATTCACGACGACCGGACATTGTCGCCAGCCGGGCGCGCGTCACGGCGGCCGGTGAGGACGTGAAGGCGGCGCGTGCCGGCCGCCTTCCCAACGTGTCCGCCAGTGTGAATTACAGCACCGCCTACAGCTCGGCGAGCGATTCGGGGCTGTTCAATCAGTTCAATCAGCGGAGGGGTGGGTCCGTCGGCGTCAGTGTGTCGTTTCCCGTATTCGACCGAGGCAGCGTCCGCTTGCAACAGCAGCGGGCCGCGATCTCAGAGGAGAACGCCAGGCTCGCTCTGATCAACCAACAGCAGACGGTTGCCCTGGAAGTGCGCCGAGCGTGGCTCGACGTGAGGTCGGCGCAGCAGCAGCTCGTCGCGGCGACGGCGCAGCAAGTGGCCGCAGCCCAGGCGCTGGATGCGGTGCAGCAGCGCTACAGTGTTGGGCAGGCAACGCTGCTCGAGATCACTCAGTCCCGGACTCAGCTGGTGCAGGGCCAGAGCGCGCTGTCGACCGCCAGGTACAACCTCGTGCTCATTCAGGCGGTCCTCGCGTACTACACGGGGGAACTCGATCCGCTGAACATCAAACTAGGGTCGTAAACGAACGACCGCGGGTGATTCAAAAAAGAGGGCGCCGAAAATCGGCGCCCTCTTTTGTATTCCGAACGGCTTCTAGCGCGGACAGCCCTGCGGGAACTGCGCGGCGATTCGCGCCGAATCGGCAACCGCTCGCGCCGAGTCCTGCTGCGCCGGAGAGAGCTGCGTAACCGACTGGCCACCTTGGCCGCCACGGCCGCCGCCCACACCGGGCGGACGGGGAATGGCGGGACAAGGACGGCTACCCCGAATCCAGATTGGCGCCGGACCCTCCGTCAGCACCCAGACTGCGCGCGCTCCCGTGTTGATCAGCGCGGCCATGTGCTGGAAGTCGACTTTCGAGACGTCGTCGCCGACGCCGTGATAGTCGGTGTGCAGGTTGAAACTCGACAGCGTGTGCGCCGGGATCCCGGCCTGCGCGAATGCGATGTTGTCGCTGCGCGTAAAAAAGCTCTGGCTGGGCCGCATGTCAGCGATGATCGGTAGTCCGGACCTCTGGAAGTTCTCGCCCATCGTCGACCGCTCGTATCCGGTGAGCCACGCGCGGCCCCGTCCAACCGCGATCGTGTCTGGCCGCCCGATCATCTCGATCTCCAGGTTCGCCGCCATCGTCGCGAGCGGCCGAACGGGATTCGCCAGGTACCAGCGCGTTCCTACCAGGCCCGACTCTTCGCCTGTCGTGGCGAGAAATACCACCGACCGGCTTGGCGCTGGCCACTTCTTCATGATGCGCGCGATCTCGAGCACGGCAACCGTCCCGGACGCGTCGTCGTCAGCGCCGTTGAAGATCGAGTCGCCATTGACGGGGCGGCCGATGCCGATGTGGTCATAATGCGCGTCAACGAGAACGACCGAGTCCGGCCTGGATGAGGTATCAGAAGACGGACGCTGCCCAGCAAGGATCCCGACGACGTTGACCGCGATTCGCCGCCGCTCGGCTGGTACCGTGTCGAAATCGGCAAAGCTTGGCAGGCGAACTACGCGACCGTTCGCCTGCGACGCTCCGGGAATCTTTTGGAAGTACCCGCTGTCGCCGGCTGGTGCGAGCCCAATCTTCCGCATCTGTTCGGCGATGTACTTTGCCGCGCGATCGCTGCCCTTGCTCCAGACTGCGCGACCCTCCATCGAGTCGGCTGCAATAACGCTGAGCAGCGTGCGGACCGAAGCGGGCGTCGCCGAGTCTGCCATCCTGGGAATCGCGACGACGACCGGCACCGTGCGACCGCGGCCCGCGCCGCCAACCTGAGCGCGAGCGGCCGATGCAAAGCATACGAGACCGGCGGTCGCGATGAGTACTCTTCGAGTGTCTTTGTGCATGACGAATAGCAAAAGGAGTGAAGTCAGAGAAGGTCGCGCCGCAGAATCACGAGGGGAACGCCCTCACGAAAGTAATCGGGAATCCGCCCAGCCTCGGCGAAGCCTCGCTGACGCAACAGCGCGATCGTTGCCGCCAGGGCAGGCTCGTCCGCGAGTTCGGCGACGATGAACCTTCCCTGACACTGGGCCACGGTGCCGACGACCGCCTCGAGCAGGCAGTCGCCAACCTCGTCTTCGACCGAGCTGGCAACCAACGCATGCAAGCGGTGTCCCGCGTCGGTCCCCGCAATTATCCCGAACAGGGCGATTCCCGCGACCACGCCGTCTTGTGCCACGACGTACGCGCGGTGTTCCTGATCGCTGCCCCGGGCGGCAACGTGGAGGATCTCCACGGCTCGGTCGAGGTGTGGTGTCCCCCCAAAGCGTGACACCAGCAGCCGGTGCGCGCCGCCGGCGTCCTCGGGCGCGATCGGACG
>Ga0315281_10001778_pt1 | contig 31995 bp, 31 predicted proteins | sample YL17G07_0_MG_FD_204540 | JGI IMG/M metagenome (GOLD analysis project Ga0315281, IMG submission 204540) | Sediment microbial communities from Yellowstone Lake, YNP, Wyoming, USA - YL17G07_0 | ecosystem: Environmental > Aquatic > Freshwater > Lake > Sediment | place: USA: Wyoming | collected...
AGCAGATTGCGGGCAAGATCGGTATCATCGACGACATCGCTTACCAGACCAACCTGCTGGCGCTGAACGCCGCGATTGAAGCGGCCCGAGCAGGCGAACACGGCAAGGGTTTTGCGGTGGTGGCTGCTGAGGTGAGGAAGCTTGCCGAGCGCAGCCAGATTGCGTCGCAGGAGATTGGCGAGCTGGCCTCCAACAGCGTGCAGATGGCGGAAAAAGCCGGTCACCTGCTGGACGAAATGGTGCCGTCGATCAACAAGACCTCCGACCTGGTGCAGGAAATCACCGCTGCAAGTGAAGAGCAATCATCCGGCGTTGGTCAGATTAACAACGCGATGAGCCAGCTCAACCAGATCACGCAGCAGAATGCATCTGCCTCGGAAGAGCTCGCCGCCACTGCTGAAGAAATGAGCGGCCAGGCAGAGCAATTGCAGCAATCGATGGGCTTCTTCAAGGTGGAGTCCGGTGCGACAGGTAGCCAACATAAAACGGCGGCGCACAAACCGGCAGCAGGCGGCAAGCCCTCTGCTGCAAAACCCGCGAAGATGGCAGCCATGACGCATGCAGCCAGTGCACCCAACGAAGCAGAGTTCGTCAAGTTTTAAGGGGAGACCGCCATGGGCGCATTAGTTAAAAAAGCCACGCAAGAAATTGTCGTGCAAAAAGAAGAGGCGCAATACCTCACCTTTCTGCTGGGCAGCGAAATGTTCGCAATCGACATTCTCGGCATCAAGGAAATTATCGAATACGGCAACCTCACCAGCGTGCCGATGATGCCGGAGTTTATACGCGGCGTAATCAACCTGCGCGGCGCGGTGGTGCCGGTAGTGGACCTGTCGGCGCGATTTGGCCGTGCCGCGTCTGAAGTGACACGGCGTAGCTGCATTGTTATCATCGAAGCCGAGAGTGAGGAGGAGAAGCAGGATATAGGCGTAGTGGTCGATTCGGTTTCGGAAGTGCTGGAAATACCCGAAGCCGAGATCGAACCTGCCCCCAGCTTCGGCGCTAAAATTCGTACCGACTTCATCAAGGGCATGGGCAAGGTAAAGGACAAGTTCGTGATTATTCTGGATGCCAACAAGGTGTTGTCGGTGGATGAGATGGCGATGTTGTCGGGGGTGGATGTTGGTGGTGCTGATGTGGCACTTGCAAAACCGGTGCAGGTTTAATCCCAGATTGTCCATTAGAACCTAACCCCCTCCAGCTCCCCCTTGTCAGGGGGAGAGCGCAATCGGCTCCTCCCCTGACAAGGGGAGGTTGGGAGGGGTTTATGGGTTCTAATGGACAATCTGGTTCAATACCTACTTGGGGATTTAGAAGTGGCCGTAATTACGAATAAAACCGTAGTCAATTTTTTGTAGTGAGTCGAAAACACAATTATGCATCTGGCAACCCTTAGCGATACCGAGTTCCAGCAGTTCAAGTCATGGCTGTACGAAGCTGCCGGGATAAACCTGTCACCGGCAAAAAAAGCATTGGTGGCGGGCCGTCTGGGCAAGCGCTTGAAGCATTACGGGCTGGATAGCTTTGGCGAATACTTCAGGCTCATCACGCAACAGTCGGAAGCCGTCGAGCTGCAGATGGCGCTGGATTTGCTCACCACCAATGAAACCTATTTTTTCCGCGAACCCAAGCATTTCGATTTTTTGCGTTTGCAGTTGTTGCCCAAGGCGCAGCCGGGCAAGACATTCCGCGTATGGTGCGCGGCAAGTTCGTCCGGAGAAGAACCCTACACGATTGCGATGACCCTTGCGGAAGGCCTTTTGAGTACGCCATGGGAAATTGTCGCTTCGGACATCAGCACACGCGTGCTTGAGAAAGCGCGCTCCGGCCACTATGCAATGGAAAGGGCCGAGGGTATACCGCAACACCTTCTGTCAAAGTATTGCCTTAAAGGAACAGGTACTCAGGAAGGTACTTTTCTGATGGAGAGCAGTCTGCGCAGCCGCATGCAGTTCATGCAAATCAACTTGAATGACTCTCTACCGAAGATTGGTGAGTTTGATGTGGTATTTTTGCGCAATGTGATGATTTATTTCGACATGGAAACCAAGCGTAGGGCGGTTGCGCGTATTGTGCCTCTGTTAAAATCGGGTGGACATTTCATCGTCAGCCATTCGGAAAGTTTGAATGGAATTGATAATGGTTTGAAGCTGGTTACGCCATCCATTTACCGCAAGCCATAATTTTTATGCATAAACCCGAGCACGTCCTCGATATTTTTTTGCAGCCGGGCGAGTTTTATTTCGGCGACCGCGATACGCGTATCCGCACGCTGTTGGGGTCATGTGTCTCTGTTACGATGTGGCATCCGACGCGCCTGATAGGCGGGATGTGCCACTATATGCTGCCTTATCGCAGCGCCCAAAAAACATCCACACGCCAGTATAAACTCGATGGGCGTTATGCGGAGGAAGCTATGCTGATGTTTTTGCAGGAGGTGGTACGCCACGATACCGATCCGCGAAAATATGTGGTGAAGGTGTTTGGCGGGGGTGATATGTTTCCTGCTTCCAAAAAAAAGCAGGGAATTTGTTCACCCAATTCGAGCAAGGAAGAGATCGTGGCTTGTTCAAATGTCTCATGTAAAAATGCAGCAGTCATTCATTTGCTCGCCAGGCAATATGGTTTTCACATTGCGGCCGAACATATGGGCGGTGCAGGGCACCGGAATATCATTTTCGATATTTGGAGCGGTCATGTGTGGATGCGAAAACCCGGTGTGAGAATATTATCCCAGGAGAATATCGCTGATGGTAAAAATTAAAGTCTTGCTGGTCGACGATTCTGCGGTGGTGCGCCAGGTATTGCAATCGATATTGGATGATGAGCCGGATATTGAGGTGATAGGTGCAGCCTCCGATCCTATTTTTGCGCTGGAAAAATTAAGCAAGGGTTGGCCGGATGTGATTGTGCTGGATGTGGAGATGCCGCGCATGGACGGCATTACTTTCCTGAAAAAAATAATGGCCGAACATCCCACGCCTGTGGTGATTTGCTCGTCGCTCACCGAAAAGGGAGCCGAGACCACGATGCAGGCGCTGGCTGCCGGTGCGGTGGATATCATCACCAAGCCGCAGATCGGCTTGAAAAACTTTTTGCTGGAATCTTCCAGCGAACTGGTGAGTGCGGTCAGGGCGGCAGCGCAGGCGAATGTCAAACGGTTGCGCAGTGCGCCTGCCTCGCCGCTGCCCGTGCCCGCCAAGTTAAGTGCGGACGCAATTCTTTCCGCAGCAGACAGCCATGCAATGGCGCAAACCACCGAACGTATCGTTGCCATCGGAACTTCCACCGGTGGCACACAAGCACTGGAAGCTGTGCTGACAGCGCTGCCGAGAGTGAGTCCAGGTATTGTTATTGTGCAGCACATGCCGGAAAAATTTACCGCCTCATTTGCCGAGCGCCTGAATGGCTTGTGCCAGATAGAAGTCAGAGAGGGTAAAAACAACGACCGTGTGATTCCAGGTCTTGCGTTGATTGCTCCGGGTGGAAAACATATGATGCTTAAACGTAGCGGTGCTTATTATCATGTTGAGGTGATTGATGGGCCGGTAGTAAACCGGCACCGTCCTTCGGTGGATGTGTTATTTCGTTCGGTAGCCAAGTTCGCGGGTAAAAATGCAACTGGAATTATCATGACCGGCATGGGTGACGATGGCGCGCGTGGCCTGAAAGAAATGCTGGATGCCGGTGCCGCCACTGTGGCGCAAGATGAAGCTTCATGCGTGGTGTTTGGCATGCCCAAGGAAGCGATCAAGCTGGGTGCGGCAAAAAGAATATTGCCGCTGGATCAAATGTACTTGGCGATATTGGGGAAATAATTTATGCCAAATTATTCATTATCCTAAAATTAGAGACTATTGATTCGGCACGGTAAAGTATGGATGTAGGTCGGGCTTTAGCCCGACTAGTCGGCCTGAAGGCCGACCTACGAGACTTGCCTAAATGGTGAGGGTAGCTTACCCGACGTTTGTATATCCCGCACGCGGTGGCTGGTTATGGCAGTTATTTTCCGAATAGCCTGTCTGCCAAAGCTTCCCTTGTCATGGCGTGATGTGTTGCAACATCGGCAAGGATAGCGGCAAGCGTACCGATTCGTAGCGGATCGTGTAGCGGCACTGTGAGATGGTGTTCATTGGGTTGCTGGCAAGTTAATCGTACATGGCTGCCAGTCTGGCGGGTGGGTTGGTAACCTAATTGTCCGAGTGATTTGATGAGTTGCGCGCCAGTCAGATTACGCGGCAGTTTCATACGGCGAGCACTTCCTCGCGGGTGAAATGCAGGCGGATCATTTTTGGAGCTTGTTTATCTTCGAAGTGACAATGCACCGCATCACGTACCTGACGATGCAGGTTTTCGATGTCATCCGCTTCTGTGCAAATTGATTCTCCAAGTGCACGTGCAATCCATCCTCCTTCTGGAGCCTCTTCCACAATAAACATGATTTCATTCATGGTTAAACCTTTCGAATAGATAGTATGTGCATTTTAACATCAGTGTTTACAATGGTAGTCAATAAGAAGTGTTGAGCTAATTTTGAGTAATTCAGTTTATGGTATCGCCACTGCTTCAATCAACTCCCTCGCCAGTTTATCTCCATCCGCTGTTTGTACATCCTGCACACTTTGCAGGCGGTGACTGGCAACACCGGGCAGCACAATCTGTATGTCTTCCGGTATCACCGCGCTGCGCCCATCCAGCAATGCCCACGCTCTTGCGGCAGCGAGCAGCGAGAGTCCGGCGCGTGGTGACAGGCCGTGCACGTAACGCGCCGATTCGCGCGTGTGGCGCAGGATGGCTTGCACGTAGTCCAGCAGGGCAGGGGATGCGAATACCTGTTTGACCCGCTGTTGCAGCTCGAGTAATTCGGCGGTTTCCATCTGCGGCGATAGTTTGGCCACGATCTCGCGCCGGTCAACACCGGAGAGCAGGCCGCGCTCCGCATGCGCATCAGGATAACCCAGCTGTATGCGCATCAGGAAACGGTCGAGTTGCGATTCCGGCAGCGGAAAGGTGCCGATCTGGTTGCTGGGGTTTTGGGTGGCAATGACGAAAAATGGCACGGGCAGCGGATGGGTCGCGCCTTCGATGGTGACCTGTTGTTCTTCCATCGCTTCCAGCAACGCACTTTGCGTTTTGGGCGTGGCGCGGTTGATTTCGTCGGCCAGTATCATCTGTGCAAAGATGGGGCCGGGATGAAATTTGAATTCGCCGATTCTTGTATCCGCACCTGGCCTTTGATAAATGGATACACCCAGGATATCGGCAGGTAGCATGTCGCTGGTGAACTGGATGCGCTGAAACTGCAATCCCAGCGTGCGCGCCAAGACGTGTGCCAGTGTGGTCTTGCCGACACCGGGCAGATCCTCAATCAGCAAATGACCTTTTGCCAGCAGGCAGGTCAGCGCAAGCCTGATTTGATGCGGCTTGCCGAGTATCACCTGCTCGGCTTCGTGTATGACTTTGTGGAGTGGATTGCCCATGAGTTATATCGCTCTCTGTGAGGTACTTTCTATACATAGTGACATAAATCTACTGCGCGAATGAAGGGTTGCGTTGCGCGGTGCCCGGAGTCCGGGGTCGCAAAGCGACAGATGTTTATATACACTCCGGCTCCTGCGCTCCGTGCGCCTTACCCTTCATCCGCTCGCTACGATTTATGTCGCTATGTATATATAGGCCATATCTTACCTTGCCAGCTTTTTATAGTGCTATTTTTTAAGTAAATATTTTGTGAGTGATTATTGGCCAGTTTTGCAAAGTTGCTCCATGCCGCGCATTGAACGGCGTAATCGATCAGTCTGTTTGATGGCGTGAATTTTGTGTTGTCTGCTACACTGTGAGGCAATATCAACAGGCCGTAGCGTGACTTCAACACAGCGCAGCAAGCATGAGAAAAATACTGTTCAGCGAACCAATGAAGATAGGCAAGCGTGTAGGCACCGGCATTGTGGTGATTATAGCCATCATGCTTACGCTGACCATTGCCGGCATCAATTATATGTTCCAGGTCAACATGCGCATGAAAGACATTGTAGAAAATATCAATGTCAAGACGGAAATGGCGCATGTCATGCAAAATACGCTGCGCGAACGTTCGCTGAGCATGTTCTATATGATTATTGTCGATGATGATTTTCTCAGGGATGAGGAATGGCAACGCTTCAATAATTGGGCTGCCGAGTATTACCATGCACGTGTGAAGATGGAGAGCCTGGTTACGACAGACGAAGAAAAAGAAATCATGTCCCAAATAAGCATGTTAACCAACAACACGCGGCCCGATGTGGACAGGGTGATGGAGCGTTTGCTCGTGGACGATCCGCAGCAACACTATGACGCTATACGCGACAGACTGCTGCCCAAGCAAAAGCAGATACACGAGCAAGTGGCCAAGCTGGTGGCATTGCAGAAAACGCAGGCTGCCGCTGCGATCAAACAGGCGGAATTGTCGTATGAGTATGCTCGAAATTTGATGTGGTTTTCGGGTGCATTGGCATTTATGCTGGTAATTTTGATTGCGGCTATGGTCAGCCGCAAGGTGAGTAAACAGGCGCTTGAAATGGAATATCTGGCTTTCCATGACGAGCTGACAGACTTGCCTAACAGGTCGCTGTTTCTTGATCGTCTGACACATGCGATTGCATATTCGAAAAGAGAGGGCGTTTCCTTTGCGATCATTTTGCTGGATCTGGATCGCTTCAAAGAGGTGAACGACACGCTGGGTCATAATGTGGGCGACCAGTTGCTTCAATGTGCCGAATTTATCAAGATGGGAGTAGATGTCACGGTTGCAGTGAATTTGTCGGCGCGCAGCCTGCATGATCTGCGCCTTCCCGGCGAAGTGGCGCGTATGCTCGCCAATGCGGCTATAAAATCTTCCATGCTGGTGCTTGAGATTACCGAAAGCGCAGTGATGTCCGATCCGGCCGAGGCGTTGGAAGTGCTGCAAATGCTGGATAAAATGGGTGTGCTGCTGTCGATTGACGATTTTGGTACCGGCTATTCTTCGCTTGCCTATTTAACCAAGTTGCCAATCGATGAAATAAAGATTGATAAATCGTTTGTGCTTAGCATGGTGCGGGATCAACAGGCGGCAGTCATTGTGCACTCGACGATCGAGCTGGGACACAGCCTGGGTAAAAAGGTGGTTGCCGAAGGGGTGGAAACCCACGAAATGTGGGATCAACTATTGGCATGGGGCTGTGATACTGCTCAGGGTTATTACATGAGCAAGCCACTTCCCGCAGACCAGCTTAAGCGATGGTTGCGTGAATCAAAATGGAATGCTTCCACGTAAATGTACAGAGAGCATGTTGGAATTTATTTTTTTTGAACTTTACAGTTAGCCGCTAGTTAATTGTGGCATAGCCGGGGACAGGTGTCAGGAATGAAAACAAGATTGCTCATTGCGATTGTATTGTTGTTGCCCTTATCCGGCTGCGGCATTATTTCCATCGGTTATAACTATGCCGATGCTCTGCTGAGTTATTCGATCAACAGCTACGCTACTTTCAATGATGCGCAGAAGGAAAGCATCAAGCAAGAAGTGAATACATACATGGCATGGCATCGTAAAACCATGCTGCCGGAGTATGTCGGTTTTCTGCAGGAACTGCAGAAAACGGTACAGTCCGAAGTACCACAGGGAGTAGAGGATGTACGCCGGATCAGAAACGAGGTGCGCGCGCTGTATGTCAAAACTCTGTTGCCGACCTTGGTGCCGTCTGCGAAGCTGTTGAGTGAGGTAGATGGTGCGCAGATACAGGAGTTTGTGCTGTCGTTCGCGAAGGAAAATAGCAAGCAGAGGGACAAGGAGTTAAGTGGCGGTCTCGAACAGCAATTGCGCAGAAGGACGGAAAGAAGTATAGATTTTATGGAAAATCTGGCGGGTGGATTTACCGATAACCAGCTGGAAAAAATCAGGGAGATGAACCGTCGCTTGCCCTATGCCACGCCATTATATATTGCGCAGCGAGAAGAGAATCAGGGGCGGTTGATTGCGTTACTGAAAGGCGGCAAGGATGAGGCAGAAATTGCAGCCTTTCTGAAAGAGTGGTTATATAAACCGGAAGCGAACAGAAGCCCTGAGGAACATAATACAATACAGGCCTTTGAAAATGGTTCGGATGAAATGATCGCCGCTATTTATCAGATGCTGAACGACAGGCAGAAAAAAACGCTGTTGAAAAGCATCGCAAAATACATCAATACCTTTCAGGGATTGGCCAGTTCAAAATAATCTATTTATCCAATGTCCCCTATCATCAGCGTCAAGCAGCTTGTCAAACATTATCCCGGTGTGGTTGCCGTGGATGGCATCAGTCTGTCCATTCCGCAAGGAATCTGTTTCGGTTTGCTGGGGCCAAACGGTGCGGGTAAAACAACCACCATCGAGATACTTGAAGGCATACATATGCCGACCAGCGGCACGGTGCTGTACAAGGGCGAACCGCTGGGGTCGCGTTACCGCGAGGAGGTGGGCATACAGTTTCAGCATACGGCGCTGCAGGAATTTCTCACCGTGCGCGAAACGCTGGAATTATTCGAACGCCTGTATCACCAAACCGTTCCCATTCCTGAACTGGTCGAATTGTGCTCGCTGGCGGATATTTTAAACCGCGACACGCGCAAACTCTCCGGCGGGCAGCGCCAGCGTCTGTTGCTGGCGCTGGCATTGATCAACGATCCCGAGCTTATTTTTCTGGACGAGCCGACTACAGGTCTCGATCCGCAGGCGCGGCGCAACTTCTGGGACCTGGTCAAGCTGGTGAAGTCGCGCAACAAGACCATCGTGCTGACCACGCACTATATGGAAGAGGCGTACGCGCTATGCGACGAGATTGCGATTATGGACAAGGGGCGCATCGTGTCGCAGGGCACGCCGACGCAGTTGCTGTCGCAGCATTTTGGCGATGTGGTGTTGCAGCTACCCCGCTCGGATAGCGGCAGCAAGCTGGCGCAGCTCGGATTGAATGTGGTTGATGCGGGCGATATGCTGGAAATTAGCACCAACAGGTTGCACCAGACCATACAGCAATTGATTGAAAATGGCGCAAATCTGGATCGCTTGCGTATCCGCGCATGGACGCTGGAAGATCTGTTTATCAACGTGACCGGAAAGAAATCGGCGACATGAAAAAATTTCTGGCAGTTTTACATGCGCGCAACATGGAATTTTTGCGCGACCGCTCCGCGCTGGTATGGAACCTGGCAATGCCGTTTATGCTGGTGTTCGGTTTGGCTTTTACTTTTTCCGGCAGCAACAAGGAGATTTACAAAGTGGGCGTAGTCGGCGGTATTGAAACGCTGTCCCGCATCGCACCCGTATTGCAAGCCACGCTGCATATTAAATTTGTCGAGTATGACGAGTTGAATAAAGGAATCGACAAGGTCAAGCATCATCAGCTGGATATGTTGCTCGATGTGAGCGCTGCACCGAAATATTGGGTCAACTCAAGCTCGCCTAATGGCTATTTGCTGGAGCGAATTGTTTGGGGTGTCGAAGGCCACCAGTTTCAGCGCCAGGCCGTGGAGGGCCGTGAGATACGCTATGTGGACTGGTTTCTGCCCGGTATTCTCGGCATGAATATGATGTTCAGTTGCCTGTTCGGCGTGGGTTTCGTGATTGTGCGCTACCGCAAAAACGGTTTTTTGAAGCGGCTTAAAGCAACCCCATTGGGCGCGTTTCAATTCTTGTTTGCGCAGTTGATCTCGCGCCTGTTGCTGATTATGGTGATTACCACAGTGGTGTATAGCGGCTGCAATCTGTTTATCGATTTCAATATGCAGGGTTCCTACTGGAATCTTCTGCTGGTCACCACGCTGGGGGCGATGTGCATGATTTCCATCGGTCTGCTGATCGCTGCGCGCACCGCGAGTGAGGAGTTTGCCGGAGGCATACTCAATGCGGTAACCTGGCCGATGATGCTGTTATCCGGCGCGTGGTTTTCGCTGGAGGGCACGCATGCCTGGGTACAGCAACTGGCGCAGATATTTCCGCTTACGCATATGATAGACGCGACGCGCGCGATTATGAGCGAGGGCGCGCCGCTGTCGCAAGTGATGCCGCAGGTTTGGGTGCTTGCGTTGATGAGTGTGATTTTTCTTGCCTTGGGGGCATGGGTGTTTAAGTGGGAATAATGTCTAAATTATTGAGTATTCCAAAACACATGACAATGATGTACCGAAATTATTCAATAGGCTCAAACCCCCTCCAGCTCCCCCTTGACAGGGGGAGAGACAATTTCGCTCCTCCCCTGTTAAGGGGAGGCTGGGAGGGGTTTAAAAATATCATGATTTATGGAAATATTAATAATTTAACTGGAGAGTAATGATGAGAATTTTGCTTGTAGCTATTTTGTTTTTATTTGGAATTGGTAATGCTATTGCTGAAACACGCGATGCACAGGAGCATTTCTTCGATGCAAAAATGGGCGACTTCAAGAGTGAATTGGCCAATGCAAAAAAGGAAGGCAAGACGGGTGTGCTGATCATGTTTGAACTGGATGATTGTCCCTTCTGTTTCCGCATGAAGCAGACGATACTCAACCAGTCCGAGGTGCAGGATTACTACCATAAACATTTTTTGATTTACCCTGTCGACCTGAAGGGCGATGTGGCAATGGTAGATTTCCAAGGCAAGGCTACGACTGAAAAAGCTTTCGGCCTGGAGCAGCGCATCTATGGCACGCCTGTTTTTGATTTTTTTGATCTGGAAGGAAATCGCATTGTGAGATTCCCCGGCGCGGCAAAAGATGCAAATGAATTTTTGCTATTGGGCAAATATGTCGTAGAGGGAGCTTATACAAGCATGCCTTTCGCAAAATACAAGCGTCAGGGACAAGGGCCGCAATGAAGCATGTATTCATAAGTCTAATCACGTTGTTGTTTTGCCTGCTTTCTCTCAATCATTCCAGTGCGCAGGAAATTAGCCAGGCATTGACGCTGGAGAAGGCTCTTGCCAGTGTTGAAGCCATGCATCCCGATCTGCTTGCGGCCCAGGCAGACCGGGATGCTGCGATAGCAGACAGGGATATTGCCGCATCCCGCACGGATAGCAGTGTAAATTTTGAAGGCATACTGCGCAGTGGCGCCGAGTCAACTACACCGCATAATATTGCGCCCGATAATAGTGTCAGGCTGACTGCGCGCAAAACGCTATATGATTTTGGGCGCAGCGGTGCTGCGGAACAGGCTGCGATCTACGAATTGAGCGCGCGTGAAGTCGATCTGGTTACAACCAAAGAAAGGCGTAGACTGGAGGTGATGTCGCGCTATTTTGATGTATTGATTGCAGACATGCAGTACACCGCAGACAACGAATTGATGGCGGTGGTGTATGTGGGCTTTGACCAGGGCAAAGATAATTTTTCTGCCGGAAAAATCTCCAGTGTTGATTTGGCCGCGCTGGAAACACATTACCAGGACACACTGGTGAAGCGCACGCTCAGCGCGCAGCGGCAGCGCATTACGCGCGCGCTGCTGGCCAATGCGATGAATCGTCCCGGAGATCTTCCCGGCGATCTGGTAGAGCCCAAGCTGGAGGGGAACAGCCGCTTGCTGCCGGAGTACGACTCGTTGATTTCTATCATGCTGGGAAACAATCCAAGACTAATCGCGCAAAGGGACATGCTGTCTGCTTCACAGCTGCGGCTGGAATCGCTACGTGCGGAAAAAGGCCCGACCCTTGACGCTGAAATACAGGCTGCCGATTACAGTCGCACTGCCGTTACCCGCGATAACCTGAGTGCAGGCCTGATTTTGAGTTGGCCTTTATATCAGGGGAGCCGCGCTGATTCGCGGGTTGCGAGGGAATACGCTCAGTTAAATAAACTGCAGGCGAATACGGAAAAGCTGAAGATGGACCTGACCCAGTCTTTGCTCGAAACCTATCTTGATATTGTGCAACTGCAGGGGTCGGGCAGAACAGCGGCGTTGAAGCAGGTGGAGCACCGCGATCTGGTGCTGGAACGCAGTCGCGGCCTGTATGAGATGGAGCTGAAAAGTAATCTGGGAACCTCCATGACCGATACGGTTGAGGCGAATCTGCGCGTGCGCCGCACAGAATATCAATTGGCGCTTGATTTTGCGCGCCTTGAAGCCATGCTGGGAAAACCGCTTGAGGCCAAGTTTAAAATTTCCAGGCCAGTAAATGAATCGAAGGGGACAAAATGAAAAACCGGATATTAATCTTGGGCGCTGTATTTTTTTCGCAAACAGTATGGGCGGCGGATACTCCGGCTGTATTGCAGTGGTCGCATCGCGTTGAACTTTCTGCACCGGTATCGGGTGTGGTAAATGCGGTGAATGTGGATGTGGGCGAGCTGGTTAAAAAGGGACAGGTCTTGCTGACTCTGGATGGCGCGGTATACCAGGCCAGGGTGGCAGAGATACAGGCAGGCATCACTCGTCTGGTTGCCGAAGCGGCTGAAGCCAAGCGCGATCTGGTGCGAGTTGAAGAGCTGTATGCGCGCACGGTAGTTGCAACGGCCGATCTGGATATGGCGAAGTTGCGCAATACCCGGGCTGAATCCTTGCTTGCAGAAGCACGCGCAAATCTGCGGCAGAATCAAAAAGTAGCCGACGACACCGCTATCCGCGCGCCGTTTGACGCAATCGTTGTGGTGCGCCAGGTTGAACCGGGGATGAGCGTGGCAGCAGGCTTGCAGCCGCAAATCCTGCTGATTTTGGCCAGATCCGGTGAAATGTTGGCACGGTTGTATTTGCCTGCCGCGCAACTGGATAAATTGAAAGTCGGGCAGTCTGTAACTGTAGCAACAGGCGGGCAGAGCTATCCCGGCAAAATCAAGGCGCTGGGCCTGGAGCCAAGCAAGCGTGACGGCGATGCGAGTTATCAGGTGGATGTGATATTTGCCAGCAAGGAACAATTGCGCGCGGGCGCTGCGGCAGTAGTGAAGCTACCCTGACACCATAACATCTGAAATCCGGTGAAAGATGGGCATCTTGAATCGGGTAATTCAACTATGGTTTGGCGATGATATAAATTATTATTGAGCATTCTAAAATACATGACAAGGAAGCACCAAAATTGTTCAATAGGCTCAAACCCCCTCCGGCTCCCCCTTGCACCCGCAAGGGGTATGCTGTCGGGTACCCCGCAGCTTTGCTGCGACCCTGACTCGAACAGGGGGAGAGAGAAACACGCTCCTCCCCTGTTAAGGGGAGGATGGGAGGGGTTTGAAAGCGTCATAATTTATGGGAAGATCAATAATATGTTGTTTATAAGTAAGTATTTTACGTTTTCACAATAGAGTTGTGACATAGGAGTATAATTTTGTCACATTTCCTTTCGCATGATTTGCGAATTTTATATAAAACAATTTACATAATTGCCGCCCCTGATGAATGCAAGCAAAGCCACACATAATCCTTCAAACAAGGTTTTGATAATCGATGTTGCGGAGGAATTATTCACCGCGCAGGGATACCGCGAAACAACCATAGCAGACATTGCGAAAAAGGCAAAAATGTCAGCGGCCAACCTGTATCGTCATTTTGAGAACAAGGAAGATATTGCTGCAGCTTGCTGTTACCGCAGCCTTGAAAGGAAAAATAACGTGCTTCGTGAGGTGCTGGAAAAAAAGCGCTTGAGTGCCGCTGAACGCCTGGAGGAATTTATCCTCGCTCTGCTGCGCTACACCTATGAAGAGACGCAGAACAGGCCAAAAATGAACGAGACGATAGAGGTGGTGATCAGTTCGCGCCCGGAAGTGATATACGCGATGCTTTCCAATCTGCAGTCCATGATTGCCGAAATATTGGCGCAGGGCAATGCACAGAAAGAATTTGCGGTTGAAAATGTGCTGGTGACTGCAGAAACCGTGTTTGCATCGATCACTGTTTTCTTCACGCCGCTTTTCATGCATTTATACCCGCTGCCTGAATTCGAGCGCCGCGCACACGCCATGGCGGAATTATTGGTGCGCGGACTGGCGAGGCGATAAATTCGCAATCTTTCTTGCCATGATGTGAATATATTGATATATTATTTACATTCTCAATAAAGCAGGGGGCTGAAATGCGCGGATATATCGAGTGGGTGTTGCGTTATCGCTGGTTGGTGATTGTTTTAACGGTAGTGATTACAGTGGCGGCTATTTCACAGGCGCGCAATCTGCGCGTCATCATAGACCCCAATACCATGTTGCCGCAGTCGCATCCCTATGTGTCTACCACCCTGCTGGTGGAGAAAATATTTGGCTCAAAATATATCGTCGTCATCGGCGTGACGCCCAAGAGCGGCGATATTTACCAGGCTGAGGTATTAAGCAAGATACAGCGCATTACCTCTGCGTTGCTACAAACTCCGGGAGTAGTAAAAGAAAATATGCTCAGCCTTTCGGCACGCCGGGCCAAGGATATAGTGGGCACAGCCGAGGGTATGGAAGTCAAGCCGTTGATGGGAAAAATTCCGCAAACGGCAGAGCAGTTTCAGCAACTCAAGCAGTCACTGCATAGAAACCCTGCCTACCTGAATTCCATCGTTTCACAAGATGAAAAAACCGCCACGATCATCGCCGAATTCAGGGACACGCAAGGCGGATTTCGCAGCATGATGGAAGCCACCAACCGCATTGTCGACAAGGAACGCGATGCCACGGTCGATGTTGCGATCGGCGGCATGCCCAACTATATGTCGCGGATTGAAGCATATTCCGAACGCATGGCTTTTCTGTTGCCAATTGCAATCCTGCTGGTTGGCCTGATTTTATTCGAGGCATTCCGCACTTTTCAGGGCATGATCTTGCCGCTGATTACCGCAATGCTCGCGGTTGCCTGGGGCGTGGGGACGATGGGGGCGGCAGGCGTGCCGATGGATGCATTCAATGCAACGACGCCGATCTTGATACTGGCGGTATCGGCGGGGCATGCGGTGCAGTTATTGAAACGCTATTACGAGGAATATTACCGCATACTGGATGAAGGCAAAGCTACGCCGCGCGAGGCCAACCGGCTGGCTGTGGTTGAATCGGTAATCAAGTCGGGGCCAGTAATGATCGTTGCCGGTACGGTTGCTGCACTGGGTTTTTTCTCGCTGATCGTGTTTGAAATTACCACGGTGCGAACCTTCGGTATTTTTACAGGTATCGGTATCGTCGCCGCATTGATTCTGGAGATGACTTTTATTCCAGCATTGCGCTCGCTGTTTAAGGCACCCGGCGACAAGGAGCGCAAATTGGAATTGCGCGTGCGTATTTGGGATCGCATTACGCAGGCGATTGCCGATGTCACAATAAATCGTCGTCGCAATATTTATATAGGCACCTCGATACTGATGGTCATCGGCCTCTTGGGCATGAGCCAAGTGGTCACCAATAACTCCACAAAATCTTATTTCACGCCCAATTTGCCGTTCCAGCTGGAAGACCGTTTCCTGAATGAACATATGGGCGGCACCAACACCCTGGCTTTGCTGTTTGAAGGCAAGAGTGAAGATGCAATCAAAAGTCCCAAAGTCTTGCAGGCGATGGATGATATCCAGCACTTTCTCGGCGAGCAGCCCTACGTTGGCAAAACCGTGTCGATGGCCGATTTCATCAAGCGCATGAATCAGGCGATGCATGGCGATGATGCCGCGTATTTCCGCATCCCGGACGATGGGAATCTAATCTCGCAGTATTTGTTGCTGTACTCCATGTCGGGAGAGCCGGGCGACTTTGATACCTACGTCGACAATGACTATCGCATGGCGAACATGACCGTGTTTTTAAAGACCGACAGCAGCGCCTACCTGGAAGAATTGTTACCCAAGCTTAAAGAATTTGCGGCAGAAAAATTGGGAGATCAGGCAACATTGCATATCGGCGGCGGTGTGCCGCAGGGTGCGGCGCTTAACGAAGAAATGGTGCATGGCAAGATACTCAATATCGTGCAAATCGGCGCGGTGGTATTCATCATCTCGTCACTGGTGTTTCGCTCATTGCTGGCAGGTCTGATGGTATTGTCGCCGTTGCTGATGACCGTCGTGGCTAACTTCGCTGTGATGGGCTATTCCGGCATGTATCTTAATATCGCCAACTCGCTGAGTTCGGCGATGGCGGTGGGTATCGGCGCGGACTACGCGATTTATGTTATTTATCGTTTGCGCGAAGAGCTGTCGCGCGGCCTGAATGAAGCCGACGCGGTGCGGCTGGTGCTGGGCACCGCAGGCAAAGCCTGTCTGTTTGTGGCGATTGCGATCAGTGTCGGTTATGGCGTGCTGATGTTCTCGGTCGGTTTCAATATCCATATTTGGCTGGCCACGTTAATCGGCACCTCCATGCTGGTCAGTGTATTTGCGACACTGTTTTTGATTCCCACCTTGGTGCTGACCTTCCGTCCAAACTTTGTTTTCAAAGGAGTAAAAAAATGAAATTACTGATTGGTTTTTCCATGCTGCTGTTGGGTATTGTTCCGGCTACGTATGCGTCCGACGTCAACCTGACAGAAATCGTACAAAAGAGTTTGGCCGTTAATAAGGTGCTGGATTCAACCTCCGATGCGACCTTTACTTTAATCAGTAAAACGGGGCAGGAGCGGGTACGTAAAACATTCGGCGTTTCCAAGTTGCAAGCCAACGGTGAAGATAATATGCGCATGACACGCTTTATGGCGCCTGCCGATGTTAAAGGCACGGTGTCGTTGCTGATTGAACATTCGGCAGCGGACGACGATATATGGATTTATCTGCCCGCGCTGAAAAAAGTTCGCCGGCTGGTTTCCAGCAACAAGAAGGATAGTTTTGTAGGCACCGATTTTTCATACGGTGATGTGATCGGGCATAAAGCGACGGAGTGGAATTACAAATTGCTGCGCGAGGAAAGCGAAGATGGCTCGCCGTGCTACGTGATAGAAGCAACGCCGAAAAGCGATGTAATACGCGACAACAGCGGCTATGCAAAGCGGGTATTGTGGATACGCAAGGATAACTTCTTTGCCATCAAGGGTGAACTCTGGGACGAAGCGATGCAACCGGTAAAAGCATTTCATATGACCGAATTGCAGGAAGTCGATGCGGCACGGCACAAGTGGCAAGCCATGCGGCTGGAAGCAAAAAACTTGCAAACCGGTCACCAGACTGTGATCCATTTTGAAAATTTCAAAGTCAACCAAAAGGTACGCGATGATTTCTTTACGACCCGCTACATGGAAAAGGAATAAATTTGCGTTGCTGATATTGGCATGGTTTATCGGCAGCAGCGGATTTGCATCGGCGCAGGATGAGAGTTCAACTTCTTCATATTGGGCCGATGCCAACCTGAACGGATCTTTGCGCGGAAGCTTGTGGAATGTTTCCAAAAATGTGTTAGGCAACAACGATCTCGGTATCGCCGAATTGTGGCTGAAAGCATCGCCGCATATCGGCCAGGATGCTGTGCTGGTGCTGGATGGCTGGGCACGTAATGCGGATGTCTTCCATCATGAAAAAGCCGAAAGCGTATTGCGCGAAGGCTATTTGAGCCATAGCAACGGCGCGGCCGATTTTCGCCTCGGCAAGCAAATTATCGTGTGGGGACGTGCGGATCAACTGAACCCGACCGACAACCTGAGTCCGCGCGACAACACCTTGTTCATGGCAGACAGCGATGATCAGCGCGTGGGCACTTTCGCGATAAAAACCACCTATAACTTCACTGATCTTGCGCTCACGGGCATTGTGTTGCCGTATTTTCAACCGAACAAGCAGCCTATAGCTCCAGCGAGTGGTGTGGTGTATTCCGAGTCCATTCCCGAGGGTGGTCAGTATGCTTTTAAGCTTGAACAGTCCGGGCATGCAGTGGATTGGTCGTTGTCCTATTTTCAGGGCTTCGACCTGAACCCGGATATTTCTATCGATACATATCAGCCGGGAGCGTTGGCCTTGTCGTTGCAACACAACAGAGTCCGGGTGTTGGGTGCTGATGCCGCCACTGTCATAGGTCGCTATGGTTTACGTACAGAGGCCGCATATACCTGGACCGAAGATGCGGCGGGTACAGATCCGTTTGTAAAAAATCCGTTCTTCTATGCAGTTGCGGGTGCGGATCGCACTTTCTTCGAATATTTGAATATTAACCTGCAATATTTTTTGCGTCAGATTTCTAACTATAACGATCCTAAGGCCATTGCCGATCCCTTGGTTCGCAACGTAGCGTTGCAACAGGCTGTAGCTTCCAATCAATTAGAAAGTTTCCAGCAGGGTGCAAGCCTGCGCATCAGTAACAAGTGGCTGAACGAAACGCTGGAGGCCGAGGTGGCGGCTGTGGTGAATTTCACCCGCCGCGATTATTTTGTGCGACCCAAAATAAGTTACTCTTTTGACGATCACTGGAAAGGTGCGCTCGGTGCGAATGTGTTTCACGGTGACAGCGATACCTTTTTCGGTTTGTTGCAGGATCGTTCGTCGGTATTTGCCGAGATGCGCTACAACTATTAACTGGCAGTATTGAATGAAGTTGTTTCTTGTCTTGATCGTGCTAATTTAGAGGCTTATATGCGACACATAAATCGGGTTATTCCAATTCGCAATAGAAATGACATTAATTTTGTGGGTAAGTCGGATTAAAACAAGACAATTAACCTGGATTGTCACACGGTTCAAACCCCCTCCAGCTCCCCCTTGCACCCGCAAGGGGTATGCTGTTGGGTACCCCGCAGCTTTGCTGCGACCCTGCCTCGAACAGGGGGAGAGAAAAGCACGCTCCTCCCCTGTCAAGGGGAGCATAGCGCTTCGAGCTTCGCGAAAGACGCGCGCCTGAAATTACCTGAGTATCTTCCAGATGTATCCCTCTCGGCGTATTTCTCTGTACATTCAGCTTTAATAACCAGCCCGATTACGTTGCTTCCATGGTCGGTCACACTTCCATCTGAATACTCAATCCGGTATGGGTAAAAATTGAAGCGGCTAATTGCAGCAGAAAAGTTGATTTGTTTGGCAGTTAACTGCCTCAAAGATGCTATAGAGTTGATAAGAATATAAAGCTGAGATGTCAATTCGATTGAGTGGAATGACAGGAAGTTGGCAGGATAATGTGGACGTGGGAGGTTAAACTTTTTCAGCTTGTTGCCAGGGGGCGGATGTGATCTTCAGATTTGCTGCAGTACTTGGTTTGTTGATAATGCCAGTTGCGGTGGCAGCCGGCGATGCGGGTGTCGTGCAGGCTGAGGCGGATCATCAGGCCATCTATAGCTTGCTGCACGTAACCGAGCAATTGGAAAGGAAAGATGCAGGGTTGATGGCCAGGTACTACCGGCCTTTGGGAAACCAATGGAGCAGTCTGCTTGAAGGTCATACCGCATACGGCGCACGGTTGACTAATTTGGGCATTGCTACGCTGGAGCATTACTGGGGAGATTATCGTGCCGCTTATATCTTGTACTCCGGTCTTCTAGCCGATGGGGGGACGACGCTCAGCCGACGTGTGCAGTTCAACCGTTATTACGCAGAGCAAAGCTGGTTGGGCCTGGCGCTGAACGGGGGGCAGGATTTGGAAAATCCGGGTAGCGGCAGAATTCTGCAAAGCGATGTTCAATCATTGAGTATCAGTGGACGCCATGGATTCAGCCATGATTGGTCTTTGAGTTATGAGGCCAGCCTTCTCCGGCAGGGCGACTATTACACGCGGAATGGCGTCAGGTTTGGATTGCGACGGAAGTTCTGACCCTATGCTGCTGTTTGCTTTCTGGACAGGAGTGAGTACGCATGCTTTGTTTCTTGTATTTTAATATTTCATCATGCGGCTTATGCCGGATTTTGTGTGCGTTGAAAAAAAACACTTTCCGGCGCATGGCCTGGCTTGATACATTGCAAATTGAAATGATATTAACATTTACAGATATAGGATATATTCTTAATATGAAATGAAAAAATCATGGAAATTCACAAGCGATGAATGTGAATTCAAATTAAATATATTTTGATCTGAATGGATAGGATGAATATCAGACAGAAAATCTGGAGCATACCGATCGTCACTATTCTGGTATTTACCATAGGGATGGCTGTCGCATATCATTTCTCTTCGAATACTTATGAGTTGCTTCAGCGCACCGGCAATATCCACTATCCGTATCTGTATAACATCCAGGCACTAGCGGCTAGTCTAAAGGGGATTCAGGAAAACTTTCAGAATGCCGTCGTTATCAATGACAAAAATTCAATATCCCGTGCTCAACTGAAAGCACTTGAATTCAGAAAAATTACAGCAGAGATTGCCAGGCTCGAAGGTAAAAAGGCTATTTCGGAAATAATGTTGACCAATTTCGAAGGCTATTTCGCTTCAGCTGAACATGCTGTAACTATCATGTTGGACAATAAAAAAGGCGATGTCACGCCAGATCTTGAAAAGATGATTGCTGCGTTGCATAGACTGGAAGATACGTTAAAACAGGAAAATATTGCAGCCTCTGTTTCATTTTTAAACGGCCTTGAAAACAGCAAAACGAATGTGCAGGAAATGTTGTGGATCAATCTGGCGAACATTGTTCTTGTCGCGATTGTTTTGGTCTATATTTCTTATCGCCTTATAACCTCGATTATGAGAAATCTGGGATATTTGCAAACATGGGCGCAACGCATCGCGCATGGCGATTACGGTGCTAGTATTCCCGAGATGGGAAAGGACGAGTTGACTCAGGTGATCAACAGCTTTAACTCCATGGGAATAAATCTGCAAATTGCCTATGAGAAGCAGAATCAATATGAGCGAGAGCTCATCACCTTGAATCTGGAGCTGGAGGATCGTATAACTGCCCGTACCGCTGAATTGGGCGTGGCGCTGGAAGAGGCGAACAAATCGAATGTCGCAGTCGCTTACTTGGCCGAGCATGATGCGCTGACAGGATTGTTGAACCGGCGCCGCTTTCAGGAAGAGTTCGACCGCTGGGGCAAACATGCGGTGCGCTATGAGCGGGCTGGCGCATTGATGTTTATCGACCTGGATAAATTCAAGGACATCAACGACGGCTACGGGCATCAGGCCGGTGACGAGTATTTGGTGGCGGTTTCAGGTTTATTGAAGAATACGTTGCGCTCGACCGATTTTCTGGGGCGATGGGGCGGAGACGAGTTTATTGCTCTGGTTCAGGAAGTTGACTCCGGGGCTGCGCTGGCAACTGCAAATAAGTTGATCAAGTCATTCCGCGAAACGTTGTTTAGTATTTCCGGCAACTCCATGCATGCATCGGTAAGTATCGGTATTGCAGTAATGCCTGACCACACCAAAGACATTGTCGAGTTGATGAATTTTGCCGATGCGGCCATGTACAAGGCCAAAGAAGCCGGGCGCGGCTGTTGTCGCCTATATTCAGCATCCGAGCAGGATTCGCAGCGCGTGAATGAACATGCGCGTTGGGCGGGGCGAATTCGTCGTGCCATGGAAGTAGACCAGTTCGTATTGTTTTATCAGCCGCTGCTCGACCTGAAGTCAGGGGGTACTTCTGAATATGAGGCGCTGTTGCGTATGGAAGATACGGAGGGGCATTTTGTTAGCCCCAGCCTTTTCCTTGGGCCAGCAGAGCAATTTGGTTTGAGTGTTGCCATTGATCGCATGGTTATCCGAAAAGCCATATACAAATTGTCGACGCTTAAGGATCAAAAGATTCCGTTGAAATTATCGCTCAATCTTTCGCACAAGACCCTTGATGATGCTGGCATGGTGGAATATATAGACACTAATATAAAAGAGTTTGGCATAGACCCCAAGAATCTGGCGTTTGAAATAGCAGAAGCAACTATGTTGCAGAATATGGTTCGAGTGCAAAAATTATGCGTTGAAATATCCAAGTTGGGGTGCAGTCTGATTTTGGACGATATCGGGCTTGGTTTCTCGTCGGTTAATTATCTTTTGGATTTTTCCATCAGCGAGATAAAAATTAAAGGGGACTTGATTCGCAATTTGCATCATGAGCAAAATCATGATTACGTTGTTGCGTTATGCAAGTTATGCCACGAGTACAATATCAAGGTTGTAGCAAAATTCGTAGAAGACGCATCCATGCTATCCGTCTTGCACCACATTGGAATTGATTATGCGCAAGGTTTTGCGGTAGGCAATCCGCTGGAATCATTGGGTGGATTCGGGATGACTGCCTGAAGTAAAACGCGGCATATTGCCACTTGGCTTTTTTTTTGCCATGGAGAAATATGTGGAAGCTGTTTGTCGGCGAACTGTTTAGTGTGCGCTGTGGATTGAATTTGTCGATAGCGGGCAGCTATTCTTCAATTTGTTGCTGCATTGCCCACATGTGTGCATACACGCTGTTTTTTGCCAGCAGCTCGGGATGCCGTCCGCGTTCAACTATGCGTCCAGCGTCAATCACCAATATTTCATCGGCCTCTACCACGGTGGAAAGGCGGTGGGCGATGATCAGGCTGGTACGGCTCTTGGCGATTTCCAGCAACTCTGACTGGATGGCTTTTTCGGTTTTGGTATCGAGCGCTGAGGTGGCTTCATCGAGTATTAATATGGCCGGATTTTTTAACAGGGTGCGCGCAATGGCGACACGCTGCTTCTCGCCGCCGGATAATTTAAGGCCGCGTTCGCCAACCACCGTCTCCCATCCCTGCGGTAACGATTCGATAAATGCGAGGATATGCGCAGAGCGGGCAGCATCTGTCACTTCATCGCGCGACGCATCGGGACGTCCATAGGCAATGTTGTAATAGATGCTGTCGTTGAATAGCACCGTGTCTTGCGGCACCACGCCTATGGCCGCGCGCAGGCTTTCCTGTGTGATCTGGCGGATGTCCTGGCCGTCGATTTTAATGCTGCCGTCATTCACGTCATAAAAACGGAACAGCAAGCGCGCCAACGTGGATTTGCCCGCACCGCTAGCGCCTACTGCGGCCACGGTTTTACCTGCCGGAATGGTGAAGCTCACATCATGCAGAATGGCACGGTCGGCATTGTAAGAGAAGCTGACATGTTCAAATTTTACTTCGCCGTTGTCTACAACAAGAGTGCGGGCATCGGGCGCATCTTCCACTTCGCGGGGACGATGCAGCAGTGTAAACATGCGTTCCACATCGGTGAGCGATTGTTTTATTTCGCGATACATGACCCCCAAAAATCCAAGGGGCTGGAACATCTGTAGCAGGAAGGCATTCACCATTACCAGATCGCCTAACGTGAGCGTGCCCTCCACTACGCCATTGGCAGCGCGTATTACCATCAGCGTGACACCAATCGCAATGGTGCCGGCTTGCGCAGCGTTCAGAAAACCAAGCGATTTCTGCGATTGCAACGCGGCGCGTTCCCATTCGGCAAGGCTGCCGTCGTAGCGCGTTGCCTCATAGCGTTCATTGCCAAAATACTTGACTGTTTCATAGTTCAGCAGGCTGTCGATGGCGCGGCCATAGGCCTCCGAATCAAGCGCATTGGCACGGCGCACAAACTGCGTGCGCCAGTCGGTAATCGTGACGGTAAAACCGATATAAGCCACCAGTGTGATCAATGTAATCAGGCCGAACACCCAGTCCAGTTTGATGAACAGAATCACTGCCACCATCAGAATTTCCAGCACGGTGGGGGTAATGCGGAACAGCAGATAGCCGACGAGGCTGGAGATCGCCTTGGAGCCGCGTTCTATATCGCGAGTGATGCCGCCGGTCTGCCGTTCCAGATGAAAGCGCAGAGAGAGTGCGTGCAGATGCTGGAATACCGCCATACTGACCCTGCGCATTGCGCGCTGGGTGACCTTGCCAAACACCACGTCGCGCATATCCGCAAACGTGGTGCTGGCAAAGCGCAACATGCCGTATGCGATGATCAGGCTCAGCGGCAACACCAGGCTGGTGTGCGATTTGTCCAGCGCATCGATGAGCTCCTTCAGTACCAGCGGTACCATCACCGCAGCCAGCTTGGCGCTGATTAAAAATGCCAGCGCAAGCATCACGCGTCCTTTGAACTCCCACAGGTATGGGAACAGTTTGCCGATAGAACGCAAATCAGTTTGTGCTGACAAGGGTGGGGAGATGTATGAAGCGTGCGGAGATCGGGACATCGGGTCAGTGGTATATTTCCAAGGGTAAAATGATAGCTTGTTAAAATACAAGACATGGATTCTATCTTAAAACACTTTACCTGGCGTTCATCAGGGATAATACTTGCGTTCAAGTACTTCGAAAAGGAGAGTCGTCATGAGCCACAAGCATGATAATCAGTTGAGTGCCATTTTTCATGATCCGGTTAGTGGCAATATACATTGGAGGGAAGTCGAATCCCTGCTGAAACATTTGGGTGCCGATATTACCCCGGCACATGGGGCGCGTTTCCAGGTCACCCTGAACGGATTCGAGTGTTTTCTGCACCATCCGCACCAGAGCAGCGTTTGCGATCGAAATTTGATCAAATATCTGCGCGAATTTTTGCTGCGCGCAGGTGTGACGCCCCCGGGACAAACAAGTAAAGGCGAGTGAAATTTTCATGATGCGACGGGTACTTGAAACAGTTTCAGTAACGGTATTGCTGGTTACGATGATCTCTGCGCTGTTCGCCGATGAGTTACCCGAACCTCCTGCGGTAACAGCGCATTATCCGCGCGAATATTCCGTGGCAAACTTGCCGCTGTGGGAGGCGGGATTTTTGGCTGCTGACGTTACTCAACCGGCCTACCCCGGTGCGGATGAGCGCGCGAGTCTGTTGTTGGGTTTGCCTTTTGTTGTTTACCGTGGCGAGTATTTGCGCGTAGATCGGGGTACGGTAGGCGTGCGCGCGATCAAGACGCCGCGTACCGAGATGGACATAGGCTTTTCCGCTTCGTTGGGTTCGCGCGCAGCAGATATTGAGGCGCGTCGCGGTATGGATGATCTGGGCACGTTGCTGGAGTTTGGGCCGCGCCTGAAAATTAATTTTGGCAAAACTGGAGATGGAAAAATTGATTCTCGAATTCAGATACCGGTGCGGGGAGTATTCGATGTAAACGATCATTTGCGCTACCGCGGTCTTGCATACGAACTGCAATGGGTGTCGGATATGGAATTGCCCGCCAACTGGGTTGTTACCAGCAATCTGGGAGCGTTATTTGGAGATCAGCAATTGGTTGATACCTTCTATCGCGTTGCCCCTTCTGAAGCCACGGCGAGCCGGGCTGCCTATGATGCCAAAAACGGTTTGATTGCACTGCGTGCAACGTTATTGGCATCGCACGTGTTTACGCCCGATGTGCGGTTTTTCAGTTATCTGCGATTTGACTCGGTGGCAGGGGCTGCCAATCATGACAGTCCTTTGGTGCGGCGTGAAACAGGATGGACGCTTGGTGTCGGTTTGACCTGGACGCTGGCGCAGTCTGAACAGAAGGCGAAGGATTGATGCCGAGATGTATTTGACAGGCTGAATGTTATGCAATTACCGGGTTGAATTTTGGATAGGGATAAACTCATGCAAAAAGATTTTTGGCTGGAACGCTGGCAGCGCGAAGAAATTGGTTTTCACGAGGGCGTCGTGAATGCCTATTTAACCCAATTCTGGGGGTCGATGAATATCGCGCCGAAGGGTGTGGTATTCGTGCCGCTGTGCGGGAAAAGCGTCGATATGCAATGGCTGCGTGAACACGGACATCCGGTTATAGGGGTGGAGCTGAGTGAACTTGCTGTACAGGCGTTTTTTAAAGAGAATGGATATACCCCGAAACAATCCAGCACCGCAAAATTCAAGCAATATGAGGCGAATGAGATTCGCATTCTGTGCGGTGATTTTTTCGATCTGGGCCGCGATGATATGGCCGGTGTAACAGCGGTGTACGACCGCGCCTCGATGGTTGCGTTGCCGCAGGAAATGCGCGTGCGTTATGTGCGGCATTTGGTGAGTATCCTGCCGCTTGCCACGAAAATTCTGCTGGTTACTTTCGATTATCCTCAGGCTGAAATGCCTGGGCCGCCATTTGCGATATCGCCTGCGGAAGTGGATGCGCTCTATTCAAACCATGCCGACATTCAAGTGCTGGCACAAATTGATGCGCTTCCGCAAAACCCGCGTTTCAAGCAACGCGGCATTACTCGTTTGCAGGAAACAATTTATTTGCTGAAACTGAAATAGCGGCGTGAAATTCGAAAAACCGCCTCAGGGTTTTTGTTGCTGAAGCTGTCTGAGTTTGTGGGTGCGTTTCAGGAAACGCAATAATCGCCCCCTTCCTTTGAACATGTAAATGACCGCAGTCAGTATGCGTTTTGTTCGCTGGTATGCGGCCCAGTTATCCAGGTAAGCGTGGATGCGGTTACGGTAATATGTTACCCATTCATATAGACGGCTAAACCAATTAATCTGCAACAGCGCAGGGCGGGTTAGGGTGAAGATGCGCGAGAACAAGGCCATGCCGATTATCTTGGCGAAAATAAACGTAATGCTGCCGATTAGCCAGTGACCTTGCGCAATTGCATGCAAACCGATGAGTTTGGCCGGAATGAGGATGCTGCTCGGTAACAGGAAGGCAAACATTGCCCAGCGTGGAGGCAGTGCGGTGATGTGATTTTCAATCGCATGTATAAATCGTATAGCGCCTAACCGTGCCATGAGTCTGGCTGTACTGTCCCAGATAAATTCTTCGAGCAGAAATATCAGCGCAACCAGCCATATAAGCGGGGTGATCAAAAGTCGTTTGATTTTTTTTATTATCATGCTGTCTGGAGTATGGGTTTTGGGGAGCGTTTTAATATCATGCCATAGTTACAAGAATATTGGATTAATAGAACAGTATGTGCAATAAATATATACCCACTCCAGTCAGTACCAGACCGCTGACAAGTTTAAGTGCGCGGCCTTCTTTTTCCTGGGAACGTTGTTGGGTCAATGTTGTAATGGCTATGACCATGACAACGATGTCGTCGAACATGTAGGCGGCATCGTACAGAAATAAATAGGCATAGTTGCTTGGTTTGTCCAAGTGTTGCATGGCCAACACCTGGGTATAAAGCGCCGGGAAAACCGATTTATAGGTAAGTTCGCCGAGTTGCACTACGATGGCGAGTACTATTGTGCCCAGCAATGCTACAACCAGATTTTGTGCCTGAGCAATTTTTCGTATGCGGGTATAGATGCCGGGTTTTGAAATTTCGTGTAACGAGATCGATATTTTCTGACCAAATTGCAAGTAATTTTTCAGGTAGACGGCTCCAGTCAGCAAGGCAATGATGGCGATTATGCTTTGCGATATGAGTGAAGATTCGATTTTCACGAAGATGTTGAACCACACTGCCATCAAGATGAAATAGATAATTCCCTGTACAGCAATAAATGTTCCTGCGATAGCAAATATCAAAGAACGGTTTTTCATTGGCGTCAACAGCGAAATTATCAGGATTAATACCCATGTAGAGCCATGGTTTAAGCCATCCAGTATGCCCATTGCCAAGGTGAAGAGAGGTAGACTTACTTGCAATAATGGCACGCTGTAGCCGAAAACATTGAAGAAAATACTCTCAGGTTTCGGTATGGGTGCAGGAGGGATCAGACCGCAGCTTGGTTCTTTTCCTGTCGTGCAACTCTGTGCATCTGTGGGATTGCCAATAGACAAGGTGTCCAGTATGAGTTGGGTTGTACTCGCTTCTTCGGTAAAGCCAATGATAAGCTGCCCCCCTACTACAAAAGCGGGGTAGTCCAGTTCGGCACCGCCCTGGTTTTGCGCCATGCGTTTTAACAGTTCCAACGCTGCAGGCTCTTTGCGCACATCTCTTGTGGCTATCTTGAGTTGCGGCTGCAAACTTTGCAGCTTTGTCAGAAACTCTTTCGCCTTGTCGCACTGCAGGCAGTTTTCACGGATAAAGACTTCGATGTCGATAGTTTGGGGGACGTTGTCCGTAGCAGATATACTTGTTGCCGAATAGGGGGCGGATGTTGCAGCTACAGATCTGGCCGGAGCAGGCTTTGCAGGGACAGGTTTTGCTGGAATGGGTTTTGCAGGAGCGCTTTGCACCGGAACAGGTTTGGCAGGTACAGCTTGTAATGGTGCGGGCTTTACAGGTGCAGGCAGTGTCGGCTTTACAGGTACAGCTAGTATTGGGGCTGGTTTTACAGATGCAGGTTGTGCGGGCACAGCTTGAACCGCTGCAGGTGATACGGATGAAGCTTGCGCAGGGTCAGGTTGAATGGGCGCGGTTTGCACCGGAACAGGTTTAACGGGAGAGGGAACGGGGGCTGATTTGGCCGGTACTGCCATCGCAGGCTCGGCTGGGGAAATTGGAGCGTTTTCTGGCTCATTCAAAGCCCAGGCAAAAGTTGGTATCAGTAACGTTATTAAACAACAGTGAGATAAAAGCCGTCTTTCAATCATCTTTAAAAAACCTCCATATAGCATCATGCTAGCATAATCCTGGAAACGGTAGTTGGACGAAGTTGAACCCATGTTCATCGCAGCATTCATAATGGTGTTGATTTCCATCATATGTGGAGGTGCGACAAGCGCTTGGAATTAGCGGCTTTACAGCCCTGCTCGGATCTGTTGGATTCGGGGCGAATCCTTGGGCGGGGTCCTTCTATTTACCTCAATAAACTATTTTTCGAGTTAGGTTTGATGATAAATAGATGCAATGTGATTGCGGCTGATTGGCTGTCGCGAAGAAGAGATGGTGCAGGACGTAAAGAATTTTCTTGATTCTATAAAGTGGATATGTATCAATTTATTGCAGACTTTATTCTTGTCGTGCATTTGGCGTTTATAGCCTTTGTGCTGGCTGGCGGTCTTTTGTTGTTGCGCTGGCCGCGCCTGTTCTGGTTGCATCTTCCCGCTGTTAGTTGGACGGTGTTTGTCGAATTGACGGGAGGGGTGTGCCCGCTTACGCCGTTAGAAAATTATTTCAGGGCGCTTGGCCGAGGCGATGTTTTTCAGGGTGATTTTGTCGGGCGATATTTGCTTCCGCTTGTTTATCCAGCCGCTTTGACACCATCGATACAGGCAGTTTTGGCTGGTGTAGTGATCCTGATTAATTTTATATTCTATGCGGTGATTATAAGGATACACAGTAAGGCTCGTTAACTGGCTTGTTCTGATAATGTTATCATTCTACTGTTGTGTTTCATACAATCAATAATGCTTAATATAAAGTTGTGTTCAACCTGCACTCAAATGCGACCCGGCGTGTGTGACATTGCCGCTTTTTTCTTGGCACTTTACAAATGAGTCTTCTTAAAACGCTGGCCAGTATCAGCAGTATGACCCTGCTTTCGCGCATACTCGGTTTTGTGCGGGATATGCTGATGGCGCGGATCTTCGGTACGGGTATGGCCAATGAGGCTTTTTTGATTGCCTACAGATTGCCAAATCTATTACGGCGTATGTTTGCGGAGGGGGCTTTTTCGCAAGCTTTTGTTCCGATATTCAGCGAGTACAAGAGCCGTCGCGGTCACGATGAAACCAAGTTGCTGGTGGATCATGTGACGACCTTGCTGGCGATCATTTTGTTTGTCGTTACTTTGATCGGCATTGTCGCAGCACCTTTGTTGGTGTATCTAACCGCGCCGGGATTTGCGGCTGCCCCGGAGAAGTTCAACCTCACAGTTCAGCTGTTGCGCATCACGTCGCCCTACATTTTCTTTATTTCTCTGGTTGCCGTTGCTGCAGGCATCCTCAATACCTATAACAAATACTGGGTGTCAGCCTTTGTTCCGGTGTTGTTGAACCTGAGTTTCATAGCCGCGATGCTATGGCTGGTGCCATATTTCGATCGGCCTATTGTAGTAATGGCATGGGCTGTTTTTTTTGGGGGAGTGATACAACTTGGATTCCAGATTCCTTTCCTGAAAAGAATCGGCATGTTGCCACGCTGGCGTTTCAGCCTTAAAGATGAAGGCGTGTGGCGAGTATTGAAACAGATGGGGCCTGCGATTTTTGGGGTGTCCATCAGCCAGATCAGCCTGATTATCAACACCATCTTTGCGTCATTTATGGTGACAGGCAGTGTGTCATGGCTGTTTTATGCGGATCGCCTGATGGAGATTCCGGCAGGTTTATTGGGTGTGGCAATCAGTACAATATTGCTGACCTCGCTGTCCAAATACCATGCGGATCGCAATACGGTGGAATATTCCAGAATACTGGATTGGGGTTTGCGACTCACCGTTATGCTGACTTTGCCTGCAGCACTCAGTCTCGGTTTGATAGCGGTGCCGTTGCTTTCAACTTTTTTTCAGGCGGGAGCGTTTGGAGTGAATGATGTGCTGATGACCAGGAATGCACTGGTGGGTTACAGTGTCGGATTGATTGGAATTCTGCTGGTGAAAGTGCTGGCCCCTGCTTTTTATGCGAGACAGGATATCAAAACTCCGGTGAAAATCGGTATCATCACACTTGTCGCGACCCAGGTCATGAATATCAGTTTTATCGCATTGCTGTCATATTACAAGATGAGCCAACATGCGGGGCTAGCTTTGGCAACCGGTTTGGGCGCATGCATTAATTCCGGGATTCTGTTTTACCTGCTGCGCAAGCGCGGTATTTTCCAACCCGAGCCTGGCTGGATCAAGTTCGGAATCAAAATATTGCTAGCCCTGGTAGCGCTGGGTCTGGTGCTATGGTTTGGTATGGGAGCTGAGCAACACTGGTTGACATCACGCGGCTGGGGCAGGGTAGTGCATCTGACCTGGCTGGTGGCTCTGGGCGTGTTTGTGTATTTTGCGGTATTGGGTTTGCTCGGCTTTCGCCTCAAGGATTTTTCTAAACGAGGTGCGAGTTGACTTAAACAGCTCAATCAATATACGCATGTTCCATGCGGCAGTGGCAGGAAGCCCATGCCGCGTTTAAACTGTCATCCTTTCTTTGAAATAATTATTTGAGTTGTTGGGAAAAATGAAAACTGAATATATATATGATGTTGAAGAAGCGACTTTTGATGATTTGGTTGTAGCCAAGTCGCATGAGGTGCCGGTGCTGCTCGATATTAGTGCTGAATGGTGCGCGCCATGCCGGGTGCTGGGTCCATTGCTGCATAAAATGGCTGATGCGTATAAAGGCGAATTTTTATTGGCGTTGGTCGATGCGGATGAAAATATGAAAATTGCCGGTCGTCACAAGGTGCGTGGATTCCCTACCGTGGTTGCATATAGCCATGGAGTTGAAATTGATCGTTTCCACAGTTCGCAAACCGAAGGTTTTTTGCGTAACTTCCTGGATAATGTGATCAAACGTCATACTGAAATCAAACAATAGGTTGTTGATATACTTCGAACGAGTTCACCTTCAAGAAAAATGACATGAGCCTACTATCCATTATTTTTGCATTGCTAATTGAGCAGGTTCGCCCGCTGTCATCGCGCAAATATTTGTTTGCGTGGTTGACCAGCTATGTCGATTTTTTCCAGCGCACTTTCAATGCCGGTGAGAGCAGGAATGGGCTGATTGCCTGGCTGCTCGCTGTGTCAGTTCCATCGCTGGGCTCGTTAATATTGTATTGGGTTTTTGCAGCGCAGCATCCTGTATTGGCGTGGGCATTTTGTGTGCTGGTGTTGTATCTGACGATGGGATTTCGTCAGTTCAGTCATTACTTCACCGATATTCACAATGCGCTACGCAATCATGATCTGGATCAGGCGCGTGCCATATTATCCTCCTGGCGTTGTGAACCTTGCGATGAGCTGAGTTCGGAAGAGGTTATTCGTGTGACCATAGAAGAGGCTCTGTTGGCAACACATCGAAATGTGTTTGCGGTGGTGTTCTGGTTTGTGATTTTCATGATGCTGGGATTGGGGCCGACAGGGGCCATTCTGTATCGTTTGGCGCGTTTTCTTAACAGACAATGGGGGCAGGAAGAGGGTGCAGAGTTTGGCAGTTTCGGCCAATTTGCGGAGCAGCTTTATTATTGGATAGAGTGGCTGCCCATGCGCCTGACTGCTATTACTTTTGCAATTGTCGGCAATTTTGAAGATGCCATATATTGCTGGCGTACTCAAGCCGCAAGCTGGCCCGATCCGGAAGGTGGCATAGTACTCGCCAGTGGTGCCGGAGCTCTTGGCGTGCGCCTCGGCATGCCTGTGTCCCAGTTTGATACAACGGTTGAGCGTCCCGAGTTGGGCACGGGTGATGTGGTCG
>Ga0315281_10001779_pt1 | contig 31986 bp, 30 predicted proteins | sample YL17G07_0_MG_FD_204540 | JGI IMG/M metagenome (GOLD analysis project Ga0315281, IMG submission 204540) | Sediment microbial communities from Yellowstone Lake, YNP, Wyoming, USA - YL17G07_0 | ecosystem: Environmental > Aquatic > Freshwater > Lake > Sediment | place: USA: Wyoming | collected...
GCATGGGAAACGTCATTCCCGCAGTTTGTAAGCGGGAATCCAGCTCTTTTGCTCCTGGATGCCCGATAAAAACCTTCGGGCATGACGGAAAATGGATGCTTATGGCACATAGTGCGTTCGCCCTGCTGCCTCCGTTGACAAGCTTCACAACCGGATATTTGTCCCAGAATTCTATTATATTGACAGCAGCAAAATCCTGCTCTATCCTGAAGACGTTCTCAAGAGGGATGCCCATGATGTGGCAAAGCAGGACCCTGTTGACCCCGCCGTGGGCGACCACGGCGATATTGGTTGCAGTCGGGGACAGTCCCGATTCTACGACTCCGCTTCGCTTCGTCCGTAAATCCGGGACAGTCCCCTCATGGTTTCCGATAATTTCCTCAAGCGCCTTTACCACCCTGTCCCTCACCTCCAAAGTGTTCTCTCCGCCCACCGGGCTGAACAGCAGCGGATTTGAGGCCCAGGCAGCGAATTCATCCGGGTATTTTTCCTTTATCTCTGAGAAGGTCATATTCTCCCAAGCTCCGAAGCCCCGCTCCCTGAGGTCCGGCATTGTAATGGGGGTAAGGCCGTAAGGTCCGGCTATAAGCTCTGCGCTCTTAAGCGCCCTGCTGAGCGGAGAACAGTATATCGCCGTCAGTTTGTCGTTATCACCCGTGACATCTCTTTTTGAGTCATGGACGTCTTTCAGGTAGCTGAGGTGTCTTGACGGCGAGGCGACCTTCAGGTGTTCTTTGATGAAACCTGCCGTCCGCCTGATCTGCCTTATGCCGTTTTCCGAAAGGGGCACATCCACACTGCCCTTGTAACGCTTGGCCCCGCTGCCCTCGGTCTCACCGTGCCTGATCAGATAAAGTGTCGTAACCACAGATATGTCCCCATGAGAAACATTATTTCACTTGTCTCAGTCAGCGCCCCGCAGTGATCCCCTGTGAGACCGCCAAAACGGGAGTCAAAGAAATGCAACGCCGCAATGACAAATAAGTATAACAATAACAGGCAGACAGCCGGAAACAGAAACCCCAGGGCAGGCCCAAAGCCCATAACGCCGCAGAGGGCCGCCGCACTGAAAACAAGACTCAAAAGCGAAGACAAAACAACATCAGACAGGCCCAACTTCCCAATAAAGATACTGCCGAGGCCATCCAACCGGGCCGGTCTTGCGTGATACATTGCAGGCACAGTGACCCACCTGCCGAGGACCGTCATTACAAATATAAGGCTGCAGGCATTATAAGGACTTGACGAACGCAGCAGGGTGACGATCAGGGCGTATTTGAGCAGAAGGGCCATAACCAACCCTATCACACCCACTGCCCCGACCGAGCTGTCTTTCATGACGGAAAGACGTCTGTCCATGTCTTTTTGCCTGTCTCCGACAGACTTTACAGCCAGGCTGTCAAAGGTGTCCATAAGTCCGTCGAGGTCAAAACCCCCGTTTGAAAAGATTAAGGCGCAAAGTGTGAGTGCGGCCGCAGGCTCGGCAGGGAAGAACTTCATAACCGTGAAGGCCGTCAATGCTGCAACAGCCCCCTGAACAGCCCCTGCTGCCGGAAAGAAAACCGTGGCGCCGGCCATGTCCCGCTCGGTCACGTTACCGCCGACCCTGACTGGGATTATGGTAAGAAACTGTATTGCAAGCAGCAGCCGTTTCACTTAGAGTTCCTCTGACACCCCAGCCTCTCCGAAAGTCGCCATCTCTTTATATATCTTGAGACCAGCCTCTATTAATGTCATTGCCAGGGCCGCCCCGGTGCCTTCGCCAAGCCTTAGACCGAGGTCCAGTATGGGTTCCAGGCCCATCTTGTCCAGCATAGCCCGGTGCCCTATCTCCACTGAGTTATGTGCGGCGAACATGTAATCCCTCACCTTCGGTTCAATGGTGTAGGCAATAAGCGCTCCGGCCGTGGATATGAAGCCGTCAACGACAACCGGCACCCTGTTGGCCGCAGCCCCGATTATCAGCCCGGCAATGCCGCCTATCTCAGCCCCCCCAACCTTGGAAAGCACATCCAGACCATCGTCAGGATTGGGTCTGTTTAACTTTATACCATCCTCTATGACCTTTATCTTCCGCGCCAGGGCCTCGTTGGAGATGCCCGTTCCTCTGCCCGTCACATCTGCAACCGGCCTGCCCGTGATGACCGCTGCAATGGCACTGGAAGGCGTTGTATTGCCTATCCCCATATCTCCGGTGGCGAACATTTTATAACCTTTGCCGGCATATGTGTTGGCCAGATCTATACCGACCTCAAGGCATTTGACCGCCTCTTGCCCTGTCATTGCAGGCCCTTTGGTAAAGTTCTTTGTTCCCTTGACAACCTTCATGCTGACCAGACCGTCGACGTTGCCGAAGTCATAATCAACGCCGATGTCCACCACGATCACATCGGCCCCGGCATGCCGGGCCAGGACGTTTATTCCGGCCCCGCCCCTGAGGAAATTAAATACCATCTGGGGTGTCACCTCTTTGGGATAAGCGGACACTCCGTCATTAGTCACCCCGTGGTCCCCGGCAAAAGTAAAAACTACCTTTTTGTTGAGCGTTGGGTTAACGTCTTCGGCAACGGCTACAAGCCTCCGTGCAAATTCTTCAAGCCTTCCCAGGCTGCCAAGGGGTTTTGTGAGGTTGTCCAGTCGTTTCTGCGCCTTTTCATACCACTCATCCCTGACCGGTACAATCTCCTTCAATGTCTTGTTGAGCAATTCCATCTGTCGGTCTCCTTCATTCAGTGTCTGTTTATAAATTACAGTCTTTACTCTGTCATTCCCGAAGTTCTTAATCGGGAATCTGTGTTTTTAAAGTGTTTATAGATCCCCGGGTCAAGCCCGAGGATGACAACTTGTTACATTACAAATAAACCCTATTTTATCTTCACTGGTATTCCAGCTGCCATCAGATACACCTCATCAGCCGACTCAGCAATCTTGCTGTTCAACACTCCCGCCATATCCCTGAACTTCCTGGCAAGTTCATTGTCCGGCACTATTCCCATGCCGACTTCATTGGCCACAAGGTATATATCCGCACTACATGATGAAACAGCGGAGACCAATAACTCCGCCGCCTCATCCGCATCTCTTCCGCTCAGCATGAGGTTGGAGAGCCACAGGGTAAGACAATCAACCAGGAGCACTGAATACTCATCACCGGTATTTTGAATCATCCGGGCCAAATTCAAAGGCTCCTCAAGGGTAGCCCAGTCCCCACTCCTGTCTGTTTTGTGTTTAGCAATCCGTTTCTCCATCTCTGCGTCAAAGGCCTGAGCAGTTGCAATGAAGGCCTTCTTCCCTTTATGGACGGTCGCTTTTTTTAGGGCAAAGGAGCTCTTTCCGCTCCTTGCCCCGCCGACAATTAATGTGACCATGCAGCCTCCTTAACGTGTCGTCAACAACCTGAAGTTAATCGGTATCTCCACGCTGCCTCCCGTCACGGGCAATGGGGCGGCCCTGGCCACTGTGCGAACGGCCTCGTCGTCAAGCATAGGATGACCGGACGATTCCACCACCCGGATCGACAGTGGGACCCCTTTTTCATCAATGGAGAAACGCACAATCACCTTGCCTTCCATGTGCCTCCTCCTGGCAAGGGGAGGATATATGAGCGCCCGTTCCACAGCAGCCCTTATCGCGGCCGCGGGGTCCGGCCCGCCCTTCCCCGGAGGAACGGAAGGGGAAGCCTCAGCAGCAGTTCCTTTGGGGACTGTCCCGGCGGGAGTCGTGGAAGACAGTCCGTTGTTCAAGGTCGAAAGGCCCGGCTTGACGTCGGCAGTTGTAACGGAGACAGTCGCCGGGACAACAGATACCGCGGCATTAGGAAGTGTCTGCGCAATGGTTTTTTCAGCCACAGCAGACGGCGTTGTTTCAGCGTGTCTTGAAGGAGTTGGGAGCGCGGAATGGCCGGCAAGCTCTTTTCCCGGCTCACTCCGCCTTAAGTCCCTTTTCGATTGTTGGCTCTTGCCTTCAACTCGCTCGCTCGCCGCCTCGGTCCGGAGGTCCACAACAAAGACCTGGCGTTCCCGCACCAAGGTGATTGCCGCCGCATAAAGCAGCAGCGAATGCAGGCATATAGACAACAACAGGGTCTTTCCCATTACACCCCCTTTAACCCTCCTGAAGACCTTGCATAAAGGCCGATCCGAATCCGGGAACAGCCGTTCGGACAAGACCTGCACAGTTGTTCCCGGATTCATCGCAATGCCTGAGTTTAAAGGGCCGCGGACACGCCCAGCATGAAGTTCCTTCCCGGAGAAGGGAAAAACTTCTGCGTGAGAGGAAAGTCTCCTATGGCTCCGAATTCCGAATATTTTTTGTCGGCCAGGTTATTCACATTCAGGAAGACCTTGGCCTGTTTGTATTTGTATTCTACCCTCGCGTTCAGGACGACGTAGCTGCCCTGGTTGCTGAAGTCATGGGCAAAATCGCTGATATAAGGCCTCTCACCCACATACTCTCCGTTGAGGACGAGAGTTAGTGGCATGGAAGGCTGATATGTCGCCTCCAGTGCCGCGCGATGCTCGGGCACGTTCGGCACGTGCTTGCCGTCGTACGCGCCGCCGTTCATGGTCGCATTCATATGGGTGTAACTGCCGCGCAGGGACAGGGTTTCCAGGACTTTGGCGAAAAAGCTTGCCTCGACTCCCAGCCGCTCCGTGGCGCCTGCCATGTTCTCATTGTTGAAGGTGGCCGGGTTGTAGAAGATCTCGTCGTCAGTGTCCATCTTGAATACGTTTACGTGACAGTAAACCTGGTCGGTAAAGTAATAACGCATACCCACTTCATAGTCATTGGAGGTCTGCGGGGAGATAGATGGGTTTATGGTGTTGGTGAAGAAGCTATACAGTTCGTCGAAGACCGGATACCTGAAGCTCCTGGAATAGCTGCCGTATACGTAGGACTTACCGCTAAAGGCATAGTTTATCCCGGCGGTATACGCATCCGCATCTAACGATATTCCGGAGAGCACACTGGGGCTGAAGGAGAATTCGGCCCGGTCCTTTCGGTAACCGGCTGAAAGGCGCAGGTTTGGGGTCAGGGCCAGTTCGTCATGGAGATACGCGCCGTAGTTCTTTTTTTCGAGATCGTAGTTCCCGGTCGAGAGAGAACCGTAAAAGAGAGAGGTATTTTCAATGCCCTCCTTTGCCTTAAGAAAATCAAGTCCCGCGGTCAGGCTGTTGACAGCCTTGGCAACCTGAGTCTTAAATAAGACCTGCGGTGAAGCTGTGATAGTCTCGATGCCTGCATCACCCGTGAAGTTTCCGGCTGAAAAGGTGGCATAGGACAGGAAGGTCCTCTTGCGGTACGAAAGGTCCATCCTGACCAGGTTGTCGCCGCCGATGGACAATTCCGGCAAAAGCTGGAGGTAGTAGTCCTGAACGTTGGTAAAGTCGTCGGGCGTCTTTGTTCCCGTGCGAGGGATGCCTCCGGCTATGTCCGCCTCGGAGAGTGTGCCGGGCAGGCCGGTGTGCTGCTTATGATAGCCCGCGTCCAGTCCCAGTTTCAGGGAAGAGGTGGGATAGTAGCCGACCTTGGCGCCCAGGTCCTGCGCCCTCGTGTAGCTGTTGTCGCGATAACCCGAAGAGGTCATGGTACCGGCCGAAAGGTAAAAGGGCAGCTTGTCCTTTACATCTCCGCTCACATAACCGTTCGCCTTAAATGTCCCGAAACTCCCGACGGCCGTGTCCAGGCCGGCGGAGAACTTTTCTCCTTCCTTCGTGATGATATTGATTACGCCGCCCGCCGCATTGTCCCCGTAAAGCACCGCGTTCCGACCGCCCCGGACTATCTCTATGCGTTTGATGCGTTCCAACGGGATCTGGGTCCAGTCCACGCCGCTCAGGTCCGGCTGGTTTGCCTTCCTGCCGTCCACCAGGACCAGGGTATTCAAGGGCGCGGTCTCACCGAAGCCACGCAGGCCGACGGTTATATTGCTGCCGTTCCCGGTCCAGTCGTTGACCTGTACCCCGGCTTCGGTACGCAGCAGGTCCGGTACATAGCGGGCCGTGGAGTTACGAATGGTCTCTTCGTTTATAACTGTTACATTGGCCGGAATGTCGGTTGCCGGCTGTTCGTAGCGTGTGGCAGTAACCACTACCTCTCCAACCTTGATGCTATCGTCGGCCCCTGCCGGTGCTGCAATGAGTATTGAGATGATAACAGCAGTCAAAAATCCAAGCATAATTGTCTCCTCCTATTGATAGCTTATAAATGTCTGAGGTCCATGCCTCATCAGTTTCAGCTTCACATCAAAAGCCTCCTGCAGCAACTCTTCCGTTATAACCTCCTCCGGCGTCCCTTTGGCAAGGATACGGCCTTTTTGAATAAGGACGACAGCATCAAACCTGAAGGCCAGGTTTATATCGTGAAGCGCCATTGCCGTTGTGACCCCTTTGATGTCCCTTAATAGTTTGATAATCTCCACCTGATACCTTATATCCAGGTTCGCCAGCGGTTCATCCATAAGCAGTATTCCAGCCCCCTGCACAAGGGTCATCGCTATAAAAGCCCTTCTCCGTTCCCCTCCGCTCAGGTTGCCGATTGCGACCTCTTTTTTGTCTGAAAGTCCTACCATACCGATTGCATCATCCACTGTAAGCAAGGGCGGAATATCATAAGGATAAAGACCCATCTCAACAACTTCCCTGACCCTGAAGGGGGCAATGAGATGAAGGTTTTGGGGCATGTAGCTCAGGAGCTTGGCCTTGTCCCGTCCCCGGTACTCGTTAAGCGGTTTGTTCCAGAGTTTGACAATTCCATTTTCAGGGGTCAGAATGCCGCAGCTCAGCTTAAGGATGGTGGACTTGCCCGAGCCGTTGGCCCCAAGCAGACAGGCAAACTCCCCCTCGCCAAAATGAAACGTGAGACCGTCAACAACCTGCCCTGATCCGGGATAGGAAAAACTCACATCCAGCAGGCTCAGGATTCCGCTATCCATGAAGGATGTCCCTCCTCCTGAGCAGGTATAGGAAATATGGGGCTCCTACAAGCGTGGTAATAACACCCGATGGCAGTTCGGCCGGTGATATCACGGTCCTGCCCGCAAGGTCTGAAAGCATCAGTACCACCCCGCCTGCAAGGGCGGATGATGGAACAAGCACCTTATTGTCCGCACCCACAAAAAAGCGCATTATATGAGGCATGAGAAGCCCGATAAAACCAATCATGCCTCCGAGAGACACAGAGGCAGAGGTCATCAGACACACCGCGACAAAAAGGACCAGCCGCTCCCGGTGGGGCGAAAAACCAAGACTGTGGGAGAGGTCGTCCCCGAGCATGAGGCTGTTGAGCGCCTTTGCCCTTGCCGAGGCCAGCAGAAGTCCGGCGGCGATAAAGACAAAACCGTATGGAATAAGTGACCACTCCGCATTGGCAAGGTCGCCGAACATCCAGAGTATTGCACGCCTCAGTCCTTCGTTGGATGCAAGGCTCATAAGCACCATCAAAAGCGCAGACAGGAGAAAGCCCAGCCCGATCCCGGCCAAAAGCATTCGTTCGGGCAACATGCCCCCGCGCCGGAAGCTCAGGATGCCCACCAGTCCGCCGGTAATTGCAGCCCCGGCAAAGGCCAGAAGAGGCGTGGCCGGCAGGGCAATACCCAGTATGAGACCGCCGGCAGCCGCAAGTGACGCGCCGCTTGACAGTCCAAGTATGTAAGGGTCTGCAAGGGGATTGCGCAGCACCCCCTGCAGCACGGCCCCGGATGCGCCAAGTGCAATGCCGACCAGCGCGCCGGCCAGGACCCGGGGCAGTCTCACCTCAAACAGGATTACACGATCAAGGACATTCATGTTAAATGGATTGATGCCGTGCGGGCCGGCAAAGAGACAGATGCCGAAGACAGATCCGGTTATCAGGACCAGCAAGGCCATGCGCCGCTTCATCTGTTGACCTCTTTTTCGAGAATCTCCCTGAGCTCGGCTATCCCTTTGATAATGCGCGGTCCAAGACGATAGAGGTTATCGCTCACAGGGAAGACCCTGTCTTCCCTGACAGCGGCGACACCCTGCAGCCTCTTCAGCAGTCGCCCCGCTGATTCCTTCATGCCGTATCCGCTGCCGATAAAGATAATCTCGGGGTCCTGACGCAGGACCTCTTCAAGGGAGTATTTCGGATAGGCAGTCACCACATTATTTGCCACATTAATCTGCCCCAGAAGCGTAAGTGCATCATCAGCTATGGAACCTGGAGCGGCAACCATGAGAGGTTCAGGCCATACAATATAAAGCGCACGACGGGCCCTGGGGCGTTTCATTGTCTTCATATCAGACAGGACGCGACTGATACCGGAGGCGAGTTTTTCAGCCCGTACCTTATCACCCACTGCCATACCAAGTTCCCTTATAGCCTCAGGGAAGTCTTCAATGCGAAGCGCCTTAAACACGTAGGTCCTGATGCCTAAGGACCGGAGACGCTGCTCAAACTCCTTCCGGTTGCCGTCAATGGTCACCACAACCAGATCGGGTCGGGCTTCAATCACCCTTTCCAAAGAGGGGTTTGACATGCCTCCCATAACGGGCTTTGTTTTTGCCTCAGACGGATAATCGCAGACATTCGTGACACCCACTATCCTGTCAGCCAGTCCCAGGTCAAAGAGTATTTCAGTAAGATTCGGCGCCAGAGAAACGATGCGCATGGGCGCTGCTGCCGTCCGGGCAGGGGCTGAGGATGCATACATAGATGCAAGCGCCGTAAACAGCAGCGTCATTGCCAACGATTTCCAACCTTGAATCATCACCCCTCCAAAAACAAAAAATCCCCAGGACAATAAAAATGCCCTGAGGATTGCACCCTGTTTCACTTCATCCCCGTGCCTTCGTTCCGCGAGAAGGCGTCAAGTTCGACAATCCCGGAGCGGCCTGAATGTCTCTAAGGTCGCCAGTCATAAATCCGGAATCATAAATACTTTTCAGGCAGGTCTTCTGGCTCCCGGATTATCCTATTGCCGGCCTTCCCATCCAAGGACTGTTCAAGCAGTCCTTTACGAACAGTGGCTAAGTCGGCTTTCGTCCCCGGTCACAGCGGCGGGACCGCTCCCGATTCGGCATTGACTGAACTTGTCAGCCCCACGGGATTCCCTATTAAGCGATAATGCGCCTGACGGTTTATATTTGCAATTGTATCTGAAAAAAGTCAAGACGACGATCAGATAGGCACGATTACGCTTCTTAATGTTAAAATATGAACCGTAAATTTTTACCCGGGGGTCAGATGGTAAAGACGATAGAGTGGAAGGACGGCAGGGTGGTAATGATAGACCAGAGCAGGCTGCCCCTTGAGGTCAAATACGTCGAGTGCAACGATTACCTGACAGTGGCTGAAGGCATAAAGAAGCTCTGGATACGTGGTGCGCCCGCTATCGGCATTGCCGCGGCCATGGGGATTGCACTGGGCGCTCAGGAAATAAAGGCTGCAGACTTCGATGCCTTCATTAAAGGGCTCCGACCGGTGCTGGATGCCATGCTCGCCACGAGGCCCACGGCCGTGAACATCCAGTGGGCTGTAAACAGGATTAATGCGCTTCTCGCCTCGCACAGGGATGAATCAGTTGGTTCCCTCAAAAAACTCCTTATCACCGAAGGGATCAAAATACTGGAAGAGGACATAGAGACAAACAAGGCCATAGGCAAATGGGGCGCCCGGTTCATAAAGGACGGCGACACCATCCTCACCCACTGTAATGCCGGCAGCCTTGCCACCGGCGGATACGGCACAGCCACAGCCCCGATGCTGGTTGCCGTGGAGCAGGGCAAGAGGATACAGGTCATCTCCGATGAGACCAGGCCGGTGCTGCAGGGCGCGCGCCTTACCTCCTGGGAACTTATGCAGGCGGGCGTGCCTGTGACGCTCATCACCGACAATACGGCCGGCGCCCTCATGAAAAAGGACATGATAGATATGGCCATAGTCGGCACGGACAGGACGACAAGAAATGGAGACGTGGCCAACAAGATAGGGACCTACACGGTTGCAGTGCTTTGCCGGGAACACGGCATCCCCTTTTATGTAGCCGCCCCCCTGAGCAGCATAGATTTTACGATGGACTCAGGGGAGAAGATACCTATTGAGGAGAGGAGCGCCGAGGAGGTCACGACCATGTGGGGCAACAGGGTCGCGCCGGAAGGTGTACGCGTAATAAACCTCGCCTTTGATGTAACGCCTGCAAAATACGTATCAGCCTTCTTTACTGAAAAGGGGGCTTTTTTGCCGCGCGACCTGAAAAAACTTGAAAAAGGGGACACGGACCTTCAATCCGTAATGCTGAAAACCTCATGAAGGTTGAAGATATATTTAAAAAATTCTCCGGGGAGTTACTGGACGCAGACCAATATCTGCGCGATATTTTTAACAGTAACGTCTTCCTTCTTCCGATGCTTGGCAGGCATATACTGAACAGTGGGGGCAAGAGGCTAAGGCCCCTTTTTCTCCTCCTGAGCGCTGAGATTTGCGGCTACAAAGGAGACAATCTCGCCAAGCTTGCAGCCGTCATAGAGGCCATACACACCGCATCGCTTTTGCACGACGACGTGATTGACGGCGCAGACACAAGGAGGGGGAAACCGGCCGCCCATGCCCTATGGGGAAACCAGGTGGTGATACTTGTCGGGGATTACCTCTATTCCAACGCCCTGAAACACGCGGTAATGCAAAAAGACATAAAGGTAGTGGAGGCCCTCTCCGACGCAGTGACCCGTATGACCGAAGGAGAAATACTCCAGCTTAACAGGACAGGCGACCCGGCGATCACTCAGGAGGAGTATTTCAACATAATCTCGGCAAAGACCGGGGTGCTTATATCCGCTGCCTGCAGGATCGGCGCAATACTGGCGAAAGAACCGGAGGATAGGGAACAGGCCCTGTCCGTGTTCGGCATGAAGACCGGCATCGCCTTTCAGCTTGCGGACGACATACTTGATTACACTGCCGTGCAGGATGATCTGGGCAAAAAACTCGGCAAGGACCTGGATGAAGGCAAGATAACCATGCCTCTTATTTACCTTCTCAGGACCGCCTCCACCACCGAAGTGGAAGAGATAAAGGGTATCATCTCCGATGACGGCAAGGGTAAGGACAGTCTGTTGAGGATAACCGAACTGTTTGAGAAATATAATGCCATAGAGGAGTCCTTCGGTATTGCAAGGAGTCTTTTGGACGAGGCCAAGGCTGAATTGCGGGTGTTCCCGTCTTCATCGCACAAGGATGAACTTCTGTGCATGGCGGACTTCGCAATGCGGAGGAAAAAGTAATGCATCCTTATGCCGAACTGGCGAAAAAGACCATTGCTGAATTCGTGGGCCGGGGGGTACGGGTTGTCCCGCCCAAGGAATTACCGCCTGATATGAATTTTCGGGCCGGTGTCTTTGTCTCCCTTAAGAAGCACGGGCAGCTGAGGGGTTGCATAGGCACATTCATGCCCACCACACCTTCGGTTTATCAGGAGATTGCAAGAAACGCTGTTGCTGCGGCAACTGAAGACCCGCGCTTTTCTCCGGTGACCGCTGATGAACTGGAGGAGATACGATACTCGGTTGACGTGCTCTCCGAGCCTGAACCGGTTACGGATATCTCGGAACTGGACCCTCGCAAATACGGGGTGATCGTTTCAAAGGGTCATCTGAGGGGTCTCCTTTTGCCCGACCTGGAGGGAGTGGACACGGTACGGGAGCAGTTGAAGATAACCAGGATGAAGGCCGGTATAAATCCCGACGATGAGGACGTGAAGATATTCAGGTTCACGGTCAAAAGGTACAGCTGATCCCTCAGATATACTTGTTACAACTTCCCCCTACGGTCAGTGTATGGTAAGGTCTGTCTCGCACATCTAAGTTTCAATCAGAAACGCGCAATAAAGAGGTAATTCGAATTTCTCGGATTGTTTTTTGTGTATGCTAAAGAAATATTACTTATCAGTAGCTTTTGATGCAAAAATATGATAAGATTTGCAAAATGTTAGAAAAAATGTCACCAGGCACATTGGTTATTTATTTCCCCGATGGCAATAAAGTTGAAATAAGTGAGAGGATAGTTCGAGAAAATGCAGATAAATATTGGAAAAGCCACTCCCTCAACGACATAAAAGCAACAATGCTGACCCGATGCGCTTTTTGTTCAAAAGGGAATGATACCTTTTGCGATGCAGTGGGATCTATTTTTCCTGTTCTCCCTTTCTTCGATGGATATCTTTCTCATCAACCGGTTCGAATTGAATATTGGGAATCCGAAACCGGATATCTTACGTTGGAATCGACCTTGCAAGTCGTACTGGAATATATAGTTCGGCTCAGTATTTTCGAATACTGCGATGCCACGCAGAAATTCAAAGAGTTCTTTCGTGGTATTGCTCTGTTTTCTGATAATATCGAAGAAATAGCGGAACAAATTCGAAAAAATGTATTCTGGGCAGTCAAAGGCAACGCAAAGGCGTATAAGAAAAAACTGAAGGGAATCGAACAAGTACTCCGGATCACCACCGAGAATAAACTCAATCGTTTTCGCATGATGCTCCTGAAGAACACATTGAAAATGTTCGTGTCAGAAAAATTCAACAGGAGCATGCCGGTCTTTTTGCCTTATTTGAAAAAATGGAAAATTCGCTAATGCAGGAAGAGTCGAAGATTTTAATTTCGGATTGGGCTGAGTTCATAAGCCAACTCAAGTATCACTTTCAATCAGAAGGGCAGGAATTTGATTCAAGCAATTATCCTTATAAGATGCTTCATAACAGCAAACATAATGAACTGCTCGGATATCTTCCTCTTTTTGAACAAAAGAAAACAGCGGATGGCATTTTGGTTGATTTTGATGATTTGAGACTCTTGCGGCAGAGTATCCTGGACCATGTCGAAGTTCTTGATATGGAGATGCCGGGCTATTTGGACTGAAAACGCCGAATATGTTCTCGCGCTTGTTGTCGCAGTGCTTTTTTTGTCGACCATACCGGCTAAACTCCTGATGGGCAACATGTTCATCAGTTTCATGCTGCTATTGCTTCTTACCGCTTATCTTGTTGCGCAATCGCTTGGCAGGAACCGGCGCTTGCATAGGATAAATAGGATTAGCCAGCGTCCACCATCCAGGGTGGGGTTGCCGGGCAAATTCTATGCGAGATATATATTTAATGTTCTTGTATCCCAAACTGTAAGGCGCAATCAGGCGAAGCGGTGCGCCGTGGTCGTATGAAAGCGGGGCATTACCAATCAGCAAAGTCATAAGGCACTCTTTCTTAGGGTCAAGTAAATATTTAAGAGGATGTGATTCCACGTAACGGCTTTGTCCCCCAGGTTTGTCCTTTGTTTCGCCAAGAGAGTAAAACACTACGTAATCTGCTCCGGTTTTCGGGTGCACCTTCTCTACAATCTCCTGAAAACGGAATCCTCCCCAGCGGTTATCAGCCACGGACCAACCTTCCACACAATGAAAATCAGATATCTGTTGTGATCCGGGTAGAGCAAGGAGGTCGGCATATGAGAATTTCACCGTCTGTTCAACCAAACCCTCAATAGAAAGGGTGTAAGGCTCATCCTTCTTGCCAGTCCAGCGAACCATGCCTGTCCTTGGATCGAAATGGAAGGAATCTCGCTCCACCGTCCGGACATAAAACTCGTCCACGAAGAAAGCTCTAATAGATGCTGGAATAGCGAATAGAAAGGTACAGAATCCCACTACCTTAAGAAACCACCTCCTGCCTAATCCACTTTCATCTTCCATGGGCACCATCCCTGAACGGTCCGCTTCTATCCTTTAAAGCTCAGCGGACGATCTTTTTAAACTCCTCCATTATCTCAACTCCCGAACTTGTCCCGATCCTTGTCGCGCCTGCTTTCAGGAACTTTTGCACGCGGGCAAGTGTCTTTATGCCGCCGGCCGCCTTTACCCCGCTTCCGCCTAAAATAGCCTTGCATAAAGGCACGTAATAGGGGTTCACACAAACCGTGTGGAACCTGTATTTCATCGCCCCCTTGCATAACCTGATAATATCCGCTTCCGTAGCATCGGACCTGAGCAGGCCCTGATCTATGAAGCGGGCAGGGTTATCTGCAGATTTACGGTCTTTCACATTCCTTTTCCCTGACATAGGCGGCCACCTCCCTTCCGTATTCTCTAACAAGCAGCGCTGCGGTCTTCCCCGGCTGGTACGAGGTTTCATCCACCCTGCTCACAGGCATTACCTCCATGGTGGTATTGGTAAGAAAGACCTCAGAAGCGCCGTACAGGTCTTCCGGTCTGAATTCACCCTCCTTCACGGTCAAGCCGTTTTTGACGGCAAGATCGAGAGTAAGGGACCTGGTTATGCCGTCCAATATTCCACATGCAACCGATGGGGTGCAGAGGACCCCATCTCTTGCGAAAAAGATATTGCTTATCGTCCCTTCTGTTATAAGGCCTCCAGAGTTGAGCATTACCGCCTCGTAAGCGCCTGCCTGTTTGGCCTCTATCTTGGCAAGTATGTTATTCAGGAAATTGAGGGACTTTATACGGGGGTCAAGGGCCTCCTTGAGGTTCCTTCTGACGGCCGCAATTATAATCTTTATCCCTTCCTCGTAAAATACTGCCGGATAAGGCTTGAAGTTGTTAGTCATTATCACAAAAGAAGCTGTCTCGCACAGGTCCGGATCAAGCCCGATCAGGCCCTTGCCCCTTGAGACGGTTACCCTGATATAGGCATTTAAAAGGGAGTTGGCCCGCAGGGTCTCATTTATCGCGTCCTTTATCCCGGCAATGTCCTTCGGCATGTTAAGCCCTATGAGAGAGGCTGAACGGAAGAGCCTCTGAATGTGCTCCTCACACCTGAAGACCACCCCGTCGTAAGCCCGCAGGGTCTCATATATGCCGTCGCCGTACATAAAGCCGTGGTCAAATACAGAGACCATTGCTTCGGCTTCAGGGACAACCCCGTCGTTCAGATACACGAACACCCTAAAAAGCCTCCTTTATGTGGGTCACCTCGTGCCGTCCGTCTTTGAACATTATGCTTATAACGTCAAACCTGACAGGGAGTTCCTCTTTACGGCCCTTGAGGTAATAAAGGGCAATCCTCTTCAGTTTTTCCTGTTTCCTGCGGTCAACCGCTTCAAAGGGGCTGCCAAAGGCCTCGCTGCTCCTTGTCTTGACCTCCACAAATACCGTTATGCCTTTGTCCTCGGCTATGATATCGGCTTCTCCGACAGGGGTCCTGTAATTGCGGTGAAGTATGCAGTAACCTTTTCCTCTGAGGAAGGTCGCGGCAGCGATCTCGCCGTCATTACCAAGCGTCTTCATGTCCCGGCACGCTGACCGAGGCTTCTTCACCGGCCAGACGTCTGTAAAGGCCGGGTATGCCCTCAATGTCCTTTATTTCCTTCTGGCAGAGAACCCTGACAATCTCCCTTAACGGGGAGAATTCCTCCCACATGCCGTGCAGGTTATCTGAGACCTTTTTATGGAGCATATCGCCTTTCACGTCCCAATCCATGAGGAGTATGACCCTCTGATACCTGCCTGCGATATCTTCGCAAAAATCATAAAGACCCCTGCCCGCGTGCAAGGTGATGATGTCCCCGATCAGGCCGACCTTTCTGAGGGCCAGGGCGTCGCGCTTGCCCTCTACAATTACGGGCGTCTGCTTATTGACCTCACACAGGGTTTGCAGGACACGCCTTAATCTCTCCGCCCTTTCAATATCAGTCCCGATCGGCTGCATGGGCTATCCGGAAACCTTCTTGAACAGATCCATGGCGGCCTTGATAAAACATACCCCCTCAGGCAGTTTGCAGTTACCGGCCTTTTTCTGGCGCACCGGCTCCTCGGGCTGTCCCATGATGGAGATCATGTCGTAGACATCCTTGAACATATCAAGATGCTCTTCAGGCAGGTCCTTTTTCTTTGGGGCATAGCCGGACTCAAACCTGATAAAATTCTCCTGCAGAGATCCCACAGCCCTCGCATATGCCGCACAACTTCCACAGAAGGGATCGTTCTGCCGGGTCTCCATGACGGCAAGCATAAAATAAAAAGCCCTCAGTTCATTCATCATCTGCCTGTTCATGTGCCGCCCCCCTCCATGTTATTTAAATTCCGTTCTCTTCCAGACATTGCTGATAGGAACGCACCCTTTTCTCGGTCTTGTCCCAAGGCGGTTTCGGATGGGTACTCTTCACCTTCTGTTCCTCGGCGCACAGCGCCCTTATGTCGGCCGGCCTGTACTCATACCAGTAAAGAAGACCTATCCCCAGCAAACACAAGAGCACGACAATGAATAATATGATTCCAAGATGCTGTTTCATTCACACATCTCCTTAAATACTATTGTACCACACGCAGATTGGGTCTGATGACTGGAAAGTCCCTGCAGTGAATGAGCAATGGCAACAGCTTTTTATTCATTTGACTAATAAACTCCTGCAAGGGTAAAATTTTTCATGCAGCACGCGGAATTTGTCCCCCTCCATCTGCACACCGAGTACAGCCTGCTGGATGGCGCCATCAAGATAGATGAGCTTGTGGAGCAGGCGGCGGCTTATAAGATGCCGGCCGTTGCCATCACGGACCACGGCAATATCTTCGGCGCAGTTGAATTCTACAAAAAGGCCTCCAAAAAAGGGATCAAACCCATCATAGGCTGCGAGATATACGTTGCCCCGAACAGCAGGTTCGACCGTTCCAAGACCAATCTGGACGCAAACCTGCCCGAAGAGGCGGCCTTCCACCTCATACTGCTGGCCAGGGACAAGGAGGGCTACAAAAATCTTGCCACCCTTGTCACAAAGGCATATCTGGAGGGCTTCTATTACAAGCCGCGAATAGACAGGGGCCTTCTGGAACAGTACAGCGGCGGACTTATCGGGCTCAGCGCCTGCCTGAAGGGAGAGGTAGCCTATTATCTGAAACACGGAGACATTGACAAGGCCAGGGAGGCCGCGCTTAAGTATAAACATATCCTCGGACCCGTGAACTTCTACCTTGAGATACAGCACAACGGCATGCCTGAACAGGAAGCGGCCAATAAACTCCTTATCCGGCTATCCGGGGAGCTCCATATTCCCCTCGTTGCAACGAACGACTGTCATTACCTGAAAAGGGAGGACTCCAGGGCTCACGATATACTTCTCTGCATCCAGACAGGGAAGACTGTGAAGGACCAAAAGAGGATGCGGATGACAACGGACGAATTTTACTTCAAGTCCCCGGACGAAATGATCAATGCCTTCCGGGACACGCCTGAGGCCATAGCAAATACCCTTGTGATTGCCGAGAGATGCAACCTGGATTTCGACCTCTCAAGGAGTCTTTTGCCTAAATACGAAGTCCCGGCCGGGACAACACCGGAACACTACCTTGATGAACTGGCCATGGAAGGTCTGCAGGCCAGGTTTAAGGGCAGTCCGTCGCAGCAATACCTGGACCGCCTGAAGCTGGAACTCAGGGTGATAAGGAAGATGGGCTATTCTTCCTACTTCCTTATAGTCTGGGACTTTATCAAATATGCGAGGGGGAAAAACATCCCCGTAGGACCCGGAAGGGGTTCGGCCGCCGGCAGTATCGTAGCCTATTGTCTGGATATAACCGAAATCGACCCTATCAGATACAACCTGCTCTTTGAGAGATTCCTTAACCCTGAGAGGGTCAGCATGCCGGACATAGATGTGGACTTCTGCAAGGACAGGAGGCTTGAGGTCATCGCCTATGTCGCGGAAAAATACGGGGCAGACCATGTGGCCCAGATAATAACCTTCGGCACAATGGCGGCCAAGGCGGCAATCAGGGATGTAGGCAGGGTCATGGACGTGCCATACGCAGAGGTGGACAGGATAGCAAAGCTTGTGCCCGCCAACAATGTAAGCATAGAGGACGCGATAAAGCTTGAACCCCAGTTGAAGGAGCTTTACGAGACCAATGATACGGTCAGGGAACTGCTGGATATCGCAAGGAGGCTTGAGGGCATCTCCAGACACGCCTCCACTCATGCGGCAGGTGTTGTGATTGCTCCTGAGCCGCTTACAGACTTTACCGCCCTCTACAAAAACCCTTCGGAAGACACAGTGGTGACCCAGTTTGACATGGGTTCGGTGGAAAGCATCGGCCTGCTTAAATTCGACTTTCTCGGACTCAAGACGCTCACGATTCTCGACAAGACGGTCAGGTACATAAAACAGCAGGGCAAGGACATCGTCCTTTCTGAAATGCCGGTGGACGACACTCAAACCTACAAGCTGCTCAGTACCGGCGAGACTACCGGCATATTTCAGCTGGAAAGCGACGGCATGAGGGACATACTGGTGAAGATGCAGCCGAACCGTTTTGAGGACCTCATCGCCCTGGTTGCCCTATACAGACCGGGTCCCATAGGCAGCGGCATGATAGATGACTTCATAAAAAGGAAAAGGGGCGAGACCGAGGTGCAGTACGACCTGCCGGAATTGAAGGAATCGCTGGATGAGACCTACGGCGTTATCCTCTATCAGGAACAGGTCATGAGCATTGCAAACCGGATAGCGAACTTCTCCCTCGGGCAGGCAGACCTCCTCAGAAGGGCAATGGGCAAGAAAAAATCCGAGGAGATGGACAGGCAGAAGGAATTCTTTATCAAAGGAGCGGTGGCCAATAAAATCCCTGAAAACAAGGCGGAGAAGCTCTTCGACCTCATGGCGCACTTTGCTGATTACGGATTCAACAAGTCCCATTCCGCCGCTTACGCATATCTGGCATATCAGACTGCGTATCTGAAGACTCATTATCCGGTGGAGTTTATGGCAGCAAACCTGAGCGCCGATATGGGGGACACGGACAAGATAGTGAAGCTCATAAACGAATGCAGGAAGATGTCCATCGTCATGCGGCCGCCGGATATAAACCTGAGCGACAGGGAGTTCAGGATTTCAGGAGACACCATACGCTTTGGGCTTGAGGCGGTAAAGGGGGTGGGTTCGGCTGCCATAGAGATTATTGTCGCCGATAGGACGTCGGCCGGTCCCTTCAAGACCTTTGAGAATTTCCAGACCCGCATGGACAACAGGAAGGTGAACAAAAAAGTTATCGAGAACCTTATAAAGGCCGGGGCCTTTGACTCCCTCTTTGCTGAGCCTCCATTTAACAGCGCGGCATGGGCAAGGGCCAAATTAATGGGGGAAGCGTCTGTTTCTCCAAAAAAGGATATGGGACCGGGGCTCTTTGGAGATTTCGCGATGCCCGAAATACAAATAACGCCATGGGATGAAAAGACCCTGCTTCTTTACGAAAAAGAGGCGCTGGGTTTTTACATCTCCGGGCACCCGCTTTCCCGCTACAGGAGGACCCTGGCGTCTAAGGATGTGCGGCCGATAGCCGGACTGGAGGATATGGAGGACAGAACAGAGGTCTGTATTGCGGGCATTATCAGCGACCTGAAGAGCAAGGCAAAGGAAAAGGGAGTCACGGCCTTTGTCACCCTGGAAGACGAGACCGGCAACTGCGATTTCCTGGTATTCCCTTCCCTGTACAAGGATAATTCCGAGGTTCTCAAAAAAGGCTGCCTTGTGATTATCCGGGGACATATATCAAAAGGAGAGAAGGGCGTCAAGATAATGGCCAGGGAGATACGTGATATCACTGATATGGGCATAACCCTTAAGTACGAGGTGCCTCTGCGCTGCTTCGGCATGGGAGCGGAGGAGGCTGTGCGGAAATTCAACCTTGTAAGGGGACTGCTCGGCATTGCCTCCGACGGCAACGACAGTGTATCATTAGCATTCAGGGTTTACCTCCCTGAATACTCGGTTTTAATAGCATCGCACCTTAAACCGGCAGCGAACTTCCCGGTGGAGTTTGAAAGGGCGATGGGAGAACCGGTTATCATTAATTGATTATGACGGGGTGAAAATGGCTTATTACCTTGATTTTGAAAAACCGCTGGAGGAGTTGGAGACAAAGATAGAGGAGTTGCGGAAGCTCTCCGACGGCAAAGAAATAGATATAGCGTCGGAAATAAGACGCCTTGATAAAAAGGCCCGTGAACTGCGTTCCGATATCTTTTCATCCCTAACCTCCTGGCAGAGGACCCTCATAGCGCGTCATCCCGAAAGGCCGTATACACTGGACTACATAGGCATGCTTGCGGAAGACTTTGTGGAATTGCACGGCGACAGGCGTTTCGCGGACGACCCGGCCATAGTCGGAGGTATAGGCAGGATAGGCGGAATTTCCATGGTCATAGTAGGCCACCAGAAAGGTCGCGGCACAAAGGAGCGGATTTTCAGAAACTTCGGCCAGCCTAATCCTGAGGGATACAGAAAGGCCCTGAGGCTTATGAAACAGGCTGAGCGTTTCAAGTTGCCCGTTGTCACCCTCATTGATACTCCCGGGGCATACCCCGGCATCGGCGCTGAGGAGCGCGGGCAGGGAGAGGCCATTGCTGTCAACCTGATGGAAATGGCACGTCTGAAGACGCCCATAATTTCTTTTGTAATCGGGGAAGGCGGAAGCGGCGGCGCCCTGGCCCTGAGCGTTGCCGACAGGCTTTATATGCTGGAGCACTCCGTTTATTCGGTCATATCACCCGAAGGTTGCGCAGCTATCTTATTGCGCAAAAATGGGGACCTGACGCAGGAAGACTTCGCGAAGGCGGCCGAGTCCCTTAAGCTCACTGCCAACGACCTTAAGGAGTTCAAGGTCATTGACGATATAATCCCTGAACCTCTGGGAGGCGCTCACAGGGAGCCCGAAGCAGTCGCAAAGAAGATGACCGAATACATAGTGAAGGCAGTCGAAGTCCTCAAGGCCAAGAGTCCTGCCAAACTCGTGGAAGAGAGATACAAGAAGCTGAGAAAGATCGGCCTCCCTGTTCAGGGTTAAGGCTGTCGTCATTAGCCTCTACACTGCCGCCTGTTTAGCCCCCTCCACCATCAGCCTGGAGATTGCCTGTGCAAAGGTTGCAGGGTCTTTCGGCCTTGAACCTTCAAGCACAAGCGCCTGATCGTAAAGAAGGGTTATGTATTCGCTCAGCACCGCGCTGTCCTTGTCCTTTTCAAATATGGCGTTCATGGACTCAAAGAGCGGATGCGCCGGGTTTATCTCAAGTATTCTCTTGCTGACCGGCACATGCTGGCCCATGGCCTTCATTATCTTTTCCATCTGCGGGTCCATATCACCCTCATCACCTACAAGGCAACATGCCGATTCCTTCAGCCTGCCGGAAAGGCGTACGTCTTTTACCTCTTCTTTCAAGCGGTCTTTTATAAGCTCAATCAGTTTGCCGAATTTCTTGCCAGCCTCTTTTTTCACCTTTTCTTCGTCTTTGTCGAGCTTTATGTCGCCCTTTACAACCGACTTCAGTTTCTTGCCCTTGTACTCAAAACCGGTCATTAATATGTCATCTATATCGTCAAGCATAAGCAGCACTTCAAAGTCTTTTTCCCTGAAGGCCTCCAGGTAGGGCGATTTCATGACCTCGTCACGCGAAGCTCCGGTGATGTAATAAACATCTTCCTGTTCAGGCTTCATGCCGTCAATGTATTTCTGAAGCGTGGTGTGCTCATCCGGGGCGGTCTTTGTTGAAGAGAACAGGAGCAGGTCCCCCAAGGCCTCGCGCCTGGAGAAATCAAAGTGTATGCCTTCTTTAAGCACACGGCCGAACTCTTTATAAAAAGCGAGGTAATCGTCGTATTTGTGGGTCTTCATCTCAGCCAGGGTGTCCAGCACTTTCTTTGTCAGGTTTTTCTTTATTATCTCCACCTGTCTGTTGTTCTGGAGTATCTCCCGGGAGACGTTTAACGGCAGATCGGATGAATCCACTATCCCCGCTATAAATCTCAGGTATGGAGGAATGAGTTCCTCGCAGTGGTCCATTATCCGCACCCTCTTGACGTAAAGGGCCGGGCCGATCTTGAAGTCCTTATAAAGCAGGTTGAAAGGCGCGCTGGAAGGAATATAAATAAGGGCGGAAAACTCCGAGGTCCCCTCTGCCTTGTAATGTATCGTCCTTAAAGGGCCGGAGAAATCGTGGGAGACATGTTTATAAAACTCTCCGTACTCTTCGTTGGTGACCTCTGCCCTGTCCTTGAGCCATATGGCCTTTTGTGAATTCAGGGTCTCTTCTTCCTTAACCTTTACCTTCTTGCCCTTGTCCAATTCGCTGTCCTTTTCGCGCTCCATTTCCATAACGACCGGATGCTCGATAAAATCCGAATATTTACGGACAACGCTCCGTATCTCCCATTCCTGCAGATACTTTTTTTCGTCTTCTTTAAGTTTAAGGGTGACGTCGGTGCCCTTGCCCGCCTTTTCTATTTCCTCAACTGTAAAAGACCCGTCGGCGGACGATTCCCATCTGACGCCTTTTTCTTTGGATGACCCGGCCTTGCGTGAAATAACCGTAATCTTGTCCGCCACCATGAAGGAAGAATAAAAACCAACTCCGAACTGGCCGATGAGTTCGGGATTGTCCTTTACCTCTTTGCTCTGGAGGGCATTCAGGAACTCCTTTGTCCCGGAATGGGCTATGGTCCCAAGGAGTTCGGTCGCCTCCTCAGGGGTCATGCCTATCCCGTTGTCACTGACAGTCAATGTCCCTGCATCCTTGTCTGCTGTTATCCTTATCTTCCAGTCCGTGTCGTCTTCATGCAGCCGGCTGTCAGTCAGCGACTCGTAGCGCGCCTTGTCAATCGCATCTGAGGCATTGCTTATGAGTTCCCTCAAAAACACCTCCTTGTGAGAGTACAGGGAGTGTATCATCAGGTCAAGTAGTTGTTTTACTTCTGTTTTGAATTCCATTTTTTTTGCTGACATATGTATCCCTCCATGAATATTTTTATTGTTAGCACTCACATATCGAGAGTGCTAAAGTTTATTTTTATAGAAATCCGGTCCAAAAGTCAACCCGTTACAACCAGGAGGACGGATATGCCGGGTCAAAACAACCATCCCGCAACACATTGAAGCATCAACTACTTGCTTTTTGAAGTTTTAAAATGTTTTATTAACTGTAGTTAGTAGCCGCTATGGTGGAAAATTAAACAGATGAAAAAATATGAAAAAAAAGAAGCTATGCCTGTCGGCGACGATAAGAAGGGCCTCCCTCTTTTCCCCATCGGCATTGTAGCGGAACTCATCGGCATAACCGATCAAACCCTCAGACTTTACGAGAAACGGGGCCTGATCAAACCCGCAAGACGCAACAAAAACAGATACTATTCCGAAAACGACATAAAATGGCTGTCCTGCATCAGGGACCTGATACATACTAAAAAAATAAGCATCGAAGGCATCAAAAAACTCCTTGAATACGCACCCTGCTGGGAACTCACGGATTGCCCCGAAGATAAGCGTGAACGCTGCTCAGCCCACATTGATAAATCAAGACCCTGCTGGGAACTCAACAGGGCCATTTGCAATAAGGAATCAGGCAAGGCCTGCGAAAACTGCGTGGTCTTCATCTCCAAGCATCTTAAATATCTGAAGTAAAATACCCTTTAATCGCCAAATGCCTCAGCAGCCGGCTTTTCAGCCTTTTTCCCGGCGCCCTGATTCTCTGAATAGGTCTTAGGTTGAGTGCCTGTCTTGAAGTATTCCACTATGCCATTTATGTCGTCCGGTTCAAGAAGCCCCGTCACCGGATCTACGACCGCCTTTACTATCCCCTCCGGAATCCTGAAGTCCTCAGGTTCCTGATCCGACAGGACGGAATTCATGAAGTTCGACCAGACAGGGGCGGCCGCCCTGCCGCCCACCTCGCCCCGGCCGAGGGTGCGTTTCATATCGTCATACCCGATCCATACGCATCCGACAAGCTGCGGGGTGTATCCCACAAACCATGCGTCCTTGTAATCATTGCTTGTGCCGGTCTTGCCCGCTGCAGGTCTGCCAATTTGGGCCGCGGTGCCGGTGCCGTATCCGATAACGTCCCGCATCATGGATGTTATCTGATACGCGCTCTGCGGGGACACAGACTCCACACCGTCCGGCTCATTGCTTTCGATCACGATATTGCTTGCGTCCACCACATATTTTATGGTTATGGGATTGTACCTGATCCCGCCGTTTGCAAACGTGGAATAGGTCATCGCCAGTTCCAGCGGCGTCAGGCTTATGGAACCCAGGGCAACCGTAAGGTCTCTGGGCATTGGGGAGTTAATCCCGACATCTTTTGCAAAAGAAAGCACCTTGTCTATGCCTACGGCCTCCACCAGCTTCACCGTCACCACGTTGCGCGAAAAGACAAGGGCCTCCCTGAGTCGCGTAGGGCCATGAAATTGGCGATCGTAATTTTCGGGCGACCAATCTTTTCCGCCTGCCGCTCCGGGATATGAAACCGGCTCGTCGTTAATTATACTTGCAGGCGTAAAACCGTTTTCAAGGGCGGACGCGTAAATGACGGGCTTTATGGCGGAACCGGGCTGTCTGCCCGCATAGACCGCCCTGTTAAACTCGCTTTTACTGAAGCCGAAACCGCCCACCAGCGCCCTGACAAAACCGTTGTCGGGATCTATTGCCGCCACGGCGCCCTCGACCTCGGGTTCCTGCTCCAATTCAAAGGTCACGCCACCGCCCGCTATAGTCTTGAACTTAACCCATATCAGGTCGCCTTTTTTGAGTATATCGGTCATCTTGAATTTTTTCAGGTAATTCATCTTCCCAGTCTTCGGGTCCAATACATTGGCAGCCCAGCCGGCATCTGTCAAGGACAAAACGCCCATAAGCCCTCTTGCCTTGACCCTGGCCTCCTTTGCGTTGACAGCCAGCACAACCCCCGTGGAGATGTCACCGACAGAAGCTGAAAAAGAGACCTTGCCGGCATCGCCTTCATTGTCCTTGAGGTTTTCTTTAAACCCTATGGCCCCTCTCCAGCCCCTGCGCTTGTCCACGGCTCGGAGTCCTTCCTGCAGGGCCCTCTGTGCCGCAGCCTGAGCCCTTTTGTCCATAGTTGTATAAACCTTCAGCCCACCCTTGTATACGGTATCCACACCGTACGAACGCTCAAGCTGCTGCCTGATATACTCAAGGAAATAGTTGTATGCTTCCGTATTCGTCCTGAGGGACGAAAGTGCAATGGGCTGTTTCCCGGCGGCCTCACTTTGTGAAGGCTTGATATATCCCTCCTCCTCCATGCGTGCAAGGACCAATTTCTGTCTCTCCTTGGCCTTTACCAGATCGTTATATGGAGAATAAGTGGTCGGCGCCTTCACCAGGCTGGCCAGGAGAGCCGCCTCAGGCAGAGTTATCTCCCCTATGTGCTTGCCGTAGTAAATCCTCGATGCCATCTCCACGCCGTAGGCGCCGTGGCCGAAATACACACGATTGAGATACAGTTCCAGTATCTCGTCCTTGGAGAGTTCGCCTTCAAGTTCCATGGCGAGACGGGCCTCCCGTATCTTCCTGGTGAAAGTCTTCTCAGGGGACAGATAAAGCACCTTGGCAAGCTGTTGGGTAATGGTGCTGCCGCCCTCTCTCAGGCTTGCATGGATAATATCCTTGAAGATCGCCCTCGCAATACCGATATAGTCGAGCCCCTTATGCCTGTAAAAGCGTGAATCCTCGACCGCCAGCAGGGCATTTTTCAGATTTGCAGGGATTTTGCCCAGGGGGACAAAGATACCTTTTTCAACCTTGAATTCGCCGATAAAGTTGTCGTCGTCATCGTACACCTTGGTGCCCGGAACAGAATGGTATCTTTTCAATTCCGAGATTGAAGGTATTCCGGTCGCCAAGGTTATGTATCCGCCCGCGAGAAAGCCGGCGAGGACAACGACAGAGAAAAAGATAATTTTAAAACGCATCAGGCAATTATAACCGCGATGCCGGCAATTTTACAAACCGGGCCGCAATCTTGAGATTTTTCGGCCAAGACTGTTACTATAGACACTAATTTTGTTTTCAAGGTGTGGCGACGGCCGGTTCCTGTGGAGCATGAGCCGTCGGGTTAAGGCCCTTTCAGCGGGCTAACAGACTTGGGAATCAGGAGGTGTTATATGAATTCATTATTTAATTTCGTCTCAGACGCTTATGCGATGGCGCCCGCCACGCAGGGCGGACAGCCCGGCGGTCAGAGCATGATAGCAAGTCTGCTGCCGCTCGTGCTTATCTTCGTGGTCTTTTACTTCCTTCTTATAAGACCTCAGCAGAAAAAGGCGAAGGAGCACAAGCAGATGATCGACAACCTTAAAAGGGGCGACAAGATCGTGACCGGCGGCGGCATTTACGCCGTTGTGGAGACTGTCAACGACAACACCGTTGTTATCAAGATAGCCGACAATGTGAAGATCAAAATCGGGAAAGGGTATATCTCAGCCTTGAGGTCCTCGGCTGACGAGGATTGAGAAGGCGAAAGATCGGAGGGAAAATATTAGATGAAAAAAGGTATTTTGTGGAGGATTATCCTCATTGCCGCCACGGTCGTGATTTCGTTGGTGTTCTTTCTGCCCAACACCCCGCTTTTTCAGGGGATGCCTGCATGGTGGAAAGACTCGATGCCGAACAAGGGAATTATCCTTGGCCTCGATCTGCAGGGAGGGCTGCACCTTGTTTTTGAAGTGGAAGGGGATAAGGCCGTGGAGATACAGACCGACAGGATAGCCTCCCTGCTGAACGGGGTCTTTGAGAAAAAGAAGTTACAGGCCAGTGTCAAAAGGGAGGGGGACACCATAATTGTCTCTCCCACCACGATGGAACTAAGAAAGGTCATAGAAGATACTTACCCCCTTCTTACCCTGACTGACGCCAAGGATGCACTGAAATACCGGTTGCCTCAGGCGGAGATGAAGCGGATAAAGAACTCGGCTACCGACCAGGTTGTGGAGATAATAAGGAACCGTATAGACCAGTTCGGCGTTGCCGAGCCGACCATACAGCGCCAGGGCGAAAACGAGATAGTGGTCCAGCTCCCCGGCGTAAAGGATCCAAAGAGGGCTGTTGATATAATCGGCAAGACAGCCCAGCTTGAATTCAAGATCGTGGACGATGAGTCCCCGGTAGCCGCAGAACTGCCCTCCTCCATACTGCCCTCTGAAGAGTCTCAGGTGCTGGACAGGTTCAAGGACAAGATACCTGCGTCGGATGAGATACTCTTTGAGAGGATTGTCAACAAGGAATCGGGCCTGCTAACCAAGAAACCCCTGCTTCTGAAAAAAGCCGTCCTTCTCTCCGGGGACCTGCTGACCGAGGCGAGGGTGAGCATAGACGAGAGGTTCAACCAGCCTTATGTCTCCATCACCTTCAACCCCACCGGAGCCAAGATGTTTGAGGACATAACCGGGCAGAACGTCAAAAAGAGGCTTGCGATAATACTTGACGGAAATATCTATTCCGCGCCCGTCATTCAGGAAAGGATAGCCGGCGGCAATGCCCAGATAACCGGCAGTTATTCGATGGAAGAAGCCAAGGACCTCGCCATAGTCCTGCGGGCAGGATCGCTTCCCGCACCACTGAACACACTTCAAAACGTCACTGTGGGGCCTTCCCTGGGAAGGGACTCCATAGAAGCAGGCGCAAAGGCGGCACTTATAGGTACGCTGCTCGTCATGGTGTTCATGATCGTCTATTACAAGCTCTCCGGCGTCATAGCCGATTTAGCCTTAGTGCTTAACATAGTCCTCCTTTTGGGAGCGATGGCCTCACTTAATGCAACTCTGACACTGCCGGGCATTGCCGGTATAATACTGGCCGTTGGTATGGCCGTGGACTCCAACGTCCTCATGTTTGAGAGGATGAGGGAGGAAATCAAGGCGGGCAAGACCCCCAGGGCCGCTGTGGAAGGTGGATACACCAAGGCATTCTGGACCATCTTTGACTCTCATGTCACCACCCTGATAACCGCTGCCGTTCTCTTTCAGTTCGGCACCGGCCCGATAAAAGGCTTTGCCGTTACCCTGAGTCTCGGCGTGGCCATAAATCTCTTCACCGCCCTTATAGGCACGAAGACTGTCTTTGACATTATGCATTTCAGAAAGGAAGTCACGAGGTTAAGCATATGATAGAACTCCTGAAAGACACAAACCTGGACTTTATGGGCAATAAGAAGTATGCCTTTATTGTAAGCGGCATACTGTCAGTTCTCGGCATTATAGGCATAGTGCAGATAGCCCGGGGCCACGCAAACCTGGGCGTAGACTTTGCCGGCGGCACTGCCGTTCAGATCAAGTTCGCGCAGTCCGTGCCCCTTTCGCAGGTGAGAAGCGCCATTGACGAGTTAGGACTTAGGGACTTCGACCTGCAGGACCTGCCCACCGAAAACAAGGTGCTCATCAGGGTAAAAAAGCAGGAAGCCAAGCTGGGCGGAGCTTCCGGGAAAATAACCGATATGCTCACCCGTAAGTTCGCGGACAAGAAGCCGGTCATAGACTCCACCACTGAGATTGGTCCCAAGGTCGGCTCCAAGCTGAGACAGGACGCCCTATGGGCAGTACTGATCTCGGTAATAGGGATACTGGGCTATGTTGCCTTCAGGTTCCAGTTCCGTTTCGGAGTTGGAGCAACCATCGCCACCATGCATGATGTCCTGGCTGTCACGGGCATTTTCTATCTGATGAACAAGGAGTTCAATCTCATCATCCTCAGCGCGCTACTCACCATAGCCGGTTATTCCCTTACTGACACCGTCGTGGTCTTTGACAGGATAAGGGAGAACATGAAGCGCTACGTCAAGGATCCTATAGACGTTATTATTAACAAGAGCATAAACGAGGTGCTTTCCCGCACCATAGTTACTTCCCTTACCGTCTTTCTTGCGGCACTCGCCCTCTTTCTCGTCGGCGGCGAGGTCATACACGACTTCGCCTTTGCCATGCTGTGCGGCGTTGTGGTCGGGACATACTCCTCGGTCTTTGTCGCAAGCCCGATAGTAACGCTCCTCGGCAAGACCACTATGAAGAAACGCTGAGGGAGAGCGGCAGCCCTTGGTTATTCCCGTCTCCGCCGTAAGGAAGGGAGGACGGATGGTTAACTCCACGCAGAGATGGCTGGTCAGCAGGACAAACCCTGAGTATGTCTCATATATTGCCGGGGCAGCCTCGGTATCCGCGCCCTTTGCCCAGGTATTGATAAACAGGGGCCTGAAGGATCCCTCCCGGATATCCTCGTTCCTTGATCCCGCCGTTTCCGGTCTTTCCGACCCATATGATCTGCCAGGCATGGACAAGGCTGTTGCAAGAATCAGGGCTGCCGCTCAAAGGTCGCAGCGGGTGCTTGTACACGGCGACTATGACGCCGACGGCGTCACCGCAACCTCAATAATGGTGGAGGGCCTCCGCAGGCTCGGCATTGATACTTGCTATTTCATTCCAAACAGGATGGACCACGGCTACGGCTTCGGCGAGGTCGGGGTCCAAAAGGCCGCTGAAACAGGAGCTCATCTTATAGTTACTGTAGACTGCGGGATCACTTCCTTTGAGGCTGTCACGTCCGCCAACTCCCTTGGCATCGACGTAATCATCACCGACCACCATGAACCCGCCCTGAAACAAAAACCGGAAAATGGCAGTCTGGATTCGGCCATATTTTCGCTTCCAGAGGCGGTTGCAGTCTTAAACCCCAAACTCAGACCTTCTCTAACAACAGCGGCCGACCTCTCAGGCGCAGGCGTGGCCCTAAAGTTAATGCAGGGGCTTTTGGGCGGCAACGCGGACAATGTCGCCGGGTTCTTCGACCTTGCCGCCATCGGCACGGCAGCGGATGTGGTAACGGTCCTGGACGACAACAGGATAATACTGCGTGAAGGGATTGGACTCCTGCGCTCCGGCGTACGGCCCGGAATCAGGGCGCTCAGGGAGGCAGCCGGCATGCGGCCGGACTTCTTAAGGATGTCCTCCCTTTATTACACACTGATCCCGAGGCTCAACGCAGCCGGACGCATGGAAGACGCAACGGACGTTGTGAAGCTCCTTACGACTGACTCGGAAGGAGAGGCCGGGGAATTGGCCTTGTGGCTGAACAGGCTAAACACAAGGAGGCAGGAAGTGGAACTCCGTGTTTACAACGAGGCCCTTGAAATGGCAAAGACCATGGACCCCTCAGCCGGCGCCATAGTGCTGGCATCCGAGGGTTGGCATCCGGGGGTTGTCGGTATCGTCGCATCGAGAGTGGCCGAGGAGTATAACAGGCCCGCGTTTGTCCTTTCCTTAAAAGACGGTGTCGCCTCGGGCTCTGCCAGAAGCATACCTGCCTTTGATATACATCGCGGTCTTTCGAGGTGCGGAGAACTCCTCAGGCGGTTCGGCGGGCACAAACAGGCGGCAGGTCTGAGCCTGAATGCCTGCAACCTCGCTGCCTTCGGTCATATGATCTCCGAGGTGGTGATGGAGACCCTGTCTGAGGACGACTTCGTCCCTGTCCTGAACATAGACGCGGCGGTTTCCCTCTCCGACATCACGGTAGAGCTGATAAACGAGATAACGCGTCTGGAACCCTTCGGCTATGGGAACGAGGAACCGGTCTTTGGGGCAAGGGGGCTTGAGGCCTTACAACCCCGGATCGTCGGCAACAACCATCTGAAGATGTATTTGCGGCAGAACGCTTACAGGATAGACAGCATTGGTTTCGACCTTGGCGGCATGCTGCCCGGCATAGAGGGCAACGGCCCTGTGGATGCCGCTTTTTATCCGACCATCAACGAATGGAACGGCGGCAGGTGTGTGCAACTGAACATCAAGGCCCTGCGTCCGGGCAGGTAGGAGGAGGCATTTCAATATGAGAATAACAGTCCAGGATTTTATCAAGAAAAAACAGGAAGGCCGCAGGATTTCCATGCTTACTGCCTATGATTTCCCTCTTGCACAGATTGTCGATGAAGGAGGGATTGACGCTGTCCTGGTCGGGGACTCCCTCGGCATGGTGGTGCAGGGGCTTGAAAACACGCTGCCCGTTACCATGGACGAGATGATCTATCATACAAAGATGGTCTCGCGCGCCGTCAAAAACGCCATGATAATAGGAGATATGCCGTACCTTTCCTATCAGGTCTCGGTCGAGGATGCTGTTAGAAACGGCGGCAGGTTTCTGAAGGAAGCGGCAGCCCACGCTGTCAAGCTTGAGGGCGGAAGGGAAGTTGCGGACAAGGTTGAGGCCCTGACAAAGGCCGAAGTGCCGGTAATGGCCCACATTGGCCTTACTCCACAGGCAATACACAGGATGGGCGGCTACAGGGTCCAGGGCAAGACCGAGGAAGCGGCAAAGAGGCTCTTTGAAGACGCAAAGATAATGCAGGAAGCGGGCGCTTTCTCACTCTTGCTTGAGGCGATCCCTTCAGATCTGGCCGCAAGGATTACCGAAGACCTTTCCATACCGACCATCGGCATAGGCGCCGGTCCCTCCTGCGACGGCCAGGTGCTGGTTATACATGACATACTGGGCCTGTTTGAGAGGTTTGTGCCCAAATTCGTCAAGCGCTATGCGAATTTGAAGGACGAGGCCCTGAAAGCGGTGAAACAGTACAAAGAAGAGGTCGAAAAAGGGACCTTCCCCGGCAAAGAACACTCATTCTAAAGGGGGCGGTTGAAAGGGTTGTCTTTCGCTCACAACGTCCTTTTTCCGCCGTTCTAAACTCATTACGCTACAGCCGTGAAACTCGCCCTTCGGGCTCAGTTAGATTTCTTCCGCTGATATTCCATTCCCTGTCCCCGTATTTTTCCTCAACCAACTGCGATGCCAGTTCCAGTTCTGCGGGTGTTGGTCCGGAAAGGACCAGGCGGCAGTCAAACGTATTTTCAAAAGCCTTGCAGAGCGCCTGTTTGAAGGCCTCGTGGTCCAGGCCCGGACACGTCTCCTTCAGGCCCATCATCTCCAGCCGCAGGCCGGCTGCATCCCGGCCGAAGACCCTACCGGTCTTTTCATGATCCATCACATAAGGGATAGAGCCCTGCTGAAGGAAACCGTCTCTCTTGCGCTGCTGGGCCGAGCCTGCAAGCTTTCTTCCGTCAAGACCGCTTATTTCACCGTAAGACGTGGACTCAAAGCAGACGGGACTTTTGACAAGCCGTCTTTCGGGAGCTTTCTCCATCTTGAGTGAGACTGCGCCGCCCATGGCTTCTATGGCTCCCTTCAGGGCAATGC
>Ga0315281_10001780_pt1 | contig 31982 bp, 27 predicted proteins | sample YL17G07_0_MG_FD_204540 | JGI IMG/M metagenome (GOLD analysis project Ga0315281, IMG submission 204540) | Sediment microbial communities from Yellowstone Lake, YNP, Wyoming, USA - YL17G07_0 | ecosystem: Environmental > Aquatic > Freshwater > Lake > Sediment | place: USA: Wyoming | collected...
GGCAATGTTTGTTAAAAGCCAAGTTTTTGAAAAAATCGGTTTTTTCGATGAGCGATATTTTTTATACTTGGAAGATTTGGAATTTTGTCAGCGCGCCAAGAAGGCCGAGTTTAAGATAGTTTTTGCTCCGAAAGCAATCGTCTGGCACAAAAACGCTGCCTCGGCCAAGGTTGGTTCTTCTCTTCAAGATTACTTCATCACTCGTAATCGTTTATTATTTGGCCTAAAATATACTCCATTAAGATCAAAAATTGCCCTTCTCCATCAGGCAATTTCTTTTTTAGTTGGTCGTCAGCAAGTAAAAAGACAAGCGGTTTTTGATTTTTTAACTTTTAGATTAGGAAAGGGGAGTTTTAAGATTTAATGATCTCAGTACTAGTGCTTACCAAAAACGAAGAAAAAATGATTAAGACTTGTTTGGAATCGGCCCGTCAGTTAGCCGATGAGATTGTGGTGCTTGATAATTTTTCCAGCGACAGGACAGTTGAAATTGCCCGAAAATACACCGATAAAATTTTTCAAAAAGATTTTGAGGGTTATGATAAAGAGAGAAACTTTTTAGCTCAAAAAGCCAACGAAAAGTGGCTACTTTACATCGATGCGGACGAACGAGTTACAGTTCAGCTTAAAGGGGAGATTTTGGAAGCAATAAACAATAAGAGGAAAGTGATAAGTGCCTTTGCGATACCTCGGAAGAATATTTTATTAGGCAAATGGCAAAAGAATGGTGGCTGGTGGCCTGACAATCAGATTAGACTGTTTAGAAAAGATAAATTGAAAAGTTGGCAAGGAGAACTTCATGAACGCCCAGTTTTTGAAGGAGAATTAGGCCAATTAAAAACCCCTCTAATTCATTTGACTCACCGAGATATTGTTTCGATGATGGAGAAAACTGCTCAATGGTCAGAGACTGAAGCAAAACTTAGACTCAAGGCTTCTCATCCTCAAATTTCTGGGTGGCGGCTATTGCGAGTGATGCTAACCGAGTTCTGGTATCGGGCGATCAAAAAGCAAGGTCTAAAAGAAGGGACTGAGGGATGGATTGAGGCCATCTTTCAATCTTTTTCAATCTTTATCACTTACGTTCGCCTTTGGGAAGTACAAAGAAAACAAAGTTTAGAGAAAACCTATCAAGAAATTGATAAACGATTAGCCGAAGATAAATTTAACGATTTAAATAATTGAATGAAGGCCGCACTTTACAGTCCTTATCTTGATACTTTGGGTGGTGGCGAGAAGTATATTGCCACAATAGCAGAATTATTATCTCAAAAAGGATTTGAAGCTGTTTTTTTTTGGGATGATCCAAAAATTATCAAAAGTTTATCTTCAAGGTTTAATCTTGAGCTTCAAAAAGTAAAAGTGTTGCCCAATATTTTCAAAAAAAGTGGTGGGTTTTTGAAAAAATGGCGAATTTTACACAGCTACGATTTTAGTTTTTTTCTTTCAGATGGCAGTGTTCCAATGCCTTTGGCCAAAAATAATTTTTTGCACTTTCAAGTACCCTTTGTTTTCAAAAATGTCAAAAATCCAGCCAATAAAGTAAAATTTTCTCGGTACCAGGGGATTATTTGCAATTCGAACTTTACAAAGAAATATATTGACCAAACTTTTGGGATAAACTCACAAATTGTTTATCCTCCAGTTGATTTACCATTAGCTAGAAATCTAAAAAAAGAAAACATTATCCTTTCGGTTGGCCGGTTTTTTGACTTTCTTCATTCCAAAAAGCAAGAAGTTTTGATTGAGGTTTTCAAAAAAATGGTTGGTGATGGTTTTTCGGGTTGGCAGTTGTTTTTAGCCGGTGGAGTGATTAATAAAAAATATTTCTTGGAACTTGAAAGTATTGCCAAAGGTTATCCAATTAAATTTTTCCCCGATCTATCTTACGGTGAACTCAAAAGTTTATACTCTAAAGCAAAAATTTTCTGGCATGCTGCTGGTTTTGGCCAAGATTTAGAATCACACCCAGAAAAAGCTGAGCATTTTGGAATTTCAATTGTTGAGGCAATGGCAGCCGGCTGTGTACCAGTGGTTTTTGGTGCAGGTGGTGCATTTGAGATTATCGATGAAGGTAAAAATGGTCTCTTTTGGTCAGACCTTTCAAAACTTGAGTCTCATACTTTAAACCTGGTAAATGACCAAAACCGTTGTCAAGAGGTATCATCTCGAGCGGTTCAAAAATCAAAGGAATTTTCAAAAGCAAAGTTTAAAGAAAATATTTCCCAAACGATGGCAATTTCTCTAAAATAATCTCAAATACGATGGCAACCCCTTATTTATCAGTCGTTATTCCAGCTTATAATGAAGAAGAAAATTTCCGCCGAGGGGTACTTTTGGATGTTAAAAACTTCCTAGTTAAACAAAGATTTTCCTGGGAAGTAATTTTGGTTGATGATGGTAGTACAGATCAAACTTTGAAATTGCTTTCAGAATTTAGCAAAAAAAATGGAGGTTTCAGACCAATAAATATTGATCACGGCGGAAAACTTAAAGCACTTTTGGCAGGCGTGTCAAAAGCCCAAGGGGAATACATTTTATTTACCGATTTTGATCAATCAACGCCAATTTGCGAATTTGGAAAATTTTTGCCTTACTTAAAAGACGGTTCAGACGTCATTATCGGCTCCAGGATTGGCAAGGGTTCGGAAAGAATTAATGATCCCTTCTTTAGATATTTTAGAAGCCGAGTATTAAATTTTATTATTCAACTTGTACTTTTTAGGGGAATTGGCGATACCCAATGTGGTTTTAAAGCTTTTAGAAGAGAGGTAGCAAAAAAACTTTTTAAGAATCTTGAGGTGACTCATTTGGCCAAACCGAAGGGTGGCTTTATGGGCCCATGGGATATTGAATTCTTATTTCTGGCATGCAAATTTGGTTACAAAATTGCTTCAGTTCCCGTAACTTGGCAATATTTCCACTCTCAAAGACTTTCGACTTTTGGAGAACCCGCCAAGTTTATTGTTGATATCCTAAGAATTAGATTATTTGATTTGTTGGGCAAGTATGATTAAAAAATTCTCAACCGTTGTTTTGAAAAAAGGGATAACAAGAAAAGTTGCTATCTCGGTCTTACCAGTTTTAGTAATTATTCTTGGAACATTGCCTGCCGTTTCGGCAATTATCAAACCCGGCTATTTTGCAATGCATGATGATCTTCAAGCAATGCGCCAGCTTGAGATGGATAAATGTTTTCGCGATTTGCAAATCCCCTGCCGCTGGGTGCCAGATATGGGCTATGGCTACGGTTATCCTTTATTTAATTATTATCCACCGATGCCTTACTATCTTGGAGAAATTTTTCATCTTGTCGGTTTTTCTTTTCTTGATACTGTCAAAGTGCTTTTCGTTCTAGTTTTTGTCTCCTCAGCATTTTCGATGTATCTCCTGACAAGAGAGTTTTGGGGTCGAATCGGTGGGACAGTTTCTGCTCTTTTTTATGTTTGGGCACCTTATCATGCGGTTGATGTTTATGTTAGGGGAGCAATGAATGAAGCCTGGGCGCTTGTTTGGTTCCCCGCAATTTTGTGGGCGATTTACAAGGTTATTAAAACTAACAAATGGTTGTACGTTTCCTTTTTGGCTTTTTTTGTGTCTATGCTTGCCCTTTCACACAACCCGTTGCTTATGGTTTTTGCCCCCGGCGCAGTTATTTGGGTAATCTTTTGGTTTTGGCAGACAAGATCATTGAAAAGTTTCACAAAATTATTTGTAGCCGGCGTTTGGTCAATTGCTCTAGCGGCTTTTTTTACTTTGCCGGTTATTTTTGAACAAAAATTTGCTCACATTGAGACTTTAACAATTGGCTATTTTGGTTATCAAGCTCATTTTGTTGACTTGCGTCAACTTTTTATCGATGTTAATTGGGGCTATGGGGCTTCTTATTCTTATATTGACCAAAAAGATACAATGAGTTTCCATCTTGGCTATCTTCACTGGGTACTTTCAATTTTCTCATTGATAGTGGCATGGTTTTTAAGAAAGAAAAAATTTCAATTTTCCCTGCTTATCATTTTTTTCTTTTTTTGGACTTATGGTTATACGTTTCTGACCCATCTTCGCTCAAGTTTAATTTGGGAAATTATCGTACCCTTAAAATATCTCCAATTTCCTTGGCGATTGCTTAGTTTGTCAATGATTGGAATGTCCTTTTTAGCTGGGAGTTTTTTTGCTTTGCCTTTTGTAAAAACCAAATTTTCAAGATTAGGACTAGCTTTAGCATTAATTGTCATGGTTATATTTCTCAACAGAAATTATTTTACTTGGCGGGAGTTTTATCCCAAGATGACCGATCAGGAAAAATTTTCTGGTAAACTTTGGGAGCTACAGAGAACATCAGGTATTTTTGATTATTTACCCATTTGGGCACCGATGCCACCCGCCAATCCTGCTCCTTCTGACGCTGAAGTTTTGAGTGGCAAAGGGCAACACACAACTTTGAAAAAAGTAAGCAATTTTCAAGAGTACCAAGTTAGCGTCGAAAGCGATTCGACCGAATTCCAAATAAATACGTTATATTTTCCTGGCTGGGAGGCTTCGGTTGATAGTAAAAAAGTTTTGCTTGATCCGGCAAGAGATAGGGAGCTTGGAAGAATGATTGTTGATCTTGAGAAAGGGAATCATCAGATTGTAGTAAAACTTAAAAACACTCCGATACGAACGCTAGGCAATTATTTATCGTTGATTGGTTGGATTTTATTGGTTGGCTTTTTCTCGTTGAGATTTTTCAGGAAATTTGCTCCTTTTAAAATTTTTTCTGATAAAAATGTATAATTTGAATAGAAACCAATGATTATCACCCAAACTCCACTGCGAATTAGTTTTGTTGGCGGTGGAACAGACTTTGCTGATTTTTATCGAAAAGAAGGCGGAGCAGTTTTGTCAACTGCAATTGACAAATATGTATTTGTCATTGTCAAGGAACGGTTCGACGACAAAATCTATCTTAATTGGATGAAAAAAGAAATTGTTGATTCGGTTGACGAGATTGAACATGAATTGATCCGGGAAGCCATGAAGAAAACTGGAGTTTTAAAAGGGGTCGAGATTACCACTCTTTCCGATATTCCTGCTGAAGGAAGCGGTTTGGGGTCTTCAAGCAGTTTAACGGTTGGCTTGTTGCATGCTTTGTATTTGCACGCAGGAAGATTGGTTGATGTTGAAACTCTTGCCAGAGAGGCCTGTGAGATTGAAATTGATATCTTGGGTAAACCAATTGGCAAACAAGATCAGTATATCGCCGCCTATGGAGGATTAAAACATATTGAGTTTAAAAACAATGATTCGGTAGCAATTACCAGTCCTAAAGTCGATAGTGAATTTTTAAACCAACTCGATTCACAGTTGATGCTCTTTTTTACTGGTAAAACTCGCAGCTCATCAGAAATCTTGACTAAGCAGCAAAAGGCGATCGAAAGCACTTTCGAAATTTTGAAAAAGATGAGAGATCAAAGCAACCAATTATTCCAGTCATTCAAAAAAGGAAAAGTTGATGATCTTGGGAAAGCATTATCCTTGGGTTGGCAATATAAAAAACAACTTGCCGATGGGATCACCAACAGAGAAATTGACCAGATGTACCTTCAAGCTTTGAAGGTTGGAGCCATAGGAGGAAAAGTTGCCGGCGCTGGTGGGGGAGGCTTTCTGCTTCTTTTTGTTCCATTGGCCAAACAAGAAAAAGTCCGACAAGAATTATCAAAATACCGTGAATTAACTTTTCATTTGGAGCGAGATGGAACAAAAGCAATTTTTAATATTCGACGTTAAGTTGCTCCAGACTCCCCTTATAGAGTAAAATATTTCCATAATGGACATCAAAAATATTGCTCAAGGTTATCTTGATGAACTAAAAAAGACGGTTGATTCGGTCAATCTTTCAGACGTTCAGAAAATTGCTAATGTCTTATTGAGAGCTTACAAAAGCAATCATCGAGTTTTTATTTTAGGCAACGGTGGTTCGGCTTCAACTGCTTCTCACATGGCTTGTGATTTAGGCAAAGGGACTTTGAAGAATGTTTATAATCCCCGAGAAAAAAGATTTCAGGTGATTTCTCTGACTGATAATGTAGCAACAATGACGGCTTATGCAAATGATCTTTCCTATGATGATATGTTTGCTCAACAACTTCACAACTTGGTTTCAAAAGGCGATGTAGTGATTGGAATTTCTGGAAGCGGTAATACCCCAAACATTATTAAGGCTTTAATGTATGCCAAATCTCAAGGTGCAGTAACGATCGGCTTTTTGGGTTTTGGCAGCGGCGGCAAAGCCAAAGATTTAGTTGATTATGATATTACGATAAAAAGTTCAAGTTACGGAGTGGTTGAGGATCTGCATTTAGTTTTAGACCATATTTTGACTACCTGTCTTTCAAATATGAAAGAGCATACAGATAATAATTTGCCAATTGGAAAAAACAAAAAGAAAGGTAAATCAAAAGCTACTGATAATTCCGCTTCTTCATATGTCGCCGCTGAATGGACTGAGCGTTCGACCAGACGCTAAAATTAAATCTTCAATGAAAAAATTTGCTGTCTTTTGTGACCGCGACGGCGTTATCAATAAAGAGGTCAATTATCTTCATAAACTTGAAGATTTAAAGATTTTACCAAAAGTTTCCGAGGCTATAAAACTCCTCAACCAACATAAAATCCCCATTATTGTGATCACAAATCAGCCAGCAGTTGCTAAAGGACTAATTAATGAAAAAGGTATAAAAGGAATTCACCAAGAGATCCAGCAATTTTTAGCTCCGCAAGGAGCGAAAATAGATTATTTTCTTTTTTGTCCACACCACCCAAACGCTAATCTTAGAAAATACCGGGTAGAATGTGATTGCCGTAAGCCGAAAGTTGGACTTTTTAAAAAAGCGGCCCAAGATTATGACATTAATTTAAAAAATTCATATATTATTGGTGACACTTACAGAGATATTGAGGCAGGAAAAAATTTGGGGTGCAAAACTATCGCTGTTGAGTCAGGGCATTCTGATTTTCGAGATTCAAAACCTGATTTTTTAGTCAAAGATTTATTTGAAGCGGTGAAATTAATTCTTAAGAGAGAGGGATTGAGATGAAGGCAGTTATTTTGTCGGCGGGATTGGGAACGAGAATGCAAAGCGAATTTCCTGGAATTCCAAAGGTAATGTTACCGATTGACGGTAAACCAATCCTTGAACACCATGTCAGAAATTTGAAAAAATTTGGTTTTGACGAATTTTATATCAATCTCCATTATTTCCCAGAAGTTATTAAAAATTATTTTGGCGATGGCAAAAAATGGGGAGTAGAAATAATTTATTCGTTTGAACCGGAAATCCTTGGAACATCGGGCGCCTTAGTAAATTTTAAGAAATATTTGACTCAAACTTTTGTTGTTCTTTATGGCGATGTTTACACGACTTTGGATTTTCAAAAATTCTTAGGTTTCCATAAAAGAAAAAAAAGCAAGGCAACTCTACTTGTTCATACAACAGATCATTCAGAAGACTCTGATTTAGTTAAAATTGACGAAGAGGGCAAGATTATTAAATTATATCTCAAACCTCACCCGAAACCAGCTACTGATACTAGTCTATCAAGTGCAGCGATTTATATACTTGAACCAGAAATTCTCAAGTTCCTCCCAACCGAAACGCCTTCTGATTTTATGAGGGATCTCTTTCAAAGATTATTAAAAAAGAAAATCGAAATGTATGGTTATCAAAGCGAAGAATTTACCAAAGACGTTGGAACTCCAGAGAGATATGAAACGGTAAAAAGGGTTTATGAGGGAATTTAGATTGTATAATTAAATATAGAGACTGTAGAAACACCAACTAACATCGAGGAGGAAAAAAATAAAATCAATGATGCCATTTGTGTTTAGCAGAGGATTTGGAAGAGATTTGAGAGGTAAATAGTGCCTAACCCTTTACATTGAGAAGTCAAAAGAAGAAAGACATAAAGGAATTTTCGAGACGTGCGTTAGTTCTGAAAGTGGGTTTTTGTTTATCGGTGAAGCTAATGCTAATGTGATTGCAGCAACGAGATTTTTGAAGAATTAGCAAAAATTGGGGCTTCTCCAAAATTGGCAATTTTTGCAGCGAAAAGTAAGCATCAGCGGGCTAAATTTGTTTTTCTTACGTTCTATTGGCCCCAGTATTCTGGCCGAACTAATTTTTCCTTGTGTAATTTTTGAAACCATCTCAGGTTTACTAAAATTATCTTTACAGAATCATGATATTCTCTTTCTATTCCTATCTCTTCAAACGTATCCCCTCTCATTATCCCTTTTAATGGGAGGTCTCGTTGATCAGATTTAATCGGAAGTCTGACTATGTACGAGGGGCAAATCCCATCGAAGTCGGTTTGGCTGAAATTGATCTCATATTCGGTTTCTCTTGCAACTATTGCCAACGCACTCGGTTCCGACCCAATCGTTATCATCATCCCCACGGATCCTTTTTCAGGTATTATTAAACCTAACCTTCTGAACGTTTCCAGTTCGGTCATTAAGTCAGATTCAGTATAGGTTTTTTGGCCCTGAGTCTCTCTTCGGACTTCTTCTGCAATTTTTATCAGTTTATTTCTTTCTATCATAAGCACACATTATACATTATAAATTAATCTGTAAGGTATGTTGACACTTGTGGGTGTAAAAAGCCATTGGTTGCGAGGATGTCATTATCCTTAGAACTCGAGAAGTTAAATTTTTCTTGATTTCCCCAAGTAGTAAATTTACCACCGGCCTCTCTTACAAGAGCCAACCCCGCAGAAAAATCCCAAGCCGGTTGTGCTTTTTGAATTACAACATCAATCCTTCCAGCCGCAAGATAAGCCAAGGCTAAAGACGTTGATCCTATTGTCCAAAGACGACCCGATTTTCTTACCATATTCCAGATTGTGCCTTTCTCATCGGCCCTAAGCGCGTCGTAACCGATATAAATTAGAGAATATCTTAAATTATCAGCGCTAGATACAGAGATTCTTTTTCCATTTAAAAAAGCCCCTCGGCCGGCTCTTGCATAAAATAATTCTTTTTTAGCGGGCGCGTATATCATTCCGATATCCACTTCACCATTATTAACGTGAGCAAGAGCTATTGACCACTCTTCAAGTCCTCTTTGAAATGAACTTGTACCATCAACAGGGTCAATTGTCCAAAACTCTGATCCAACTTCACGAGGAGACTCTTCCGACAGAATTTCATCCCCGGGAAAATGATTTCTAATCCAATCAGTGAGAAATTTTTCTGATGCTAAATCAGCCTCTGTTGCAGCCGAATTATGTTGGACAGGAAGATCGCATCGCCAATAGCCCAAAACAATATCACCGTCTTTTTTTAGACCCTCTTGTAAGATTTCTATTTCTTTATTTTCGTCTGAAGTAAGTGTTTCTACCATAAATTTTTGTAACCTGAATGATAAGTTCGCATGTATTATATCTTATAGGATATTTAGTGTCAAATTAGTGTTGTAGGTGAAGCGGTGGATAAAGCCAAGATCTTCACATAGTTTGTGGAAATGCAGTAAATACTCAGAACCATTGTCTGTATTAACTGCCTCAATTTGAAATGGAAAGTAGTTAGTAACTCTAGTTTAAAAAGCAATAGAATATAGGAGAAATACAGCAAGAGAACAGAAGGGTATTAAGGCAATTCGTTCCAAATGTTATCATTCATCATAAATCTACCCCTTTATTGTCTCTTTTTGATTTTTTTGGTATGGTATGACAAGTGAAATTTTCATTTCCGCATTTCAGTAGAGTTCACTTAATTTTCTTTTTGATTCTTCTTTTAGCTGCTTTTTTGAGATTTTACCGGCTTTCGGAAATGGTTCCTTTTGATTTTGACCAAGAATACGCTTCAAATTTTGCCTATTCTGTACTTCGCGAATTTCCGATCCAGCTTATTGGCCAAGGGCTTTCAATACAGGGTTTATTTATGGGACCACTATATTTCTATTATCTAGTGCCGTTTTTTGCCGTTTCAAATTTACATCCGATAGGAGGTTTTGTTGGATCCGCAATTTTGGGGTTAGTGATTATAACAACTTATTTTTTAGTTGCCAAAGATCTTTTTGGAATGCCTGCCGCACTAATTGCTTCGTTTTTGAGAGCCATTCTTTATTTAGAGCTAGATCATGATTGGAATATAGCTCCTGTTTATGCAAGTGAGCTTTTAGTTCTTATTACCTGGTGGTGTTTTTACCGCTATTGGAAGGGAAATACGGGCATTCTGGTTTTGTTGGGTTTTGTTTTTGGGTTGTATACTAGCATTCACCCTATCCTTTTTCCTTTTTATTTTATCTTTCTAATTTTGTTTTTGCTAAAAAGATTTTTCCCAAGTGTTAAGACTTTTTTTCTTACTGTAGTTGCTTTTCTTGTTCCGATTTCCCCTTTACTGCTTTTTGAATATTGGCACAAATTTCTCGAGGTAAAAAAATTAGTTTCGCTTTTTACTGACCCGTCGTCATCAGAATCAATAAGTTTGGCGCGTCTAACTTATTACTTCAAGCTAATTTTAGGAGAACTAGTGAGGATTTTAGGAATTCAATTTATATCAAAGGAACTATTGTTTGTACTTCTTTTGGGCATAATTTTTTTATTAACAATCAAAAAAATAGGTTTCTGGAAAGATTATTTTCATCAAACGATGCTAATTGTTACTTTCGCAGTTTTTTTACTTTATTACACTTTCTTTCCAGCTCACGTCCCAGAATACTATTTTCTAGCCCTCAGCACACTGGCGATTCTTTATATCAGTGCAATCTTGAGTTTATTAAATAAAAATCGCATTTTAATAATTTTTCTTGTTTTGATTTTGGCGAATATTGCCGTATCCAATTTCCAACAATTAATTCATCTTAAATGGAACAATCCAAGCCTTATTACCCTCTATCACAAGGATTTTATTGTTAAAGAAATCATAAAAAGACAACCAGCCGATCAAGATTTTTATGTTTCTTATATTCGCGAATTAGGTTGGAATTTTGGGTTTGATTACTTGTTTAAATATTATGGTCATCAACCGCAAACTAAAGAAGCCAAACCCCCTATCTATACCATCGTCATTCCTAAATCTCTTTCTCCAGGCAGTATCGATATAAGTTCAGGAAATATAGGGCTTATCTTGCCAGATTAACATGTGGTTAAATATATTTTGAATTTATTGATTAAAATAAATTAATTTGATATCTTTAGTCGATTAACATGAAAGTTTTAATTACAGGCGGTGCAGGATTTATCGGTTCTCACACCGCCGATTTGCTTTTAAAAAAAGGTTATCGGGTTAGTGCCTTAGATAATCTCTCCCCCCGCACGCATTTTGGTAAATGGCCAGGCTATCTTGACTCCCGAATTGAAAAAATAAAAGGTGATGTGAGAAATAAAAAAGACCTCCTTGTTGCTTTGAGTGGAGTTGATTATGTGTTTCACCTAGCAGCGTTGATGGACCTTCTTCCTCAATTTTCGCAGTTCGTTGATACAAATATTAAAAGTACGGCTTTAATCTACGAATTAATTGTCGAACATAAATTGCCAATCAAGAAAGTGGTAATTGCTTCTTCCCAATTTGTTTATGGTGAAGGCCGCTGGTATTGCGCAAAACACGGCAATGTTTTTCCCAAACAAAGAATTTTGACTGATCTTGAAAATGGTAATTGGGATCCAGTTTGTCCGATTGACGACGAGAAAATTACTCCACTTTTAAATTTAGAATCACACCAGGATCCTCCCAACCAGTATGCCATTTCCAAATACACTCAAGAGCTGATCGGTCTTAAACTTGGCCGGCTCTATCAGATACCGACTGTTGCTTTGCGCTACTCAATTATCCATGGTTCACGACAATCTTTTAAAAATGCTTATTCTGGCGCGTTGCGAATTTTTGCCTTAAAAATGTTACAAGGTAAAAACCCGCCAGTTTATGAGGATGGTCAGTCACTTCGTGACTACATTTCAGTTCATGATGTTGCAAATGCAAATCTAAAAGTTTTAGAAGACAAGCGAGCTGATTTTAAAGTTTTTAATGTTGGTTCAGGTATAGCTTACAGTGTTTTGGAATTAGCCGAAATGATTGCCAAAGTTTTAGGGGTTAAAATAAAGCCAAAAATTGTTGGCGAATTTCGTTTGGGAGATATAAGACATGCGGTGTCTGATATTTCAAAATTAAAAAATCTTGGCTGGAAGCCAGAAGTTTCCGAGGAGAATGCGATCGCAGAATACGTAGAATGGATAAAGAGACAAAAAATAACTAAAGATTGGGTAAATTTGTCAGAAAAACATTTGAGAGAAATTGGTACCCTTAGAAAAATAAAATAATGACAAATTTGACTAAAATTTTTTCATCCTGGTATTTTCGATGGTTTTTGGTTGGTATTTTTATTCGGTTGATTCTTTCAGCAATTACTTTGCATCCAGATCTTTGGGCTTTTTCGTTTCCTGGGAAAATTTTTGTTGAACAAGGTATTCTAAATATCTATGATTATCTTCATAATCTACCTTTAAGTTCACTATATCGAGTTTATGGGACAGATTTTTTTACTTATCCACCCTTGGCTTATTTTGTTCTCGGTATTTTTCGTTTTATTCTCCAGCCATTTTTTGATCCGAATTTTTATCCCCGATTGTTTGCTAATTTTGGTCAAGCCTTTTTAGTAACTGGGATTTTCAGGCATGCACTTCTTATTAAACTTCCATATCTTGTTTTCGATTTGTCCCTCGCATTTCTTTTAACGGAATTTTTCCAAGAAGAAAAAAAGAAAAGATTAGCCTTTTTGATTTGGATTTTTAATCCTGTATCTTGGTACACCAGTTTTATGATTGGTCAATTTGATATTATCCCAACTTTTTTTATTGTTCTTTCTCTGGTTTTTGCTCTTAAGACCAAAAACAATTTTGCACTATTGAGTCTTGGAATTGGTGGGGCTTTTAAGATTTTTCCATTACTTTTAGTTCCGTTTGCTGCTGTTATCTTAGGTAAAAACAATTGGGAAAAAAGTAAACTTTTCATTTTTGGTTTATTGCCTTTTCTAATTACAATTTCTCCCTTTTTATCTTCAAAAGCTTTTAGATCGGTAGTTATTTTTGGAGCCCAATCACAAAAGCTTCTTTATGCTGGAATAAATGTTTCAGGAGCCGACGTAATTTATTTGTTCTTAGTTTTTTATCTTTTATTACTCTTTTATGCTTTTTACTTTTCAGGTAAGATTCAAAGTTTATGGAAGTTTTTCTTAGCGGTATTTTTACTTATTTTTTCGCTGACTAATTATCATACACAGTGGTTTTTATGGATTACTCCCTTTTTAATTATTTTCGTAGTAGAGTATCCATCAAAATTGTTTATACCAATTTCACTATTTATTCTTTTTATTGGAACGGTTTTTCTTTTTGAGCCATCATTATCAATCGGTTTGTTTTCTCCTCTAGTTCCTTCAATTGCCAGAGCTCAAGGTTTTTCTGTTTTTGTTGGAAGATTTTTACCCCCAACCCAAATTTCCAGTTACTTGCGAAGCATTTTTGCAGCTGTATCTATTTGGCTCATCTTTGATCTTTTAATTCATCAAGAGACAATTAGAGAAAAAACATGACAGAGGTTTGGTGAGAGAAAGAAAAATTTTTTGGTGAAAAAGCGAAAGATATCATTAGAAGATATTTGGAAACAGGTTCCTCCTGATTATTACGAAAAAGGGATTAAACATAATCTATTCCAATGGGTTTGGCACAATTGGAAATGGTGGACGATGAAGAAAATTCTTTTAAAAATTAACCCCGCCCCTCAAAAAATATTAGACATTGGTTGTTCATCAGGTCATATCACTTCAAAAATCGTTGAATTATTTCCTAAAGCAGTAACTTTTGGTTTAGATTCTTATGACCAAGCCATAAATTTGGGAGAGAAAATTCATCCTCAAATCAAATTTTATCTCGGCGACGCTCACAAACTTCCCTTTAAGAAAGGAACCTTTGATTTGATAACTTGTATAGAGACAGTCGAGCATTTAGCAGATCCCAAGAAAGCAATAAGCGAAATGAAACGTTGTCTTAAAAAAGGGAAATATCTTTTAGTTGGTCAAGATACTGATAATATTTTTTTTAAAATTATCTGGAGTATTTGGACTAAAACCTTTGGTAGAGTTTGGCGGAACTCATATCTTCATCCGCTTACCCCAAAGCTTTTTGAGGATTTGATAAAAGAAAATAAGTTAAAGATAAAAAATAAAAAATTTTCTCAGCTTGGTCTGGAAGTTTTCTTTCTTGTTAAAAAAATATGATCATCTCAATTGTTATTCCAAACTTTAATGGTGAGCAACTCTTAAAGAATAATTTACCCCACGTCTTAGCTGCCCAACCGGATGAAATAATTGTTGTCGATGACTCCTCGACTGATGGCTCGGAGCAAGTTTTACAAAAATTCACGAATATAAAGGTTGTTAAGCATCAAAGAAATTTAGGTTTTGTCGCTTCGGTTAATGATGGAGTTAGGACGGCAAAAGGTGAGATTGTGGTTTTATTAAATAATGACGTATCTCCAAATGAAGACTTTTTAAGGCCACTTACCAAGCATTTTGAAAACAAAGATGTTTTTGCAGTCTCTTGTGCCGAAGAAGGTTATTCTTGGGCCTGGGCAAAATTTGAAAATGGTTTTATCACTCATGGTATGGGCAAACCAACAATTTCAGCCCATTCATCATTTTGGGCATCAGGTGGTTCAGCTGCTTTCTCAAGAGAGAAATGGGTGAAATTAGATGGAATGGATGAGCTCTATAAACCATTTTATTGGGAAGATATCGATATTTGTTACCGAGCTCAAAAACGCGGTTGGAAAATTCTTTGGGAACCAAAAAGCAAAGTTAAACACGAACATGAGTTTACTATTGCAAAACATTTTAGTCGGTCATATATGGATTATATTTCCCAACGAAACCAGTTACTTTTTATTTGGAAGAATATTACTGATTCTGCAATGATCCGTGAACACCAGATTTGGCTATCTAAAAAATTAATCAAAGAGCCAAAGTATTGGAAAGTATTTTATTCTTCTTTGATTAAGCTACCGGAAGTTTTAAAAAAAAGATCAGAAGAAAAAAAAGAAGAAGTTATTAAAAATAAAGAGATTTTTGATTTATTTAAAAAATAAATATGTTGGGGCCAGAGCTTTCAATTATTATTATTTCTTACAATACAAAAAGAGAGCTAAAAGACTGTCTTCAATCAATTTACCAAGAAAAGGATGTAAACTTTGAAGTTATAGTTGCGGACAATCACTCAATTGATTCTTCAGCCGGAATGGTTAGAGAAAATTTTTCTAATGTTAATTTAATTGAAAATAAAGAAAATGTAGGTTTTGCCAGAGCAGTCAATCAAGGACTAAGAATAGCCAAAGGAGAATTTATTTTGCTTCTTAATCCTGATACAAAAGTTACTGATGGGGCAATTAAAACTTTAGTTGACTTTGCGAAAAATCAAAAAGATGTGGGTGCAGTTGGTCCTAAATTACTAAATCCTGATAGTTTATCCCAACCCTCTTGCTATAATCTGCCTTCAATAAAGAATGCAATAGCTGAATACTGGTTTGGCAAAAAAGGATCCTACGAAAAATTTATTCCAGATTCACAAAAACCAGTTGAAGTTGAAGCAATAGTTGGAGCAGCAATGTTAATACCCAAGAAAGCAATTGAAGAAGTTGGTCATTTTGACGAACGGTACTTTATGTATTTTGAAGATCTGAATTGGTGTCGTCGGGCAAAAATAAAAGGACTGAAAATTTTTTGGCATCCTGGTGCAAGTATTGTTCATGGACATGGTGTTGCCACATCTAAAGTTTCTCAATTATCTATTGAAAGACTTCGTCAAAGCAGTAAAATTTACAATGGTTTTTTGAAATATGTTCTTATCTCTTTAACAATTTTTCTCGGACAGAAAATTAGAAGATTCCGAAAAATTAGTTAAAGCTAGAGATGATTTTTTTTCAAAAAAGGGTGAGGAATTAATTTTATTTTTTTCCAATAATTTTTTGTCTTTTAACTGTAGAATCAAGAAGGGGTAAAGTTGTCATATTGGATTAAGAGGAATAAAGTAACCATAATCTTAAGTCTAATTTTGGTTTTTAGCGCATTTTTGCGTGTCTATAAACTTAATTTAGACCCACCTGAGCTTTTTGGGGATGAATTAGATGTTGGTTATCAGGCGTATTCAATTTTAAGAACAGGTAGGGATATCCAAGGTTATTTTTTACCAATCTATATTCATTCATTGGCAGAATTCCGAGCCCCACTCTTTATTTATTCAGCGACACCTTTTATTAAGATTTTTGGTCTATCAGAGTGGGGAGTTCGGCTTACTGCAGCTTTTTGGGGAATCTTAGGAGTGTTGATGATTTACATACTAACACAAAAACTATTCAACAATCGGATGGTTTCTCTTTTTGCCGCATTTTTTCTGGCAATCTCTCCTTGGCATCTTCAATATTCAAGAGCTGGTTTTGAAGTTACTTTACTTTTGTTTCTATTAATTTTTGCAGCTTGGTTATTTTTAAAAGGTTTTGAAAAACCTGTCTTTTTCATACCTTCAGCATTTCTTTTTGCTCTGATGCCTTACACCTACTCGACAGCTGTTGTTTTTATGCCGCTTTTTATTCTTTCGCTAATAATTATTTTTCGTCAGCAACTAAAATCGTTGTGGCAGACAAATTCAGCAAAGATAGCGGTTTTAATCTTTTTTTTAGTTCTTCTTCCTTTCGGGTGGCAGCTTTTGTTTGGAGGGGCTTCGACAAGATTTAGTCAAATTAATATCGCCTTTCATCCAGAAATTGTTAAAAAAATAGTTGAAGCAAGAGCAATCGATCAAAACAGCGGAGTCATTTTTCATAATAAGGTTTTAAGTTTCCTTTTTGAGGTTTCTAGAAACTATCTTTGGGCCTTCTCTCCTCAATTTTTATTCACTGACGGTGACCCAATTGGTAGACATTCGGTTGGAGAAATGGGGGAATTTTATTGGTTTCAATTACTATTAATTGCAGTGTTCCTTTTTTGGCTTTTACGGGGGAAAGTTCATTTAGAGAAAAAAAGTTTAATCGTCTTAGTTGTTTGGTTACTTTTGGCGCCGATTCCTTCAAGCTTAACTTATCAAGGCGCTAATAATGCCACCCGGTTAATTTTACTTTTGCCTCCGTTAATCATTTTCTGTGCAGTTGGCGTCTGGTTGCTTTATCAAAATATGAAAAAAACTAAATTTGCCTGGTATTTAGTTTTTGGGATACTTGATGTTATAGCTTTGGTTAACTTTGTTACTTACCTCCATTGTTATTATGTTCATTATCCTCTTGAAAATTGGCGTGCTTGGCAGGTTGGTTATAAAGAAGCCTTCGCTTACATCAGAGAAAGCCAAGATAAATATGAGAAAATTATCATCAACAATACCTATGAACCAGCTTTAATTCGCTTTTTGTTTTACATGCAGTATGATCCAGCAAAATTTCATGCAGAATTTACTGGTGAAGAGGCTAAAAAAGAGATAATTGTAGGAATTGATGGTTTTAAACTTGATGGTAAGTACTATTTTGGTACTCTAGGTGGCACGGCTCGGGGTCTTGGCTCAATGGCTGTTTTTTTGTCTTCCACATATTTGTATTTGGCATCAGCCAAAGACGAAATTGGTGAGAAACCTTATCTTGGCGTTGATGCTGAACAGGATGTTCGGGTTTTAAAGACCATTACTAATTATCTTGGCGAGCCAATTTTTTACTTGCTGACGAAGAGATAGACCTCAAATTTTTAACGAAACTTCATTTTTTGTTTTTTAGATTACAATACCAGTCAGTATTGATAATTTTCTTGAATTTTTCTTTTGGGTTAGTTCTAAAACCCCGAAATATTATCTGATCAATTGGATCACGAATTTCAAAAATTTTTGTTAAAAAATGTTCCTCTATCTGTTCTTTTGAAATTGATATTTCATCTCCTGCTAATATTTGCTCTTCACACTCGTCTTCCTTCCAGTAGATAGCTCTTGTTTCTATATTTCCAAAATGATACTGATAAATGAAACTGGTATTCATATAGTAATTCTCTTTAATCGTTGGACTTACTACTTCTTGAAGTTTTTCTGGGGGATATTTAAGAAAAAAAGCTAATTGGATATAAGCTAGATTCTCAGGCTTCATTTTATCACGTTGATCAATAACAAATTTTTCATTCGGGTGCTCTCTGATTTGTTCTGCAAGCTCGGAAAAACCATAAGCCCAAACTCTGGCTCTTTCTTGAGGCAAGAACAAAAAATATGAACGCCATAATAAAAGAAGCGAACTAATTATTAAAAGTAAAAATACTGGCAACCAAATCAAGGCATGCCTTTTATAAATTAATTTATCCACTCCTATTGTGATTATTAATATTAAAGGCAAGAGGAGAGGTAAGGCTCTTTGAACATGGAAAGGATCTCTGGTCAATGCTGCTGGAATAGGAGTAATTATCGCAAGAAGGAGGAGGAATTTAAACGCTGGTTTAGCCCTTTCTTTAAAAAGAAAATATAAACCGACAAGATAAGGAATGATCATCCATTGATAAAAAACCGACAGTTCTGGTAGAGAACGCTGAGGATCGGGATCTGGTAGGAAAAAGAGAGATCGGGGAGAGAAAAAAGTAAAAAATTTAGAAAGAAATTCACCTAAGAATGCTAATGGGATAGCGATAAACATTGGTAAAAGGTTCGATGTCCTTTCTGCTTGGGCAATAATTGTTGCGGTGTAGAACTGGTTAGTTTTTATGAGAAATGCTGGAGTCGTGAGTATTATCAGGTGGGGTATTTGGATAAGAAAACCCAAGGCTGCGCCCGTTAATAAATAGCCTACATTCTTTCTGACAAAGATTTCCCTTTTAAAAAAGATTGTCAGTCCGACTAAAAAAAGTGGTGCTAGTAACCATTGGGTATAATCAGCGTAGGTTGCAAGAGAGAGACTGGATAAGCCTAATGTCAAAAATACTGGCTTTTTTATTCCAAGCCATATTAGAAGCGCACTCAGCGAAAAAATCAAAAAAGCTAGATTCATTTCGTAACCAACTCTTGAGAAAAAAACTGTCCACGGGGCAATAGCAAAAAGCAAACACCCTGTCAAAGGTGCGCAACTTGATTCTGTTGATTTGAGAGTTTTTAAAAGTAAGAAAACAACCACTATTCCAAGAATGCCTGAAATAGCCGATAGAAGCCTTGTTGAGACGATATTAATATCTAGAGCAGCCATTATTGGGACAGTGATGTAGGTATAAAGTGGTGGGGTATATGAACCTAAAAATTTCATTGCCACTGGGAATGTTTTACCATATTCATCTTTTCCTGTTTTTAAAATTGAATAAGCGTTATACCCTGTTACTGCTTCATCAGCATAGATTCCAGAAGGAATTCGGTCAATTTTATAAAGATACAAAAATGATCCTAATAGCAAGATAAAAATTAATATTGTTATTTCTAAAGCAATAGTTTTAATATTTCGCATATGAAATCATTTGTAAAAACACTAGCAAAAAAAGTGTAAGGCTGAGAATTATGACTAGCGCTTTGGAAAATTTTGGTAATTTAGAGATTTTTTTGTAGATTTCTTCAAGACCAAGGCTTGCTGTCACTGCCAAAAAGGGAAATATTGTAAATGGACCTGAGGGGTTAATATGGCCAATCAACGAGATAAGAAAGATTGGTAGAATAAAGCTGAAAGAAAACAGCGCCAGCTTTTTCGTTCGCGAAGGCACAAAAGAGCGATTTCTGATTAAAGCAAATATCCCTATCAAAAAAACCGGTAACAAAATATAAGGAAATTTTTCAAATTCTTTTATTCCTACTCTTTCTCTAGGATGATTAGCAAAGAAATAGAGATTTGGGTCAATGACCTCAGAGAAATTCCTTTCGATTCGATAAAAAGCAACAGACTCTTTTCTTAATTCGAACCAATTAGCGACATGAATCCAAATTATTTTCTCGCCAACCTTAATATAAACAGGTGGATATTCTTTGAGTCTCATTTGTTGAACACGTTGTTCGTCATTATCTAGGTAGGTTAATGAAAATCTTTGGGTTGTCTGCCATTGAAAAAATAAGAGGATAATAGCCAAAAGAATAAACAGATAGGAAAAGTATTTTGAGGTTGTTTTGATCGAAAACCAGAGGAAAATCGAGGTAATCAAAGTGATTAATCCTAAAGCAATGTTTGTTGAGAAAATCTTCCAAATCCAAAGATTGAATATTAAAACAAATCCGAAAGGGATTAATTTCTTAAACATCGGGAATATCTTACCATTCTTTAGAAAGGCTGTACACGTGGCGATCAAACGGATATGTTTAGATTATTGAATATGCTACAATTTTCTGGTTAGAAATATCTTTCAGGTTTAAAATTTTTTTGTGAAGGAAAAATTATTGCTATTAGCTAAAATAATAATTTTAGCAGCAATAAATAGAAATTGTTTTTTAGAATTATTGAGTCTGAGATAAAGACCAATGATTAAGATAACAAAAGTGATTTTTGAGAAGTCAAAAAATCTACAGATTATACTACTGGCTATTTTATTATTTGGTGCTTTCATTGTACGGGTATGTAACATTGAAAAAGTTCCAGCTAGTTTGTACATCGATGAAGTTGATTACGGTCTTCAGGCAAAGAGCTTAATTCAAACATTCCGTGATTATCAAGGGGAATGGAGCCCCTTTGGGGTTCATTCTTTCAACGATATCCGAGCACCGATTCCAGCGTATTTCACTATTGTTAGCACCCTAATTTCCAATACACCAGAAATCCAAGTCCGTCTTCCGTCAGTATTATTAGGAACTTTAACCGTCTTTATTGTTTTTCTTCTAGTTAGGATTTGGATTAAAAACTTTACAGCTGCACTTTTAACAGCCGCTGCTTTTGCATTTAACCCCTGGCAAATTCAGTTTAGTCGATTTGCTCATGAAGGTATTTCGATGATGGCTATATTTTTGGTAGCCATCTATTGTTTCTATCGGGCATTAGTAACAAAAAGTTACAAATTACTTCTCGTATTCAGTGTTTTGCTTTCGTTGGCTGTTTATACTTACAGACCAATGAGTCTTTTTGCCCTTTTAACATTTGTTGTCCTCTTTCTTCTTTATAGAAAAGAACTACTCACTTTTGGTCTGAAAAAATTATTAATAATTATCATTGTGGCCGCCGCTATTATTTTGCCATTTTTGTATGCAACAACTATTGGTGCGCCCGATGTTCCTCGAATTGCCCAACTCTCAATTTTCAGTAATCCTGAAGTCCCTATTTGGGTGCAAAGGAATAGGGAGGTAGATTCGGGAGATTTTTCTAATCCAGCCATTGGTAAAAAACCTGCTTTAATCTCCTTTTTCTTTCATAGCAAACCGGTAAGCTGGCTTGATTCATTTGCTAATAATTACTTTCAAACTTTCTCAACGGAATTTTTATTTATCAAGGGTGACAAAAACCTTCGACACTCGATAGGACAAATGGGCCAACTTTATTTTATTGATGTTATTGCTTTAATATTTGGCTTTATTTTTGTTGGTAAAAATCTTAAAAGAAAGGAATTCCAATGGCTTTTGCTCTGGTTCTTTTTTGCTCCAATTCCTGCAAGTTTAACTGCTGATGGAGCGCAACATGCTGCAAGACTTTTTATATTTTCGGCACCTTTATTACTCATCGTGGGACTTGGTTGGTGGCAAATTTTCGAGAGTATTAAGAAATCTCATTATGATAAACTTATCATGCTTATTTTAGTCGGGGTTTGGGCTTTGTTCTTTATTTTTTACTTCCACCGCTATTTTGTTCATTATCCGATTGAATCAGCAAGATATTTTGGCTATGGTTATAAACAAGCAGTGTTAAAGATCTCTCAAGAAGAGTCAAAATATCAACGAGTTGCTCTGGCCCCAACCCAAGATCCACCAATGATTTATTATCTTTTCTGGGCTAATGTTAGCCCTAAGCTTATTCAAGAGTATGGTATGAACTTTTCGCCAGAAGTTGTAAAGAACAATCCATTGGATAAATATAAGGTTGTTGAATGGCCAAGGGACATTAGTTTAGAGCCTGATGTTGCTCGCTATTTGAAACCAGATACACTTTACTTTGTTAGTCAAAATGAGTTCCAAAAGGATTTGAGAGATAAGACTCAATTGCCCAAGGGCGTAAAATTGGTCGATTTGATTGCTTATCCTGACAATGAAATTGCATTTTACCTTATTACTAGAGAACAAGAATATCAACCACCTGTCAAAGAACCAAAGTATGATATTAAATTTTTATAAAAACCAAAAGGTTCTTAAAAATGTTGCCCTTTTTTTTGATTAAAAAAATTTCTCCTTTGGAGAAAAAGCTTAGAGCGTTATATCTTGACAGGGCGAGTCAACTCGCACCTAAATTAACCCCATTTATTTCCTCAAATGACCAAGTATTAGATATTGGTTGTGGTACTGGTTCAATCGCAAGTGTCATTAAAAAAGAAAAATCTCCAAAAATTAGCCTTGTGGATGTTCAATATAATCCAATGTGCAGAGAACATCCAGTAATAATCTATGATGGCAAAAACCTCCCATTCGAAAATAATAAATTTACAGTGAGCTTATTAACGGCAGTTCTACATCATTGCAAGAGCCCAATGAAGGTTTTGGATGAAGCAATTAGGGTTACTTCAGATAAAATAATAATTATGGAAGATGTTTTTAATGATTTACCTGGGAGAATAATTACTTTCATAGGAGACTGCATTTTAAATTGGGAGATTCACTCGCCGTTTAAAAATCGAACAACAAAAGATTGGTTCAAAATTTTTAAAAAAAAGAATTTGGTGCTTATTCATTTGGAGGAATTTAATTTAATTTGTGTAGGTTTCCCTTTTAAGTTAGCAATTTTTGTCTTAGAAAAGAATCGAGAAAAGTGAAGAAAGAAAAACTTTGTCTCATTTTGCTTTTGTGTCTTTTGATATTTTTGATAGTTCCAGCTTTTTGGCGGATGCTTAAACCAGGGATTTTTTCAATGCATGATTTTCATATTTTTCGCTTGTTTGAATTTCACAAGTGCATTTCTGATTTAATTTTTCCGTGTCGCTGGGCTCCTGATTCTGGATTTGGCTATGGCGAACCGCTCTTTAATTTTTATGGCCAGTTTCCTTATATTCTCGGCGAACCATTTATTCTGGCAAAACTTTCCATTTTGACAACGATTAAAATCCTTTTTATTTTTTCGCTTTTAGGTTCGGCAATCTCCATGTTCTTTTTGACTCACTATCTTTTTAAATCAAATCTTGCAGCTGCCATTTCTGCAATCCTTTATGTTTATACACCGTACCGGGCTGTTGACGTCTGGGTTCGAGGAGCGTTACCTGAGTCTTTAGCTTTTGTCTTCTTTCCACTTATTTTGCTTTTTTTCAACAAATACGTAATCGAAGAAAAAAGAAAAAATCTTCTAATTTTTTCATCGCTTTTAGCGTTACTCGTCATTACTCATAATCTTTCTTTCTTGATGTTCCTACCATTTTTAGCAGTTTGGTCTATTTATTTTTTGGCAACTGAAAAAAAATGGTTTCTTTTGAAAAATTTTATTATAGCTTCTTTTCTGACGATTGGGATTGCGGCTTTTTACCTTTTACCAGTTATTTTTGAAGGGAAGCTTGTCAGTTTAGGGAAAACTACTCAGGATTACTACAATTTTAGGGCTCATTTTACTACTTTAAATCAACTGTTAATTTCCAGAATTTGGGGTTATGGTGCTTCTCAGTTTGGTCCAGATGATAGTTTAAGTTTCTCTGTCGGACATCTTCAGTGGATACTGTCGCTTCTCCTTTTAGTTTTTGTTGCTGTAACTAAAAAGTTCAAAAAATATTTTTTGGTCATTCTTTTTATTGCCTTAGGTTGGTTTGCACTATTTTTGACTCACGGTCGATCACTTCCTATTTGGAATGTAGCTAAACCGGTAAGTTTTATTCAGTTCCCATGGCGATATCTTACAATGGCAGTGCTTTTCTTTGCTATCGCTGAAGGAAGCGTCGTTTTATTTTTTAAAAATCGAATTTTGAGAATTTTTGTTGCAACAATTATTATTGCGCTGGCGATTATTTTGAATTTTTCATATTTTCGTGAGGATCTTTGGTTTAATATTTCAGATTTTGAGCAATTTTCTGGCGCTCGTTGGCAAGAACAGATTGCTTCAGCAGTCAATGATTTTTGGCCAAAATACGCTGAAGTGGTGCCGAATAGTCAAGCACCTAGAGTGCCTGTTTTTCTGGAAGGCGAAGGAAAAGTTGTTAGTTTTAACAAAAGAAGCCATTCGGTCGCGGCTGACATTATCGTGTCGACAGAAACTGCAATAGTGCAATTCCCAACTGTTTATTTTGACGGTTGGAGATCAGCAGATAAAGGAACTTCTGAAATTTATCCAAGTGGAGATTTTGGTCAGATTACTGCAATTATTCCACAAGGTGAGCATTTGGTTTCTTTGCGTTTAACCAACACCCCAGTTCGCACGCTCGGTAATTTATTATCGCTCGTAAGTGTAATAATTTTCCTTGTACTATTTCTTAAAAAAAGCAAAAAATTCAAAAAAAATGAAGTCTAGAGTTTTAATCGTACTAAGCCTTATTGTGTTACTTGGTGCCGTTTTGAGATTTATTGTCTTAGATCAAGTCCCACCAAGTCTCAATTGGGATGAAGTTTCTCATGGTTATAATGCCTATTCAATCTTGAAAACTGGGAAAGATGAATGGGGCCAGCGTTTTCCTCGAACCTCTTTCCGCGCTTTTGGTGATTATAAACTCCCTTTGTATATTTATTTGACTGCACCATTAACAGTTTTTGGATTAAATGAATGGACAATTAGAGCAGTTTCAGCTCTTTCCGGTATCGGAGCAATTATCTTTACTTTTTTGCTTGTCCAAAAGTTGTTTAATAATCCTATGCTCTCCGCACTAAGCTCTTTGCTTTTGGCTGTCTCTCCATGGCATTTTATATTGTCTCGAGCCGCATTTGAGGCTAATTTAGCGCTCTTTTTGGTGATTTTAGCAACTTTTTTATTTTTATTGGGTTTGAAAAAAGAAAAATTTTTGCCGGTAGCAGCAATTTTTTATGGACTTTCTCTTTATTCTTATAATAGTGCCAAAATTTTTGTTCCGCTTTTAATAATTACATTTGTTCTTTTATATCGAAAGGAAATCTTTGCAAAAATGAGATTTTCTGCCTTAGCCTTAATAATTTTTCTTTTAATGTTTTTGCCCCATTTAATTTTATTGCCTTCGCAGGAGGGACAAGCCCGTTTTTATTGGTCGACAATTTTGGATCCTGGTGCAATTGCCCAAATCAACAAAGCAAGATCTGTTTCAAACCTTCCGCAACCATTACCAAGATTTGTTCATAATAAAGGAACTTATTTTCTTTCTCATTTTTTTTCTAATTGGCTTTCTCACTACTCACCACAATTTTTATTTTTTCAAGGGAGTAGTCATTATCAATATTCTATTCCTGGCAGGGGAGTGATGCCTCTTTTAGAGGCTCCGTTTTTGTTGATTGGATTTGTTGCCCTTTTGTTTTGGCGCAAGAAGGGAGTGTTTTTAATTCTAATTTGGTTTTTTCTAGGCCCGATTGCTGCTGCAGTAACACGGGATTCACCTAATGTTTTGCGCTCAATTTTGATATTGCCATCATTGCAAGTTATCTCAGCTTTTGGTGTTTTAACTATTGGAAAATTTCCCCAAAAATTTGGTAGACAATATTATCTTGGATTTTTGACAGTTTTTCTTTTCTTACTACTAATGTCTGCCTTTGGTTTTTTCACCGATTATTTTGGTAAATATCGGAAGGACTATTCTTTTGCTTGGCAATATGGGTATAAACAGGTAGCAAATTTTGTGAAGAAAAACTATGATAATTATGACCAGATTATCATGACTAAAAAATATGGTGAACCTCATGAGTTTTTATTGTTCTATTTGGGATGGCCACCAGAAAAATATCAGTCCGACCCCAATTTAATTCGTTTTTACCGATCTAATTGGTATTGGGTTGACCGGTTTGATAAGTTTTATTTCGTTAATGACTGGCAGATCCCAAAGGAAGAAAATGGCGAATGGAAATTGGAGAGCGGAGGAGTGATTCCAACAGAAGGAAAAACACTTTTAGTAACCAGTCCAGAAAACCATCCACCCAATTGGTACTATTTAGAAACGGTGAATTTTTTAGACGGTAAGCCAGCATTTGAAATTTATACCAGCAGTTAGCCTCACGTTCTTTCTTTCTTAACTCTTTTATGATATATTCTCCTCATATTTCTGCCTAGAAACCTGTCCCACAAGAAAGTGGACATAAAAGGCTTTAAACAATTAGAGGCAGGATACTTACTTAACAAATCCTATGAGAGCTTGCTTAGTTTAATAGGTGGTCTTTCTGCAAATAAGCCAAACTTTACGTTTCTTACTGTCCTAATTGTTGCCACAGTTTTTATTCCTCTATTTATTCTAATTGCCCGCAAAATTCTCCTTATTAAAAAACTACTGCAGGAAAAGCCCATTTTCTTAGAACTTACCCCACCTTCTAAAACCGAGCAAGATCCATATACTACTGAAAAACTCTTTTCGTTAATTCACGCACTTTCGAATCAAAGGACTTTTAGGGATCGTTTGCTTGGTGATAAAACAAGATTTTCTCTGGAGATTGTTTCAACACAAAATCAAGGAATTCGCTATTTATTGAAAGCTACGCCAAAGGAAGTAAATACCCTGCGAAGAAGTCTTTTATCCTATCTTCCCCAACTGGCTATCAAATCTGTTGATGAGTATCTGCCAGAAAACACCGAAAACTTAAAAGACCATTATTTTAAGATAGTCGAATTTAAACTTTCAGATCATTTTGCCTACCCCTTAAAAAGGCAAGACCAGCTAAATAAACACGACCCGATTGCATATATCACTGGTATGATGACAAAACTAGAACCTTCTGAAATGATTTCTCTTCAAATTCTAGTCTCACCGGTAAAGCCTAAGGAAGTAAAAAAGATTTCAAACCTCATTCTCTACAATGGCGATATATTAAAGCATTTAAATTCTCTAAAGTTCTCAAAATATTCTTGGTTGCCAATCGCCCTACTCAAGCTCGGATTCGCACTTTTCTTTATCCCTTTTTCAATCCCTTTTTGGCTAATCTCTAATCTTGCAACAAACGGGGGAACACCTTTCCCCAGCTTGCCTTTTACTACTCGGGATACTGAGCACTTAAGAAACGTTTTTGAGCAAGAGATGGTCGCCTCAATTAATACAAAAATTGACAAGCCGTTATTTGAGGCAACTATTCGGTTGTTAGTGGTTGTTAAAAATCGAAAAGATATAACTGAGCGCGTTCGTGGGTTTGTTTCCTCATTTGCAACATTTTCGCAAGGGGCTGATCAATCAATTGTACCAATACAAAACTTTAATCTCGATTTCGTAAAAAGGTATCTATTTTTGGTGTTTCAGAAGCGGCTATTTGCTCTTTCTAGAAAATCAGTATTATCAGTATCTGAAGTTTCTGATATTTACCATTTCCCGTTCACAAAGATCACCAAGACAGAAGATTTAGTGAAAATACACAGCAGACAGCTGCCGGCCCCGATCTCTTTAAAGAGAGCGGAAGATGTTGATGTTACCTTTGCTAGCAATAACTATGGCGGAAGTACAACAATAATAGGTTTAGGCAAAGAAGAAAGAAGAAGACATATTTATATTTTGGGGGCAACCGGAACTGGCAAATCGACGCTTCTTTTATCGATGGTCAATCAAGATATCCAAAACGGAAAAGGTTTATGCGTTATTGATCCGCACGGAGATTTGATTGAAAAAATACTGCCTAGTATTCCGCAAAAAAGAATGAGGGATGTCATTTATTTTAATCCTGACGACATAGGCTTTCCAATAGGGTTAAATTTGCTTGAGCTATCGGAAAACCTAAGCGAGGAGGACTCTCTTAGGGAAAAAGAGTTCATTACCGAGAGCATTATCTCCCTCTTTCGCAAACTCTATAGCGAAAGATATTCGGGTCCGAGAATGGAATACATTTTGCGAAACACCATCCATACCGCTTTTACCACCGAAAATCCTACGCTGTTTACGGTGTATAAACTTTTGATTAATGCTAAGTATCGGAGAAGCGTTACCCACAATCTTGCTGATGAAAACCTGAAAGACTTCTGGCAGTATGAATTTAGCAAAGCCGGAGATTATCAAAAAGTTAAAATGATCTCGCCGATTACCAATAAAATAGGAAGATTTCTTTTTTCTGCAACAGCCAAAAGGATCCTGGAGCAGGAAAAATCAAGCATTAACTTTGATGAAATATTAGATAACGGGAAAATACTCCTGTGCAATCTCTCTAAAGGAAGAATTGGAGAGGATACTTCGGAAGTGTTTGGTATTTTAGTAATGACAAAAATCCAACTAGCAGCGCTTAAAAGAGCCAGAGTTGATATTTCCAAAAGACGGGACTTTTATCTCTATGTTGATGAGTTTCAGAATTTTGCTACTCCCTCTTTTGCGCAGGTTCTATCTGAAGCAAGAAAATATAGACTCAATGCAATTCTTGCCCATCAAACAGTGTCACAGCTTGAAGATCGAGATTTGGTGAATATAACTCTGGCAAATACCGGAACAATAATTTGCTTTAGAACGGCCAACCCAGAGGATGAAAAGCTCATTTTACCTCAATTTACGCCGTATATACAGCAAGGCGAAATAGCGAACCTCCCTTCGTTTCATTTTTACATGAAGGTCAATGCTTTAAACCCGGAGGAACCATTTTCTGGGGAAACAATTTTTATAGAAGTTAGCCCTGATGAGAAAAAGGTTAGTGAAGTTATACAAATGTCACGAGGAAGATATACACACGCTTATAATAAAAATAGAGACTCTAATATAGAACCAAAAGAGAACGTTTTTCAAAAGACTGCACCTAATCCGCAAACTCTAACCGCTATTCCTTAGAAATACCACTTGTTAATCGTCTAAATATCGTCTATAATTCGTCTATATATCGATGTTTAATCCTCGCTATACAATCACTGACCGCCTTTTAGCAAATATTAAGCGAATTACCAATTTGGTTAACGAGCTAAATAATAGACGTTTTCCTCAGCTAGTTTTATTAGAATTAGAGAGGAGGGCTCGTGCTGTATCCAGCTTCGCTTCAACCAGTATTGAAGGGAACCCGCTTCCATTAACCGAGGTTAAAAAAATTCTCAAATCAGAACCAGCTCACGTCCGAGAAAGCGAGAAAGAGGTTTTGAATTACAATAAAGCATTACAAAATTTAAGCGAAAAGCTTGAAGAAGGAGGGGTAAGACTATCGCTTGATTTTATCTTAAAAATTCAAAAGCAAGTGATTGAGGGACTTTTACCCGCTTTTGAGTCGGGAAAGATCAGAGAGAAGCCAGTTGTAGTTAACGATCCGAGAACCCGAAAAGTCGTTTATTTACCGCCTGATGCAAAAGATCTAAAATCTCTTATGGAAGATCTTATTGCATTCACGAACAGCAGTAAAGGTATTATAGATTCACTAATCTTAGCTGGTATTTTCCATAAGCAGATGGTTATTATCCATCCTTTCATGGACGGTAACGGAAGGACTACTCGTTTAGCAACCAAAGTATTACTTGCTGAAATGGGGTTAAATACCTTTAACCTTTTTAGTTTTGAGAATTATTACAATAAGAATGTAACGAGATATTTTCAGACTGTAGGTGAATTTGGTAATTATTACGAACTTGTAGACAAAATTGATTTTACCCCTTGGCTTGAGTACTTTACCGAAGGGATTATTGATGAACTTCTGCGAGTAAAAAAGCAACTTGGTGAAGTTGTAATAAGTCCTAAAACGCAGTTATTACCTTATCACGTCAAGATACTTGAGTTCATACAGAAAAAAGGGTTTATTACAGATCGTGATTATGCAAAGTTGGTTGATCGTGCCAAGGCGACCAGAGCTATTGATTTCCAAAAACTAATAGCACTTGGGTTGGTTGAGAGGAAAGGCAAAGGAAGAGCAACATATTATATATTGAAAGAAAAATAGTACTCTTTCTGCAGCTGGAAACCATCCAAGCGCTCTTGGATAAAAAATGACTAAATTTGAAGCTAAATATCGAAATTCTTTTACCTCTTTTCCTTTATATATAATAAAGGGGAGGAATGAGATAATCCAAAGTTGAGGGATATCAAATACTCCTGCCTCTGCCTCTTGTTTCTTATAAACTATGGACTCTCCTTTAACTTCTAGACAAATAGAAATACTTATCCTTCTTGCCAAATTCCGTTTCTTAAATAGACAGCAAATCCAAACTCTTCTTAAACATAAAGATTTCCGTCTTATTATTACTTGGCTAAATGACCTTACCGAAAAAGAATATACGGGAAGAATTTACTCCCGAAAGTTTGGTGAAAATACCAAGCCTGCTATTTATTTTCTCAGCCCCAAAAGTAGAAAGGTCTTGAAAAAACAAAAAGGCTTGGAAAAAGAGAAATTTAATTGGATCTACCGGGAAAAGAACCGTTCAAAAAAATTTATTGAACATTGCCTTTTTCTCACTCAAGTTTATTTAAGTTTCTTATCTTCTACTGTCAAAAAAGCCAAAGTCCATCTTTTCACCAAGACAGATTTAGCAAAATATCCCTATCTTCTCGATCCTTTACCTGATGCCTATATCGCCATTGAACAGAACGGCGAGGTTATAAGAAGATATTTTCTTGAAGCCTTTGATAAGGCCACCCCCCGTTTTGTTTTAAGAGGAAGGGTGCAGAAGTATTTAGATTACTCAGAAGAGGGCGAGTGGGAGGCAAATACCGACCACCCGTTTCCTTCAATTCTTTTTGTTTGCCAAGATGAAACAGTCAAAAGTTACCTATACAGATACATTAAAAAGATACTTGATGAGGCAATATCTGATATCTCCTTTTTTCTAACGACTAAAGACAGCATCAAATCCCAAGGAGTCAGAAAAGAAATCTGGCAGAGGGTGGGATAACTAAGCGATGAACATGATCACAAACCCTTGCCAATCCTGGAGCCGATAATGACGTCTGAAACGTCTTTTAGAGTAAAGACTGTCTGTGGTTTTTTATAGAGTTCAATAATAAGTTTGTTCTTCACAATATACCGCAAGTAATGTTAAGACTTACTTGCAGTTCATATTATACCATAAAATAGAATTTTGTAAATAGTAGGTTTTCGACTTATAGTTATTTCAAAAGTCAATGCAGTTTTGTTAATATCAGCCCCACCATTAGAGGTACTCCTCAAGAGTGGAAAAGCCTTTAGCTAACTTGCTTTCTAAAATTCCCTCTTGATTTATAAAAGAATTTTTGATATATATTGACGTACTTAAATATTGTTTGTTCTAAAACTGCTCGGAAGGGCAGTTTTTTTTACCTCAAAATGAAAGGGGGTGAAGGGATGAAAAAATTAATTGTCTTACAGTCACTGATTGTAACTTACCTAATAGTTGCTACTCCCGTATTCGCCCAGTCGGCGGATGTTTCAAGGATTCAGAATTTTATTCAAGGCGTCATCCAAATATTAGTTACTCTTGCTGGTCTTATAGCGGCCGGATTTTTTGTTTGGGGAGGATTTGGATATATTACAAGTTCGGGCAATCCCGAAGCCTTAGATAGGTCCAAAAAGACTATTTTGTATTCGTCAATTGGGCTGGCTATTGTCTTGGGGGCATTTGTCTTAAGTAATATTATCACCCAACTTGCAACCAGCGCTTTTGGCGCAGGTCAATAAAGCCAAGGTAGGGCTATCGATATCATGAAATTATTAACTATTTTTAGCGCGGTGGCGGTATTTTTCATATCGGCTCAGCCGGTGTTTGCTGCCAGTAATAATGAAATTGCCAATTTTACCAATCAAACACTTAATGCCTTAATTATTATTGCTTCCCTCGCCTCCACCTTTTTCATCATCAAAGGCGGCTACGCCTATATCACTTCTTCCGGGAAACCAGACAGTATCGAACA
>Ga0315281_10001781_pt1 | contig 31980 bp, 28 predicted proteins | sample YL17G07_0_MG_FD_204540 | JGI IMG/M metagenome (GOLD analysis project Ga0315281, IMG submission 204540) | Sediment microbial communities from Yellowstone Lake, YNP, Wyoming, USA - YL17G07_0 | ecosystem: Environmental > Aquatic > Freshwater > Lake > Sediment | place: USA: Wyoming | collected...
GTAAATCACTTTCTGCCCTGTTATCGAATTTACGAAATCTGGCACTCAATTCGCAAGGAGTGCGCTCCCCCCGGAGCGGCAACCTTTCAGGTGGCCACCCCGCGCCCGCCGGTTCCCGGTCCCAAAAAATTTTTCACCCGCCCTCGCCGGATTCCCTGAATTCAGGGGTTATATATTTTAAAGATTTCTGGAAACGAATTCATATTTGCAGGAAGCCTGACCATGGATTGCCGCAGGGCCGCAGAATTGCTGTCCGCCTATTGGGACCGGGAGCTGGCCGGCGACCTCCGCCGGGAGGTTGAGGACCATCTCCCAGTCTGCGCCTCTTGCCGCCAGGAATTGGCTTTGCTCCGGCGCCTGGACGAGGCCCTGGAGGCATTGGCGGTGCCGCCCCCGACCCGGACGGCCGCGCGCGTTCTGGCCTGCCTGCCCCGACGCCGGGCCTGGTGGCAGTCCCTGGCCCTGGCCGCCTCCCTGGTCCTGGGGATTATCCTGGGAGGGGCGATGGCCCGGAACATCTATCCATCCCCCCAAGAGGGCGGGGCCGGTCAGGAGACCTTGGCCCTGGAAACCTTTCAGGATTTCCCTCAGGGCTCCTGGGGCAATATTCTGGCCTCTTACCAGCCCGAGGAGAGCAACGGTACATGAAGCGGGACTGGCTGCTGTATCTGGTAATCTTTTCCCTGGCCCTTAATCTGGGGACCATTGGCACTTTCACCTACCTGCATTATCAGGATCACCGGGAGCTGGCCCAGCCGCCACCCCCGCCGCCCTTCCGGGAGATTGGGGACCGTTTGCATCTGGACCAGGAGCAGCGGCAAGCCCTGCAGCGGCTTCTCCCCGAGCATCGCCGGCGGGTCATGGAACTGCGGCAGGGACTGGCCCAAAAGCGCCAGGAGCTTTTGGCCCTGATTAAAGAGGAACACCCCGCCTGGCCGCCCATCGCCGGGAAAATTCGGGAAATCAGCGACCTTCAGGGGAAACTGGAAGAAGAGGTGGTGCGGTTTCTCCTGGATATCGAAGGGCACTTGCGGCCGGAACAGAAAACCGACTTTTTAAAGCTGGTGGAACAGCGGATGCACCACATGGGCCCCCCCTGGGCGCACCGGGGCCATGGCCGGGGCATGATGGGTCCAGGCCCGGGCCCGGGTATGGGCCCGGGACCTGCTATGGGTCCCCATCCTGGCCCGGGGCCCGGGTTTCAAGGTCCCGGAACCGATTAATTCTCCATTAAGTTATATGAAAAATGGGAAATCTGTCGGCCGCGTCTCACGCGCCAATCATGGTGCGTCTGATACCCTGTAATCGAGGCCTAAAGGGAGATAATTTCTGCGTGATCCCGGAAAAAGCCAAAAGGAGTGCCGCAAATGAGAACCGGTAAATGGACCACCTTCACTCTGGCCCTGGCCTTGGCGGGGCTATTGGCCTGGACCGGCAGCAGCTGGGCCCAGGGCGCCGGCCCCGGCGGGCCGCCTGACCAAACCGGGCGGGGGCAGGGCCGCGGCCAGGGGGGCCCGGGCCCGGCTTACTGCCCCAATTATCCCGGGCAGCGGAATTGCCCTTACGGACAGGCTAACCCCCAGGGGCCCAGGGGACCCCGGGGCAAGGGTGCCAAGGCCCCCGTCACCCCCGGCCCCACCCAGCCGGAAGCCAATCAATAAGGAATATTGGGGGAGGGGGCCCGGGGTCACAGGCCCACTGACAATCCTCCCCCAAACCCCCACCCCTACCCCCTTAAAAATAGGCCGGGGAAGTCGGGCAGTCAGCCCGACTTCCCCGGCCTATTTATCTTCGCTTTAGGTTTCAGGGAGGAAGTATAGGAACACGGCTTGCCGGGCCCGACGGAAGCGCCGGAACCCTGTGTTTCCCCGGCCGCCCGCCCCGCAAAATAAAAATCGGCCGGGCGACAGCCCGGCCGTTCCCTATTCGCCTTAAATCAGCAGCCGCAGTCGGAGCCGCAGCCGGGGCCGCAATCGGAGGAAGTGTCGCTGCCGCAACTGCTTGAAGAACATGAGCAACCGCCTTGCGGCTGGGTGGGCTGATCGGTGATGCCCACCACCTTGATGGTGAAGTGCAGGTTTTTGCCGGCCAGGGGATGGTTAAAATCCACCGTGAAATTCTCCGGACCTACGGCCAGAACTTTGCCGCTGACCGGACCATGGGGGCTGTTGAACCAGATTTCCTGGCCCACCTTGACGTCATCTCCTTGTAGCATGGAAACAGGGAATTCCCGTTTCAGGTCCTCCCGGGGGTCGCCGTAAGCAGCGTCTTTATTAAGGGAGATTTTCTTTTCTTCATCAATTGCCATGCCGATCACGGCCTGGTCAAACCCCGAAATAACGCGGCCACCGCCTGCCTGGAACTCCAGGGGGTCCCGCCCGTCGCTGCTGTCAAACACGGTACCGTCTTCCAGGTTGCCGGTGTAGTGCACCTGGACAAACTGTCCGCTCTTTACCTTGGACATAGTCTTTTTACTCCTAAATGGGATGATGGGCCGGGCTGAAGGTCTTTGTTCCCGGTTGCCGGCCTAAATCTCTCTTTATCCCGTCCGGCTCCGGTTCCTGACCCAGGGTTGGCGGCACCTTCCTCACAGGACAAAGCTTGGGACGGCCTGTTCCCCAGGGCTTCCAAGCCCCGGCGGCCAGGCCCGTCGATGCCCGACTTAAAGCTTTACGACATTTTGCGCCTGAGGGCCTTTGCGGCCCTCGACTATTTCAAATTCCACCGTCTGGTTTTCTTCCAGGGTCCGAAAGCCTTCTCCCTGGATGGCGCTGTGGTGCACAAAGACATCGGGTCCGTCTTCCTGGGAAATGAAACCATAGCCCTTGGCATCGCTGAACCACTTTACTTTACCGGTTACTCTCATGCAAAACCTCCTGAATTTACCCCATCCTCAAAGGCCGGGGGCCGCCGGGCAAAAAAAAAGAGGGACGGCCGGTATACCGTTCCCCTCTTGGAAAAGCCTACGGGCCCTACATTTCGCCAAGCGTGCTGCTATCTTCAAATTACCAAAAATCTTAATTTTGTCAAATAGAAATCTCCCGGTGCCTGTAATCTTTAATTTTTATTAACCCCCCCTGGAGGTGCTCCCCAAAAATGAGACTGTATATAATGAGAGGCCCCAGAAGGATTGGAGATGCCCCCTCCCCAACCACATCCAAACACTCTTGCCTTCCGACCACCCTCCTGCTATTTTAGAACGATGGACGGATTCTCACCCCCAACCCCCGCGTCCCGGCGGGCCCGGGAGATCACCCCCTTCCTGGTGATGGACATTCTGGAGCGGGCCAAGGAGTTGGAGCGCCAGGGGCAATCCATCATTCACCTGGAGATCGGCGAACCGGATTTCGACACCCCCCAGGTCGTCAAAGACGCGGCCAATCGGGCCATGGCCGCCGGCGAGACCCAGTACACCCATTCCCAGGGGTTGATAGAGCTGCGGGAGGCCTTGAGCCGGCACTACCACGACAAGTACCGGGTCTGGGTGAAGCCCGAGCAATTCATCATCACTTCAGGCACTTCCCCGGCCATGATCCTCATCTTTGCCGGTCTGTTGGACCCGGGCGACGAAGTGCTCCTCACCGATCCCCACTATGCCTGCTACCCCAATTTCTTGCGCCTGGTGGATGCGGTCCCCCGTTATGTGCCGGTTACCGAGGAGGACGGTTTCCAGTTTCAGCCGGAAAACCTGGGGTCATATCTCGGCCCCCGCACCAGGGCCATGATCATCAACTCTCCGGGCAACCCCACCGGCACCCTGCTCCCGGCCGACCGCATGGCCCGCCTGGCGAGCCTCGGGCCTTACATCGTCTCGGATGAGATTTACCATGGCCTGGTTTACGAAGGTAAAGAGCACTCCATCCTGGAGTTCACCGACCGGGCCTTTGTGATCAACGGTTTTTCCAAGCTCTATGCCATGACCGGCTGGCGCCTGGGTTATCTGATCGCCCCCGAGGACTTTATCCGCCCCTTGCAAAAACTGATGCAGAATTTTTTCATCTCAGCCAATTCCTTCGTGCAGCGGGCCGGGATCGCCGCCCTGACCCAGGCGGGCCCGGACATCGAGCGCATGCGCCTGATGTATGACACCCGGCGGCATTTTTTATTGGCGGGATTAACCAGGCTCGGCTTCCGCATTCCTTTGCCCCCCACCGGCGCTTTCTATGTTTTTGTCAATGCCCGGCACCTGTCCCAGGATTCTTACGCCCTGGCCTTCGATATCCTGGAAAAAGCCGGGGTCGGGGTCACCCCGGGGATTGATTTCGGCGCCGGCGGCGAGGGGTTTCTCCGGTTTTCCTATGCCAATTCCCTGGAAAATCTGGCAGAAGCCTTGCGGCGGTTGGAAAATTACCTGGGGCAGCGCTCAGTCCGAGAAAAAGTTCCATGACCCCCTTAACAACCCTTTTCAATGGCGCGAAGCTAGGAAAAAAAAAGGGCGCCTTCCTCCCCACCATCGTCAGGATTTAATTCCCTTGAATAACTTTCCGAGATGTCAGCCGGCACTTCGGCCTGACCGATCACTCTCTTAGGGGGCCGGCCTTGTCCGAACTGATCTGCCCGAAGTGCGGCTCCAGCAGGCTGAGGCGCAGCCGCACCAGAAATTTTTGGGAGCGGTTTATGCGGACCTTTCACCGCAAGGCTTATCGCTGCAAAGATTGCGGTTGGCGGGGCTTGCTCAAACAGTTCTCAGATTGAATTGCCGTAACCCTTCGCCTATTTCCACCTTCCCTCGGCAATGCCTGGCTCTGCTTGTTCCTCATTTTTAGAATAGTTTTCAAATTGATAAGAAAGGCCGGCGTTTTTTTAATTCCTTCTCAAATCGGCACCACCCTGTCTTTGGGTCTCGGCGATCATTCTTGCCAATATAATTTTCCTTAATTTACAGGTAGTTAGCTAGAGCCAAATCTGGGGTTTTTGGCATGTTTTATGTATTCATCTTTAGTATTCGCCAGTAGGCGTGAAAAACTCCAGAGGAGAAAAGAAATCTCATGAAAAAACTGGTAACCTCTTTAACTGCTTTAGCCTTTGTCCTGGGGCTGTCGGCTGCCGGGTATTCCCAGACTGCCGGCAAAGAACCGGAAAAACCCGGGGTAAAAATGGAAGCGCCGGCCACCCAACCCACGGTGGCCCCTAAGGAAGCCGCCAAACCCGGGGAGACCGCCAAACCCGTAACCAAAGAGACCAAGACCGGCAAGGAAGCGGTCAAGGGCGGAGAAAAGGGCAAGAAAGAAGCCAAGAAGGCTGGGAAGATCGAGAAAAAGTCCGCGCTCCCGGTGGAGAAGGGCAAGGAGGAAAAGAAGTAGCCCGGAACCTCTTAAGTCACCCCAATTAATTAAACCCCCCGGTTTCCGGGATCCGCCTGGAGACCGGGGATAAATGGACCAGGCCGGCAGGCCCACAGCCTGCCGGCCTGGTCTTTCATAAGGGGGGCGGAAAATAGATTACCCGCGGCCTTAGCCTCCTCCCCCAAACCCTCACAACTTCCGCAGCCGCTGCAGCCGTTGGCGCTGGCGTTTGGACAGCCGCCGGGCCTGGCCTTTCTTCTGGGGGCCCCGGGGGGATTCGGGGTCATCGGCCTCTTGGGGCAAACCGTCCCCGGTATCCAGCAGGTGGGCCTGTTCAAAGTTCGGGGCGGTAATCCAGGTAGCTCCCACCTGGTCCGCAAAATTCCTCAGTTCCCGGTCCGACGAAACTATGACGGCCCGGCCCCGCTCCTGGGCGAGCAGGCGTTTGATCACCTCATCGGCCCGTTCCCCCCGCCGGGAATAGATGATTCCCATCCCCTGGCGCCGGTCTCGGGTTTCCGTAGCCCCCCCGGCCTGCCAGCCGTCGAACACCACCGTAATTTTATGTTGGGGCCGGGTGCGCCGGTAGGCTGCCAGGCGCTGCAGCAGGGCTTCCCGCCCGGCTTCCAGGTCCCGGGCATCAATCAGCTGCAGGGCCGGAGACTGGCGAATTAGGTTATAGCCGTCGATAATAAGATGCACTGACATGAACAATTGCCTGCGCCAAAAAATTTATCGTCGCCAAAGTTAAAAAACTTGATTGCTATTCTTGATTATCTTTGCTATAGTGCCGACGATTTGCAACTATTCCTCACTGAACCTGGAGGCCAAAGACTTGAACAAGGAATGTTACTTCCGGCTTCTCATCTGCTTTTCTTTGCTGCTGCTTGGGCTTTGCGGATGCAGCGGCCAGATCAAGCCCGAGGATACATCCGCCCAGCTTCAGGTCAGCACCGCCAGCACCTATCACCCTCCCGCAACACCATTAAGCCAGGAACAAAGAGAGATTGAAGAACTGTTAAGTCAAAACGGTTACAACGGTAACGGCCCCAAGCCCACCGTCATTGTGGTGCACAAACAGACCCGTAAGCTCACATTATATCAGGGTCTTACCCCATTGAAGACGTATCCGGTGGTGCTGGGAAATGATCCTTATAACGACAAGGTGTGCCAGGGTGATGCCCGTACTCCGGAAGGTGTCTACCGGGTCCGGGCCAAGTATCCCCACCCCAGGTGGTGTTACTTTATCTGGCTCGATTATCCCAACACCCAGAACTGGCTCAAATTTTCCAAAGCCAAGCAGACCGGGCACCTCCGGCTGGATGCGGAGATCGGTGGCCAGATCGGGATCCACGGCACCGAGGACTCTTACAGAAACCTTTGCGGCGAAAACTGGACCAAAGGGTGCGTTTCTCTACTGAACCAGGACCTGGAAGAGATTTATCCCCTGGTGAACGACCGTACCCTGGTGCTCATCGAGAAGCATTAGCCGCAGCCTGACAGGGCCGCATCTCCCAGGAGCGGCTCCCTAAACGAAGGGGCGGGTCTCTAACCCGCCCCTGTTTTTTTTGCAATCCTAAGCCCGCCCTGCCGTCTTGTTCCTAAGACGAGGGGATTTCCACGGTGAAGTAAATCGTATGGCCCTGGCGTTTGACCAAGAAGCGGGCATAGGAGCCCTTGGGCACCTGGGCGATAATCTTCTGATATTCCTTGACGTTGGGCACTGCCTGGCCATTGATCTCCACGATCAGGTCCCCCGGGCGAATCCCTGCGTCGCCGGCAGGTGAAGCCGGAGCCACCTGCATCACCACAGCTCCCTGGGTTTCTTTCAGGCCCAAACGCCGGGCCAGATTTTGATCCAGACTCTGAACCGTCAAACCGATGGGGCCTTCCTCTTCTTTTTCCTGGGGGCCCCGGGCCTGGCGCTCTTCCTTCAGTTCGGTGACCGTGACCTCAAAGGTCTTCTCCTTGCCGCTGCGCAGTATCTTGACACTGGCCTTGGTGCCCGGAGGAGTGGCGGCCACCAGGCGCGGCAGTTCGTTCATCTCCTTGATGGCGTGGCCGTTAAATTCGATGATGATGTCACCCCGATGAATTCCCGCCTTTTCGGCCGGGCTGCCGGGGTTGACTTCCGCCACCAGGGCGCCCGTAGGCTCAGAAAGCCCGAAGGATTTGGCCAGTTCCGGGGTGACCGTCTGCACCTGGACCCCCAGCATGCCCCGGATTACTTTGCCGGTCTTTTCTAATTGCGGAATAATGGACTTGGCGATATTGCTGGGAATGGCGAAGCCGATGCCCTGGCCGGAAGCCACGATCGCGGTATTGATCCCCACCACCTCGCCCTTCAGGTTGAGCAAGGGTCCGCCGCTGTTGCCGGGGTTGATTGCCGCATCGGTCTGGAGGAAGTTATCATAGGGGCCGGCGCCGATGATGCGGCCCTTGGCGCTGATAATACCCTGGGTGACGGTATTGCCCAGGCCGAAGGGATTGCCCACGGCCAGCACCCAGTCCCCCACCCGAATGGCGTCGGAATCTCCCAGGCTGAGCTCCGGCAAGTCCTTGGGAGGCTTCTGGATCTCCACCAGGGCCAGGTCAGTCTTGGCGTCCCCTCCCTTGACGATGCCGGATAACTCCCGGCCGCCGATGAGTTTGATCTTGATCTTTTCAGCCCCGCTGATCACGTGGTAATTAGTGATAATCAAACCCTTGGCGCTGTCAATGATAAATCCCGATCCCAGGGAACGCTGTTTAAATTCCTTGGGAATCTCGCCGAAAAATTTTTCGAAAAATTCCCGGAAGGGGTCATGGGGTCCGAAGGGGCTCTGCCCGCCCGGCCCCTGGCCGAAGAATTCCTTGAATTGTTCCCGGCTCTTGACGATCTTTTCGGTGCTGATATTGACTACGGCCGGAGAATCTTTCTGGGCCAGATCGGCAAAGCTTTCCGGCGCCGGCCCGGCTGCCTGGGCCTGGGCCGAGGCCAGTGCGGTCGCTCCTGCCGTCAGTGTCAACATGAGGCAAACGAGCACGACCTTGTAAATGAAACTAGTTCTTTTGCACATCTTTCCTCTCCTCTTTTCCGGTAGAAGGCGCCTCGCCGCCGAATTTCGGCAGTTCCGCTTTTTTCCCTACCACCACCAGCAGATATCTGTCCGGATGCAGGTATTTTTGCGCCACTTTTTGGATATCGGCCTGGGTCAGTCCTTTGACCAGGTCCGGATAACGCCAGGGATAGTCCAGACCCAGGCCGTAGAATTCCACGTAATTCAAGAGCCAGGCCCGCTTGTCCAGGGAATCCATTTTCCGGGGAAAGCTGCCGATCAGATATGACTTGGCGTCCTTCAGTTCGTCTTCCGAGACCGGCGTGGTTCTGATGCGTTCCATCTCCTTGACAACCTGGGCCACCGCCTCCCCGGCGCTGGAGTTCTTGGTTTCCAGGGTGACGGCGAAGGGCCCCGGCTCCACCCCCGGATCAAAGGAACTCTGCACGCTGTAAACCAATCCCCGTTTCTCCCGGATGTCGCTCATCAGCCGGGAGGCAAAACCGCCGCCCCCCAGGATATAATTCATCACCTGGAATGCGTAGAAATCCGGGTTGCTCCGGCTAATTCCCAGGTTTCCCAAGACCACGTTGGCCTGGGTGATATCTTTATTAACAATCGCTTCCTCCGGTTTGTCCAACGGCGGGATGGACGGCAATTTCAGCTTCGGGATGGGGCCCCCTTGCCAGGCGCCGAATATCTGGGAAACCCATTTCTGGGCCTCTTCCAAACTCAAATCACCCGCGACGCTCAAGATCGCGTTGTTGGGGCGATAGAAGAGCCGGTGGAAATCCACTAGGTCTTTTCGGGTGATGGCTGCCAGACCACCCATCGTGCCTTTGGCAGGATGGCCGTAAGGGAAGGCCCCGTAAAGGCGTTTCTCAAATGACCGGGCGGCCACCACTCCCGCATCATCTTCGTCGGCCTTGAGGGAGGCCTGGAGTTGGCTGACCTTGCGGCGCATTTCCTCCGGGGAGAAGATGGGATTGAACAGCATATCCTGGAAGAGGGCCAATCCCTGGCCCAGGTCTTTTTTGAGGATGGTCAGGCTGAGGAGGGCAAAATCGTCCTCACCCCGGGCGCCAAAGCGGGCCCCCAGAAAATCCAGTTCCTGGGCGATCTGGGTGGAACTGCGTTTCTTGGTGCCCTGGGACAGGAGCTGGGCAGTCAGGTTGGCCAGGCCTTCCTTCCCCTGGGGGTCCCGCAGCTCCCCAGCCTTGATCAGGAGGTTCAGGGTGACCAGGGGGAGACCCCGCTGCTCCGAAAAGAGCCATACCAGGCCGCTGGGCAGCGTCTGGCGCACCCCCAGGACCTGGGCGGGTTTTTCCCCTTCCGCCGCCAGGGAGGCATTGCCGCTCAGCAGGCTGATAGCCAGGAAACATGCAATAAGCCCCAGATATCCAATCCTGGAAATGACCGAAGACCGAAGACTGAAAACCGAAAACGCCCTTATCAATTTGCACCAACCCTTGAAATCAATCTTTGCCTGACGGCGCTGATAGCTGACCGCTTCTCACTGCACCTGTCCCCCCGGTCGATAGCGGCCCTTCTTTGGCTGCGCGGATTTCTGGGGCACCAGGATGCCCACGGTGCAGTTATTCGCCACCAGGTATTGCCGGGCCACCCTCCTCAAGTCCTCTGCGTTCACCCGCTGGATCTTGGCCATGAAGTCCTTCAGGATGGTCCAATGCGCCACGGTTTCCAGCTTCCCCAACAACATCCCCCGGTAGAACAGAGAATCCAGGGCCATATAAAACCGGGCTGACAGCTGATTCTTGGCCTTGGTGAGTTCCCGTTCACCCACCGGCTCGGTCTGCAACTTTTTGACCTCGGCCGCCACGGCGGCCTGCACTTCCTCCACGGATTTCCCAGGCAAGGGCTGGCCATAGAGGATAAAGGCAAAGGGATCGGTGGTATCGAAATCATAGTCCGCACCCACGTCCAGGGCCAGGCGCTCCTGGTAAACCAGGCGGTGGTAGAGCCGGGAGCTGCGCCCCTGGGCCAGGACCCGGGCCAGCAATTCCAGGACGTAGCAGTCGTCTTTTTGCCAGTTGGGGGTATGGTAAGCCATGAAGACAAAAGGCAACTGGGCCTCCCGATGTACCAGGACTCGCCGCTCCCCAAATTGCTGCGGCTCCTGGGCGGTGACCTTCGGGGGCTCCGGTCCGGCCGGCAGGTCTCCGAAAGTGGCCTCCACCTGGCTCAGGGCCTCCTTGGGGTCAATGTCTCCCACCAACACCAGGGTGCAGTTATTGGGCTGGTAAAACCGGTGGTAATAGCTCAGGAACTCTTCCCGGGAAATGCTGCCAATATCATGGAACCAGCCGATTACCGGCCATTGATAGGGGTGGGCCTCGAAAGTGGCTGCCAGGGTGGCTTCCTGGAGGAAACTGATGGGGTCGTCCTCAGTGCGCAGACGCCTTTCTTCCAACACCACCTTCTTTTCAGTTTCAAAGCCCTCCTCACCCACATTAAGGCCCTTCATCCGGTCGGCCTCCATTTCCAGCCAGCGCTTGAGTTCGCTCTTGGGGCCGTTTTCGAAATACGCGGTGTAATTCCGGCCGGTAAAGGCATTGTCCGTGCCCCCGGCCTTTTGGATCTCCCGGGAAAAGACCCCCGGGGGGTACTTGGCCGTGCCCCGGAACATCAGGTGCTCGGTGAGGTGGGAGATGCCGGTTTTCCCCAGGCATTCGTTGCGGGAGCCCACCCGGTACCAGACCTGGAGGCTGATCAAAGGGGCCCGGGGTTCCCGCAGCATCAGGACCTTCAAGCCGTTCGATAACTTGTGCTCCACCACCTGGGAAAACAGATCGGTAGCCTTCGGGGTTTCCTGGGCAGCCGGATGGTTGGGCAGGGCCAGGCTCATGAACGCCGCGATGACCAGCAGGGCCAGCCTTCTCAGGGAATCGCGGTTTAGCAGTGCGGACCTTGCCGAATCACCGGGGCAGCCAGCAGGGGAATTTTCTTGGGGACTGGTCACGTTACCTCGCCCAGCCAAGGGACTTTTTGGAAATCTTTTCAAAGATATATCCTTCCCGGGGAGAATGCAAGAAGCAAGGAATGCACCTTGGAAATCCGCAGAAATGGTCGGCTAACCGGCCGGGCCGGCCGGCTTCGGGCGAAGCTTTGAGACTATCGAGATGACGACGGCCGAGAGCAACGCCCCCACCATATCCAGGGCCACGTCCCAGGGTGAGCCGCCACGGGAATGATACCAGGCCTGGTGGCCTTCATCCAGACAGGAAACCAGGAGACAAATGGCCAGGGCCCAGAGGGCCGACGACCATGGGCGCGCGGCATGGAAATGCCCCCGGAGAGCCCGAAACCACAGGAAAAATAAAAATCCGTAAGCAGTCAGGTGCCCCAGTTTTCGCAAGTATCCATTGAGCAAATCGATCTGGCCGGGGGTCAGGCCCGGCATCCAGGACAATGCCCATCTCACCAGTACCCCAGTGTTCCTGGAAGAACCCAAATCCCCGGAAAGCACCAGAATGGCCAGACTGAATAACAGCGCCGGGAGCCAGTAGTTGAGAAACTCCTTAGCTCTTGCCCGGTCCAAGGAAAACCTTCTTAGTAAGGATGAAGTTCGTACAGCCACCCGCGTTCTCCAAGCCGTTCCTTCCCCACCAGTCCTGCCCGCCTACCCCAAAATCGCGGCCACGAAGGCCTCGGCATCAAAGGGGCGCAGATCCTCCAACCCTTCCCCCACCCCCACGTAGCGCAACGGCATCCCCGTCTCATGGACCACCGCCAGGGCCACTCCCCCCTTGGCGGTGCCGTCCAGCTTGGTCAGGACGATGCCCGTCACTCCCACGGCTTCGTGAAACAAGCGGGCCTGGCTGAGTCCATTCTGCCCGGTGGTGGCGTCCAGGATCAACAGCACTTCATGGGGAGCCCCGGGCAACTTTTTACCGGCGGTGCGGTAAATCTTTTTCAGCTCCTCCATCAGGTTTACCTTGGTCTGGATCCGCCCGGCGGTGTCGATATAGACCGTGTCCACCCCCCGGGCCAGGGCCGCGCTCAAGCCGTCGAAAACCACCGCGGCGGGGTCCGCCCCGGATTTTTGCCGAATGACCGGCGCCCCCACCCTCTCCCCCCAGACCTCCAGTTGCTCTGCGGCCGCCGCCCGAAAAGTGTCAGCGGCGATGAGCAAGGGATGGCGGCCCTGGAGCAGGTCCAGGTGGGCCAGCTTGGCGATGGTGGTGGTCTTGCCCACCCCGTTGACCCCTACCAGGAGCACCACCCAGGGGTGGGCGGCCTTCTCCCGGGGAGCCTCCACCTGGAGCAGCTCCACCATGGCGGCCCCGAGCGCCTCCTTGAGCCGGTCCACGTCCCCCAGTTCCCGGCGTTTGAGCTTGTCCTCCAGGCCCCGGATCAGGTGCAGGGTGGTCTCCACCCCGATATCGGCACTGATCAGCAATTCCTCCAGTTCTTCCAGGAGGGCTGCGTCCACCTCCTTGCGGCCGGCCAGCAGACGGTCCAGGCCGCCGGCCAGGGCCTCCCGGGTCCGGGTCAGCCGCTGGCGAAAACGCCGCAACAGGCCCTTCCGGGCTTCGGCCCCCGGGGCAATCTCTTCTCCCGCTTCAGCCTCGGGCGCCTCTGAGGATTGGGCTTCCAAAGACCCGCCTTCCTGGTCTTCCATTCCCTGTCCGCTTATTGCGGCCTCAACCTCGGCGGGCAGGCCCTCCCGGGGTTCTTCCTCCGGGGTCGCTTCCGCCTTGGGCGGGGTCAGGGATTCCTCTTCCTCCAGCTGCTTTTCCCTGTTCTTCTCTTGACGGCGAAACCAACGGCGCATTTATCGACTTTCCACATCGGGCCAGCTTGGCTCGATGGTTTTTGGCTGGTTCATTTTAGTGGGGCAGGCCCGCGCGCCCACCGACAATTATTGTGGGGGCACGGCTAGCAGGGAAATGTGGAACAGCCGCCCCCGGCTGTTCTTGGAAAAAAGCAAGGCTGCCAAAGGAGCAGGGACCGGCTTCGCTAATTCTCGATATTTGCTGAAAGCTGACTGCTATTCTTTATGTCGTAATCTTGGAAAAATCCGCCATCTTCAAGAAAGTCTCGCTGATGCGCACCAGCAGGGCCATGCGGTTGCGGCGGAGCCTCGGGTCCTCGGCCATCACCAGCACCGTATCGAAAAAACCGTCCACCGGCGCCTTCAGCCGGGCCAGGGCCCGGCAAACCGCCGCATAATCGCGACTCTCCAGGGCCTGGGCCACTTCCTCTTCCATCAACCCGGTGGCCGTAAGCAATACTTCCTCGGCGGGATACTCGAACAACAGTGAGGCCACTTCCCCCGGTGCTTGCCCGGCGGAGATATTGATCACCCGTTTGAACGCCACCGCCAAGGCGGGAAATTCCGGGCTCCGGCGCACTTCTTCCAGCACCCTGATCTTATCGGCCACCTCCACCACATCCCGCCAGCCCGCGGCCAGCACCGCCGCCACCGTCTCGAAGTCAAAGCCCTCCCCCAGGAACAGGTGCTGCAGCCGGGTTTGGAAGAAGTCCAGGACCTCCACGGCCACCTCTGCCGGGGCGCGGTTGATTTTGTCTTTGAGAAGCTTTAGGGCGACCTCCACAGCCGCCACCAGATCCAGGTGCAGGCGCTTATCCAGCAAGATGTTGATGCTGGCCAGGACGTGACGCCGCAGGGCGTAGGGGTCGGCCGTGCCCGTGGGAATCAACCCCACTCCGAAACAGCCGCAGATGGTGTCCAGACGGTCGGCCAGGCCCACCAGGGCGCCGGCGAGGTCCGGCGGCAGAGCGTCGCCGGCATGGCGCGGCAAGTAGTGGGTGAAAATCGCCTCCGCCACTTCCCGGGGTTCACCCGCCTCCCCGGCGTAGACCCGCCCCATCTCTCCCTGGAGGCTGGGAAATTCCCCCACCACGTGGGTCACCAGGTCGGCCTTGCACAGAGTGGCGGCCCGAAGCACGTCTTTAGGGTCCACCCGGGAATAGGAGTCCCCATCTTCCGGGGTGATATTTTGATGCAGCCAGCCCGCCAACTCCCGGAAGCGCTCCATCTTTTCATAGGAGGTGCCCAGAAGCGAATGAAAGACCACCCCTTTCAGCTCCTCCACCCGCTGGTCCAGGGAAACTTTCTTATCCTCGTCGTAGAAAAACTTGGCGTCGCTCAGGCGAGCCCGGAGCACCCGCTCATGGCCCTGGCGCACCAGGTCGGGGTTCCGGGCCAGGGTGTTGTTCACCGCCAGGAAATGGGGCATCAACCGGCCATCCTTCCCACGGAGCGAAAAATAGCGCTGGTGCTCCCGCATGGCGGTAATGCACAGGACGTCGGGCACCTCCAGGAATTTCTCCTCGAAGTGGCCGCAGACTACCGACGGGTATTCTGTCAGAAAGGTGTTTTCCTCCACCAGCCCGGGGTTGGGGACCACCTCGCCCCCGGCTGCGGCCGCGGCCTGGGCCAGTTCCGCCTCCAGATGGGCCCGCCGGGCGGCCGGGTCCACGATGACCTGGGCCAGGCTTAAGGCGCTCACGTAAGCCGCGGCGTCGCCCACCTCAATGGCTTGCGGGGCCTGGAACCGATGCCCGTAAGTCACTCCGCCGCTCACCACGTCCCCCAGTTCGAAGGGCACCACTTCGCCCCCGAAGCGGGCCAGCACCCAGTGGATGGGCCGGGCGAAGGTAATCGCCAGGGCCCCCCAACGCATGGATTTGGGGAAGCTTAAACCCAGGATGAAACCCGGCAGGATCTCTTTCAGGCGCTCCCGGGCGGGCTGCCCGGCCGTAAGCTTAATCACCTTCAGATAAACCCCCCGGGGAGTGTCCACCTCGATGAGATCGCTTACCGCCACTCCCTGGTTCTTGGCAAAACCCAGGGCCGCGGGCGTAGGCTTTCCCTCGGAGTCAAAGGCTACTGCCTTAGGAGGGCCAAGGACCTCGGTTCCCTTATTAGCCTGCACCTCGGCCACCTCCCGGGCCACCAGGGTCAGGCGCCGGGGCGTGCCCCAGGTGACGACCTCTCCCACCTCGATGCGCTCCTGCGCCAGCAGCGACCGGAAGGAAGCCGCCATCTCCTCCAAAACGGGCCCGATGAACCGGGCCGGAATCTCCTCGGTGCCAATCTCCAACAATAACTCAGGTGCCATGTCGGTCCTCTCGATCGAGGTGAGGTGTTGGGGGAGGGGGCTAAGGGCACAGCACCTTACCCCCTCCCCCAAGCCCTTAAGTTTTCCTAAGTTTTGGCAGGTGAGGGTTGGGCCAAGGCCCAACCTCACCTGCCAACTTAAGGGTTGGGAGGGGGTGTGGGGGAGGGCAGGGGCCCACTGGCCCCTGGCCCCTCCACCACAAGGCTATTTTCACTTTTTAAGCAGTGGGAAACCCATTTCTTCCCGTTGTTTCAGGTAGGCTTCAGCGCACAGGCGGGCCAGGTTCCGCACCCGGCCGATGAGGCGGCTGCGTTCGGCCACGCTGATGGCTCCCCGGGCGTCCAGCAGATTGAAGGTGTGGGAGCATTTGAGGCAATAGTCATAGGCCGGCAGCACCAGTTTCTGGCCGATAATCCGTTGGGATTCCGCTTCGTACATGTCGAAGAGGCGGAAAAGCATGTCCACATCGGCCTTTTCGAAATTATACGTGGAGAATTCCCATTCGCCTTTATGGTGGATATCGCCGTAACGGATGCCCCGGGTCCATTCCAGGTCGTAAACGTTTTCCACCCCCTGGAGGTACATGGCGATGCGCTCGGGCCCGTAAGTGAGTTCCGCGCTCACCGGGTGGAGATCAATGGACCCGGCCTGCTGGAAGTAGGTAAACTGGGTGATCTCCATACCGTCCAGCCACACTTCCCAGCCCAGGCCCCAGGCCCCCAACGTGGGGGATTCCCAGTCGTCCTCCACAAAGCGGATGTCGTGGTCCAGGGGATCGAGCCCCAGGGTTTTCAGGCTGTCCAGGTACAGTTCCTGGATATTCTTGGGAGAGGGCTTCATGATCACCTGGTACTGGTAGTAATGCTGCAGGCGGTTGGGGTTTTCCCCGTAGCGCCCGTCGGTGGGGCGCCGGGAAGGTTCCACGTAGGCCACGTTCCAGGGCTCGGGTCCCAGGACTCTGAGCAGGGTGGCGGGATTGAAGGTGCCGGCCCCCACCTCGAGGTCATAGGGTTGCTGGATGACGCAGCCCTGATGGGCCCAAAAGCGTTCCAGGGTCATCAACAGTTCTTGAAAAGTCATCCGCCTCTCCTTTACGGGAGCAAAAATATCTGGATAATCTACCTGTTAAAGCCATCCTTGTCAAGGTCAGCCTCGCCTTCCTTAACATTGGTGCTCTTAGCCTATTGACGGCGGTCGGGATGCGGGTTATACAATCAGCACACAGGCACGTAGCTCAGGGGGAGAGCACTACCTTGACGCGGTAGGGGTCAGGGGTTCAAATCCCCTCGTGCCTACCAGGAATTTCAGGGGCCGTGGCTTGAAACCACGGCCCCTTTTTCTTTTTGGCTACCATTTGGCTACCATTCTCTCCAAAAAACGCGTTTTTAGAGGGGGTGAGATAATTAAGTATGGAGATGAGATAAAATTAGATAAAAAAGATGGGAAAAAAGTTTAAGAGAAGATGAAAAGGATGGCAAAAGCAAACGGCGGTTTGCAATTGAAAAATGGGGATGGGGGCAGGGGAGGAAGTAAGGTGAACCTCAAGGATTAGCAAGTATTTTGTTAAACTCCTGCAGGCAAATACCTCCTTGACGTACAGACTCTATAATCTGGTCGCGACCCCGGGAAATGGGGGGGCCGCTGGAAATAATCCTCCACTTTGGCGACAACCGCGGTGAGCAAAGCCTCGGCCAGGGGCGGCAGGGGAGCCGCATCATAAATCTCGGGGACAGTCTCTCGAAGTGGCTCCGCATGGGCAGCTTCACCTGGCAGGATCCATCCTACCGTAACCCCGCCAAAATCTGCAATTTTTTTTAATATGAGATCTCCGGGCCTATTGATTGGGGGAGGGGGCTTGGGGGAGGATTGTAAGTGGGGCTGTGCCCCTTAGCCCCCTCCCCCAACTCTCAACCCGCCACGCCCTCCAGGCACTCGGCGATGAGGGGCAGGGGGACGTTGGGGTGGATGATCGCCTCCCCCAGCCTTTTGAGGAGCACGAAGACCAGGTCGGTTCCCTGGCGTTTCTTGTCCATGGGCAGGGCGGCCAGGATAGCCTGGCGATCCAGGGCGGGGAAAGTGCGGCAGAGGCCGAAATCCCGCAGGATCTGGCGCCCCCGCCGGACCTCCGCCGGGGTCAGGTCCGCCAGTTTTTCCGAAAGACCCAAAGCGGCGTCCATGCCCCAGGCCACGGCCAAACCGTGGGGTAGGCGGTAGCCCGAGGCCTGCTCCAGGGCGTGCCCCAGGGTGTGGCCGAAATTGAGAATGCGCCGGAGATCCCCTTCCCGTTCATCGGCAGCCACCACCTCCGCCTTGATGGCCGCGGCCCGGTAAATCACCTCCGTCAAAGCTTCCCGATCTGTAAAAAGCCGGGGGCGCACCTGCTCTAAAAGCTCAAGAAAACCTGCATCCCGGATAAAGGCGGTTTTGAGGACTTCGGCCAGGCCGTTCAGACGCTCGGCCCGGGGCAGGGTCTGCAAAAACTCGGGGTCGATCACCACCAGCCGGGGTTGATGGAAGGTGCCCAGGAGATTTTTCCCCTCCCGGAGGTTGATAGCGGTCTTGCCGCCGATGGCCGCGTCCACCATGGCCAGCAGCGTGGTGGGGACCTGGAGAAAGGGTACGCCTCGCATGAAGATGGAGGCCAGAAAACCGGTGAGGTCGCCCACCACGCCGCCCCCCAGGGCCATCAGCGGGCTCCGGCGGTGGGCCCCCCGGGCCAGGAGCTCCCGGGCCAGGCGCTGGACCACCGGCCAGGACTTGGAGCGCTCCCCCGGAGAAATGGTGAGAAAGATGGGGGAATAGCCGGCGTCCTCCAGGGCTTTTTGCACCTGGGCGCCGTAAAGCCGCCCCACCCGCCGATCCGTGATCAGGAACAGACGTTGGTTGAGGGCCAGGGGCGAGAGCCATTCCCCCAGGAGAGAGCCCAGACCCGGACCGATGAGGATGCGGTAACTGCTATCCCGGCCGGGCAGGGGGACAGTGATCTCTCTCAAGGCCAGTTCCCGGGGCGCAGGGTTTTGATGTCCTGCATCAGGACGCTGAACTGGTGGGGATATAGGGACTGGGCCCCGTCCGACAGGGCCTTTTCCGGCTCATGGTGCACCTCGATGAGCAGGCCGTCGCAGCCGGCGGCCACCGCCGCCCGGGCCAGGGGGGACACCAGGTCCCGGCGGCCCGCGGCGTGGCTCGGGTCCACCACAATGGGCAGATGGCTTTCCCGGCGCACCACCGGGACCATGGACAGGTCCAGGAGATAACGGCTATGTTCGCCGATGCCCCGGACGCCTCGCTCGCACAGGATGACCTGGGGGTTGCCCTCCGCCATGATGTATTCCGCGGCCATGAGCCATTCTTCCAGAGTGGCGTACATGCCCCTTTTCAGCAGCACGGGTTTCCCGGACTGGCCGGCCCGGCGCAGCAGGGTAAAATTCTGCATGTTCCGGGCGCCGATCTGGATAATATCGGCGCACTCCGCCACGAGCTTAAGGGATTCCGCGTCCACCGCCTCGGTGACGATGAGCAGGCCGGTCTCCTCCCGCACCTTCTTGAGGATCTTCAGGCCGGGCTTTCCCAAACCCTGATAGCTGTAAGGGGAGGTGCGGGGTTTGTAGGCCCCGCCCCGGAAGATTTGGGCGCCGGCGGCCTTCACGGCCCTGGCGATGGTCAGGGCCTGGGTCTCGCTTTCCACGCCACAGGGGCCGGCCATGACCACAAACCGGCCACGGCCCACCTCCAGGCCGGGCAGATGCAGGATGGTATCTTCCCGTTTCATCTCCCGGCTCACCAATTTGTATGGCCGGGAGACCGGGATGGCCTGGACCACGCCAGGCATATCCAGAAACAGGGCCGGGTCCACCGACCGGGGATTCCTGAGGATGCCGATGGCCACCCGCTCCCCCCCGGGTATGGGCTGGGCCGCGTATCCCAGGGTTTCAATCTTGGCCACCACCGCGGCGATTTGCTCGGCGGTGGCGTCTTTATCCATGACGATCAGCATGTCTGCGCTCCATTCTATGAAGAAGCAAAAAAAAGCCGGGGGACCGCCCCGGCCTGGCCGCGCCACCCAGCCCGGGCTCGATGCAGGGAGCCCCCAGGCCGGAATCCCTGACCTCGTCGCCTCAGGCCAGACTTCCCGTTTCCTCCCGGCCTCAAGGGGCGGATAATCGGCAAGGACCGGAGATTATTTTTATCAGGGATCAGACGGAAATTCAACTGTTGAAGAGCCGGTTTCAATTTACCAGCCGGGGGGAGGTCAGCAGACCGTAATTGTTGCCTCCCGGGTCCGACAGGTCCCCCGGGGCTTCGTCCAGGGTCAATGCCTGGCCCCTGACGTATTTTTTGCCGTCGTGGCCTTGGTCCTGGCCGATCTCGGTGATCCGGAAAGCGGTGAAACCCTCCACCGTGGCTGATTGGTTAAAGTCGTCGGCATTTACTACCGGCAGCCACACGGTCTTGTTGAGGTAGCTGCCGGCGATCAGGTCCAGGGCGCTCTGGATCACGCCGTTGTTCAGGTTAACCAGGTCCCCCTTCTGGATCGCCGGGATGGCGCCCGGATAGTCCAGATATCCCTTGATCGTGCTGGCGTTGGGTTTGGCCGGGTCCTTGGCATACCAGCCGCCGATATCGTCCTTGTCGGGGTTAAGGTAGATCTTTAAGTCCCCCGCTTTGGCGCAGTCCGCTTTCAGCGCCAGGACAAAGCCGGCTCCCTGGTGCAAGGCTCCGGCCCAATCCATCACTGCGATGGAGGTGGCGGTCAGACTGGCCGGCTGAACTCCCAAGGCCCGGATAAAAAACACAGCGAGGTCGTCTTTTTGGGTGGTCGCGCTCACCGCATCGCTGAAGTCGGCCGAAGCGCCGGAACAGCCCGGCGTGAACTGGGAAGTGGACCAATTCCAGCGGCCCACCTGGATGGCGGCGATCTTCAGGTTGCCGCCGCTGACTACGTTGCTGAGGGCCGTACTGTTGGCCCGGCTCAGGGCATCGCCACAATTGGGGGTCAGGTTGGCGGGGGCGGTGGTGAGATCGTTGGGGTAGAGGGCCCGCACCCCGGCGATGGCGCCGGCCTCCGCGGCCCGCTGCAACTCGTTCCTCACCAGGAACAGGTACCCCAGGTCGATGCCCAGGCCGAGCACTCCCAGGAGCGCACAGATGGCCAAGGCCGTGAGGACCGCGAAACCGGATTGTTTTCTGAACCCGGCCAGCAATTGGTCCTGCGGCATTGCGGTTCCTCCCCGTAACGGCAAAGATCCTCGGGGGGCCGGCCACTGAGCCCGGCCCTCAGCCGGGAGCGGCCGCCGGGCGATTCCCCCGGGCTCCCTTCCCGGAACCGACTGCACCCTCTGCATTAGCTAATCGGTTAGAAATAGCTTTTCTGTAATTTTCAGAAAAATCCAACAGTTGCCAGGAGCGCCCTCTGCCGGACCCGGGGCTTATACCGAGTTGTATTCAAATGTTGCTTTTGTAGCCGCAGGCTTTACCGTGAAAGTCCACCCGGGGTGGTACACGAATCGCCACCTTTACCAAATGTAGGGGCGCAATTCATTGCGCCCTAAAGGGCGTGATAAATCACGCCCCTACAAAGGAACTTTTATTCTCGGGGGTGGCAATAATTGGCCATGGGTGTTTAGCCTGCGCTGCACAGGCGAGACGCCTGTGCCACCAAAAAAAATTGGGGGGAAATATTCGATTGGCCGCAACTCGTATTAGAAGAGCTGGGGTGAAAACGGCAAATTGCTGAAGCAGGCAACAGGGGAAAAACTTGGAAAACGGGCAGGTGCGACGCCGGGGCCGCCGGCCGGCTGCGGCCGGAGGCCCCGGGGAGGATCAGCTTGCGTCTTTTTGACTCTCGTGCAGTTTCTCCAACGCCTTTTGCAGATTAACCTTGGCTTCGCCATAGTAAGTGGGCCTGAGTTCTATGGCCCGCTGGAAACATTTGGCTGCTTCTTCATATTTCCCGTCCATGAAATAATGGACGCCGATATTGTTGTAAGCCTGGGCCTCGTCCCCGGCTTTCAAGAAGGCTTCCAGGGCATCGTCGTAACGCTTCTGGCCGGCCAGAGCCATGCCCAGGAAGTAATTGCTCTTTTTATTCTCCGGGGCCAGGGACTGCCCTTTCTTAAGGTAGTTGATGGCCTGGACATAATCTTTCTGGCGCAGATAAGCCTGTCCGAGGTTGATATAAGTGGACGGTTGGTTGGGATTCAGGTCTGCCGCCATCTTGAGCTGGGAGATAGCCATGGCGGGCTGCCCGGCCTCCAAATAGGTCAGCCCCAGGAGGTGGTGGGTCTTGGCCCGTTTGGGGTCCCTGGCCAGAACCGTCTGGAATTCCTGGATGGCAGCCGGGTATTGTTTCTCTTCCAGGTTCACCAGGCCCATGGCCTCATGGGCCTCCAGCATGTCAGGCTTATGCTGCAGAACCAGGGCCAATTCCTTCCGGGCCGCCTCCGTTTGCCCGGTCAAGACCAGGATTACTCCCACTTTATAACGCACATCATCGCGTTCGGGATTTTGCTCCAGGATTTGCATGAAGTTGACCAGGGAACCCTCATAATCCTTGCTCTGTAAGGCAAATTCCCCCAAAGACTCCAGCCGCTCCGGCGGCAGGGGTTTGATGTCTTGCAGATTCGGGGTTTTCCTGGTGTACCAGGGATTATAGACAGATGACAACCTGGCGGATTCCTCCGGTTTCAGCATCCGCAAGCCGAAGGGGTTGTTCTCCTTACTGGCGCAATGACTCAACAGCAAGGGCGCGACCAGCAGCAAACACAAAGATATGGGACGTCTGGCTCGCCTCATTCTAATGCTCCATCAGGGGGCCAATTTTGCCATCTGTCCGGGCAGATGCCGCAGATCCTGCCCCAGGACCACCTTGATGTCAATACCCTTGGGAAGCTTGGCGCTTGTCGTGGCCCGCTGGGAGTGGAAGAACCTAGCGTTCAGGGCCTGGGCCACGCGTTGGGCTTCCGGGCGATAACAGATCACGGTTTTCTCGACGCCGAAGTCCAGGTGGTTGCCGATCCGGGCCACCTGGAACCCTTCTTGGGAGAGCAAGGACCTGGTTTCCCGGGCGATCTGCGGGGTGCCGTTGCCGTTTTTGATCTCGATGGATGTCTGAGAGAGTTCCTGGGCCGTCAGACCCGGCTTGGGAGGAGTCTCCGGCAGGGTGGCCCAGGCCATTATCTGGGCGGTGACGGGCGCGGCGCGGGTTTCCTTAACGGGCCGGGCGGCCGCCGCCAACTTCTGCTCCAGGTCGGCGCGTCCGGTCAGATCATGCCCCAGTACCACTTTGACGTCTACACCTTCGGAGAGCTTGGTGCTTTCCTGTAGTTGGGAGGCATGGAAAAATTTGCCGTTGACTGCCTCGGCCACTCTTAAGGCCCCGGGGCGATAGTAAATCAAGGTCTCATCCACGCCGAAATCACGCCAGTTGCCGATGCTGTCCACCCGGAAACCTTCCAGGGACAGGAGCAGCCGGGTACGGCGCGCCAGGTTGGGGGTGCCGTTGCCGTTCAGCACTTCAATGCCGGTGCCAACCAACTCTTCCACTGTCAAAGGCGGCCGGCGCCGGGGTTGGGCCGCCGACCTGGCCGGCGGTGCGGCGGAAGCCTTGGCAATCCGGGGGGCTGGCGGTTTGGCCGCCACTCTCGCCGGAGGCCTGGCCGCAGGAGCAGCTTGAGCCGCAGGATGTTTGGCTTTCTCGGGTCTGGCCCCCGCCGCCTGGTGGGTCCGCTCTCCCCGCACCGGGCAGCGGCTGGCTAATGCCTGTGGGCGCAACGGCGCGGGGGCCCGGGGGCGAATCACGGGGGGACTCTCTTCGGCGCCGGCTGCGGGCCTGGCCTCGGTCAGCGCGGGCCTCGGGCTGGCCGTGGCTACGGGAACCGCGACCTCACCGGCCGCGGGGGACGTTTTGTTGACGGCCACCGCCCTGGGAGCATGGGAAACCTGATTCAGCTGAGGCCCGGTGGCAGCCGCCACCATGGGAACCGGCTTTTTCTCGGGCCGCGGCTGAGAAGCAGGCTCAGGCCGCGTCATTTTTTCCGTCAGTGGAGGCGTTAACGGCTGACCGGGAACCGGGGTAACCGCAGTTAGCTGGGGGGGCTCGGGTTTTGGGGCCCTGGAGGTGGGCGGGACCGGAACAACCGCCGGGGACCTGACTACCTGGGTCTGGACCGGGGCTACCGGCGACGCCGACTTCTCCGTCTGGGCCGCTGCCGGGGTTACCGGGGTCGGCGTAAGGGGCCCGGCCGGTCTGGCGGCAAGATCAATCGCGGACGAGGGCTGGGCCTTGGCGGCAATGGGTGGTGGAGACGCCGCCGCCTGCCGTTTCTGGCTGGAGGCAATCATCGGCGGCGTCTGACCCAGGGCCGCCAATACCTGGTTCAGCTTGTTTTCGGCCGCCGCCGCCCCTTCGGCCTCCTGCCAAAGCTGCCGGGCTTCTGCTACTCTGCCGTTGCGGCACAGCAACAGTCCCAGGTTATTGCGGGCCGCCAGGTTCTGGGGATCTCTGGCCAGGGCCTGGCGAAAGCAGGACTCGGCCTGATCCCACTTGCCGGCCAGATAATAGGAGTAACATAAATTATTGTTGAGGGCCGGGTTGGCGCTGTCCTGGACCAGAGCCTCCTGATAAAGCTGCTGGGCCCGGTCGAGCTCACCGATCTCCTCATAAGTCCGGGCCAGGTTATTCACCACTTTGAGATTGGCGGGGTCCGCCTGATGGGCTTCTTCCAATTCCTTCAGGGCCACATCCGTCCGGCCTAGCATTTGGTAATAATGGGCATTGCGTAAATGACGTTCAACCTCTCCGGAAGCAGGGCGGACATTCTGCCAAAATCGACTGTTGGCCCCGTCTCCAAAGTAGCGGCTGCACCCCAAAGCTCCGAGAAATAGCGCTCCCAAAAGAATTAAGGCCAGGAACAGAACTCCCCGGTGGGTGGCCAGCCATACCCACAAGCTGAGGCGGGTCTTCGTTGTTCCCATGATCCTCCCCTCCTGAAATGGGGATAATTGGCTAACGAAAGGTCCCCAACCAACGCCGGCGCGGGGGGCTGAGGACATCCTGAGCTGCTCCCCAGCCCCTTCCAGCGCCTGCCTGCGTGAGGATTATCAGGCTAGGTGGTCGCCCCGGTGATCCCCATGTAAGGGGTTGAAGGAGGCGCCTCACCCTTGAAGGCCTTGTCGTAGCGCTCCATTTCGTTTACTGCGGCCTTGGGGGACAATCCCACGGCCGGAGGCTCCTCTTTCATCCCCGCTCCGGGGTTGATCACCTGTTGAGCGATATTGTTACGCACCGAGACGCCGTAATCCTTTTCCAGGGTATCGGGTTGCATACACCCTATCAGCAAGCCCGCCACCGCCATGGCGGCCACCCAGAGCCAGATATTCATCCACTGTAGGTTCCGTGGTTTCATGATGTCCTCCTCAATCGCCCACCGGCTGATTGCCGAACTTCGGGGGCAGCTTACCTTCTGTAGCCGGGGCCGCCTTCGGTTTAGACTTGTATTCGCCTTGCTGCCAGCCCAGGAAATAAGTCTGGAAGTCGTTGGGGTCGACCCATTTATCGGTGGGCAGCCGGGTGGCGGTGGCGGTCAGGGGTTTCACCAGATGGGGAGTCACCAATATCACCAGTTCCGTCTGCTTTTTCTGGAAGCTCACCGAGCGGAACAAGGGCCCCAGGATGGGCAGGTCGCCCAAGATCGGGAACTTGTTGACAATATTGGCGTCGAGGTCCTGGAGGAGGCCGGCGACCGCGAAGGTCTGGCCGTCTTTGACCTCCACCATGGAAGACATCCGCCTGGTGTTTATACTAGGGATGACCAGGCCGGAGAAGGTTATGGTGGTGGTGAAGTCCAACTGGGAGACTTCGGGGGCTACTTTCATGGAGATTTTTTCATTGTCCAGCACCGTGGGAGTGAACACCAGGGCCACGCCGAACTTTTTCCATTCAATGGTGATGGTCTGGAATTGCTGGGGCACCGGCACCGGAAATTCGCCGCCCGCCAGGAAGGAGGCCTCATTGCCGCTGGTGGTCACCAGGTTGGGTTCCGCCAGAATGCGGCCCAAATTGTTCGACTTCAGGACATTAAAGAACATAGTCCAGAGGGTCGACCCGGCCTTCCAACCGGCTATGGCGTTGGGAGCACTGGTCCCGGAGGCGAGCGCCTGAGTAAACGTGGTGCCGGCAAAGCTCCGGATCAGACTGGTGATGGTGGTCATCTGATCCAACGTACTGATGCCAAAGTTGTTGTTGGCCGACGTTTGGATATTGAAGTTGATATTGATTTTCTGACCTATCACCCGGTCGATCTCGGCGACGCGCACCTCCAGCATGACTTGCTGGACTCCGCCCACGTGCATGACGTTGACCACTTTCTCTTTTTTGCCGCCGGCAAAAGGCAGGGCCAGGGCTATGGCGGTCTCTTGGGCCACCGGGCCCGAGACCTCGCCCGACAGGACGACGGAATCATTGGCGGTCTCCACACCAATCTTTTCTTTGGGCAAGATCTGGTGGAGCTTCTCCTTGAGGAGGCTGACGTCGGCCTCCACCGTCACCGTGGCGGTGGTAAAGCGGCCCTTGCCCCACAGGCTGACATTCGTCACCCCCGGCGCCAGGCCGTTGATATAAACTTCTCTGTCTGAGGTCAGGACGATGTCGGCAACCTCGGGATCGGCCACCGATATCCTGGTGATGGCAAATGGGACGCGCAACACCTTGGAGTGACCCACCCTCAGCCGTATGACCTGCTTGATCTCTTGGCCCTTCATCCGCTCCATGAGATCCGCGGCCGGGCTTGGGCCCACTCCCCCCAGGAGGCAAGCGGTAATTCCTACCAGCATCACCCCCCAAAGACAGGCTGCTTTGGTTCTAAACATAGATTACCCCCCTTTGACTATGTCACCTTGGTGATGTTCAACTACATTGCCGATCTTGCCCGCCACGGATTCGCTCGGCTCAGCCGCAATCCGTGGCCTGCAGACAATACTACCCTGGCGGGGGTCTTCGGGATTTAGATCAGGTGGCTGACCTCCCCCCCGGGGTCAGCAGGCGAGCAAAGGCGGCAAGATCTTCTGGTTAGAGCCCGGCCTCATGGAAGCGTAGGGCATCACTGGGCAACAAAGACGTCCTCCTTTCACCGGTTAATGTACTGTCTACTTCTCCCCCATGTCCCCAATAGCACTTACTTATGTAGTTGTCAACTTTTTTTGCGGAAATATTTCGAAATTCTCTCCTCTCTCCTGGACTCTTAGGGTGGAATTGCCAAGGTGATATTTGCGGTCAGGTAAAAAAAGTTAATTGTTACCTTAAGATAAGCCGTTGGCATTTTTTTTAAGGAACATCCCTCAACCCTAAGGTAGTAAGAAGAGGAAAGGAAAGTTACGACAGGGTAGCGGCGGCGGTGAGGGGGGGCATCTAAGAGGTCGCCATTTCTTCAAGAAATCTATGTACTTAAAGGACCGAGGCAAAAAAGGATGGTCATCCCCAGGGCCATAGCAACCCCGTAAGGGATGCCCGCAGTTCTATCGGGAGGCGCAGAGGGAGAGCCGACTGATCCATACGGGCGGCTAAGGAGCCAGTTCAGCAACAGGACCCAGCCCTGGCGGATTTTGAGCCACAGAAGTCCCCGCCACCAAAGAAGAATGAGGATGAGCGCTCCCCCCGAGATTCCCAGGTAGATAAACAGGGAAAAAGTGAGCCGGGGTCCCAGCCAGGCTCCCAAGGCCGCCAGGGCCTTCACATCCCCCGCCCCCATCCCCCCCTTGGCGTATGGTAGGAGTAACAGGGCGAAGCCCAGGAGAAGGCCGGAAAAACCGCTCCACAAACCCGGCCAGCCGTGGCAACCCCAGGAAAAGCCCAGGCCGGCCAGGGCGCCCCCCAGGGTCAGATAGTTGGGAATGCGCCGCGTCCGCAGGTCTCCCACGGCGATCCAGACTGAGAGCAGCAACGGCCAGACCAGGTCGCCGCGGCCTGCCAGCCAACCCGGGAAGGCGCCTAAGATGTCTGTCTGCGGGAATAACAATTCGAGTTCCTGCATCTGTGTTCCCGATGAACTCTCATGACCGGGAGTCACGGCGATGAACGAAAATGGCTCAGCCCGGGCGGAGAACCCTGGCCCCGCTTCGGCTCAACCCTCACTTTTGCCCTGCCCGGGGGAGAAGAGATTTGGGGTGTTCGTTGCGCCCCCGCCCCCGCAGCAATTCTATCGGCAAAGGTCGCCATCTTCTCAAATCTGCCGCTATTGATAGCCTGCGGCCTACTGCGGTTAGGCCCGCCCCTCCCGGCCGTGGACGTCGCAGACCATCACCACCAGGTCGCTGCTCCGGCCGGCCGGGTCTTTGACCAGGTCTTCAAACACTGCCTTGACGGAGAAACCGGCTTTCTTGAAAACGGCCAGGGCGGCCGGGGCCTGGAAATGGATCTCCGCCACCAACTTTTCCAGGCCGAACTCACCGGCCAGATCCACGATTTCATTGATCAATAAGGTGCCTAGCCCCCGTCCCTGGAAGTCCCTGGCCACCACCACCCGCACATTGCCCAGATGGCGCTTCCAACCCACTTTGCGCATATGCAGGGTGGCGTCCCCGACAATGCGCCCCTCCACTTCGGCCAGCAATGGATAGACCCGCTGGTAATTGATGTGGCTCACCCAGGCATCAATGACGGCCGGGTCCCGCACATCATTGCGCAAGAAACTCAATTCCCTTTCCTCCAACCGCCCGAAGAAATCCAACAGCTTCTCCCGGTCTTCCTTCACCATGGGCCTCAGAATCACCCGGGTGCCGTCCTTCAACACCCCCTCCTTGTAATAAGACGCCATCTCAACCCCCTTGTAGGTCTTTGGGGGAAGGGGCCAGGGGCCTGCGGCCCACTTACAATCCCTCTCCCCATCCCTGTTTCCATTCTCTAAATCCCCTCGGCCAGGCGGTCTGCCAGGAACGGGGGCAGACCGGCGGCCAGGATGCGATTTTGTGCCTTGTCGACATCGTAAGGCACTGACTTAAAGTGGATGGAAGATTCCCGGGCGTCGAACACCGCGTAAGCCGCCTCAGGGTTGCCGTCCCGGGGCTGCCCGACGCTGCCGGGGTTGATGAGATAATGGCAGTCGGGGTCCAGGATGATTTTCCCGGGGGAAATGGGTTGCAGGGCCACTTTTCCCCGGACGTCCCGATACCACAGGGCCCGGCGGTGGGTGTGCCCGAAAAAGCACAGGCGAAAAGGAGAGTCTTTCGCCAGGTAGGAAAGGACCCGTTTGCCTTGGAAATGATAGCTGATGTAAGCATCCGGGCTGGTGGGCGTGCCGTGGCAGGCCAGACAGCCCTCCAGTTCCCGGGTCAAGGGGAGGGTGCGCAGAAAATCCAGGTGGTGCGACCGCACCTGCTGTCTGGCCCACATCAACGCCTGGTAGGCGATGATGTTGAAGTGCTGGGCCCGCTCGGGCTCCAGCAAGGCCAGGTCGTGGTTCCCGGCCAGGTGCCACATGGGGCGTTCCTGCATCAATTCCAGGCATTCATTGGGACTGGCGTTATAACCCACCAGGTCTCCCAGGTTGAGAATGCCCTCCAACCCCTCCAGGTCGATTTGAGCCAGCACGCTCTGCAACGCTTCGTAATTACTATGAATATCGGAAATAACCGCGAGCCGCATATAGTACTAAGGGGTGATTTATGGTAGGAGCAGGGCCCGAAGGGGCTACCCGGCGGGTCGCCCGACCTGGCCCCCCACCGTATCCAACCCTCAGCTCCTCACCCAAGGGGGCTTCCTTGACATTTCCCTGGATTCTGATAATTTTGCCCCACTTTATCATGGAACCTGGATATTTAGTTGAATTTTTCGAGGAGAAGCGCATCCTCTGCGCCGCAGTTTGTGAGCTCAAGGGGGAGCGCCTGCGCGTCCTCACCCAGAATAACCGGGAGATGACCCTGGCGCCGAAGCGCGTCCTCTTCGCCCATCCCGCCCCCGGATCTTTGCAGCTCTCCCGCCAGCAGCTCCTGGACTGGCTCGAAGCCACCGCCCGGAAACGGGAAGAATTGAAGACTGCCGTCAACCTGGAGGAGGTCTGGGAACTCCTGGCCCAGGAAAACCAGGGGCAGACCGTGGCGGACATGGCCGAACTCTGGTTCGGCCAGGCCTCTCCGGACCAGGTGGCCGCCATGGGTCGGGCCCTCTATGAGGACCGGCTGCTCTTCAAGTACAAAGACGGTCTCTGGGTCCCCAACAGTCCTGAGGCGGTGGAGCATTTACGGGAGCAAAGCCGTCGGGAGGAACAGGCCCGCCGGGAGTTGGAGGATGCCGCCGGTTGGCTGCGGACGGCCTGGGAGACCGGCGAGCTCACCGACCCGGGCTGGCGCCGCCGCCTGGTGGAGTTGCTGAAGGAGATGGCGATTTTCGGGGCCGAGGCCGAGGGATATCAGAAAGGCAAGACTTACCTGGAAAAGGCCCGCCTCAATGTGGAAGACGCGCCTTTTCGCCTCTTGGTGCGCCTGGGGGTCTTTCAGGAAGACGAAAACCTGGACCTCCACCGGTTGGAGGTGCCCCAGGAGATTGCCCCGGAGGCCCGGCGCCTGGCCCTGGCCCTGAGCCGCACCCGGCCCCCGGACCCCTACGCCCGCCTCCGGGCGGACCTGTTGGGCCTGGAATGCATCACCATTGATGGCGAACGCACCCGGGATTTTGACGACGCCCTGAGCCTGGAGGCGTTGCCGGACGGCTGGCGCCTGGGCGTTCACATCGCCGATGTCTCAACCCTGGTGCAACCGGGTACCCCTTTGGACCTGGAGGCCCGGGAGCGGGGCACCTCCGTCTATCTACCGGAACAGCGCCTGCCCATGTTGCCGGAGGAAATCTCCGAGGACACCCTGAGCCTGGTGGCCGGAGAGGAGCGGGGCGCTTTAAGTTTTCTCATCACCCTGGACCGGGACGCCCAGATCCGGGACTGGGCGATTGTTCCCAGCCGGGTGAAGGTCAGCCGCCGTTTGAGTTATCACGAAGCGGACAGCCTGATGGGCCAGGATCATCTGCTCCAGGCCCTGGGCCGATTGACCGAAAAGTTGAAAGAACGCCGCTTGGCCCAGGGCGGCTACGAGCTGAAGCTGCCGGAGGTCTGGATCAGTTTCAACCACCAGGGCAATCTCCTGGTGACCGTGGAGGACCAGGAGACCCCCAGCCGGGAAATGGTTAGCGAAGCCATGGTGTTGGCCAACTGGTTGTCGGCCCGCTTCCTGACGGAAAATTCCCTGCCCGCCATCTTCCGGGCCCAGGCCGAGCCCCGGGAGCCCATCCGCCGGGATGAGCCCAAGGGTCTGCTGGAAATGTGGCGGGATCGCCGCCGCCTGCAACGGGTGGTGATGGACCTGAAGCCCCAGCCGCATTGGGGCCTGGGCCTGCCCTATTACACATTTGCCACTTCGCCCATCCGCCGCTACCTGGACGTGGTGATCCACCGCCAGATCCTGGCGGCCCTGGGGGAGACGCCCCCGGTTTACGGCCCCCGGGAACTGGAAGAGATCCTGACCTGGATCGAACCGGCCATGCGTCGGGCCGGTCTCCTCAAGGCCCGGCGCCTGCGTTACTGGCTGCTGAAATACCTGGCCAGCAGGACCGGGCAGAAGATGGAGGTCCTGGTGGTGGAGTCCCTGGCCAATCGCTACCGACTGCTGTTCCCCGAAATCTGGCTGGAGGTCTTCTTTCCGGCCCCCGCCTCCGTGCGCCTGCAACCCGGGGACACGGTCCGGGTGCGCCTGGACCGGGTCCTGCCCCGGGAGGACCAGGTGAAGGTGTCCCTGGCCTAATCCCACGCAAGACATCTTTCACGCAAAGACGCTAAGGCGCAAAGGCGCAAGATGATTTTTAAGACTTAGCGCCTTGGCGTCTTGGCGAGAGAATTATTTGGCAAAAACGCGGTTGAAAATAGCATCAACGTACCGCAAATAATTCCCCAGGTCAAAGATGGCCGCCAGTTCCCCGGGGGTCAGGTACTTGCCGATCTCCGGGTCCGCCTCCACCCGCTGGGCGAATTCCCCCCCTTCCTGCCACACCAGCATGGCGGGCCTTTGCACCAACCGGTAAGCCGCATCCCGGCTGAGGCCCTTTTTGATCAAGGCCAGCAACACCCCCTGGGAGAACACCAGCCCCCGGGTCAGGGCCAGGTTGGCGGCCATGTGCTCCGGGTAAACCTGCAGGTTTTTGAGGACCCGGGTCAGGCGGGCCAACATGAAATCCAGGAGAATGGTGCTGTCCGGGGCAATGAGGCGTTCTACCGAGGAGTGGCTGATGTCCCGCTCGTGCCACAGGGCCACGTCTTCCAGGGCTGCCAGGGCGTTGCCCCGGAGCACTCGGGCCAGGCCGCAGAGGTTTTCCGAGAGCACCGGGTTCCGTTTGTGGGGCATGGCCGAGGAGCCTTTCTGCCCGGCGGCAAACTGCTCTTCGGCCTCCCGCACCTCGGTGCGCTGCAGATGGCGAATCTCCAAAGCCACCTTTTCCACCCCGGCGCCCATCAGGGCCAGGGTGAGAAAATATTCGGCGTGGCGGTCCCGCTGGATGATCTGCGTGGAGAT
>Ga0315281_10001782_pt1 | contig 31966 bp, 24 predicted proteins | sample YL17G07_0_MG_FD_204540 | JGI IMG/M metagenome (GOLD analysis project Ga0315281, IMG submission 204540) | Sediment microbial communities from Yellowstone Lake, YNP, Wyoming, USA - YL17G07_0 | ecosystem: Environmental > Aquatic > Freshwater > Lake > Sediment | place: USA: Wyoming | collected...
CCTCAAGTATTATTCCCTCTGTTCTTTCGCTCATTAATGCTTTTCGGTATTTTATCGTTAGTTGTATGTGATAATACGGCTCAGATATGTTGTGACACCAATACCATATATCACCCTCTACGTTATTCGGCATACAGCCATTATATTACTTACGCCGCTTTGGTCAATTCATCCCTGCGGCAGAGACCGCAGGGAGTTCTTGTCTATTCATTAAATCAAAATTGACTTAAGAGTCTCTTAAGCCAGGTTAAGATTGGATTTTGTTATGATGTTCTCAAACACACAATATAGAGACATTATAATATGCAATAGGTTTAAGTTAAAGTACACTTTTCGCCATAAAAATGTCAAGTTTGAATCATTTTGGCGCTCTTACCGTCTCTTATTCTGTTATAATATCTCCAGGATGTCGGATATTATTGAAGGTCGGAACACAGTCGTTGAATCATTACGTGCAGGGCGACCTATAAACCGTGTACTTTTATCGAGGAATATACAGCGACATAGTGTAATTGCTGAAATCCTGAGGTTGTCACGCGAACAGGGTATACCTGTAGAATACGTTGATGACAAAGCGATAGAAAAATATAGTATAACAAGCGCCAGCCAGGGAGTTATTGCTCTCGCAGCAGCCATGGAATACATCTCCTTAGATGACCTGCTAAAGCTAACCAGGGATAAAAATGAACCTGCCTTATATTGTATACTCGACGGAATAGAAGACCCTCAAAATCTAGGAGCAATCATCCGAACAGCAGACGCTGCTGGTGTTCACGGCATAATTGTAAGAACGCGGCGTGCTGCCGGACTGACCGCGGTGGTGGCGAAAGTGTCAGCAGGAGCAATCGAATATGTTCCTGTCGCAAGGGTTTCAAATATTGCGCAGTCGCTTGAAATTTTAAAGATCGCCGGGGTATGGACCATTGGCGTTGATATGCATGGCAGCCAGGATTATACGAAGGTTGATTATAAAGTGCCGGTAGCCCTGGTAATTGGTGGTGAAGGAAAAGGGGTCTCAGAACTGGTACGAAAACGCTGTGACATACTCGCGCGAATCCCGATGAAAGGCCATCTGAATTCTCTTAATGCTTCAGTTGCAGCCGCGCTTGTTATGTACGAAGCTTACAGACAACGGGCCGCAATTAAATAGATAATAGATGTGAATATGGTTAATCCTTTTCAATACCATGCCGATATTTCACAATTTAAAATTACTCAGCTTGAACAACGAAACGGGTGGATACATAATACCGTTGAATTTCCTATTGCTTTTCCGGGACTTTTTCAGGAATCAAACACTGCTTTTGGAGAATACTTTAAAAGCAATAGTACGCAAAAATCGCCGCTTGTAATCCTGGTTCATGGTTGGGGAGATCATTCTGTAATCCCCATGCGCTTTTTAGCCCGAAAACTGGCAGCCGCGGGAACGCACTGTTTCCTTCTTTATCTGCCGTTTCATTCGCGCAGACTGCCTACCGAAATGAAACCGCGTAGTCCTAATTTGACGCAAGATGAATGGTTCAACGGGTACAGAATCGCAGTCACTGATGTGCGCCAGGTAATCGATTGGGCGATGAAAAGGGAAGAGATCGATATACAAAAAGTAGGATATATTGGATTAAGCCTGGGAGCTTTCGTTGGGTCAATTGTGATGGGCATTGACTCCCGGATTCGCGCTGGAGTGTTCATCGTTGCTGGAGGTAATTCAGCAAAAATTCAACAACACAGTCGATTCTCCAAGTTCCGGAAACAATATCGATTTGAAACCAAAGATTATGAAGATTACCAGACAAGTTATAATCAGTACTTGAGTCAAATTCCAATTACAGGATGGGAAAAAGTCGAACCTGCGCGTCAGAGCTTCCTTATCGACCCACTTACATATGCACACCTCTTAAAGGAACGGCCTGTACTCATGCTGAATGCATTGTGGGATGAATTTGTACCAAGGGAAACGACTCTTGATTTAAAGAATGCTTACGCCACCTGTGAGATATCCTGGTTTCCCGCGAACCATCCGAGTATATGGTTATACTATCCTTTGATCGCGAAACGCATTCAGCAATTTTTAGACAAAAGTTTCAAATAACTGAAGTCGACCCGTTCATCCATCTGCTTGAGACCACTTCGATCCAATGGTATAGTATTGAGAGCGTAAGATTATTACAATTACGGGGGAGTGCTGGAATTGGCAGACAGGCAGGACTTAGGATCCTGTGCCGCAAGGCGTGTGGGTTCAACTCCCACCTTCCCCACTAGGTAGCCATTATCCTCGATAAATACACCCTATTTGACAAAGCTACCAGATCTCTTCTTTACATTTAAGTCCCGCTCAGATTAAAATCCAACTAATATGAAATTCGGTGGTCAGATTCTTAGAATAGCTTTTGCTTTCATATCCGTAGTTGGCATCAGTACTGCAGGTTACATGATTATAGAAAACTGGTCTTTTTCCGATGCTGTCTACATGACTTTTATTACTATAAGTACAGTCGGGTATAAAGAGGTACACGAGCTATCGGAAGCGGGCAGGATCTTTACTATTTTTGTTATCTTCAGCGGTACCGGAACGATGCTGTATGCGCTTTCGGCCGGAGTGAAGTATTTTGTCGAAGGTCACCTGGGAGGTGTTTTCGGGAGGCGTAAAATGGAAAATGAAATTAATAAGTTAAACGAGCATGTTATTCTTTGTGGTTATGGGAAAATCGGGCGTGAAGTCGTACGTGTCTTCGAAAACGAGGGGACAAAGTTTGTAGTCGTTGATTTCAATGAGGAAGTCGTCGAGAAAGTAAAAGAAAATGGATATTTAGTTATCCACGGAGATGCAACCCGAAACAACGTGCTCAAAGATGCCGGTATTGCTAAAGCCAAAGCACTCGTAGCTGCACTTCCATCTGATGCCGATAATCTATACGTGACTCTGTCTGCCAGGGAACTAAATCCAAATGTTTTCATTGTAGCGAGAATGGACAACGAAGAAGCGGCATCGAAATTCAAAAATGCCGGTGCTAACCGTACAATATCGCCTTACGGTATCGGGGGGCGCCACATGGCAGTGCTTACCTTGCGCCCTCTGGTGGTTGATTTTATAGATACTACCATGACACATCGCGGTCAGGAACTTACATTAGTTAACATCGAGCTCCGGCCTGGTTCGCTGGTAGAGGGAATGACCGTAAAAGAGGGAGAACAGAAAAGCGGTGGTGCTCATATTCTAGCGGTTCGTAAGAAAAACGACCGGCTGGTTACAAGTCCACCTTTAGAGATGAGACTGGAAATTGGCGATGAAGTTGTGGTTTTCGGGACTCAGGAACAATTAAATGTAATTGAAGGTGAAATTAAGTAATTCCGTTGACCGCAATAAGACGTGAAGCTATAATAAACGAAACGGGCTCGTAGCTCAGTGGTAGAGCGGTCGGCTCATAACCGATTGGTCGCAGGTTCGATACCTGCCGAGCCCAGAACCTGCGAAATAATTCCCAGGGCTTCCCATTCCTCACCCTCTCCACGAGTCTTTGGAGGAATACCTTTTGCCTTAATAGTCAAATCGACCTAAGTTAACTTAATTAAGGAATAAATCCAAAAAGGAAAGAGATAAAATGCCTCAGATAGCTGTTGTTTGCATATTATTGTTTAAAGATAACGTTTTGTTGTTGAGCAGGAAAAAACCTCCTTTATGCTGGGGGCCACCTGGTGGTTATATAAAAAGAGGTGAGAGTGTAGTTGATGCACTACATAGGGAATTGAAAGAGGAAACAGGGCTGCAATGTCATATCCTTTTACCAGTTAATGTTTGGGAAGGCCTTCATAATAACAAGAAAATATTAAGCATTACTTTCGTATGCCAAGCCCACGGAAATAGTGTTGTTTTATCCAAAGAACACAGTGAATATAAATGGGTTCCTATTGATACTTTACAATTATGGAAAGACAAAACAGACATGGACGTGCTTTCATGGAAAAGGTTGATAGAAGCTGCGTTATCATTTGTTAAAAAATGAAATTATGCGTCAACAAATAGTATTGAATAAATATCAATATGCGTTTTATTTTAAAAGTCCGTGGTGATTTGGTGATACGATTTTGGGAGATTTCATTTTCGTGGAGAAAAACAATATTAATATTGAAGCGAATTCGAAAACAGTGACTGTTTCGTTTCAGATGGGGTGTTGGCAATTTGGCTTCTAAGTATCCTAGGGTCGAACTGATACTTTTCTAGTGAATAGGCGAATATAAGGTAGAATGCTCCGTAGCCTTTGTATTGACCAAGGCGGTCGAGAATTCCTCTTACAGTTTTTTCAGAGGGCTTGCCACCGGTCTGGTAAAACCGTGAGACCGCGGCTTTGAGTCCTGTGTCATTCGCGGGCAAAGCATCGTATCTGCCCATACCTCGACACATCATGTACTCGACTGTCCAAGGGCCGATGCCTTTCAGTCTATTAAGGTCTCTCATGATTTCATGAAAGGGCTCCCGTGCCAAAGTTTCCAAATCCAGCCCTCCTTCATTCACCCTTTTTGAGATTTCCAGTATGCAAAAGGCTTTTCTAGGTGTAACACCTAGTGCTCTAAGTTCCTCGAACTGTGCTCTAGACAGTGCCTCTGGTGTGGGGAAAGCGACGTATTGGTGACCTTCACAAACCATGTGTTGCCCAAACCTCTCTGCTAGACGACCGCGAACAGTTGATGCGGCAGACAGGCTAACTTGCTGCTCCAAGATAGCTATGATTAGTGCTTCGAATACCGTGGGGGTACGTGGCGGCTTTAGACCCCGTAGACGTTTCACTACCGCCAAGAGGGCAGTATCGGATTCCGCAACTTCATAAAAGCTTTGGAGGCTTTCCCTAGCCCCCAACATCCACTCCACTGTGGTGACTATTTCTGATGTCTTCACGTCATCAGCAGGAGGAAAGACGGAAATGCTGACGGCAGGCTCTTCAATAGTGCCCATAGAGCGCAGGGTGAGTAAGAAGCTGCGTCCCCCTTCCAGCAGCACACGCTCGAAGCAACCGGTCAAATAGATTTCAACTTTCTGAGATCTGAAGCTTGCGTAGACGCCCAGCGTAAGGTCGAAATCGAACGGTGCGATGGGTGTAATGATGGTTTCACGCTGGAGCATCGGTTGACTCTCCTTTCTGGTTAGGTGTTCGCACCACCTCATTTGAAAAGTAATTGGGTACATAAACGAATATGTAACAATATTATGTTGTTGCAACAGCTAATAGTCAACTCATCTTTTTGTTTTTCTTATCTCTTTGTTCTGCCTGGGGAGGGATGATAAACGCGATATTATTGAAATGTTATCTTATGTATTTTGGTTAAATTTGAGCGAAATTACATTTTACATCAAAGTGTGCAGTGCTTTACATAAATGTATAATGAAAAATAATAGTATTACAATTTTCTTTAAAATGTGGCACAGTTAGCTAATGATAAAAATGGAGGTGGGTAAATGGAATACGACACAAATAACCGATTGGTCGCAGGTTCGATACCTACCGAGCCCAGAACCTGCGATGTTGTCCAAGGATTTTACCGTTTCTGAAATGTTGGAGGTTCTCCTGCAACCCAACAGCAGACAAAAATTAAGCCAAGCTACAAGCCCAACCGCGAACTCTTTTCACTATATGTGCCTGATTGAAACTCCACGACCGCAGCATCCGATTATACACTGTGAATATGTTCACATAAGACCAAGCAAGTTGAGATTAATTCAACAATTCGAACAATTGTGTAATCCTGCAACAAAATAATTTGACATCTCTTTCCACATCGATTAAATTATGTGTGCCAATATCTTCGTATAAGCGTATCGTTTAAGATTATTAGAACAGGTTCGATCGTAGTTAATGAACATCAATAATGTGATGAAAGGAGTCAAAATATGTCTGCCGAGGAATTTAAAAAATTGGATGCTTTCAGGCAAGAGATCCGTAACTGGTTGAGAGCAAACCTACCACATGGATGGGGTACACCCGAATACGTTCCGCCGGAGCGAGGTAGTAGAGAAGCGCACGATATCGGTAAGCAATGGCAAAAAAAACTTTATGATGCCGGTTACACAGGGTTCGGTATTCCTAAGGAATACGGTGGCATAGAGCGTTCCCGAGAGGAAGCTGCTGTTATCCGCGAGGAAATTTCACGTATTGGTACACCTCCTCCTGCAGGATCATTAGGTCCGTCCATCGTAATACCCACCCTGATGCGATATGGCAAAGAGTGGCAGAAGAAGCGTTTCATCCCCAAGATATTAAGTGGCGAGGAGAGTTGGTGCGAATGCTTCTCGGAACCCAATGCAGGCTCTGATCTGGCAAATATACAGAAGACTGCTGTGAGAGATGGTGACGATTGGGTAGTCAACGGACAAAGTGTTTGGACCAGCGGTTCAAAATTTGCTGACTGGGGTGTACTGCCTGTAAAAACAGACCTGAAAGCACCAAGGCACCGCAACTTGAGCTATTTTGTATTTGATTGTAAAAGTCCTGGTTTTGAGGTAAGACCTCTCCGACAGATGACAGGTGATGCCGAATTCGGCGAAACCTTTTTTGATAACATGAGAGTTCCCCATGCCAATATGGTCGGCGAAGAAGGACAGGGTTGGTATGTAGCTATGGCTACTCTCGAGGCTGAGAGGGGAGGGGGGATGCAGTTTGTCACTCCCTCGAGGCGTATAGAGTTAACCACTCTTGGGGGTGTGGACAATTTTGTCGAATTGGCTAAAAACACTAAGCGGCGCGGCAAGATAGTCTGGGAAGACCCAGTATTCAGGCAAAGAATCGCTCAATTCGCTATCGAGAACGAGGCTATGAGATGCAGTCGTGAACGTATGCGGGTTAAAGCGCAAAAAAGGCAGCTTACCGGAAACGAGCAGTCGATAGGAAGTATATTTTCCCGTGAGAAAAACCAGCGGCAGGCAAACATGGTTGCAGAAATCATGGGTGCTAACATTCAATTTATGAGGGGTGACAGTCGGGCGCTGGATGATGGTAGTTGGACATACACTTTTCTCAGGACGCGGGGTAACACTATCGAGACCGGTACTACGGAGATCAACCGCGGCATTATCGCTGAGAGAATATTAGGATTACCCAAGGGAAGAATATAATTCTAAAAATCTAACTTCATCTCTGTCGAAATTAATAAAAAGGAGCCAGGAAAATGGCAATCGAATACGGACTTAATGAAGAACAAGAAATGCTAAAGAAGATGGCACGCGATTTCTTCGCCAAAGAATGCCCGATGACAAGTGTTAGGAAGTTAATGGCCGATGATACGGGATTTTCGCCCGAATTGTGGAAAAAGATGGCAGAATTGGGATGGTTGGGCTTGGTGTTTCCCGAGGAACACGGGGGCGCAGGGATGAGCTTCAGGGACCTAACCATTTTGCTGGAGGAGATGGGAAGGATTGTATTCCCCAGTCCTTATATTTCCACTTTGCTAATGGTCGGTATGCCTATCCTTGCTTTCGGAACTAAGGAGCAAAAGGATGAACTTCTGCCTAAGATAGCCAAAGGTGAGTTAGTTTGCACACTGGCTGCCCTTGAGGAAGATGGCGACTGGTGGGCAGATAGTATAAATGTCAGGGCTGACCGCAGGGGCGACCAGTATATCATCAACGGCACAAAATTGTTTGTGCCCGACGCCAAGGCGGCTAATTATATGCTCGTCGCTGCTCGTACGAAACGAACAGAAAATCCTGAAGAAGGAATCACACTTTTCCTGCTGGATACCAAAGAAGTATGGGGTACGCTATCAACAGGGATGAAGACTATGGATGAAACAAGAAAGCAGTATGAAGTAGTCTTCATGAATGTACCTGTGCCTGCTAAAAACATTCTTGGAGAGCTACACAATGGCTGGCCTATTATGAAACAGATTGCACTCCATACCACAGCAGCACTATGTGCCGAGATGGTAGGAGCTGGTGAAAAGGTGCTGGAAATGACAGTTGCTTACTTGAAAGAGCGGGTGGCTTTCGGAGTGGTTATTGGCAGTTTCCAGGCACTTCAGCATAGGGCAGCCGACCTGGTGATCGGGCTTGAGTACTCTCGCTCACTTATGGAATGGGCGGCTGAAGCTATCAAAGAAGGCGACCCGGATGTTTCAACGGCTGTCTCCATGGCTAAGAGTTTCTGTGGCGATACCTGCAAGAAAGTAGTTGCCGAGGGAATACAAATGCATGGGGGTATAGGTTTCACCTGGGACCACGATATGCACCTTTATTTTAAGCGGGTATGGTCATCTGATGCTGCTTTCGGTGACGGTATCTACCACCGGGAATTAATAGCTAAGACGCTCGATGAAATTCACCAACTTGCTGGAGGTGGTCGCTGGATGAAGATGCCAGGGAGGACTTCTCAGGCTGGATAGCAGACTTTTTACTGAATATCACTTTGCTTTGGGTTTTTGATGAAATAAAATTCTATTGACGCCTGTACTTATCGTTACCTACAAGAGAGGTCAGATTTTCTAATAATCTGACCTCTCTTTTATCGATATCGACTTAATGGGATAATTCGGCAAAGAGGACCGTAAATGTCCTCTTTGCCGAGCATATTTGTTTTATTTCGGAGCGTCAGGGTTCTCGAAGATAACGGTCATGCCCTGTCCAGAACCAACGCACTGCGTAGCCATTCCGTAACGCTTGTTACTGCGCTTCAGTTCCTTGCAGACCGTCATCCACAACCGGTTTCCGGTGGCAGAGATGGGATGGCCGATGCCTACGGACCCACCATTGACATTCACTTTCTCCTCGGGGATTTTTAGCTCCCTGAGGCTGGTGACAACCTGGCAGGCAAAGGCTTCGTTGAACTCAATACGGTCTATCTGGCCAGCCTCAAGACCGGCATGCTTGAGAGCCATCGGGGTGGATACAACGGGACCGACACCCATGATCTGCTGTTTGACGCCGCCATTACCCCAACCGATAACCCGTGCCAGGAACTCAACTCCCATCTTGAGAGCCATCTCTTCGGACATGATTAACTGGACGGTCAAACCGCAGTTGGTCGGGCAGGAATTACCGGCCGTAATCATAAGGGGCCCGGGTTTGTAGCTCACAATTCCCTGGACCGGCGGCAGTTTTGCCAGCACTTCCATCGTTGTGTTTGGTCTTAAACCCTCGTCAGTGTCAAGGATGACCATGGGACCTACTTGATCCGGCAGCCAGTTCCCATCTTTATCGAAAACCGGGTTTTCGACTTCAACGGGCAGGATCTCGTCTTTATAAATGCCGGCAGCATAAGCCTTGGCCAGCTTGTGCTGGCTCCGCATGGAAAAGGCATCGATTTCTTCACGAGTCAGGTCATACATCTCGCATACATTCTGGCCGGACTGGACCATCGAAGCTCCCGGAGAGTCCAGGATGTAGTCCGGAATGGGCACCGAGAAATAGTCGAAATGGTTCGCGGGCATGTCACGCTGTTCTTTGGTGCGCTGCGCGGACCTAGGGTTAAAGCCATCTCTGCGTGTCCTTGGTACGCGTGGCATACCGCCACCCATCGTCCTACCCATGCGCTCAGCGCCGAAGGAGATACCGCAATCATACTCACCAAGCATGATAGCCATGCTAAGGCGCGTCGCGGTTTCCTGAGTGGTGGCGCATTGACGAGCACTGGAGAAGCCGGTCGTCTCTGCGGGTATTCCGGCGAGATTGGCAACACCAACCGCCAAATCTCCGCCCGTAGCGAAATCATTGATCATGTTCGGTTTGACCTTGGGATTTCTTGCAAGAAGTGCTCTTACGAGGGTTGCGCCCAGGTCGTCAAAGCGTACGGCTTCCAATTTACCCCGTCCGCCCTTGGTAAAAGCCGTTCTCAAGCCATCAACAACAACTGCATTTCTTAGTTTCATTCTTACTCCTTGTCATAATTATTTAGTTTGATATTTTACATATTTATATTAGTATCTTCGGTTATGTTCTCAGGGATCTCACCTCCTTAATACCATTAAACTATCGCATATAATTCAACCCTTTTGGATGCCTTTAACAGTGCTCATTATACTATCCAAAATGCTAATAGACAACAATACGCACTAGAGTAACAATTGATGAATGACTTTTCATTGAATGTGCTATTAGATGCAATACAGACCCGTTTTAAAAAAGAACGAAGAAACATATTACATAATGTTTAAAAGCTGACTACAATATCTGTCTTTAAAATATCTCTTATTTGTGGCAGAATATCTTAAAAGTAAAGAGGCTAGATAAGATAAATGGAAAAGAATGATCAATTATCTGTTCACCCTTTAGTCGCGCAGTTACGCTTCACACGCAACGAATTTGTTCGATGTCTTGAGGGTGTATCTGCCGAGGATGCCGTACGCAGAATCATGCCCCTGAATTGCATCAGTTGGATCATCGGACATCTTGCTAACCAGGAGCAGTCGTATTGGATTTTGCTAGCCCAGGGGAAACTAATTTTGCCAAATCTAAACGATTTAGTAGGGTATGGTAAACCTGCCAATACGCCACCATTAGACGAGATGTGGAATGCATGGCATACGATCACAAAAACGGCTGATGTTTATTTGGATTCATTGACAACGTCAACGCTACAAACATATCTGGTTTATCAGGGTAAACCTCGTCCCGAAAACATCGGCACGAGGATCTTTCGAAATATTTATCATTACTGGTATCACACAGGCGAGGCTCATGCCATTCGAGATATGCTCGGTCATAAAAATCTGCCGGAGTTCGTTGGAGACATGTCTCTAGGGCTATATTACCCTGAGACATAAAAATTCGCGCTATGTGTACATCAGTAATCAGTTGTTTGTGACAGCCCTATTAGACTGATTTACTGTCCATCCGGGAGAATTACCAGCCTGGGATTTACGACTTTACGATCGAAATACAAAGTAATCAATTGCACGCACGGTCTGGCAAACTCAGCCAGTCTGTCAAACGCATGAGGAGCACCATCAAATATGTGCAGTTCAACTCCTGCCCCAGCCTTATTCAATGCATGATACATATTAAAACTATCGCTATTAGGGACGACTTGATCGGCGTTGCCGTGAATCAAAATCGTTGGTGGAAAATTTTTATTTGCATAATTTACCGGGCTGGCTTCGGCTGCGACTTTGTCATTTCCAGCCGCACCAAGAAGTTTATTTTCCGCATCGTTTTTATTGAAAAACACTCGAGTTGGCGGATAAATTGCAGAAATGGCGGCGCATTTTGAACTTACATTCATATTTCCGCCTTTTCCCTCAAGCGTATCCGTGTCACAACCTAACATGAGCGCCAGATGAGCGCCTGCCGAATTTCCAGTTACGCATATTTTGTCCTCGTCGATACCTAGTTGATTTGCATTTGCTCGCATCCACCGGAGTGCCGCTTTGACGTCGTGGATTTGGGCGGGCCAGGGTGCCTCTCCTGATAGACGGTATTCACAAGCTACTCCAACAAATCCATACCTCGCCAATTGGATCCCATAATACCGTAACTGGCTACGGTCACCAGATTGCCAGGCGCCTCCGTGAATGAGCAGAACACCTGGCCGATTAATCCCCGCTATTGGAGGACGATAAATATCGCACTTTAAATCTCGACTGCCCGTGGTTCCAAAAACAACATCATTTTCAACCGTTACCTGGCCGGGTAATAACTGCAGCATTGTTTTTCTCCTTAGACTTTTTCAAATATAGTCATTTACCCAAGTATGTTCAGAATTTTATCACATGCCCACGCACAATGATAGCTTATTAAACACGCGATACAGTCTTTGGTCGGTCGGAGAATTATACTCGACCTCCCTAAACAGAAAAGAAAAAGGATTTTGGATAAGGGTATATGCGATCACATTACGAAGGCGGTACATTTACTTTTCTGCGAAGATTACATTCTCACGAAATTGAGAGTAAACAGTCTAACCTATACGGTAGCTTAGTGGCTTCACGAAAGCAGACTTGTGCAGTTGGGGGGGCAATTGGGGTGCGGTAGTATTTTCCCCCGAAGAAAGACAGAGTTCAAGGTCCCAAGAAGTATTCTTGAGAGATCTTGTCGGCTATATTTAGGAGTTCGTCGATATTGATGAATCAGCCAGAGACAATGTATATGAATTCTTTTTCATGACAGCGCCATTACCGATCAGCCGCGGTCTCGGAAATCTCATCAATCCATTGGGGATAGTGTGATCTAATTGTAGGCTCTGTCTCCAGTCACAACATCTTTTCGATTGCTTTAACTTCTTCTGCGGTCAGTTTCCAACTTCCGGCATCTACATTACTTGATACCTGCTCGGGGTTGGTTGCGCCCGTAATAACCGAACCCAACCAGGGGCGAGAGAGCAGCCAGCTTACAGCTAATTCGCCGACCTTATGACCGCGTTCCCTCGCAAAAGCTTCCAGCTTAGCTAACTTGTCGAAATTTGACTCAGTGAAAACATTGTTATAGAAAGCCGATGGTGCGAAACGTGCTGGGAGTTCTTGAGTTCGGCTGTACTTTCCAGTAAGAAAACCACTTGCCAGCGGTCCCCAAGGTATGACACTAATACCATAAGCCTGGCAGCAAGGAACTATCTCCCTTTCAATACTTCGATTTAACATGTTGTATCCTGATTGAATAGCAATAAATGAATTCAAGTTGTGAACGCGTGAAGTCCACTCGGCCTCACAAAGCTGCCACCCAGCGAAATTTGAGCATGCTACGTAGCGTACTTTTCCTGTTCGGACTAGATCGTCAAGAGCGCTCAGAGTTTCCTCGATTGGAGTCTCTGAATCCGGATAATGAAGATAATACAGGTCGATGTAATCTGTGCTGAGACGTCTCAGGCTATTCTCAATTGATTTAATAATGTTGCTACGCGATCCGCCGCGCTCTTTTAGACCGAATTGAACTCCAAATTTGGTGGCGATGATAGCTTGTGATCGTTTTCCCTTTAATGCTTTTCCAATTATTTCCTCAGACCGACCGCGAACATACACCTCAGCAGTATCTATTAAGTTTACGCCCAGCTCAAGAGCGCGATCTATCGTCTTGATGGATATGTCTTCATCTGCTCTGGCGCCAAAAGCATTCGTACCCAAACCAATTTCAGAAACCTTTAGTCCCGACCTACCGAGTCTGCGATATTCCATTTTCGCCTCTTTTTCTAAATAGTATGTACTTATATGGAAATGATTTTACCTTGATAACACACGGAGGTCAAGAAAGTATTTGACGATCCTTTATCTGATTTTCATACCGTCCGCGTAATTCTGGCGGTAATAGCTCAGCAATGTGCGTCATGACTTCGTTAGTTAAATCCGCGGTCTCCTCTTTGCTCAATTTGCCATTATGGGCAGAAAGAGTAAAAGGGCATCCGATATTGAGCTCTATTCTCGGCCTCTTGAGATACCACCCTTTACCAGTTAAAGAATTCGTTCCAATAATGCCCACCGGGACAATCGGTGAATTACTCCTAACTGCGAGTAAAGCTGCTCCAGGGTAGGCCTGTCCGAGCTTGCCATCTTCACTTCGCTTGCCTTCAGGGAGAATAACGATTGCCTGACCTCGACCAAGAAGCTCTAAAGCCTTCCTTCCAGCCCTTCGGTCTAATTTACCTTTAGCTACTGGAAAGGCTCCAAAATTGTTAGCTGCCCAAGCCATGAGATCTGATTCGAAAAGTTCCTCTTTTGCCATGAAATACACTTTTCTTCCTAAGCTGATACCAAGCAAAGGTGAATCCAGCAGATTAACATGGTTAGCTACCACGATGCAGGCTTTTTGCTTTGGTACGTTGCTTAAACCAACTACGCGGCGGCGTAGTGCCAGCTTGGAAAGAGCCAGTACAATACTTCGTAAAATATAATAGAACATAGGTCTTTATATACATTTTAGCTCAAAATGTGTTATGCAGTTTCTCATTATCTCATTGATTGTTGGCTCCTGTTTCCGGGATGGCAAAGGTGATACCAGTTGTAATGGCAGACACCGTCGCTAGAGAAATAAATACCCATTGATAGCTGTTTGTTGAGTCGAGTATTCGTGACTGGAGATCTCACCATAAAAGCTATCACGCGTCAAATATTGTGTTGTTAGGTTCGGCGGTATTATTAAAGACCCCTGGGGTAATACCCGTGCCGCTTTCCAGGCAATTGCTAAAGTAAATAGAAAAGATTTTAACTTATTAGCTGATTTAGAGTGCGATACCGGAGGACTGCCGGTCGCCAGGGACGTCGTTCTCAAAATTGCCACGGAGACAATATTTAAAAAATAACATTCTCGGTTTGGATTCATTTATCAGCACTTGAAATGAATCATTGCATAATGAATTTCTATTGGGTGTAATACGGATGAAAATATTTTATACTTGCTTTCATAGCGAGAACGGAGTTGACGTGAGATACCTTGTTCCGATATTCTCTAGTTACTGTTGTCAGGAGGATAAATATGGAATGGAAGACTCGTGTTACTGAACTGCTGGACTGTAAATACCCGATAGTGCAGGGTGCTATGGCTGGACTAGGTAATTGGCAGTTTGCAGCTGCAGTTGCCGAAGCCGGTGCGCATGGAATGATTACCGCTTCAGTCTCTCGTACTCCGGAACAATTGCGCGAAGATATCAAAAAATGCAGAAACGCTACTGACAAATCAATCGGAGTCAATCTTAGTTTCGGTATCTGTCCACGGATTGAGGAGATGCTTGAAGTCTGCATCGAGGCAAAAGTACCCGTTGAGACAGCCATCTATAAACCTGATTCCCTGGTAAAACGCATTAAAGAATCTGGCCTCACATGGATACACAAAACGGCTCGTGTCAAAGATGCAATATACGCCGAAAAACTAGGCGCTGACGCCGTTATCGTCGTTGGACTGGAGGGTACTGGATTTAAAAATCCCGAACAGTTGCCCACGATGACCACCACCGTATGGGGCACCAGGCAAATAAAAATACCTTATATTGCGGGTGGAGGGATCGGGGATGGACGAGGTTTTCTTGGCGCCCTGGGTATGGGTGCTGACGGTATCATGATGGGCACTGCTTTTCTTGCAACAAAGGAGTGTCCTACCAGCGACCGAATAAAACAGGCTATCGTTAAGGCTTCTCCCGACAACCCGACCCTTCGTCATCGAGTGCTTTCTTCAGCTGATCCTAAAGCTTATGCAGAAGTAATGGCAATGCGAGACAAGATGCCTATGGACAAGTGGTTGAATATGCTCGAGCGCGTAAATTTAAAGGATGAAAACTGGCGGGATGCCGCTGGCTACGATGCTCCACCGACAGGTTCTGAGATTGCCAGTCAGTCGGCATCGCTGGATGCTGGATTGAGAATGGTCTCACTTGCTGTAGCTGTTATCGACCATGTACCTTCAGTGAAAGAACTTATTGATAATATTATAAGGGACGCTGAAGGAATTTTAGATAGCTGGGAGTTCCTTAAAACAAGGTAATCAGGCTCTATCAAGACAAAATTTATAGATCTAAAGGATGCTGTTGATCAATATATGATGATCGAAGGTTCAATATATCCTCCAGCAGCACACTTTATTATTGTAAATTAAGGGTAAAAGAGTTCTCTGGCTGCTTTTATCAGGCTCTCGCGGAAATCAGGGTGAGCGATTGATATTAGAGCCTCCGCGCGCTGCCGGCAGTCCTTCCCCATTAAGCGAGCGATACCATATTCAGTAATAATATAATCCGCGTAATAACGCGGTACAGTAACGACTGCTCCCTTATCGAGTTGAGGCACGATCCTAGAAACCTTTCCCTGCAGCGCTGTTGAAGGTAAAAGTGTCAGCGCCCTCCCTCCTTTTGACAGAATTGCTCCGATCTGCAGCTCCGGCTGTCCGCCGTGACCGTTGAGAAACCGTGAACCGACTCCAGTCTCAACGTTAATCTGCCCTGTGAGATCTATTGCAACCGCATTATTTATCGAAACGAAGTTATCATTTTGACTTATGTTTCTAATATCAAGAATATATTCGGAATCATACTGTTCAAAAACGGGGTTGCCATCGATGATATCGAGATCTTCTCGACTGCATCCGTAAAAGCTGGTAACAGTAACTTTGCCGGGGTGAAATGTCTTGTATTTTCCGGTGACAATTCCTCTTTGGACGAGAGTTCCGAAACCTCGGGCAGACTGTTCACTGTAAATTCCAAGGTCGTGCTTGTTATCAAAAGCTCCCAGGGAAATTATGTCCTCTGCAGGAAAACCGGCTCCAATCTGGATGGTATCGCCGTCTTTTACTATCTGTGATACGTATTTTGTAATAGCCAGGGCTATTGGGTCTGGTTCTTCTATACCATGCCGTTTTTTCAGTGCAGTAATCCGCTCTTTGGCTTCAGCCAATGTTAAAACAGAAATATTCTCAGCTATCCGCATCCGCATATCTTCCTCTTCTAATAGAGGTAACACTTCCTCGATCATCGATCGTACCTCAGGTTGAGCGTGAGAGAGGTGTTCTTTTATAATGGCTTCTCTTTCTTCTGCAGTTAAAAGAGATGTTTCATCGGGTAGCCCCTTCACAAAATAGTCAATCTCGGAAACATGAATGAAATTGGTGCCGCCGGTTCTGATTAACTTATCATTTATTTCTACGATCACCTTTTCAGCTCTCTTGCAGTAACTCCGCTTGTCCCATAAGGTTGAACCAAAGCTGCAGAAACCATCTTTGTCGGGCGGTGAGACCATAGCCATGGCTACATCGATCGTGTAGGGGCATTCGTCTGGTCGTTCATCAAAAGGTTTCATCATTGAACTGAATGTAGCCGGCCAGAATTGAGTTCGTTTAGAATCCAGACCTATCGGAGCGGTGCGCACCCAGTCGCCGCCGAATATCTCAATAGTGGGATAAAATGCTTCGTCCATACCCTCCTGGAAAAACATCGCCGCCCTTTGCTCGGTGGGAGTAAAGCAGTGTATCGTCACATTTCTCAATTCATTCTTTCGCGCAGCTAACGCTTCCCCGAGTAGAGGAACACCCATGTAGGAAAGAATTACGCGGTCGCCGGATTTGACCGCTTTAACCGCCTCTGCTGCGGAAACTATTTTTTTCTGATATTCCTCCTGCCAATCCTTTCCAATGCATTTAGCTTCTACAAATTTTAAGTCCTTCACTATTCATCTCCTAGACATATCTCAGATTGTTTATTAAAGCTCCTTACATCATGCAATCACATTTTGACATCTTATCACTACTCGCATAAGAGTTTCCATTTGACAGTTAGGAAGGTACAACTTGTATGTGGTTTAAAAAGCTATGTATACATAGCTTTCTATTTGAATACGCACAGGCAAATGCACAATGACCCTCACCCCTTCGACTGACCCTCAGGGCAAGCTTCTGGAACATCTAGTCGGTCACAACTAGATTACAGCTTGCTGATGATTCTAACAATTAAAACCGAGTAGAACCGACAAGAAAAAGATCCCTGCGATATTTAAGTTGTTTGAAGTTGGTTGTAGAATTAAATAAATAATATAATATCTATTTATTATTATAGGGGAGATAATCGTTGCCTAATCGTCTCGCGAAAGAAGCAAGTCTATACTTACGCCAGCATGCCGAAAATCCGGTAGATTGGTATCCATGGGGTGAGGAAGCACTTGAGAGAGCCCGCGGCGAAGACAAACCAATACTGTTGAGTATCGGTTATTCAGCCTGCCATTGGTGCCACGTTATGGCTCACGAATCTTTTGAGAGCGATAAAATTGCCCGCCTTATGAATGATAATTTTGTCAACATTAAGGTTGACCGCGAGGAACGGCCTGATATCGATGCGATATACATGGAAGCCGTGCAATCAATAAGCGGAAGCGGCGGCTGGCCTCTTACTGTGTTTCTGACCTCTGAAGGAAAGCCATTTTTCGGCGGCACTTATTTTCCTCCAGAAGACCGTCAAGGTTTACCGGGATTTAGCCGTGTTTTAGCGGCAGTCATAGATGCCTACAAAAATAGAAGAGATGAAATCGACCAGACGAGTTCTCAAATTATGGCTACTTTGAAACGAAATCCCACCGGGGATAAACAAGCTTCTTTATCAGTCGAGTTTTTAGACGAAGCCTATGAGAACTTGAAAACAGATTTTGATTGGATCAATGGAGGATTCGGCAGCGTACCTAAGTTTCCGCAGCCAATGACGTTAGAGTTCTTGTTGCGGTACTATCGTCGGACGAGGGATGCGGAAGCTCTTCAAATGGTTATATTGACCCTGGAGAAAATGGCAAATGGCGGTATTTTCGACCAACTTGGAGGTGGATTTCACCGCTACTCTACAGACGATCACTGGACAGTACCGCACTTCGAAAAAATGCTGTACGATAACGCTCAGCTCAGCCGATTTTATATGCAAACATACCTGGTTACTAAAAGACCTGAGTTACGCCGTATCGCGGAAGAGACGCTGGACTACGTTATTACAGATATGGCAAGTCCGCAAGGCGGTTTCTACAGCACTCGGGATGCCGATAGCGAAGGCGTTGAGGGTAAATATTACTTGTGGAACTTTAATGAAATCACTCAAATTCTGGGAGACAAAATTGGCAGACAGGTATCTGAATACTACAGTCTAAGAGCCAGCGGTAATCAGACGAGTAATATCTTACACAGCAGTCGGATGTTAATGGCGGAGTTACCCGAAGTGATAAAAATTTCCAGGGCTACGCTTCTCTCCTATCGTCAGAAACGGATACAGCCCGCGCGCGACGAGAAGATTATCGCAAGCTGGAATGGACTTATGTTATCCAGCTTAGCTGAAGCTGCATCTGTGCTTGGACGTAGTGATTACCTGGGAGCGGCGGTTGCTGCCGGAACATTCTTGATGTGTTCGATGATAACCGGTCCATACATAAGGCATATTTGGAATAATGGACGATCAAGCGTCGATGGTTTCCTGCCGGATTATTCCCTGGTCATCGATGGATTTATGAAGCTTCACGAGGCAGCTTTCGAAGGTAAGTGGTTAAGACAAGCAATAGATATGGCTGAAGTCATGGTGGAATCGTTCTGGGATGATTCCAGCGGCATGTTCTTCGACACCACTAAAGAGCACCAAGAGTTGATCGTAAGACCAAGGGTTCTTACTGATAATTCGATACCTTCCGGTTCGTCTTCAGCAGCACTGGTTTTGTTTAAGCTATCACGTATTACCGGCAGAGAAGATTTCGAAAAAATTGCATCAAAATCGATACGGACAGTGATCGATCTATGCAGACAGCATCCGCTAAGCTTTTCTCACTGGCTATGTGCTCTTGATTTCTATCTCTCAACACCTAAGGAAATCGCAGTCCTAGGTAGACACGATGATAAAAGCACCGAAGAGATGATGCGGGTGCTGAATAATATATGGTTGCCTAATAAGGTGCTGGCAGCACGCGAACCACCGGATTTAACTCTTGCAGGACTTCCCATACTCGAAGGTAAGCACATGATCGACAACAATCCAACGATTTTTATATGTGAGCGTTTTACCTGCCGATCACCTGCGACCAACCCCAAAGAACTCAAGGCTCAATTAGTTGAAGTTGATCTTTAAACTCTTACCCATCTGGCTTTCACTCGCGAAGGGATGACAGAAAGTGTTAATCATGATCGATTTGTCACCAATTAATATGTACTAGCAGATTCAACTTGTATAGAAATTACGTTCAGGTGTATAATCGGCATAATTACTAACATTAATTAACAGTAGTCTTACGTTTGATCAACAGAATACAATTTACACAACGCAATTAATTGTATATGCTTCCGCGGGAATCCTGTCAGAGAGGAAGGTATCGCAACAAGAATAGCGTTAACCTTAAGCAGCAAGTTCAAAACCAATAAATATTATGAAAAACCAATAAGGAGTAGTCAGGAGAAAGAATGAAAGAAGCAGTAATTATTGATGCATGCCGTACCCCAATCGGTCGAGCTGGAGACCGCGGTGTATTCCGCTCGATCAGCCATGCAGACCTCATGATACCCGTTCTGCAGGCAATAACAAAAAGGAACCACCTGGACCCGGCTCTTATCGACGATATCGTTTTAGGTTCAGTTGGTCTCCAGGGTATTAGAGGTATACTGTTAGCGGCAGGTTTCCCCCAGTCTGTAGGCGGGGTTGACACTAACCGGCAATGTGCTTCTTCTGTTCAGGCAGTAGCTGTTGCCGCCCACTGGATTATGAATGATGATGCCGATATCATGATTGCCGCTGGTATGGAAACGATGGGCCGTAACGGACCTGTTCCACCCACAGCTATTGGGAGACGTGGAGCGGGACAAATGGCGAGACCTCGTGCCGCAGCACAAGAAGAAGTCCAGTACCCGCCAGATTGGAAAAAGGCCAAACTTCTTCCCGCTTATCCCCCGGAAATCCCTAGAATGGGTATGGGAAATACCGCTGAGGAACTTTCCCGGCGTTATAATATAAGCCGTGAAGACTCTGACGCTTTTGCGCTTACCAGCCAGCAAAAAGCGATTGCTGCGCAGGATGCCGGCTTATTTAAGGACGAGATAATTCCCGTCACCATCAACTACGAGGATGGCACGAGCGAAGTTGTTAGCGTCGATCAATGTCCGAGAAGAAACACTAGCCTGGAGAAGCTGGCAGCTCTTCCGCCAGCCTTTGAGCCTAATGGCAGGGTAACTGCAGGCAACTCGTGCCCGGAGAATGATGGCGCAGGTGCTGTTCTATTGATGTCCAAAGAAATGGCAAAAAAAATGGGCTATAAACCATTAATGACCTTCCGACACGCCGTGGCAATTGGTGTTGACCCCACTGTTATGGGTATCGGTCCGTACCCGGCAACAGCAAAGCTTCTTAAGAGGACCGGCATGAAGATTCAGGATATGGACCTTATAGAGATCAACGAAGCTTTCGCCTGCCAGGTTGTGTACAGCGGCCGGATGCTTGGATTTGGACCCGCTGAGTGGGCAAAGCTGAATGTAAAAGGTGGCGCTGTCGCCATTGGTCATCCGTTCGGAGTGACAGGAACAAGAATGACTGCTGTACTTGGTCACGAAATGAAACGTCGGAACCTCCGGTGGGGTATCGATGCCCTGTGTGTCGGCGGCGGAATGGGCATGGCAAGCCTTTTCGAACGCGAACCATACTATGAAATATAATTAGAAGACCCGTAACAAAATAGAACCTGGAGTAGAGATGGGCATCACCCATCTCTACTTTTTTCTTGATAATTATTAAACACCCGTTGCCGCCACATCTTAAACGGCTTATGCTAAATATGACTATGATTATGGATGGCAATAGGATATGAATATCTTCGCGATTATCATACTGGTAGTTCTTATACTGGAGTATATTCTCGACCTAGCTGCAAGCCTGCTAAATCTAAAAGCTTTGAAATCAGATTTACCTCTGATCCTGCAGGGCATTTACAATCCAGAAGACTATCACAAATCTCAAGAATACATACGCTCCACAACTCATTTCGGTCTGATAGAGAGCAGTTTTAACCTGGAGCTGCTGCTTGCCTTCTGGATTTCAGGAGGATTTAACTGGCTTGACCAGCTTGTCAGGAGTTGGCATTTCATACCTGTGATTACTGGTTTGTTGTTCATTGGGATACTGCTGGGTGTATATAGTCTCCTGAAATTACCATTTAGCATTTATCATACGTTTGTGATTGAAGAGCGTTTTGGATTCAATAGATCAACCTCTAAAACATTCTTTTTCGACAGATTAAAGGGAGCCGGTCTAGCCCTGTTATTAGGCGCGCCGCTCTTGATTGGTATTTTGGCGTTATTCCAGTTTGCCGGCCCTTACACGTGGGTTTATTGCTGGGCTGCGGCAATCATATTTTCGCTGGTGATGCAATATATTGCTCCGGTCTGGATCATGCCGATGTTCAATAAATTTATACCTTTGGATTCCGGCGAACTTAAGGAGGCTATCTTCAAATACTCCCATTCGGTTAATTTCCCTATTAAAAATGTCCTTGTGATGGACGGCTCGAAGCGTTCAAGCAAATCAAATGCTTTCTTCACCGGATTCGGTCGGAATAAGCGCATCGCATTATTCGACACGCTTATTGCGAAACACTCTGTTCCCGAAATGATAGCGATTGTGGCACATGAAGTCGGGCATTATAAGAAAAAGCATATTGTCCAGGGAATGATAATTAGTATATTGCATATAGGCCTGTTATTCTTCTTGTTATCTCTACTTCTTGGAAATCCAGACTTATACCAAGCTTTTCATATGAAACAAGAATCTCTGTATGCCGGACTGGTATTCTTTATGCTGCTCTACACACCTATTGAACTGGTATTTTCAATTGCTTTGCAAATGTTATCGAGAAGGAACGAGTATGAAGCCGACCGATATTCAGCAGAAACAACAGAAGAGCCGGGTACAATAATCCAGGCTTTGAAAAATCTCTCAACGACAAACCTGTCAAATTTAACGCCGCACCCTTTTTACGTTTTTCTATATTATTCCCATCCACCTTTGTTACAAAGGATACAGGCAATACAAAATATTGAAAAGAAGCGCGCCTCTGCTTAGGGCTAACATTGCTTAAAGTACCAAGGTAGGTTAGAGGTGTCTTCCTTCTTCCAGCAGGCGGTTGAGCTCGTTATAAAACGCAAGAGCATTCTCATCGGGATCACTTTTTTGCGTTAGCAGTGCCTCGGAAGGGTGATAAAGCTCTTCCTCTCCCTCGGGTATTATCGGTAATATAGTGTTGCTTATCCCATCCCAGGATTTATTGACTGGCAAACCTAATTTCTCCAGCGGTGGGTCCAATGTAGCATCAACTAATACCATCTCGCCATCGATATCGACACGGCAAGCAAGATGGTAAGCAGACGGAGTCTTTTGAGCCAGCTTTCTTAAACGTGGTGGATAATCGAATTTTACATGATCCCACCTGTAAGGAAAAACAGCATATAAGACGGTTAAGCCTAATTTTTCAAACATTCTGCCCAGTAATAGATGCTTGGGCGTGCAAGAACCTCTGCCATAGGTCAGTATTTGAGCAAATCTCTGATTATCATTGAGGTAAGGGATAACTGCATACGGAATATTGCGTACCTTCTCATAGATATTTATACGCGCCTGTAAAGGATCTTTTCCCTCAGTCCATCGTGTGAATTTCATATCCAATATTGGTTTCGTCATCGTGAATAAGGCTCAGAAGTATGGTTGATTTATGTCTCTATAAATTTGTATCTTTAACAAAATTGCTGTACTTTGCCATTGCCGCCAGGACCTTCATTACTCTTTCAGGTGTGGCAAAAGCAGGTATACCGTATCTGGTTAGCAAAGCCATCCCCTGCCGTCGCTCACCTATATGGCCAGGTATAACCATTACCGGTTTCCCAGCTCGATCCCTGACATCCGACATAGCTGCAGCAAAGGCTTCGTTATAATTCAAATAGTTCAGTAAAACAAGCGAGTCGGTTTCGCGCAGCATTATTTGAGAGCACTTCACGAAAAGGGGAATGGCATTTTGTGCTGGAGACCAGACGATATCGACTGGATTACGAGGCGCCGCAAAGGGCGGTATTATTCCCTGTAATACGGCGGTAATCTCGCGCTGGGCGTCCTGGGAAAGCTGTGGGATTTTGAGTCCAAGAGTCTCCGCCGCATCACAGCCTGAGACAGCTCCCCCGCCAGCCTCAACCAGCAGGCCGATTCGATTTCCATGTGACAAAACAGGAGTGTTAAAACCCACCATCAAATCTATGAGTTCTTCCAGTCCTTGAGTAATAACTGCACCGCATTGAGTCAACACAGAATTTAGAAGTGCGCCATTTCCAGCCATAGAACCGGTATGGGATAACGCAGAACGGGACCCACCTGGGGTGTAGCCGCCTTTCCATACAATAACGGGTTTTAAACTGGATGCCCGTTGCACAATCTTGATGAAATCGCGTCCACGCTTGATCCCCTCTGCATAGAGAGCAATAACACGCGTCTGAGGGTCATCAGCGAAAAAGTCAACTAAATCTTCGATCGTTAAATCGCTCTGGTTACCGATGCTGACGACTTTACTGAAACGGAGACCGCGTTCGTGTCCCAGTAAAATTACGTTTTCAGTGACCCAGCCGCTCTGTCCGACGAATGCTACCGAGCCTACGTCATCATCAGATACTAAGCCCTGGGTAATGGTATTGATGCAGGCGCTTGGGGAATATATACCCATGCAGTTCGGACCGACAACGCGTGTGCCACTGATACCTGCGTGCTTCAGCAACTCTCTTTCAAGTTCTTTACCATCAGCGCCAAGTTCTGAAAATCCGGCGCTGTGCACGATAGCGAACTTCACTCGTTTTTGGCTGCAATCGGATATCACTTGCGGCACGATTTTTGCCGGCACAGCTATAATCGCTAAATCGATATCTTCTCGTATGTCTAATATTGAGTGGTAGCTATTTTTACCGAAAACAATCGGCTCATTTGGATTGACTGCATGTAAGCTACCCTTGAACCCCAAATCATTAAGTTCTTTGAAAAATCGGCCGCCGCTTTTATGAAGCTCGTTTGAGGCTCCAACGACTGCAATCGATGAAGGGTTGAACAATTTCTCGAGTCCTTCGACCCTGGTCACTGCATACCCCCAATTCGTTTAATTAATAGATCACTTGCTCATCCATGAGACGTTTGATTTCATCGTCGTTCATGCCCAATAATCCGCCGAAAATTAGTTTATTGTGCTGCCCGATCAAAGGCGCTGCGGAGTCAATTTTTATAGGGGTTTCAGACAGTTTCCAGGCTGGCATCAGTACCATTTGCTTCCCCAATACATCGTGCAGCACCTGGGTCCAGCATTTGCGGTGTTGTACATGCGGGTCTTTATAAATCTCCTCGGCATTAAATACTGGAACTGCTGCTACTCCTGCAGCCTGGAGCTTCTCCATAACTTCGTAATGAGTGTAATTCACTGTCCATGCTTCGAGCATTCGATCTAATTCTATTTGGTTTTGCCATCGAGAGTTTATAGTTCGGAATTTCTGATCGCGACACCATACTGGATTACCGAGAACTGCGCACAGTGCATGCCATTCTTCATTGGTTGCCACGGCGATGCTTATCCAATTGTCTTCACCTTTGCATCGATAGCAATTATGAGGCGCCATGATCTCATCAAGGTTACCGCGTCGTGTTTGCACTCGCTGATTAGCCAGATAGTCCATCAGAACATCACCGATCAATACATGTATAGATTCCGCAGAAGAAAGATCGATGTGCTGTCCTTCGCCCGTCATTTCGCGATGATTGAGACCGGCGAGAATCGCGCAAGCCGCGGTGATCGCGCTTATCAAATCTATTTCTCCAGCCATGGCACCTGGATCGCTATCAGGCATTCCGCATAGATGAGTGATGCCACCGACAGCTGCAAAATTTGTTGCATAACCCGAATAATTTCTTTCCGGACCGAGACTTCCACGCGTAGAGGACGATAAATAAACGATATCCGGTTTTACTTTCCGCAGCGAATCATAATTCAAACCGAGTTTATCCATAACTCCAGGCCGCATATTTTGAATAACTATATCGCTCTTACTTACGATTTTATTCGCCAGCTCGATACCCTTAGGTTTGCTCAGGTTTAGCTGGATACCTAACTTGCCAAGATTAATATCATTAAATACAGTCGAGGAATTTACATCAGCGAACTTTTGCCCGGTTGTAAAAGATAACCGACGCACGAAATCGAACCGGCTCATACTTTCAATCTTTATCACCTGAGCTCCCATCGATGCTAGAAGTTCGGTGGCATGCGGTCCTGCCCACGCCCAGGAGAAATCGGCAATACGTATTCCGTCTAAAGCTCGCGTGATATGCTTGTCTGGTTTTCGCGGATTTATGTTGTTATGTTCTAAAGGTTTATCAAATACCTGCTTATTGTGTTCTCCAAGAAGCGGAGCTGCGCGGTCTATACTCATCATTGAGGCTGAAAATCGGTATGGAGCGTTAGGGTAGGTCAATTTGCCTGCTGTCGGATGCACTCCTTCAATAAAAAAATGGCGAGCGGCGCTTTGCGCCGACTTGACGATATCTTCAGCCGTCATAATCGGGGTAATGGGCACTCCAGCTGCTTGACCATGGTGATAAAGCCAATCTTTAGGGCGCTCTTTGATGAAATTCGAAATGTTTGCATTTAGTTCTTGCCAATGCTTTCCGCGGAACTCTGCATCCAGGAATATTTTAAAATGATCTATGTCATAGGCGGAGACAAACTTGATTAATGCCTCCGTTTCATGAGGCTGAATGCATGTATGCACAGTATATCCATCCAGGCACCGACTTAAAGATGGACCGCTGGAGGAAAATCCACCGCGCCTTTGCACAGCACCCTCATTTGGATAACGGTCAAGTTGTACCCGGGCAAGATTCATGATGGCTTCCTGTTTGGAGATATCAACATGCTGACCGCAGCCCGTTTTTCTTTGATAAAACAGTGCTGCCAGTGCGCCAACAGCAGCGGTAATTCCGCATGAACATTCGCTAAAATAAGCTCCTGGTTTGAGCGGGACGGCCACTCCTGGAGCCATCGGACTCAAATAACCCATACCTCCACCGTGCCAGACATTCAGCGGATAAGCCTTATAATTTCGGTATGGACCCGTCTGTCCAAATGGAGTGATCGAAGTCATCACAAGAAATGGGTTGATTTTAATAATTTTACTGTAGGTAAACTCAAGATGAGCCAGGTCTTGGGGTAAATGGTCTTCGATTAAGATATCAGCCCACCTGATCAAATCCATGAACTTCTTACGTTCAGAACTTTCGTGTAAATCAAGCGTGACACCGCGTTTGTTCGTATTTAGATAAAGAAAAAGGAGGCTTTTTTCAGGATGGGATTCATCATGGAGGAAAGGACCCCGCTTACGCGCCTCGTCTCCTCTGTGATCTTCAACTTTTATTACGTCCGCTCCAAGATCGGCAAGTACCTTGGCGCAGTAAGGTCCTGCTACCATTTGAGACCATTCAACGACTTTTACTCCGGTAAGCGGTTTTTGTGCGAGTAAACTGGATTGATTGTCAATATCTTTAGAGTCTGTGCTCATAATTGACATTGCTCCTTCTCCGATCACCCATACTGAAATTCCTGGTAAAGAGACAATTACTTTGATCCTTTACTTATTCTGGGATAGTAACACAAGCGGGCTGCTACGTTCAATGTCCATCACTTTTTACGAATAATACCATGTCTTTTTATAGAGTTTATCCAATTAGCAATAAAAACGAACTTTGATTGACTGTAAGTTTATCGGGGTATATGCTTAACGAAATGAATGTTAGAAAAGGAGTAAGCCATGAAAATCAAAGCTAATGGTATCTCCATGAATTATGAGATAACTGGTAGCGGTAAATGTTTTACGCTAGTCCATGGCGCCGGCGATAATTTGGGGATGTGGTGGAACCAGGTACCTATTTTTTCTCGAAACTATAGGCTTCTGACTTATGATGTTCGCGGTTATGGTCAGACAGAAACACCTCCCGACAGATATTCAATAGCTATTTTAGTTGAAGACTTATATCAGTTATTAAAAGCATTGAGGATTAATGAAACTTATCTTATGGGTTATTCAATGGGCGGCAGAATTGCTGTTGGTCTATCAATCATTCATCCCGAAATAGTAAAAGCGCTTGTTGTTGCAAACAGTCCGTTAGCGCCTTTGCAGCGAAGTGCAGAACAGATGAAAGAAATGGCAAGGCAGCGCGAGCAAAGGATGAAAGCCTCGGAAGGGAAAAGTCCACAGTCTGCGATGGAAGATTTCACGACAATGGTATTTTCACCTGGATGGCCTGAAAAGCACCGTGGCATAATTGAAAAGTATCAAAAAATCAGGTTGACGAACGACCCGAAAGCTTCACAGATAGCGATGAGAGCTATGGTTTTGAATGAAGCTGTCCCGGATGTAAGCGCCATCAAGTGCCCCACGTTAATAATTTGCGGTGAGCACGATAGCCTTATGGGAGTAGATAGCATCAAAGCCGGCAAATCGCTAATCCCGCACTCACGACTAATATTTATGCCGACCGGACATGCTGCAGCAATTGAGATGCCAGATGAATTTAATAAATACGTAATGGAATTCCTGGCAAATGTATAATCGATAACTGTATTTTAGCAAAGAGGTGACTCGAAATAATCGATCTTCACTTTTCGTTAACGTTATCGGGCGCTGATAATATCCAGAAGTTTATGGAATACTCAAGAGAGACAAGTCCCTCCATATTTCCCTATCTTCATCAAAGCTTGCGGTGAAGATAAGATTGGGATTTTCTGTCTCTTTGACATTCAGGATAATTTTGCCATTTGCTTTTCCGTAGCCTGCGGGCACGAATAGAGTAAAAGGAAGTTGAGAGGCACCTGTTTCGACGTCTTTTTGATAATGGATAATTCCGTCTACATTAAAAGGAATTGTCCTTGCACCATTGTTAAATTTGTAATCGGCATACTGAAATGCGATCCCGTACAAAGAGGTCATCGCATCGAAGCTGACAGGGAACCTTACGCCATAAAGCTGGCTGCAGATATGCTGCCATTCGGCAAATTGAATGCTAGGCCATTTCCCCTTACCCCACACCAAGCTTGGAACAAATGGGTCGTCGTTTTCAACTTGTGCTTGCGACATAGCAATCGCTCTGGAAACTATTAAATTAAACTCAGCCCAGTCGTTAATATCTAGTCCAACTGGATTCCATTCTTTTTTCGTGCACCTCAATAATACGGCAGTAAGAAGAAATCTGATCCGCAATCGTTCTGGTGGCGTGATCATAACTGATTGTAAACGCGAACTATGGGACAGAAAATGAGTCGTCCTGTATTTAAATTTTTCGTCATAGTCCATTACGCCGTCGCCGTTCTCATCGAACTTCTTTATAAATTGGGTATAACTGGAACCGGTTATTTCATCATTAGCCCGGACGTAAGCGAGAGTAGTTGCCTGAAGATCCAGAAGAGGTTTAGTGGAGGCAAAGTACATTTCATGCGTGATCAGTTCCGAAAATTCGCTACCGTTCACCTGACCTAAATGGCCATCTATCGACGCTAAACCGCTGTTGTGCCACAAGTCCTTGCCGGAAATAAAGTAGTCCTGAATGCCTAAACCTCTCTCCCGACAGTAGTCGAATCCCTTATAGCGGGTAACCGGAGAATCAAATCCATCTTTTGAAATTATCGACTTTGATTCGCTTTGTGGTATAGGCACTCGTTGGAAGAATCTGACTGGTCTTTGTTCCCCATTTTTTATATTTTTTGCTTGCTCCATGGGTATTGTTGTGAAAATGTAACGTGCGCAAAACACGTCTAAAGCTACAGGGTCAAGCGATGCGAAAGTATAGCCTTCAGGTACGGGCATCATTGCCGCGCCAGCATGATAACGACTCGTAGGCGCAATTGCTTCGACAACGTGAAGCATCATGATATCCTGGGCTTTTACAGCCTCGATAACGTCTGCCATAGTACCTGATAGACCACCAGTTTTTCTTACTATTGGCTTACCATCTGCATCAAGCCGCGGCAATCCAGTGTCATCATCGATTTCGGTTACCCAGATACTGTGCGGAATACCGGATTTAAGAGCGGGATTTGTTTTATGCGGATGTGCGTACTTCCAGTGTATTCGATCGCTATAGTCTTTATCTTGGGCTTCCATCGGATATAAACCAATCCCCAGGTTCTTGATAGCGCAGGTTATTATTTCCAGGTTGTGGATCTTTAGACGGGGTACGTTTATCAACACACACCCAGGCCACGCTTTCAGGTCGGCTTTATCATTTGGATCACCGCCTACAATTGCTTTATGAAGCGTGATTGAATCGAAATTCACTCCGTGGGCAACGGGTACGTCTCTTCCATTAGATAAATCTCCAGCTATCTTATTGATATCATAGATCAGGAGTTTTCCTTCTGCTTCATCAGGCGGTATACAGGCACCTGCGGCGCTATCATCGAATCCCTTCATTGGATTGTCGGAATGTCCGGGTAGATGGGTATCTGCAAGGTATTTTCTCGCGAAGTAGAACCCCCACCCACCATAAGAATTACCCCACTTACCTTCAAGTGATGCTTCGGATGTAACCTTGCCTTTTCCCTGCAAGGACAAGGTATAAGCAGCAGCTGTTGCGGACATGGTAGTGCCGCCTTCACCCAGCGACATCCGGTGATAAGAAATGCCGAGTTCATCATGGAACCAGCGCATAAGCGCTGCGATAAAATACCAGTCAGTGCAGGCAGCTATGCTTCCCATTCCAGGTCCATGTGTCATCCGGTCTATACAAGAAGGGCTGACGATGTTTGGCTTAAAAAGTAATTTCTGTCCGCGGTTAACCCTTCGTTTCACTTCGCCCGAAAATGAAGTCTCATTTTCTAGAGCAGCCAGAGCTGATGCAATACCCGAATAGAGAATATCTATTTTTTGTACAATTTCCATCCAGGTTTTTGATATATTGTTATCGATGACATCTTTCAGCAAAACTGGAATATCTAAAATTTGATCAGGATTAATCCTTCCGGCGCCGATGGCAGAGCCGCAATTGTCGAGTTTAACCCGTCCAATCGGCGAACTAACAATAGAGTTATTCATCTGTTTGGTACTTCTTTCATTTGTCTAAAAATTCTGTATTCTATTCTGATATTATACACGCTCAAAGATTGTCGCCGGCGCCATACCTCCGCCCGTACATAAAGTAACCAGTGCATATTTACCGTGACGTCGGATTAACTCATAAATCGCGGTTACACTTAGACGGCACCCAGAATTGCCTACAGGATGTCCCAGAGCTAATGCGCCACCATTAACATTCAACCGCTCCTTAGATGCGCCTAATTCCTTGAGCCATAAAATAGGTACCGGAGCGAAAGCTTCATTGACTTCGAAAATATCGATATCTTCCATTTTCAAACCGGCTTTTTTTAATACCTTGGGCGTTGAATAAAGAGGACCTGTCAATACTAAACCCGGGTCACTGCCCACGACCGCATTGGCTACGATGCGTACTAAGGGTTTCAGGTTGAGTTTATTCATTGCTTCCTCGCTCATCAATAAGACCGCTGAGCACCCATCGGTTACTGGACTAGAAAGGCCAGCCGTTATCCATTTCGTATTTAGAGCCGGGGCAAGAGATGCTAATTTGGCAAGATTGGTATCAGAGCGTATGGTTTCATCGATTTCGTTGATAAATTTTTGTCCGTCTTTGTTGAGTCCCTCTGTAGGAAGAATTTCTTTCTTAAAGTAACCGTTAACTGTCGCTGCATGAGCTTTCTGATGACTGGCAACGGAAAATTCCTCGCACTCTAACCTGGTGATTCCCCATTTTTCGGCGATAGCCTGAGCAGCCTGCGCCATATTGAATAACGGTAGTCCATTAAGTCTCCGCATATAGTATTCTCCAAAGGGATCGCCTTGAGGTCTTCCATCGGGCAGCTTGCCGCCTACATCCGAACTTATTTCATATTTACTCATCAGTTCAGTACCGCTGGCGATAACAACATCCATCGTGTCGGAGGCAATCATCCCGTATGCCATCTGGATTGCGGTTAAAGAACTACCACATTGACGGTTAACCGATGTGCCGGGCACCGTGATAGGAAAATTAGAGGCTAAAACGCCTGTTCTTCCAAGTGTAAAACCCTGTTCACCTATCTGGTATACAGTTCCGTTAATCACGTCCTCTATCAGGCTACCGTCGACACCAACCCGCTGCACCACTTCGTTTAAAACATAGCCGAGTAATTCCGGAGCAACCCATCCCCTGAGATATCCATTCCTTTTTCCGACTGGTGTCCTAACTGCACTCACAACAAACACGTCTCTCATTTTACTCACTCCTTTTTATACACTAACTAGATATACAAAACGTCTAAAGTTCCATCTCTTTCAAATCGGCGGCAAGGTTGAGATGTGCTTCAGTTAGAGCCTGAATTTCTTCAACCGTCCAACCAGGTGCGAATTCCTTGAGTTGAAGTCCGTCAGGTTTAACGTCTATAACAGCGATATCAGTAATAATTAAATCGACGCAATTGCTAGCACTAAGCGGCATGCTCAAGTTTTTTAAAATCTTCGGCTTAT
>Ga0315281_10001783_pt1 | contig 31963 bp, 32 predicted proteins | sample YL17G07_0_MG_FD_204540 | JGI IMG/M metagenome (GOLD analysis project Ga0315281, IMG submission 204540) | Sediment microbial communities from Yellowstone Lake, YNP, Wyoming, USA - YL17G07_0 | ecosystem: Environmental > Aquatic > Freshwater > Lake > Sediment | place: USA: Wyoming | collected...
GGCCGCAGACGTGGTGCAAATGTGGCCCTACCGGGACCAGAGCACCCTGCGGCGTGACCTTCCGGACATCCTGACGTACCTCACCGGGCTCGTGCAGCCGAGTTCGAAGCTCGTGCTGACGGTGACGCCCTACGCCGCCGAGAAGTCGCCCGACGGCGTGCGGCCGCTCTTGCTGACGGAAGCGATGAGCACGGCGACAAAGCTTTCCGTGCAGGGGACGCTGACGACCAGTTCGAATGTGGACGTCGTGGCGGACAACATCAACCGGAGCGCGGGGCGCAGCGGCATTGCGTGGCAACCAGAGACGGCGACAGTCGCCTTCACGTACGAACTGCGCGGGGGCCGTACGGTCTGGCTGGAAAACTTCTACAGCGTGGGGTTCAAGCTCGAATTCATCCCGCGCTTCAAGCTGGGGGGCGTGGCAGTGGAGGACGCCAGCAGCAACGTGCTGCTCGGCAACATCTGGACGGCCCTGGTGCCGTTTATCAGCAGTGGTCAGCCATTGCTCCTGCAACCGAACCCGGCGGATCTCTCGCCGCAGTGGAAGGTGTCGAAAGGCAACCAGGAGAGCGGACAGAAGGGTGTGTTGAAGTGGTCCACCCCGGCAGAGCCCGGCACCTACACGATCATGCTCACGCTGAGCGACGGCGTTTCCCTGTTCGAAAACGAACTCGCGGTGAACGTGCAGGCGCGCGACCGCACGCCTGGAGCCGGTGCCACGCCACAGCCCGGCCAGACGCCGGTCGGCTGATGTCAGCAACGCGACTGCGGATAACGGGGGGGAGCGCCCGTGGCCTGCCGATTGGCGAGCCGCGGGGCGTGCGGCTGCGGCCCTCAGCTGGGCTGCTGCGCGAGGCGGTCTTCAACATCCTCGGGCCGGCGGTCGAGGGCGCGCGCGTGCTGGACCTGTACGCGGGGACAGGCGCCCTGGGGATCGAGGCCCTGAGCCGGGGGGCCGCTTCAGCCGTATTTGTGGAAGCCGAGGCGCCCTGCTGCCAGGCGATCCTCCAGACGCTTGCGCGGGCCGGTTTTGCGAAAGAAGCGACGGTGCTCCGCGGCAGGCTGCCGGGCGCGCTGGCAGGCGTGGAAGGACCTTTCGACATCATCTTCATGGACCCGCCCTACGGGCACGAAACGGCGGAAGAGACGCTGGGCGCGGTCCCGCGGTACGCGGCGCCAGGGGCGACAATCGTCTATGAGCACGCGAGCCGCTACAATCCGCCGGAACGCCCGGCAGGCATGGTGCTCAGCAGCCGCCGGGTGTATGGCGATAGCGCCCTCGCGTTCTACGCCCTTCAGGAGGGGGAATGAGGATCGCAGTCTACCCGGGTGGCTTCGACCCGGTGACCAACGGCCACCTCGACCTGGTGCATCGCATGACGCACCTGTTCGACCGCGTCGTTGTGGCCGTCGTCAAGGGCCGCGAAACGGGCTCGATGTTCACCTGGGAGGAGCGTATTGGACTCTTCCGGAAGGCCGTCGCCGACATGCCGACCGTCGAGGTCGAAGGGTTCGACGAGTTGACGGTCGAGTTCGCGAACCGCAAGGGCGCAGTCGCCCTTGTACGCGGCATCCGTGCGGTAAGCGACTTCGAGGCCGAGTTCGCGATGTCGTTGATGAACCGCAAGATGGCGCCCCACCTGGAGTCGGTGTACTTGATGGCGAACCAGGACTTCCTCTATGTGAGCGCGAGCCGCATCCGCGAGGTGTCGAAACTCGGTTACGACGTGGCCGACCTCGTGCCTCCCCATGTGCGGACCGCTATTCGCGAAAAGCTGGGGCTTCCTGCGAAACCCTGAACGGCTCTGACGTGGAAATACTCGATCTGATCGACAGCCTGGAAGAACTGGTCGTGCAGGCCAGGCGGCTGCCGGTGGGTGGCAACCTGGTCGTCGACCGGAAGCGCATGCTGGACGTTATCGACCAGATGCGGCTGGCCGTGCCCGCGGACCTGCGCCAGGCGGCCCAGGTTATCGAGGACCGTGACCGCTTGCTGCAGGACGCTCACGAAAGCGCAAGGACCACCCTGCAGCGAGCCGAGGAGGAACGAGAGCGGCGCCTGGACCAGAACGCCCTCCTGCGGGAAGCCGAGGAGCGGAGCCACAGCATGCTGATGGATGCCGAGGCCCGGGCGCGCCATGCGCTGGCGGAGGCGGACGCCACGGCGGCGGCGCACCTGAGTGAGGCAGCGGAGGCCGCCAGGCAGCAACTGGACGACGCGGACCAGTACGCGCTAGAGGTGCTCCACCGGCTGCAAACGCAACTGCAAGCATTCCTCGAGTCGGTGCGTGGCGGAATCTCGAGTCTGCAGGAGAAACGGTAGCGTGTGCATTCGCCGCAGGAGCCTGCTAAGATTCTTGCCGCAGCGCGGGACACACTTGTGGCACCACGCCAGCACAAATCTCAACACCGGTGATAGAGAATGGCAGACTTCAGCGTCATTAAGGATTCCGAAGCACCCCGGCCGGCCCGGCAGACTGGGCGCCTGGCTGCGCGCATGCGCGAATACGAGAAGCACGTCCACGACAGCGTTGGGGCAGGCAGGACGGGCAAGCTCATACCTTCGGCAAACGAGACGCCGCGTGGCGTCGCGCTTCGCATCAGCCGCGCGGCGAAGCGTTCGGGAAAAGCAATCGACACCTGGGTAGTCGACAACACGGTCTATTTCAAGGTCACCTGAACGGCATTCGTGCCGGCGAAGAAGAAGGGGCGGAACAACCGCCCCTTTTTCCTGCCCGTACCGAACTGAGCGGTAGCTAGTTGCGGTCGCCGGTCGATCGATCGTCTGATGAAACCAGGGCGAACGTTGGGACTTCGCGCGCGCGTGTCCAGCGTGCGGAGCCGCCGTTGGCGGGCGCTGGTTCTGGCAGTTCGACCGCGAGATCTTTCGTGGCGGACGGCCGGGTTATGAAGATTTCGGGTTCGACCGTGGAAGGTGCCGCTTCAACCGTGGCGCGAATCGACGCGCCTTCTTCGACAACGAGCGTGCCGGCCTTGATCGTGCCGCTCACCACCGCCGTGGCGGCAAGCACCAGTCGACCGCTACAGACGAGGTCTCCTTCGACGCGGCCACGGACGCGAGCGTCGCGGGCCTCGATGCGGGCCATGGCGGTGGCGTCGCGCTCTATGGTGAGGAGTCCGCGGCAAACGACTTCGCCCTTGATCGAGCCGAGGACGACCAGGTCCTCGGCCGTTTCGTAACGGCCGTCGAACGAGGAGTTGGCGTCAATAACGCTCGCCGCACGCGCTTCGGAAGCGCGCGGAGCTTCGACGGCGCTCTCCGTTTCGCGGAGGCGGCGGTCACGCGGCGGCTGTGGAACAGGCTCGAAAGCGGGCGGTCCCATCGCCTCGTCGTCCTCGACCGGGTAAGAGCCCGGAAGGTCTTCATATCGGTCATCACGCGCGGTTTTTTTGAGTTGCATGCGTCCTCCTGTTGTTGGTTGGGGGCGCGAAAGGGACGGCCGCGAATCCGGGCCGTGTCCGCACCATAGAATGGCGTCCGGGGGGTGTCTACCCGGCGGACCCGGCACTTCCGTGAATGTTTCACCCGAAGAGCCGGCGTGTCATCACCTATACGACGAGGTTCAGCAGCTTCCCGGGCACATAGATGACCTTGCGCGGTTCCTTGCCCTCGAGCCACGGCGCGAGCTTCGCCGAGGCGAACGCAGCCGCCCGGGCGTCCTCCTCGGTGGCCGTGGCGGGCAGGAGAAGACGGTCGCGGACCTTGCCGTTGACCTGGACGACGACCTCGACCTCGTCGTCGTGCGCGAGCTCGGGGTCGAAGGCCGGCCAGTCGGCAACATGCACGCTGTAGCGGCCGCCGGTGCGCTCCCAGAGCTCCTCGGCGATGTGCGGCGCAAGGGGGGCGGTGAGGAGAATTGCCGTCCGCACGGCTTCAGTCCAGGCCGCCTGGTCGACGCTCCCGGATTCGCGGGCCTTCTGCATAGCGCTGGTGTGCTCCATCAGCCGCGAGATCATCGTGTTGAAGCGGAACTCTTCGATCATCCCTGTGGCGTCGCGGATGACCTTGTGCGTAGTGCGGCGCAGGGAGCGCGCACCGGCGCCCTCGGGAGCGCTTTCCAGCGGGGGCGGCTCGGTGACCAGGCTCCAGAGGCGATTCAACCAGCGGACGACGCCCGCCATCCCGGTCGGGTTGTAGGGCCCACCCTGGTCCCACGGGCCCACGAACATCAGCTGGCAGCGGAAGGCGTCCGCGCCCCAGCGATTCACCTCGCCATCGGGGGCGACGACGTTCCCACGGCTCTTGGACATCTTCTGGTTGTCCGGGCCGAGCAGGATGCCCTGGTTGAACAGGCGGAGCATCGGCTCGTCTCCTTCGGCCAGGCCCATGTCGCGGGCCGCCTTCCAGAAAAAGCGCGTATAGAGGAGGTGCATGACGGCGTGTTCGGCGCCGCCGGTGTACTGGTCGACGGGCAGCCACCTCTTCCCCAGTTCCTGGGCGAAGGGCCGCTCCGGATTGTGCGGGTCAACGTAGCGCATCTGATACCAGCTCGAGCACATGAAGGTGTCGAGCGTGTCCGTTTCACGCTTCGCCGGGCCACCGTCAACCGGGCAGGGCACGTTGACCCATTCGGCGATCTGCGTGAGCGGCGATTGGCCGGTCGGGAGGAAGGTGACGTTCGCCGGCAGCTCCACAGGCAGGTCAGCCTCCGGGACCGGGACGATGCCGTGGTGCTCGCAGTGGATGACGGGGATCGGTGCACCCCAGTAGCGCTGGCGCGAGATGAGCCAATCGCGCAGCCGGTAGTTGACGGTGCGCTCGCCAAAGCCCTGGCGTTCGGCAAATTCGGAGACGCGCGCAAAGGCCTCGTTCGCGGGCGTGCCGTCGAAGGGCCCGGAGTTGATCATCCGGTCTCCCTTCGAGAAGGCGCCCTCGAGCGGCCGTGTGGTGTCGACGTCGTCGGAGCTGAAGACCGGGACGACGCCGAGGCCGTACTTCGTGGCGAACTCGAAGTCGCGCTCGTCGTGGGCAGGGACGGCCATGATGGCGCCGGTCCCATAGGTCACGAGCACGTAGTCCGCGATCCAGATCGGCACGCGCTGGCCGTTGAAGGGGTTGACGGCGTAGGCGCCGGTGAACACCCCGGTCTTCTCGCGCTCGGTGGAGAGGCGCTCAATCTCCGTCTGGCGGGCGGCAGCCTGGCGGTACGCGTCGACGGCCTGGCGTTGCCCGGCGGTCGTGATTCGCTCCACCAGCTCATGCTCCGGGGCCAGGACCATGAATGTCGCGCCGTAGACCGTGTCGGGGCGCGTGGTGAACACGGTCAGCGGCTCCTCGACGCCTGAAGCGTCGACCGGGAAGCGCAGGACAGCGCCCTCCGAGCGCCCGATCCAGTTCGTCTGCATGCTCCGGATGCGCTCCGGCCAGGCGAGCCCATCGAAGCGCAGGAGCTCTTCCGCGTAGGCGGTGATGCGGAAGAACCATTGCGTGAGGAAGCGGCGCTCGACGACGTCGTTGGAGCGTTCGCAGTGCCCGTTGACCACCTGCTCGTTGGCGAGGACCGTCTGGCAGCCAGGACACCAGTTGGCGGAGGCTGCGGCCCGGTAGGCGAGCCCCCGCTGAAGGAGCTGCAGGAACCACCACTGCGTCCAGCGGTAGTAGGCGGGGTCGCTCGTGACCACCTCGCGCTCCCAATCGAAGCTTGCCCCCATCATCTTGAACTGGCGCCGAAAGTTCTCGATATTCCGCGTCGTCCACTCCGCCGGGTCGATGGCGTGCTTGATCGCCGCGTTCTCAGCCGGGAGCCCGAAGCTGTCGAAGCCCATTGGGAAGAGGACGTTGTGCCCGCGCATGCGCATGAAACGCGCGTGCGCGTCGGCCGGGGCGTAGTGATACCAGTGGCCCGTGTGCAGGTCACCGGACGGGTAGGGGAACATCGCCAGCTCGTACCACTTTGGCCGCGGATCGTCGTCGTCCGCGTGGTAGAGCCTGTCTGCCTCCCAGCGGGCCTGCCACTTGGGCTCGATCGCGTGCGGTTCGTAACGATCAGTCACGATCAGTCACCTCAGTATCCAAAAACGTTGGGGAAGACGAAGACCCGCCGTGGGCGGGTCGAACGAGGACGCCCCGCCGGCTACGCGCCGCGGGGCGGGGTAAGGCAGAGCACGTGCGTCGGCGCAACCATTGCGTTCATCCTACTTGACGGATGGGCCGCCGTCATCGTCGCCACCTTCGTCGTCGCCGCCATGGATGCCCGGGCCGCGAGCGCCACGCGTTTCCGGGTGCCCGGCCTGCTGCCCGGTCCGAAACACCCATTGGGAGAACGGCGTGAGTTCGAGCACGACGAGGACTGCGACGGTCGTGAGCAGCGCGGCCAGCCAGAGATGGGCGCCGACGGCGAGGCCAACTGCCGCCACAACCCAGATGGTCGCGGCAGTCGTCACCCCGGAGACACCGCGCCGGCGCTGGAAGATGAGCCCTGCCCCGAGGAATCCGATGCCCTGGACCACGCCGGCAGCCACGCGGTCGTCGCCGTATTCGAGGCTCACCTGGCCGAACATCGCCGCGGCGGCGCACACCAATGCGCTCGTGCGTATGCCCGCCTCGTGGCCGCGAAACTCGCGCTGGAGACCGATGGCGGCGCCAAGAGCCAGCGCCAGGAGCACCCACGCCGCGAGCTCGGCCTGGCTTCCGTTGCTCATGGCGCTTGCCGGTAGTGAGCGATGAAGAGCGTTTCGAAGTTGCGTTCCCTGGAGCACACGCGACAGGTGAGATACCAGACCCACATGTCGTCCGGGTTGCGCCCGTATCGCTCGCGCGCCCGCCGGCGAGTCGCTTCGAGCGCGTCCTTCATTTCACCAAGAGGCGCAGGCACGAGACGGCTGTAGGCCACGCCCCCGAGCCTTTCAACGCCGCGGGCGCCCGCGGGTACGTCTTCGACTTCGAGCAACAGGGGCCGCCGCAGCCTGCCTGCGCCGAGCAGGACCATCGCGTCTTCCGGCACGGTGAGGCCCCTGGCGACCGCGCCGCGCTCGAGCCGGTGGCGGACCGAGCCATACCCGACGGGCACCCCCATGACTGCGCCGATCGAACTCCTGAGGAACGCGATGTCGCTCCAGTCGCTCTCCGTCTCGTGCCACTCATCGTGTCCGAGGCGAGGACAGCCGCAGACCGGGGCCGCGGGCGGCGAGGCATCGGGCTGGTCAACAGACCCCTGGTCCACGACTTTGACACGGCGGCGTTCCGGCATCGTGACGCTGATATTAGCGGCGGGCGTCGCGACGGACGAACGGAGGATGCACGGCCGGGTCGGCGAGCAGCCCGTAGGCGCGGGGCTTGCGGTAGGCGTTGCCCCGGGTCTCCGTCGCGCGGTATTGGCGGATTGCGTCGAGGTCGAAGGTCGCGAGGAAGACGCCCTCCTCCGGTCCTGCTTCGACGACGAGCGTGTCGCGGGGGCCGCCGTTGGGCGTGCGGAAGGAGACGGCGTCGAACGCGCAGGAGCGGCCATTGTTCTGCGGCGACGGATAGTTGGCCATGGCGACACCGGCCATGTTCTCGAAGGCGCGGGCGCGGAACTGGCCGACACGGCCGTCGTCGAGGTCGCAGGCGTTGGGGGTGAGGATGATTTCGGCGCCCTGGAGCATGAGGACGCGGGCGCTTTCCGGGAACTCGCGGTCGTAGCAGATCATCGCGCCGACCTGGACGGGGCCGCCTGCGGTGTCGAGGGCCGCGACAGCAAACTCTTCGCCCGGGGTGACCGCCGCTTCCATCGAAAAGTCGCAGGTGTGGACCTTGGCGTACGCCAGGACGATTTCGCCGTGGCGATCGACGAGAAAGACGCTGTTGCGTGGCGCGCCGGGCCAGGATTCGAGACAGGTGACAGCGATGGCGATGCCGAGGTCGCTCGCAAGCGCGCGGAAGCGGCCGACGAAGGCGCTGTCGCGACCGACCGCCAGCGCCTGCCACGCGTGCCTGCCTGCCGGGTCGGCGGGGCAGGGCGTGTAGCCGACGCTCCACATCTCGGGGAAGAGGGCCACGCCGGCGCCGAGCCGAGCGGCCTCCCGGCAGAGGGCCTCGCCCTTGACGGCATTCACGGAGACGTCGGCGCCGTGGGGCATGGCCTGGAGCAGTGCGACCGTGAGCGTGCCGGACACCGGATCAGGCCCCCGCGATCCAGGCGGCGCCGAGCGGCGGGAGCGTGAGGGTCCCGGTGACGCGCCGGCCTTCGTCTGTGAGCCGCGTCGCGACGACGACCTCGCCGAAGCCGTGCGGGAGCGGGAGCTCGCGCTCGTCGGATGCGGTGTTGATCGCGACGAGGAGCGGCCGCGCGCCGGCCGCTTCGCGGATGAAGGCGAAGAGGCCGTCCCCGGCTTCGTAATCACGAAGAGCGCCGCGGAGCAGTGAGGGCTCCCCCTTGCGCAGCCAGATTGCGCGGCGGTTCAGCGCCAGCATCGAATCGGGCGCGTCGGATTGGGCCGCGACGTTGATCTCTGGCGGACCGTACGGCAACCAGGGCTCGGCGGTGGAAAACCCACGCCCCGGCCCGGCTTCCCATTGCATTGGCGTGCGCTCCGGGTCGCGGCCCTTCGAGTGGAAGCGCGCGGGGTCCTGCAGGCGTGACTCGGGGATGTCGACGTCGACCATGCCGATCTCGTCCCCGTAGTACAGGAACGGCGTGCCGCGCAGGCCGAAGAGGAGGAGAGCCGCCGCGCGAGCCCGTTCCTCGCCGCGTCCGTCGTGGTTGTTGCGGCTGATGAAGCGGGGGCGGTCATGGTTTCCGAGTGCCCAGCAGGGCTGTGCGCCGGGGGGCAGACCTGCCTCGGCGCTGGTCACGTAGTGCCGGAGCACGCTCGCTTCCCACGGGGTATAGCCGCCGCCCAGGTCGGTTTCATGGATCAGCTGGAAGTCGAAGGCAAGCGGGAGGCCGTCGAGGGCGGGCCCGCCGTAGAAGGCCGCGAGCTCCTCGGGTGTGCCGAAGACCTCGCCAACGGCGGTGCGGCCTTCGTACTCGTCGAGCACGCTGCGGATGCCGCGCACGGCGTCGAAAACGTCCGGGTGGTTGCGGTTGTTGACCCAGAGGTTTCGGCGGTACTCGTTGCCGCCTTCGCGCCAGCGCGGGTTCGGCGGGTTGTCAGCGAGCTGCGGGTGCTTGAGGACCATGCCCATGACGTCGATGCGAAAGCCGTCGATGCCGCGGTCCAGCCAGAAGCGGAGGACGTCGTGCATGGCGGCGACGACCTCCGGGTTGCGCCAGTTGAGGTCCGGCTGTTCGACCAGGAACGAGTGGAGGTAGTACTGGCCCGTTGCTTCGTCCCACTGCCAGGCTCCACCCCCGAAGACGCCGATCCAGTTGTTCGGGGGCGAGCCATCTGGCTTCGGGTCGCGCCAGTAGTACCAATCGCGCTTCGGTGACTGGCGAGAGGACCGGGACTCGAGGAACCAGGGGTGCTGGTCGGAAGTGTGGTTCGGCACGTAGTCGAGAAGGACGCGGATGCCGCGCTTGTGGCATTCGGTAATGAGCCGGTCCATGGCGGAGAGGTCGCCGAAATCGGGGTGGACTCCGCAATAGTCCGAGACGTCGTAGCCGAAGTCCTTCATCGGAGACGGGAACGTGGGAGACAGCCAGATGGCGTCGACCCCGAGCGACCGCGGTGTGCCGTCGTTCAGGTAGTCGAGGCGGCTGATGATGCCGGCAAGGTCGCCGATCCCGTCACCGTCGGAGTCCTGGAAGCTGCGGGGATAGAGCTGGTAGAAGACGCCGTCTCGCCACCAATCGCCTTTGTCAGTCATCGCGCGATGCTAGCACGAGGCGCGGGACGGAAATTTCGAGCGACGGCGGGGTGAGAGCGCCATCAGAAGCGGTAGTTCTTGAAGTCCTGCGCGACGAACGTGTTGGGAAGGCCGTTCGTGTCCACGTCGGGGGCGATGTGGGTGAGGATCATGGCAGCGCCGGACGGCAGCGCGGCGTGGACGAGCGGCATGTCGTCGACGAGGTTCATGTGCACGGGCACGACGCCAGTCCGGGAAGCACATTCGCTCACGAGGAGTTCCTGGCCCTTGGCGAGGTCGAAAACGGCGTCGCAGAGGCGGGTGTCGCCGGTGTAAGCGAAGCGGCGCGGGCCCACGCGGCAGCTGTACCCGAGGCTCATGTTCAGCCCCTCGTCGTGCTGGACGGTGTGCGGCTCGATCTCGAGGCCTTTGAGCAGAAGGTGGTCGCCGCCTTCGCCTTCGACCCATTGGAGGTCGTAGTTGACCTGGCTGAGCACACCCGGGAAGACCTTTTCGGAGATGTCGCGGGCGAGGGCCTCGGTGCCCGTTGGCCCGACGATGGTCACGGGCTTCTTGCGCCCCTGCCAGCGCCAGTGCAGGAGAAGGAACGGGAGCCCGAGGAAGTGGTCGCCGTGATGGTGGCTGATGACCACCGCGTCGAGCTCGTTCGGGTCGATGCCGACATGGTTGAGCGAACTCAGTGCCTGGGGCGGGGCTTCAAAGAGGAACCGGTCGTTGACGACGAAGCCATTGCAGCAGAGGCCCGCAGGGGAGAAGGCGTTCCCACTCCCGATGAACGTCAGTTGGAGGTCGTGCATGTCGTCCCTGGATGGTAGCTGCCCGGCTGGAAGTTGAGTGTGAGGCGTCTCTCACTTCCGCGCTATGGATTGCACCGATCGTTGCGCGGAAAATCCCTGATGTGACCTATCGAGTTGGCATCATCAACGTGACCGGCTACGCCGGGATGGAAGCAGCGCGGCTTCTCTGGAACCACCCGGCGGCACGGGTGACGGCGGTGACGGGCCGCTCGCTCGCCGGCCAGCGCCTGGGGGAGGCGTTCCCGCACCTCGCGCCGTACGGCGACCTGCGTATCGGCGAGGAGATCGAGGGCGATGTTGACGTCGTGTTTTCGGCGCTCCCGACGGCTGCCAGCGCAGCGGCCTGCGCTCCCTACGCCCACGCCGGCGTCCCGGTGGTCGACATTGCCGCCGACTTCCGGCTCAAGGACCCTTCAGCGTTCCAGGAGTGGTTCGGCCAGCCGCACCCGGCGCCCGAGCTGTTGGCGCGGGCCGTCTACGGATTGCCTGAACTGAACCGGGAGGCGATCCGGGGCGCGAAGCTGGTCGCCAACCCGGGCTGCTACCCGGCTGCTTCGATCCTCGCGCTCGCGCCGGCGGTGGCGGCAGGGCTCGTCGAGGACCAGGTGATCGTCGACGCGAAGTCGGGAATCAGCGGGGCAGGCCGCGCGACCGGCGGCGGTTACGCCTTTAGCGACGTGAACGAGGACGTGTCGGCGTACAAGATCGCCAACCACAATCACCAGCCCGAGATCAGCCAGGAGCTGACCGCCCTGCGGCCGGAGGGCCACGCGGTGAAGGTGACCTTCGTCCCACACCTGGTGCCCATGACCCGGGGCATCCACGCGACGTGCTACGCGCGGCTCGCGCGCGACGTGTCACAGGCGGAGGTGGACGCGGCCTATCGCGACTTCTACGCAGGCGCGCCGTTCACGCGCGTCTCGGCTACTCCCCCACACACCAAGCACACCCTGGGCAGCAACATGTGCCTGGTGCATGCGAAGGTGGACGCACGGAGCGGGATGCTCATCGCCGTGGGCGTGCTCGACAACCTGGTGAAGGGGGCGGCGGGGCAGGCGATCGAGAACATGAACCTGATGTTAGGCCTCGCGCAGAATGCTGGCCTGGACCTGCCGGCGGTGTACCCGTGAGCCTCCCGGAGGTCGACCCGGCAGGCACGGTGACCTCGGTCCGGGGATTCCGGGCCGGGGCCGCGTACGCGGGCATGAAGACCTTCGGCGAGGGCAAGCTCGACATCGCCATCCTCGCGAGCGACCGGCCGTGCACCGTGGCCGGCGTCTTTACGAAGGCACGGCTGCATTCGGCCTCGGTGGACATCAACCGCCGCAAGCTGGCTGCGTCCGGCCACAGGGCGCGGGCCGTGGTGGTCAACGCGGCCGTGGCGAACTCCAGCACCGGGGAGCGGGGCCTCGCGGACGGCGAGACGGTCACGCGCTGGGTGGGCGAGAAGCTCGGCTTCGCTGCGGATGAGATCCTGATTTGCAGCACGGGGGTGATCGGGCACTTCCTGCCGATGGAGAAGATGGAACGGGGGATCGCCGCCATCGAACTGTCTCCCGGCGGCGGCACGGCGATGGCGCGGGCGATCATGACCACCGATTCTCGGCCCAAGCACGGGTCCGTGCGTTTCGGGCCGTACGTGCTCGGGGGCTGCACCAAGGGCTCCGGGATGATCCACCCGGACATGGCGACCATGCTTTCGTTCATCGCCACGGACGCGCCGGTCGAGCAGCGGTTCCTGCAGCAATGCCTCTCGGCGGCGGCGGACCGCTCGTTCAACCTCGTCTCGGTCGACGGCGACACGAGCCCGAGCGACACGGTGCTCGTGTTCGCCAGCGGCGCGGCGGGCGGCGAGACGATCGAGGCCGGTTCGCCCGTGGCGGCCGACTTCGCGGCCGCGCTGGAGGCGCTGTGCGTCTACCTCGCGAAGGAGATCGCGCGCGACGGCGAGGGGGCGACGCGCCTGATCGAATACAGCGTTCAGGGCGCGGCCTCGGAGGCGGACGCACGGGCGCTGGTGCGTGCCCTCAGCACTTCGTACCTGCTCAAGAGTGCCGTCCACGGCGCCGACCCGAACTGGGGCCGCATCGTCGCAGTGGTCGGCCGCACCGGCGTCGCCTACGACGAGGCAGACGTGACGGTCGACCTCTGCGGGTATCGCGTCTTCGAACACCAGCAGCCCACTGAAGCGGCACTGGCGGATGCTCTCCAAATCTCGGAGGCGATGAAGGCGGACACCGTCACCATCGGCGTCGGGTTAGGGACTGGCCCCGGGGCAGCGGTCGGCTGGGGCTGCGACCTCTCAGAGGAGTACGTCGGCATCAACGCGGACTACCACACGTGAGCGGTCCGCTCGTGATCAAGATCGGCGGCAGTACGCTTGGCGCGGCCGACACGACGTTCAAGGACATCGCCGCGCTCGCGCGGTCGGGCGACGTTCCGGTTGTGGTGCACGGGGGCGGCGCAGAGGCGAGCCGCTGGCTCGAGGCGATGGGCATCCCGTCGCGATTCGAGCGCGGCCTGCGCGTGACCGACGAAGCTGTCCTCCCGGTCGTCGTGGCGGTGTTCGCGGGCCTGGTGAACAAGCGGATCGTGGCGGCGATCAACGCCGCAGGGGCGAGGGCGGTCGGCTTTTCGGGCGCCGACGGCCGCACGGTCGAGTGCCGCCTCGCGGACGCGGCGCTGGGCTTCGTGGGCGAGCCGGTCGCCGTGCATCCGGAGGCCATTCGCGCGCTGCTCGGGGCGGGAATCGTGCCAGTCATCAGCCCCGTCGGCTGCGTGCCCGGCGAGTTAGCGGACCAACTGGTGAACGTGAACGCCGACACCGTTGCCGGCCACGTGGCGGCTGCCCTCGCGGCCAGGCGCGTCGTCTTCCTGACGGATGTAGAGGGCGTGCGCGGCGCCGGCGGCGAGGTCTTGAAATCGCTGACGCCAGCGGCCGCCCGCGCACTCATCGCGGACGGCACCATCAGCGGGGGGATGATCCCAAAGGTCGAGGCCTGTCTGCTCGCAGCCGGGCTGGGCGTGCCCGCGCAGATCCTGGACGGGCGTGAGCCGGGGATCCTGCTCCGGACCGGGGCCGGGACCACGTTCGCTCTCTGAACGACGGTCAGCGGAGAGTTTCGGGGAGCAGCCGGAGTGCAGAGCAGTGCGCCGGCCGGACGGCGGCGAAATGCCTGCGGTCGAGCGTGAGCACGAGGTCGGTGTCGAGTCGCTCGGCCAGCACAATGAGCGAGGCGTCGGCGCCACCGAGCCGAAGGCTCGCGTATTGCCGGACAAGCGCGGCGATGCGCGGCCATTCGGCTGGCTCGGGCGCGAGCACATCCATCCCCCCGAGGCCCTCCAGAAAGTCGGCTTCCGTGACGGGGCCGTATTTCTGGTGGATGAGGTACGTCGCTTCGGCGACGCAGAGCGCCGCAGCGACAAAACGCAACTCCCTCCTCGCCAGGACTTCTGCCACCGCCAGATGATTCCGGTCGGCGGTGTCGACCGCCGCGACGAAGGCGCCGGCGTCAACGACCGCGATGTTCGACGCGGTCAGCGGACCACTCCCGGGCGAGGAATTCGTCAACTTCGTCGCTCTGCGGGAATCCTCCCTGGTTCACGAGGCCGACGAAGGCGAACCTTTGTCCGCCCCGCGCATGGCGACCGAGCTTCTCCTCGAGCGCTTCCCGAACTATGCGAGAGACGGCCACTCCGCGCCGGCGGCTCTCGGTTTCCACTTCCGCGGCCAGGTCATCCGGCAAGGTCACGGTCGTGCGCTTCATACCGATCATACTGCCACCGTAGCCCGTCCCCGGCAACGCTGTCTGGCCGGGGACGGGCACGCCGGGGCGGCCTCCCGAACCCTGGACGGGCGTTAACGTCGCCGGGTGAGCTACCCGCGTACGATGCAAGCGAGGGCGAACCCGCATGGACATCGAGAACCGGCCCGGCGACGTGGACGAGGCTCCCGCGACCTGGGACCTTGACGACCCGCGCCTGTACACCAACCGCGAGCTGAGTTGGCTCGAGTTCAACCAGCGGGTACTGGAGGAGGCCCGCGACCAGCGCAACCGCCTGCTCGACCGCGTGCGGTACCTGGCGATTACGGCGAGCAACCTCGACGAGTTCTTCGCCAAGCGCGTGGGCTGGCTGAAGCGGGTGATCGCCGCCGATCCGCTCACGGCCACGGTGGACGGACTCACGGTCGCGGAGCAGTTGCGACTGGTGATCGAGCGCTGCAACACGATGCGGCGCGACATGGATGCGTGCTGGTCCGGCACCCTCGCCCCGGCCCTTGCCCAGCGGGGGATACGAGTCATCCGCTTCGCGGAACTGGAAGCACTCGCGCGAGAGCGCATCAGTGCCTACTTCGAGCAGGCCATATTCCCGGTGTTGACGCCGCTGGTGGTGGACCCGGCACACCCGTTCCCGTTCATCAGCAGCGGAAGCCTCTCCCTCGCCCTGAACGTGAGGCACCCTGCGACGGGCCAGGATCGTTTCGCGCGGATCAAGGTCCCGCAGAACCGGCCTCGCTTCGTCGACGCGGGCGATGGGCGGTTCGTGCTGCTCGAAGACGTTATCGCGGCCCACGTGCACATGCTCTTCCCGGGCATGGAAGTCACGGACTGGCTGGCGTTGCAGGTGATCCGCAGCGCGGAGATCGGGAGCCCGGGCGAAGAGGCGGGCGACCTGCTCGAGCTCATCGAGAGCGAGCTTCGGCGGCGGCGGCTGGCTGGCGCCGTGACGCTGTTGCTCGACGGGCCGATGCCCGGGTCGCGCCTGGAACTGCTGCTAGAGGAGCTGGAGATCACCGATGAAGACGTGTATCAGTCGACCGGGCCACTGGGCCTGGCTGACCTGATGCAGTTGGGCGCGTTGCCCATCCCGGACCTTTCGGAGCCACCGTTCACGCCTGCGGTGCCGTCGGCGTTCGTCGCCGTCACCGACCCGGCGTCGTTCTTTGCCGCGATCCGCGAACGGGACATCCTCGTGCATCACCCCTTCGAGTCGTTCGACGCCACGGTAGTGCGCTTCATCGACGAAGCGGCGGCGGACCCCGCCGTGCTCGCCATCAAGCAGACGATGTACCGGACGTCGCCGGACTCTCCGATCCTGGCGTCGCTCATTGAGGCCGCCGGGCGAGGAAAGCAGGTGGCGGTGCTGGTCGAGCTGACCGCCCGCTTCGACGAGGCGAACAACATCGAGTGGGCGCGCAAGCTGGAGAGCGCGGGCGTGCACGTGGCTTACGGCAACCCGAATCTGAAGATCCACAGCAAGATCTGCCTTGTGGTCCGTGAAGAACCGACCGGCGTCACGATGTACGCGCACGTCGGCACCGGCAACTACAACTCGCGCACGGCGCGGCTCTACACGGACCTCGGTCTGTTCACGGCCGACCCGGGCATCTGTGCGGACCTCGTGCACATCTTCAACTACCTCACCGGCTATTCCGATCGGCTGGAAAGCCACGACCTGCTCGTCGCGCCCACCAACCTCCGGCGCGAGCTCGAACGCCGCGTGTGCCGCGAGATCGAGGCGGCGGAGCGGGGAGCCCCGGCGCGCATCACCTTCAAGATGAACGCGCTCGAAGACCGGGAGCTGACGAAGCTGCTCTACGAGGCTTCGCTCGCCGGCGTACGCGTTGACCTGGTCGTCCGCGGCATCTGCCGGCTGCGCCCCGGGATCGCGTGCCTGAGCGAGAACGTGCGCGTCGTCAGCGTCATCGGGCGCTTCCTCGAACACTCGCGCGTCTTCCGTTTCGAAAACGGCGGCGCGCCGGAGTACTTCATCGGCAGCGCCGACATCATGAAACGCAACCTCGACGAGCGGATCGAGGTGCTAACGCCCGTGCGCCGGCCCGACCTGCAGCGCCAGCTCGACGAGCTGCTCGAGATGCTCCTCGAGGACCGCCGGCAGGGCTGGGAACTGCACGACCGCGAGTGGACACGCGACCCGTCAGTGGCAGAACCGGGGAGCCACGCACGGCTGCTCGTGAGCGCGCCCTTCAGCTAGCGCGCAGTCGCTTCTCCCTCCACGCGCTGCGACGTACGATGCTCCTCCCGGAGGAGCCCCCATGACCGACTGGATCGCCGACGAACGACGCTACGTGTTCCAGAACTACGGCCGTCAACCGGTCGTGCTCGACCACGGTCAGGGCACCCGCGTGTGGGACGTGGACGGGAACGAGTACCTCGACTTCGTGGGCGGGCTTGCCGTGAACGTGCTCGGGCACGCCCACCCGGTGGTCGCCGAAGTCCTGGCGAAGCAGGCGAAGACGCTCATCCACACGTCCAACCTGTTCTACACGAAGCCGATGATCGAACTGGCGAAGCTGCTCGTGGAGCACTCCTGCCTGGACCGGGTGTTCTTCTGCAACTCCGGGACGGAGGCCGTCGAGACGGCGATCAAGCTCGCACGCCGCTGGGGTCACGACACGCGCGCCGGCGCCTTCGAAATCATCTCAGCGCAGGACGGCTTCCACGGACGCACCACCGGCGCGCTCGCGGCCACCGGGACGGCGCGCTACCGCGAACCGTTCGAGCCGCTGGCCCCGGGATTCGTGCACGTCCCCTGGAACGACCTGGATGCCCTGAAGGCAGCGACGAACGAGCGCACCGTGGCGGTACTGCTCGAACCCATCCAGGGCGAGGGCGGCGTGAACATGCCCGCTGAGGGCTACCTGCAGGGCGTGCGCGCGTGGTGCGACGAGCGGAAGCTGTTGCTGATCCTCGACGAGATCCAGACGGGCATCGGCCGGACGGGGACGCTCTTCGCCTACGAGCAGGAGGGGGTCGAGCCAGACGTCATGTGCCTGGCGAAGGGCCTCGCCGGGGGCGTGCCCATCGGGGCAGTGCTGGCGCGGGAGGCGGTCGCCGCGCACCTCGTGCCGGGTGACCACGGCACGACCTTCGGCGCCAACCCGCTTGCGACCGCAACGGGCCTTGCGACCCTGCGCTACGTCCTCGGCAACGATCTGCCGGCCCAGGCGGCGCGGGCCTCGGAGCGGCTGCAGGCTCGCCTGCGCTCGCTCGAGGACCGCTCGCCGCTGGTCTCGGAGGTCCGCGGCCGGGGTCTGTTGCTCGCGGTGGGCCTCACGCGGGACGCCTCCGCTGACCTCGTGGCCGCGTGCCGGGGGCTCGGGCTGCTGGTCAACAACGTGCGCCCCAACGCCATCCGCCTCATGCCGCCACTGAACGTGACGGACGACGAGATCGACCGCGCCTGTGACATCCTGGAAGAGGCGCTGAAGGCCGTGGAGCCACCGGCGAAATAGGGGCCCACCGCGGCTGCGTGACGGCGTACCATGCCCGGGGAGCGTCATCACCGGAGACGGAGTCAGTCATGGGCGACACGTTCGAAGACTTCACGCTTGCCGCGGTGCAGGCCGCACCCGTTTACCTGGACCGGGAGGCGTCGATCGACAAAGCCTGCGCGCTGATCGACGAGGCGGGCGCCACGGGCGCGGCGCTCGCGGTGTTCGGCGAAACCTGGGTTTCCGGGTATGCGAGCTTCGCTGCCTGGGCCGACCATCCCGCCTTCGGCAGCGCCCTCGGCCGCTTCATCATGAACGGCGTCGAGGTCCCGTCGCCTGCGACGGACGCCCTCTGCGCCGCCGCTCGCCGCGCGGGAATCGACGTCGTAATCGGCGTGGCTGAGCGCGACAGCACCACCGGTGGTTCGATTTACGCCACCCTGCTGTTCATCGGCCGCGAGGGCGTCATCCTTGGCAAGCACCGCAAGCTGAAGCCAACCTTCTACGAGCGCAGCGTCTGGGGCGAAGGCGACGGCAGCTCACTGCGTCTGTACGAGCGGCCCTACGGCCGGCTGGGCGGCCTCAACTGCTGGGAGCATCAGATGGTGCTACCCGGTTATGCCCTCATCGCCCAGGGGCTGCAGGTGCACGCGGCGGCCTGGCCGGGCGGGAGCTTCACACGCCAGGAGGTCCTCTCGCGCGCCTTCGCCATGCAGTCGGCGGCTTATGTGGTTATGACCGGCGGGCTCCTGCGCCCCGGCGACATTCCCGAGGACCTGAAGGAGATCGTGCGCCCGCAGGACGGCTGCTCCGGCATCATCGGCCCGGATGGCGACCTGCTCGCGGGACCGCTGCTCAACGAAGAGGGCATCCTCACGGCGAAGGCGAACCTCGGCCGGGTGATGCTGCAGAAGATGATCGCCGACCACGCGGGCCACTACACGCGGCCCGACGTCTTCACTTTCCGGGTGAACGCCGCTCCGAAGCAGATCGCCAGCTTCGACGGGCGCATGGAGGCTCTGAAGGCGGCCGCACCTGCACTCGCGGCCGGCGTCGACGGAGGCGCCATCCGCAACGGCGGCGAGTTGCGCGGCGCGCTCCAGGACCTCGCGCCCGGAGTGGTCGACCGATAGTCACACGAGCGCGCCCGCTAGCCGGCATCTGTTGCCTGTGCCAGCCTGCTGTTGCCTAATCACCCTGTGACGTACGTGCTGCTCGTCCTGACGTTGGCGGCGGTGGCCGGCCTGAGCGTTGGCCTGCTGGGGCTGCTCGGTAGACTCCCCGCCCGGAGTCTCGCCGGGGTTCACTCCGGCGCGCCCGTGCTGGTGCTCGGCTCCGTGGCGGCGCTCATGGCGAGCCTTGCGTTTCTGCCGTTCGCCCTGGCAGACAAGCTCGGCGACGGGCTGCTGACGGGCGTTGTCATCGGCGTCGCGGTCGTGCTCGCGGGTTCAGCGGCCGCCGCCTGGCTGGCGGGCGGGAGCATGGCCCGTGCCCGGGATTCTTCGCACGAAGGCTCGCCGTAACCGATACTCATCTCTCATCTCTCATCTCTCATCTCTCATCTCTCGTCTCTCGGATCTGCGCCGTGCCCAAGCTCGTCCTCGCATACTCGGGTGGCCTCGACACCACCACCGCCATCAAGTGGCTCTCCGTGGAGCAGGGCTACGACGTGATCGCGCTCAACGTCGACGTGGGCAAGAGCCGCGAGCAGCCGGTCGTCGAGTCTCGGGGCATGGCGGCGGGCGCCGAGAAAGTCCGCGTGATCGACGCCAAAGAGGACTTCATCCGCTACTTCGCCTTCCCCGCCCTGGCCGCAGGAGCCGTGTACCAGGACGCGTATCCGCTGGCGACGGCGCTGGCGCGGCCGCTGATGGCGAAACTGCTCGTCGACGTAGCGCACGAAGAGGGCGCGAGCGCCGTGGCGCATGGCTGCACGGGCAAGGGCAACGACCAGGTGCGCTTCGACGTCGGCGTGATGACACTGGACCCGGCGCTGCAGATCGTCGCGCCGACGCGGGAGAACGCAATGGCGCGCGAGACGCAGATCGACTATCTGCGCAAGCACGGCATCGACATCCCGTGGGGCGCGAAGGGGCCGTTCAGCATCGACGAGAACCTTTGGGGGCGCAGCGCCGAAGCAGGCGTGCTCGAAGACCCCTGGCAGGAGCCGCCACCGGAGGCCTACGAGTGGACGCGCTCTGCCGAGGACGCGCCCGCCGAGCCCGCCTATGTGGAGCTGGGCTACGAGCACGGCATGCCGGTCACCCTCAACGGGCGCGAAGTCGGGCCCGTTGAGATGGTGGAGCAACTCAACGAGTTAGCGGGCACGCACGGCGTCGGGCGGGTGGATCATGTCGAGGACCGGCTCGTCGGGATCAAGAGCCGGGAGATCTACGAAGCGCCGGCCGCGATTGTGCTCCATACAGCGCACCGCGCCTTGGAGGGCATGACGCTCTCGCGCCAGCAGATCAAGCTCAAGAAGTACGTCGCCACGGAGTACGCCGAGCTCATCTACAACGGGCTCTGGTTCAGCGCGCACCACCAGGACATCGCGGCCTACGTGGCCAGCACCCAACGTCACGTCAGCGGCACCATCCGCGTGCGGCTTCAGCGCGGCCAGGCGACGGTGGTCGGGCGGACGGCAACCGAGTCGTTGTACGACCGGGGACTTGCTACCTATGATCTCGGCGACACCTACGACCAGGGTGCGGCGGTGGGCTTCATCAACATCTGGGGCCTGCAGACGCGGGTGCAGGCGCGCCGCCAGTTGCTAGGCGAACTGCCCCAGGCCCTGAAGATCGCGATGCCCCGGGAGGACTCCTGATGACCAGCGCACCCGAAATCGAGGCAACGGTGACGTTCGAGGGCATTGGCACGGGCACGGACCTGTGGGGGGGCACCCAGGCAAACTTCCTGGTCTTCCGGCCCGGCCACCATGAAAAAGAAGCGGCCGTTGTGCTCAACGGCCCGGCAGCCGCGTACCTCGCAGGCATGCTCGGGCGCGAAGACGACGCGGCCTTCCGCGCCGAGGCGGCGAGGCAGATCGGCCAGCGCTGGCTGGAGAGCCTGATCGCGCAGGGACACCATGTCGACTCGGTCGCAGTGGTTTCTCGCGCGCTGCTGGAGCGCGAGCCGGGCCTGGCCCGGGCGCTGCGCTAGGACGAACCGCAAGCACAACGCCGGGCGAGCAGATTTCCCCGGTCGTGCAGGCCTCCGTAGAATCGGCCGGCGAGGAGAGATGCATGCCACACCCCATGCGCGGCGCGACCGCGATCACCGGACTCGGCATCACGCCGATGGGCCGCGTTTTCGGCAAGTCGGCGACCGAGTTCGCGGCCGACGCCGTGCGTGCCGCCATCAAAGACGCAGGACTCGCCAAGACGGAGATCGACGGCCTGTTGACGAACGCCGGGGTCACGGGGGCGCTGGGCCACGGCATCGGGCTGTTCTTGCAGGACTACCTGGGACTCGCAGACCTGCGGCTGCTGAACCACATGAACGCCGCGGGATCGACGGCCGCGCAGATGGTGCAGTACGCCTCGATGGCCATCGCGAACGGGATGGCGAACCACGTAGTGTGCGTGTTCGCGGACGCGCCGCTGACGGAGGGGAAGACGAGCGCCCAGGCATATGGCGGCGCGGCGCGCGTTCTCGGCCGGCCGCGCGGGATGGCGGGACTCTATCCGGCGTCCGGGTTCTTCGGTGCGAACACGGGGTACGCGCTGGCGGCCCGGCGTCACATGGCCATGTACGGCACCACGCAAGACCAGTTCGGCGCGGTCGCCGTGGCCCAGCGGCAGTGGGCGACGATGAGCCCGCTGGCACAGATGCGCGAGCCGATCACGCTCGAGGACTACCACGCCTCCCGCTGGATCGTCGAGCCGTTGCACCTGCTCGACTGCTGCCTGGTCTCGAACGGCGCCGTGGCGGTGATCGTGAGCAGCGCCGAGCGCGCCCGTTCTATGCCGCAGCCTCCGGTGTACGTGCTGGGGATGGGGCAGGGGCACCCCGGAGACACGCGACACGCGGGCTCCGAGGCTGAGACCGAGACGGGCGCGAAGATCGCCGCGAAGACTGTCTACAGCATGGCGGGCGTCGGGCCGGAAGACGTCGACGTCTGCGAGCTGTACGACTGCTACACCTACACCGTGCTGGTGACACTCGAAGACTACGGATTCTGCAAGAAGGGCGAAGGCGGGCCGTTCGTGGAGGACGGAAAGCTCGGGCCCGGCGGGGCGCTGCCCACGAACACCGGTGGCGGCGAGCTTTCCGGGTACTATATGTGGGGCATGACCCCGCTCAGCGAAGCCGTCATCCAGACCCGCGGACAGGGCGGCGCGCGCCAGGTGCCGAAGCATGACGTGGTGCTCTGCACCGGCAACGGTGGCGTCCTGAGCTACCATGGGGCGCTCATCCTGAGTCCGCACGCGAGGTAGTCGATGGCAGAGAACCAGGTCCTGAAGCCCATCCCCGAGGCGGACGAGGCCTCGCAGCCGTTCTTTGACGGCGCGATGCAAGGCCGGCTCATGCTCATGCGCTGCACGGAATGCGGGAGGGTGAGGCTGCCTTCGCGCATGCACTGCGACGACTGTCTCTCGGAAGCGGTCGAGTGGTTCCAGGCGAGCGGCCGGGGCACCGTGCGCACCTTCGCGGTCATGCACCAGCGCTACCACCCCGGGTTCTTCGACGAGCTGCCGTACAACATCGCGATTGTGGAGCTGGCGGAAGGGCCACGCATGGCCAGCAATCTCGTCGGTGTCGCCAACGCGGACATCCGCGTGGACATGCCGGTTATGGTCGACTGGGAGCGGCACAGTGACGTGGCGATCCCGAAATTCCGGCCGATCTAAGGATGATGAGAGCCGCGGATCGCGTTCTTCACACGTATCTCGACGCCCATATTGCTTTATGAAAAGCTGTCGCCTTGACACTTGACGGGTGGTTATACTCGACGGGGCGGACAGGAACACATCATTGACCCAGGAATCGCCCCTCGGCCTGGTCCTCTGGACGACGGACATCCAGGCGCTGTCACGTTTCCTCTCGGTGGTGGGCGGCTTCACAGTGGAAGGCCAGCACCCGGGCTTCGCAGTGCTGCGCGCGGACGGGGCTTCCATCCAGTTGCACGCGGACGAAACGTTTCGCGGCCACCCCTGGCACGAGGCGCTCACGCGTGAGGGGGTCGCGCGCGGGATCGGGGCGGAGTTGCGGCTGCGCGTCGCGGACGTGGAGCAGTCGTACTCAGCGGCGCTGCGGCTGGGCGGGCTGGCGATCGAGGCTCCCTGCGAGGTCGAGGGCACGCGTGAATGCCAGGTGATGGGGCCGGACGGCTTCCTGGTCACGGTGTGGCAGCCGCTCTGAAGGAGCGCAAACGTAATGACGCGCACGTCCACCAAGCGTAGGCTCGCGCCATGACAGAGAGTCCAGCGGGTTCCCGGGAGCAGGTGAGCGAAAAATGGGCGAAGACCCTGACGGAAGGGCACAAGGGAATGCGCTCCATGCGCTGGTTCTTCCGGCACGTGCCGAGCAGCCCGCGGTGCAAGGTCTGTAGCGCGCCGTTCGGGGGCATGGGCCGGAGCTTCGGGTTCATGGGCTTCAAGCCGTCGCGCAAGAACCCGAACATCTGCGGCGTGTGCCTGGAAGGCATGCCGCTGGGCGGCGCCGAGGTCGAAACGGCCGTGCTCTTCGCCGACGTACGCGGCTCGACCGCCCTGGGGGAAGGGCTCGACCCGTCGGAGTTCGCGGCGCTCATGAATCGCTTCTACAGCGCCGCCAACGAGGTGCTGCTCGCGCACGACGCCATCGTCGACAAGCTGATCGGCGACGAGGTGATGGCGATTTTCGTGCCCGGGGTGAGCGGTCCGGCGTTTCGGGAGAAGGCGGTCCACGCGGCGCAGTCGCTGCTTTCCGCGGTCGGCTACGGCAGTGCGGACGGCCCGTGGCTGCCTATGGGCGCGGGCGTACACGTCGGCGTGGCCTTCGTCGGCAACGTGGGCACGTCGGAGGTGAACGACCTCACGGCGCTGGGTGACACGGTGAACACGGCGGCGCGGCTCCAGGGGATCGCCAGGCCGGGCGAAGTCGTCGTCAGCGAATCCGCGTTCGCGGCCGTGGCGGCGCGCTACCCGGCGGCTGAGACCAGGATCGCCGAGGTCAAGGGGAAGGCCGAGCCACTGACGGTTCGGGTGCTGCCGCCCGCTTGACGGCTACCAGGCGGTCCAACCGCCGTCGACCATGAGGGTGTGGCCGGTGACGTAGTCGCTGGCGCGGCTGGCCAGGAAGATGACGGCGCCAGCGAGCTCATAGGGCTGTCCCCAGCGGCCCATGGGCGTGCGTTCGGTGATCATCCTCTTTCGCTCGGGATCCTCGAAGAGGGGGCGTGTGAGGTCGGTTTCGAAGTAGGTTGGGCCGATGGCGTTGACCTGCACCCCGCTCGTGGCCCACTCCAGTGCCAGGACCTTCGTGAGTTGCTCGACTGCGCCCTTGGAGCTGGCATATGCGGTCTGCCCGGGCAGGGCGACGCGTCCCATGATGCTGGAGATGTTGACGACCTTGCCCGAGCCCCGGGCGACCATATGGCGGCCCGCCGCGCGGGCACACAGGAAGTAGCCGCCAACGTTCGTGGTCTGCACGGCCTCGAATTCCGCGAGGGAGAGCTCGAGGGCGGGCTTGCGGATGTTGACGCCCGCGTTGTTCACCAGGATGTCGACCTGTCCGAGGGCAGCCACGGCGCCCGCGATCAGCGCCTCCGCCTGCTCCTCAACGGTCACGTCTGCGGGCAGGGCGACGGCTCTTCGACCGAGACCGGCGATCTCGGTCACGAGCGATTGGAGGTCCGCAGCGGTTCGGCTGCTGACTGCGACGTCGGCGCCAGCGGCGGCCAGTGCGAGTGCCATCGTGCGCCCGAGGCCCCGGCCGGCGCCCGTGACGACGGCCACCCGGCCGGTCAGGTCGAAGAGGCGGGTGCCGAGGAGCTCCGGACGTTCCACGCGCCGGAGTGTACGACGCGGGCGGCTTCACTCGTAGCGCAGCGCCTCGGCCACGGCAACGCGGGATGCGGCGCGCGCCGGGAGGTAGGTCATCACCATTGAGGCGAGGAGAGCGAACGCGGTGACAAGGGTCACCTGCGCCCAGGGAACCGTGAAGCTGATGCCGCTGCTCGTCTCGCCGAACTCGCCGCTGTCGAACAAGTTCCAGGCGAAGGTGAGACCCAGGGCAAGGCCGAGCAGAATCCCGGAGACCGCTATGAACCCGGATTCCAGCAAGAAGCTGAGCTGCACCATGCGGCGCTGATAGCCGATGGCGCGCAGCATGCCGATCTGCTGGCGCCGCTCCACGACTGCACGGAAGGAGATCACGCCGAGAGCGGCAACGCCGACGATCAGCCCGAGCGCGAGGAAGCCCTGGAACATCTCGAGGAACGTGCGGTTCTGGGCCTGGTTGTCGTCGATGATCTTGTTCAGCGAGTCTGCTGAGGCCTGGACAAGCGTCGCCTCGATGGACTTCGCATACTGTCGCGAGTCGACTCCGGGACGCAGCCCGACGAAGAACTGCTGGCCCTTCGAATCCGGGAAGGTGCGCAGGACGACGTCCTTCTGCACGAAGATGCCGGGCCAGAAGGTGCCGGCGGAGTCCTTCGCCTGCCCGATGACGGTGATCTCCACGGCGATACCGCTGGTGCGGTCGCGAAAGCGGAGCTTGAAAGGCTGGAATCCCTTGCTGGTGTAACGTTCCGGGAGCTCGAGGACGTCTTCGACGCCGGGAGGGCCGAAACCGCGCCGGCCTGAGGTGAGCAGCGCGGGAATGATGGCCAGGTTGGCATCCTTCGCCACAGCGTCCCAGACAGCCTGGTCTGTAACGTAGCCGGCGGCGCGGAACTTCAGGGGGATGGCCTGGCCCTGGATGAAGCCGGCGTCAGCCCCGTACAGCGTCACGTGTTTGAAGTGGTCCTTCTCCTTGCGTGTCGCGGGGTCGGCGTTCAGCCACTCGGGGTCCTCCACGTCGACCTCGAACGCCTCGGCGACGCGCAACTCGCCCACGCTGCTTATGGACGAGGTGTCGATCGGCTGTTGGTCCTGCACCGGCTGGGGGTTCTGCAGGGCGGCGATCAGTTCGTCCGCACGGTTGTTGCCGTTCACCAGCACGCGGTCGTCCCAGCCGCCGCGGGCGTCGTCGCCCGCGAACGCCTTGCTGAAATTGGTGTTGAGCGCCGCCTGCATGGAAAGGACGAACATGATGAGGCCGATCATTGCGATGGTTAGCCCGGTGCGGAAGCGCGCCGTGAGCGGGTAGGCCACAGCAGTCTTGACGGCGGGCGTGATACGGCCGAAGCGGCTGCCGAGCGTCGCGATCGCGGGGAGGATGACGTCCGCGTTGTAGACGACGATGAACGTGCCGCAGGTGACCATGACGGCGCCGCTAAGGAAGAACATCTCGGGCCCTGCGTCGAGCTTGCCGACCAGCCCGGAGAGGCGGCCGCCGGGAAGCGCGTACCAGAGGGCGAGCAGGGCAAAGCTCGTGGCCGTGAAGACGAGCCGTTCGTGGAAGTGGAAGTAGCGCAGCGTTACGGCAGCCCAGAGGGCGACCAGGGAGCAGCCCCCGGCGAAGAGCGCCATGCGCTCGCCCGAGATGCCCCATTGCATGAGCAGGACGCCAGTCGCGAGACCGACTGCGCCAACGCCGGCGCTCCACGCGACCTGCCGGCTGCGATCCTGTAGCGCGGCAAGCACCACGCCCAGCGGGGCGACGAGGATCCCGAGGACCACAAGCGAGAGCGGCATCGAGCGCGGCTTGCGGTCGCGCGTGAGCCGTATGACCAGCAGGGCGAGCGGATAGCCCAGGAGGATCAGGAGACCCACGCCGAGCGGCAGCGTGACGACACCGAGGATGAAGGGCCAGACGGGGATGCGCTCACCAGTCTTGCGGTCGGAGGCGGGGGCGCCGAAGTTGTGGCCCCGCAACATGCCCAGCCAGGGGCCGGCGACCCCGGCAAGCGCGCCGAGCAGAAAGATGGCGGCGAACTGGCGGAAGTGGAGCGCCGCGAGGAGCGAAAACACGAGGATGCCGAAGGCGGCAAACCCGTTGAGCGCACCACGGAAGTAGCCGCGCCAGGTCGCTGCCTCCGGGTCGGCGCGTTTCGACTCCGGCAGGTCGCGGATGGCGGCGACGATGTTGAGACGGCTTGCGCGCCACGAGGCGAGGAAGACGACGATGAAGGTGACGATCACACCCAGGCAGAAGGCGACGACCAGGCTGCGCCCGGCAACGCTGAACTGCAGGTCGAGCCCGAGCGTTTCACCGACGCGCAGCTTGACGAAGTAGACCATGGCGGCAGCGACAGCGATCCCGGCGAAGAGGCCGACAACAGCGGAGCCGAGGTCGTAGCCCATGCCCTCAGCGAGGAAGCTTTCGACGATCTGACGGCGCTTGGCGCCGACCGCACGGGCCATGCCCATTTCGGGCTTCCGCTCGGCCGCGAGCATGATGAAGATGAGGAAGATGAGGAGGATCCCGGCGGAAATGGAGAACAGCCCGAAGATCACAAAGACGGACGTGAAGACGTTGCCGAGCAGTTCCGCCTGGTGCACGCCGTCTTTCTTCGCGTTGTCGACCTTGTACGGGGTGCCCACCAGCGCCGTTTCGAGCCGTTTGGTCACGCGGTCTGCGCTGTCAAGGCCGCCGCGCTCGGTGCCGTCGTTGGAGACGGCGACGAAGTCGGCCTTGCCCTCACGGCCCACCAGTTTCGCGAGGAAGTCGAAGTTCACCGCGGCGCCTTCGCGGGCGAGCGTGTTGTTGGCCCCGCCGGCCAGGGAGTTCGGGACGATCGCTTTGACGGTGAGGTCGACCGGGGTGCCTTTGTAGAGAAGCCGCACAGGGTCTCCGACGCGGGCGTCGACGTTGCCCGCGAGTTCCTCGTCGAGAGCGATCTCGCGCGGCCCGAGCGTGACCTGGTTGCCGTCGGTGTCCCGCAGGCCGCCAAACGAAGCCACGTCGGCGGGCCGGGCGGCGGTGATGCGCGGATTCGCCTCGTTCAGGCGGGTGCGGAGGTCGAGGACCGGCATGTACTCGCGGAGGTAGGCAATCAGGGCGTCGACTCCCCCGTCGGCCGTGAACTGCTTCTTCCAGGCGTCAACCTGGTCGAGCGGGATCGTCTGCTTGTCTTCCGGGGCCGGGTTGAGCTTCGTGTCCCAGTGGATGATCTCGTCGACCGGGCCGAGGATGGTGAAGACCTCGTTGGAGACGCTGTGCGTCATCGTGTCGCCAGTGCCGAAGGCGGCCGTGACGATGAGTGTGGAGAGCATGAGCCCGATGACGATGAGCGCGGTCTGAGGGGGGCGCCGTGGGATGTTGCGCAGGCCGTTCTTGAACATCACGGGGTTGCGAAGGGCAATCCAGCCGACAAATCCGAAGATCAGGAGCGTGACGACGGCGCAGCCCACGGCGACGTAGGTCATCGAGAGGCCGAAGAGCTCGTTCACCGGCGGTCAGGCTCCACTGGCGACGGCAGCCATCTCTGCCTGGGTGTTCTCGCGCTCGATGACGCCGTCGGCCATGTGGACAGTGCGGTGGCAGCGGGCGGCGACCTTGGGATCGTGGGTCACGATGACGCAGGTCTGGTGGTCGGTGCTGTTGAGGTCGACGATGAGGTCCATGATCTCGGTCGCCGTGCCCGAGTCGAGGGCGCCGGTCGGCTCGTCGGCCCAGACGATGGCGGGGCGGTTGACGAGCGCGCGCGCGATGGTGACTCGCTGGCGCTGCCCGCCGGAGAGCTGGGATGGCCGGTTGTTGCCGTACTCGCGGAGGTGAACGCGGTCGAGCGCTTCCAGCGCCATCTGGCGGGCGACTTTCGGCTTCGTGCCCGAGACGATGAGGGGCAACTCGACGTTTTCGACGGCGGTGAGCACTGGCAGGAGGTTGTACGTCTGAAAGACGAAGCCCATGTCCCGGGCGCGGAACTCGGTCTTGCGGTCGTCGGACATCTTCGTGAGGTCTGTGCCGTTGATGAACACGACGCCGGAGTCGAAGTCGTCGAGGCCCGAGAGGCTGTTGAGCAGGGTGGTCTTGCCGCAGCCGGAGGGGCCCATGATGGCGACCATCTCGCCGCGGCGCACCTGCAGGCTGACGTCGCGGAGCGCCGTGACCTGGAGGGTGCCAGTGTCATAGGTCTTGGACACGTCGCGGGCTTCGATGACGACCTCGCCCTGACCGGGGTGCCCGCCGCTGAGGCCGATGCTCATGCTTTGCCCTCCGTGGTGCCAGCAATCTGGGGAAGCGCGGTTCGCCGGGAGGCTGTCCCGGGCATGCCGCACACTGTGAGGTTGCTGCGATTGAGGTTACCGGAACCGTTTTTTCCCTTCAAAGCAAGCGGAAGAGGGCACAACGCCCGTCCGGCCGGTCGAAACGAAAAGCACCGGCGGCTCATTCGGGGACCGTGATCTCCATCTCGAGGGCGTTTCCGTGGGTGTCGAAGCCCCACGCGGCCCAGCGCACCGCCTCAGCGGGGAGCCGGGAGTTGTCGAGCCGGAACTCCGGTTGCCAGCCCGGGGAGAGCGTCTCGACCGCGCCAGGAGCAATTCGCGCGAGTTCCACGCTGGCAGCTTCGAGCGCGTCGCGGACGGCCGCGACGTCGAAGCCCATGGCGCCCTCGGTTCCGTACGGCGCCAGGTAGCCGGCAGACGTGCGCAGGAGCCGGGCAGCCCCGGCGGCGTTGCCGCGGGTCACGTGGACGAACGCGGCGGCGGCCTGGATAAGGCCTTTGTAGAGGTCGCGCACCGGACCGGGCTCTTCCTGCCAGATCTCTTCGAGGGTCTCGTGGCACTCGAAGAAACGGCCGCTGTTGAACTCGTCGCACGCCTGGCGGAGGTTGCCGGGGACCGTGATGCGCTTCGTCACAAAACCCCGCCGGCGCACTGGGCCGGGGGAGGGAGGTTGGGCCATGAAAGGACTGTAGCAGTTCAGGTGCGCGGACGCGGTCAGGAGGGCACAATGAGCGAAAATCCGCCGAGGATGAGCGCCCCATGGCCGAACCGATCGACCCGAACGCCGCGCCCATGCACCACGACATCCATGAAAAGTTCGCCGCAATTCACATCGCGATTTGCGGTATGGCGGGCGCTGCTGCGGTGATTGCCGGCATCGTCGCCGGCGTGCTGGTGGTCAATAAGTAGGGGCTTACGCGAATCTGCGCGGAATTCCTCTGAACTTCACGTAAGGGGACGGCTCGCCACCGGCGAGGCCTGTATGATCCCGCCATGGACCTTCCCCAGTCCGAAGCGGCGCACCCCGGCGCCCGCATCCTTCTGCGAGCCACGAAGTTCGACGGCAGTGCGCACTGGATCCAGCCGTTTCGCGTGGTGTCCGACGACGGCACGCTGCTGGTGACGGAGTACCGGGCACGTACGCCGATTTTCACGAGCCGCGGCGAGTTTCGCTCGCCGTACGACTCACGCGTCTACTTCTGGCGCGACCGCTGGTACAACGCGTTCCGCCTTTCGAGGCCGGGCTGCGACCTGGCGCTCTGGTACTGCAACGTGACCACGCCGCCCCAACTCGATGGCTGCGAACTGAGCTATGTCGACCTCGACCTGGACGTCGCGGTGCGTCCGGACGGCTCGATCGAACTGCTGGACGAAGACGAGTTCGAGATGCACCAGCGGAAGTACGGCTACCCGGGAGAAGTGGTGGCGCGGGCGGAGGAGGCGGCGCTGCAAGTGGCGCGCCTCGCGAAGCAGAAAGGCTTCCCGTTCGACCAGGGATAGAACTGGTGCTCGATCATGCGAGCGAGCGGGCAGCCCGTCCGGAGCGCCGTCGTTGCCACTCCCCCGGCTCACCCCTACGCTGATCGCTCCATGGCCGACGCCCGCGACATCCGCCAACATCTCGAGACACTTATGGCCGCGGCCGTGCGCGCCGCCATCGCCAACGGCGAGTTGCCAGACGTCCCTTTGCCGGCCGCGACCATCGAGCGGCCGAAGGACGTGGCGAATGGCGACTTTGCGAGCACCCTCCCGCTGAGGCTGGCGCGAGCGGCGATGAAGCCCCCATTGGAGATCGCGAAGGCGATCGCGGCGAACTTCCCGGCCGACCCGGCGGTTGAACCTCCGCAGGTGGCGCCCCCCGGCTTCATCAACCTGCGGCTGAGCGACGCCTTCCTCCAGCGCCAGGTCGAACAGACGATTGCGCTGGGGCCCGGCTACGCGGACCTGACGCTCGGCGCCGGGAAGAAGGCCCAGGTCGAGTTCGTTTCGGCAAACCCCACAGGGCCGCTGCACGTGGGCAACGGGCGCGGTGCAGCGATCGGCGACGCCCTCGCTTCAACGCTTGCAGCGGCGGGCTACCAGGTCGAGCGCGAGTACTACGTGAACGACGCTGGCACGCAGACCGACACCTTCGGCGAGACGCTGTACGCGCGGTATCAGCAGTTGGCCGGGCGCGCCGTCGACATCCCCAGGGACGGCTACCCGGGCGAGTACATGGTCGAGCTTGCCCGGGACATCCGGGACGAGGCGGGTGACGCGTTTCTGCGGCCAGAAGGCGAAGGCGCCCCGGCCGCGCTCAACGCCCTGGGCATCGAGTTGATGGTACGCAACATCCGGCGGTCTCTCGAAGGCTTCGGCGTCCGGTATGACCGCTGGTGCAGCGAGAAGTCCTTGTACGACCCCGAGGGCACGTACGAGGCGGCGATGGGCGTGCTCCGCTCCCACGGTCAGCTGGTGGAGCGTGAGGGGGCGCTGTGGTTCGCGTCGAGCGAGCTCGGCGAGGACAAGGACAACGTCGTCGTCCGGTCCGACGGCCGGCCCACGTACTACGCGAGCGACATCGCCTACCACTACGACAAGTTCATCCGCCGGGGCTTCGACCTTGTGGTGGACGTGTGGGGGGCGGACCACCACGGCCACGTTTCGCGTCTCAAGACCGCCGCGAAGGCGCTGGGGGCGGACCCCGAGGCGTTGCAGGTGCTGCTCTACCAGCTCGTGACGCTGAAGCGCGCCGGGGAGGTCGTTCGCCTCTCGAAGCGCGGCGGCGAGATCATCACGCTCGACGAGCTCGTGGAGGAGGTGGGCAGCGACGCGGCGCGCTTCTTCTTCCTGCTGCGCTCGCCGGGCGCCCAGATGGAGTTCGACCTCGACCTGGCGGTCAAGCAGTCGAGCGACAATCCGGTGTTTTATGTGCAGTACG
>Ga0315281_10001784_pt1 | contig 31957 bp, 28 predicted proteins | sample YL17G07_0_MG_FD_204540 | JGI IMG/M metagenome (GOLD analysis project Ga0315281, IMG submission 204540) | Sediment microbial communities from Yellowstone Lake, YNP, Wyoming, USA - YL17G07_0 | ecosystem: Environmental > Aquatic > Freshwater > Lake > Sediment | place: USA: Wyoming | collected...
GCAAGCAACCCTTTCACATGAATTTAACTCAAATTTCTTTGACCGCTTTGGGGGCGTGTGTTACGGTTCTTGAAGTTGAATAATTTTTCCCGACGGGGGCTATGGTAAATCTTCTCTACGCCAGCGTTCTCTTGATTGACAGCAATCTCACCAATATCATCGCGCAAACCGGATGGGTGGCGCGCGGTGTTCTCCTTATTCTCCTGGTTTTTTCCGTGGTTTCCTGGGCCATGATCCTGCAAAAGCTTGGCCTCTTCAAACAGATCCGCCGCGACAGCGAACGTTTTCTCCAGCTCTTCCGCGCCGCGCGCGGCCTGGCCGACCCCAAGGTTCTGGCCACCGCCGGTTCTCCCTTCACCGCGATGTACAACGCGGGCATCCGCGAACTGCACAGCCAAGTGACTCCCGCGGGCGGAAAACTCAAGAGCTTGCAAGCCGTTACCGTGAGCATGCAATTGGCTGCCGCGGACGAGGTTCGCGGCCTGGAAAAAGGCATGTCCTGGATGGCCACCACCGGCTCCATCACTCCTTTTATCGGTCTTTTCGGCACCGTTTGGGGCGTCATGGACGCCTTCGCCGGCCTCGGCACCGCCGGCGCCGCCAGCCTGCGCGCGGTGGCTCCCGGCATTGCCGAAGCCCTCATCACCACCGCCGCGGGCCTGGCCACGGCCATTCCCGCCGTTATCTTCTATAACTATTTTTTGCAGAATATCCGCGACTTCGCCCAGCGCATGGATAATTTCGCCGCCGAAGTCACCGCGCTGATTGAAAAAACGCATACGTAGCCGCGACGCGGCCGGGAACCCGAAGGAAGAGGCGCACCGCAGATGGCCCAGGTAAAACAGACGCAGACCTCGCTCTCCGAGATCAACATGGTCCCCTTTGTGGACGTCGTCCTGGTTCTATTGATCATCTTCATGATCACCGCGCCCATCCTGCAATCGGGCATCGAAGTGGACCTCCCCAAGACCCACACGGTGAAGGAACTCAATCAGGACCGCGTGGTCATCACCCTCGACAAGGGCCAGCGCGTTTATATCGGCAACGATGCCGTGAACATTCACCAGATCGGGCAGAAAGTTCGCGCGCTGATGCGCCGCCCGCAGGACGGCGTATTTCTCCGCTGCGATGAATCGGTTCCCTTCGGCAGCTTCGCCATGGTCATGGACACCCTGCGCCAGGCGGGCATCACCAATATTAATGTGGTCACCGAGCCCATCACCGATCGCCCGCGCACGCAGTGAGACGCTGACGCCATGAGCATCGCCACCGCAGCCCGCACCAACGACCTCAGCCTGAAGAAGATGCTGGGCTATTCCCTGCTGCTGCATGTTGTTCTCACCCTCGCCATGCTGGCCTCCGCTTATTTGCAGAACCGCGGCGCGCAATGGGGCGGCCCGCCCGGCGGCGGCTCGGGCGCCGTGACCGTCAACATGGTCGGCAACCTTCCCGGCATTCCCCTGCCCCCGCCGGCTGTGGTCACGCCCAACCGCGTCGTGGACACCACCAAGGGCCTCTATAAGGAAGAGCCGAAATCCAAGGCGCCTCCCCGCGACGCCGAAAAAATTCCCGAATTCCGGAAGGAAAAACGCCCCAAGACCATCGAGCGCCCCTCCCGCGTCCTCGAAGACAAGACTCCTCCGCCACCCAACGCCGTTCCCTTTGGACAGGGCGGCGCGCCGACGCTTCCCTACAGTTCCTTCTCCATGAACGGAGGCACGCAGGGCAGCATCGGCATGCAAGGCCCCGGCGGCGCCGATTTTGGCGCGCGCTATTCCTGGTACGTCACCGCGGTCAAGCGGCGCATCAGCGAGAACTGGCTGATTTCCACCGTGGACTCTTCCGTGCGCGTCGCCCCGCGCGCCACCGTGGTCTTCACCATCCAGCGCAACGGCGCCATCAGCAACATCCGCGTCACGCAATCCAGCGGCAATCTCTCCGTGGACAATTCCGCGCAGCGCGCCGTGCTTGGCTCCAGCCCGCTTCCGCCCCTGCCCAATGACTACGGGGCTTCCAGCGTGAACGTGGAATTTTTCTTCGATTTCAAGAGATGAACGCCATGGCCATGAATTTGCCGCACCACAGGAGACGCCGCCCTTGATTAGACAAAACCGCACGCCGCGCATCGCGCTCAAACTGCACTGGCTTCTCGTTGCGCTCCTCCTCGCAGCCTCTCCATCTTTTGCGCAGGACTGGTTCCGCACCGGCACGGGCCTGGGCGTCGAGCGCCCCCGCGTGGCCGTCGCCGATCTGGTCCCGCGCGCCACGGAAGCTTCCGCCCACGCCAAACTCTTCACCGAAGTCGTGCGCGGCGATCTCGATTTCAGCGGCATCCTCGATCTGGTCAGCCCCAGCTTCCATCCCGTGCAGTCCCCCGGCACTCCCCTCCAGCTGAATGCCAAAGCCTGGAGCGACGCTCCGGCCTCCGCGCAAATGGTGGCCTTCGGCAATCTTCAGGAATCCTCTTCCGAAGCCGCCATCGAAGCATGGCTCTACGACGTCCGCAATCCTTCTTCTCCCCCGGTCGTCGCCAAGGTTTATCGCGGCGCTCCCACCGACGCGCAAATCCGCAAATTCGCCCATCAGTTCGCCGATGAAATCATCGGCAAGCTCTCCGGCGGACTTCCCGGCGTCGCTTCCACGCAGATCGCCTTCATCAGCAACCGCACCGGCTCGAAGGAACTGTGGGTAATGGACTACGACGGCGCCAACCAGCACGCCCTCACCGCCCTGCGCACCATCTCGCTCATGCCCCGCTGGTCGCCGGACACCTCGCGCATCGCCTTCGCCTGCTATATTCAGGCCTTCGGCGTCCTCAGCCCGCAGATTTGCATGTTTTCCCTGGAACTCGGCCGCCCCGTCTCGTTCGCGCGCTTCCACGGCAGCAACAGCGCCCCGGCCTGGTCTCCCGACGGCTCGCAACTCATGTTTTCTTCCTCCATGTCCGGCTACCCGGAACTCTATTCCCTTGACGCCAGCGGCAACCATCTCAAGCGCCTCACCTTCAGCGCCGGCGACAGCGCCAGCACTTCCCCCGCCTGGAATCCCAAGACCGGCCAGTCCGCCGCCTTCATCAGCGACCGCGGCGGCTTTCCCCAGCTCTACCTGATGAATTCCGACGGCACCAACATTCAGAAGATGGACCTGCCGGACATGGGCTACGTCATTGACCCGGCGTGGTCCCCCAACGGCCAGCTGCTCGCCTTCAGCTGGCGCCGCCCCAACGGCAATTTCGACATTTACGTCATGGACGTCACCTCGCATCAAATCGCCGAAATCACCCGCGACGCCGGGCGCAACGAGCGCCCCTCCTGGGCCCCCGACGGCCGCCACATTGTGTTTGAATCCACCCGCGGAGGCTCGCGGCAGATATGGGTCATGCTGGCGGACGGCTCGCACGCCCATGCCCTGACCCAGAGCGGCGCGAATGAATCTCCCAACTGGTCGCCTCGATGAGGAAACAACTGCCAAAACAGCCTTGCCGCAGCCTGCCCGGCGCGGTGTCTTTTTTCCCATCCAAACAATTTTCTTTTCCCATGTTGTCCCGTCCCGATGGTAAGATGTCCCTTCTGGCGGATTTGCTTAACGTGGATTTTTACTCAAAACAAGGAGGATAAGGAATGATTCGAGTATCACGGCTGTACCGTTCGTCCTTGCTGGTTGCCTTTGCCGCTCTCACGCTGGCTGTTGGGTGCGGAAAGAAACAGGCAGCTCCACCGCCACCCCCGCCGCCTCCACCGCCACCGCCGGCCAAGCCGACCGTGACCCTGCAGGCCGCGCCCACCACGATTGAAAAGGGCGGTTCCATCACGCTCAGCTGGTCTTCCACCAATGCCACCGCGCTGGTCATTGCGCCGGCCATTGGCAACGTGGCTCCCGAAGGCTCCACCAAGGTTTCTCCGGACGCCACCACCACCTACACCATTACCGCGACCGGTCCCGGTGGCTCCATCGACGCCACGGCTTCGGTGACTGTCACCCAGCCGCCTCCGCCGCCTCCTCCTCCTCCCCAGCCCACGCTGGCCGAACTCTTCGCCCGCGATGTCCACGACGCCTTCTTCGACTTCAATAAGGCGGACATCCGCGCGGACGCCAAGGACACTCTGTCCAAGGACGCCGACTTCATCAAGGCTCATGCCGGCATCAAGGTGACCATCGAAGGTCATTGCGATGAGCGCGGTTCCACCGAATACAACATGGCGCTCGGCGATCGCCGGGCCGCCGCCGTCAAGAAGTACCTCGTGTCCCTGGGCGTTTCCGCCGACAGCCTGACCACCGTCAGCTTCGGCAAGGAAAAGCCTTCGTGTACCGAGGGCACTGAGGACTGCTGGCAGAAGAACCGCCGCGGTCATCCCGTCTTGGCTCAGTAACGCCTGGACGCATGGTTGGTACCACGGAGCCGCGCGGCGGGCGCAGATGTCATGCCCGCCCGCGGCTCTTCCGCTTTTCTCTTGATTTTCCGCGCAACGCGGCAAAAAAGTTTTGGTAGGATACCTACCGGGGGTCTTCTCAATGCGCACTCGTAATCTTGTTCTTTTTGGCGGCGCCATGCTGGCCGGAGCCTTTGCCGGCAGCCTGCTCGGCCCCAGCCCGGTCCAGGCCGTGGCCCGCGAAATCATTGAACTCCAGCGCGACGTCACCAGCATCCTGCAGGGCCAGAAGGATCTGGGCACCTCCATCACCCAGGACCACACGGTCCTGAAAACTCTCGTGGACCAGTCCAACGAAAACGTGCTCAAGCTCAACGCCACCATGGGCTCCCTGCAGAAATCCATGCAGGACGTGCAGGCCAATTCCGGCGCGCGCCTGGACACCCTTTCCACCCAGATTCAGGGCCTCTCCGACAATCTCGAGGAAGTAAAATCCCGCGTTGGCAAACTCAATCAGCAGCTTACCGACGTGCAGAGCGCCATCCAGAATCTCGACGCCAAGCTCCCCGCCGCGGGCGCCGCTTCCCCCGCTGCCGGCTCCGCCACTTCCGCCCCCGCCGCGGCCGCTTCTTCTCCCTCCGCCGATAATCTTTACACCAACGGCCTGCGCGACAAGGACAGCGGCAAATACGACCTGGCCCGCCAGGAATTCACCGACTATCTCAAGTATTTCCCGGACACGGACCTGGCCTCCAACGCGCAGTTCTATCTCGGTGAAATCGCTTACTCCGAGAAAAAATACGACCAGGCGGTCACCGAATACGACAAGGTTCTCACCAACTACCCCAAGAGCTTCAAGCTGGCCCCGGCGCGCCTCAAAAAAGGCATGGCCCTCATCGAGGTCGGCCAGAAGGCCACCGGCCTGCGCGAACTCCGCGAAGTCATTCGCCGCTATCCCGGTACCGAGGAAGAGCGCCGCGCCCGCGCCAAGCTCAAGGAACTCGGCGTCACCGCCCCGGCCGCCTATCACTACCGCCGCCGTCGCTAGCCTGAACCAGCCCTGATCGCCCGCCGGGCCGCCCAGGACCGCGCCGCATTTCCATTTTCCCGCCCGCCGTGTTATCTTCCTCACTTCAAAGTCTATTTCTGCTCAGAGGGAACCATGTCCGTCAACAAAGTCATCCTCGTCGGCCGTTTGGGCCGCGACCCGGAAACCCGCTTCACCGGCGGCGGCCAGGCCGTTGCCAACTTCTCCATGGCTACCGACCGCTCCTTCAAGGACAAGAACGGCGAGCGCCAGAAGCAGACCGAATGGCACAAGATGGTCGTCTGGGGCAAACAGGCGGAAATCGCCCAGCAATACCTGAAAAAAGGCTCGCTCATCTACGTCGAAGGCCGCATCCAGTCCCGCGAATGGCAGGACAAGGAAGGCCAGAAGCGCACCAGTTTTGAAATTGTCGTCGAGAACTTCCGCATGCTTGGCGGCAAGGGCGATGGCGGCGGCCATGCCTCCGGCTCGGGCGCAGGCGCGCACGCCGCCGGCGGTGAAGCCGAAAGCCAGGCCGGGCCGGGCGGCGAGGAATCGTTTGGCGGCGGTGGCGGCGCGGACATCGGCGACGAAGACATCCCGTTCTAGACGCCGCGTGGTCCGAAATTTAACCTATTCGCGGCGTGCCCCCACAAGGAGCGCGCCGTTTTCTCATCATCCCAACGCACCGAGGTCCACTCCATGCCTACCACCAACCGCCAGCTTCTTCTGAAATCGCGGCCTACGGGACTCATCTCCCGCGATCATTTTACTTCCACAACCGCCCCGCTCCCCGAGCTCCGCGACGGCCAGGCCCTTGCCCAGGTCCAGTTCCTCTCCGTGGACCCCACCATGCGCATCTGGATGTCCGAGCGCGAGGGCTACATGCCTCCCGTGGGCATTGGCGAAGTCATGCGCGCCGGCGGCATCGCCCAGGTCATCGCCTCGAAGAATCCGGAATTCCACGAAGGCGACTTCGTTCTCGGCCTCACTGGTTTTCAGGAATACGTCCTTCTCGGCGCCGGGGAACCAGTTCCCTTCCGCAAACTGCCGCAGATCCCCGGCGTTCCCCTCTCCGCCTTTCTCGGCACGCTGGGCATGACCGGCATCACCGCCTACTTCGGCATGACCGAAATCGGCAAGCCCCAAGCCGGGGAAACTCTGGTCGTCTCCGCCGCCGCCGGGGCCACCGGCAGCGTCGCCGGACAAATCGGCAAAATCCACGGCTGCCGCGTCGTGGGCATCGCCGGCGGCGCGGAGAAATGCGCCTGGCTCAGCGGCGAGCTCGGTTTCGACCACGCCATTGATTACAAGAAATCCGGCTGGAAGCAGGAACTGGCTTCCGCTTGCCCCAAAGGCATTGATATTGATTACGAAAACGTCGGCGGCGAAATCATGCACACGGTTATGTCCCGCATGAACCTCTTCGGCCGCATCGTTCTCTGCGGCCTCATCTCCGGCTACACCGCCGAAGACCCCGGCATGGCCAGCTTCGGCACGGTCCTCATCAAGCGCCTGCGCGTGCAGGGCTTCATCGTCCTCGATTACGCCCCGCGCTTCACCGAAGCCATCACCCAACTGGCCCAGTGGATGCTTGCTGGAAAACTGAAGGACCGCCAGACCGTCGTCGAGGGACTGGAAAACGCTCCCGACGCGCTGGCCATGCTCTTCTCTGGCGGCAATACCGGCAAAACCGTCGTCAAACTCTGATCCCTGCTACGGACCGGTTGCCCCATTGAACACTTTCCACGCAGCCCCTTCTTGCCGGCGTACCCGCGGAAGACTATCTTCAATCATCAAGACGGCGTCTTATTTTCAAGCTTGAGCATTCCGCAATCGCAAGACAGGACCATTCAATGACTGGAATCATGCGCGGACCGAAAGGCTCTGCCTGGTATCGAGCCCTCTCCGTCACAACTCTGTTGGCCGTTGCCTTTTTCTTCGCCCGGGTCGCTGCCCGCGCGCAATCCACGGTTCCTCCGACAGGCCCTCCCTCACGCACCGATTTCCAGGGCACTCGCCCCATGACACGCTATCTGGCGCCCGCAACGGCTGGTTCTCCCTCACGCACCGATTTCCTGGGTACTCGCCCCATGACACGCTTTCTGGCGCCTGCGACGGCTGGTTCCCCCCTTCGCACGGATTTTCAGGGCACGCGCGCCATGACCCCCATCTGGCCGATGCGCAAAAACAGTAAGGAGTCACTATGAAGAAAAACGTTCTAATTCTCTCTATCGTACTGATCGGGACGGCTTTAGCGGCCCTTGCGGGACAGCAGCCGAAATCCCTGCCGCCCGCGTCGACAAAAACCCCTGTCCGGCTTTCGGACGCCCAGAAAACTATTCTGCAGCCGCCGGTCCCGGATAATTCCAAACCCGAGCCTTCCGATCTCTACGGCTATATCACGGTGCTGGACCCAGCCACCGATACGCACTATTTCGGCAACCCCAATGACCCCTACTTTGCCAATGCGCCGGGCAAACCCAGCGGCGCCATGGTTGCCACGCTCTTCGTCATCTTTCGCGGCACGGCGGACCCCTCGCAGAGATACGAGTTGCCCCTCACGCATCCCATGTCCGCCTATCGCGGAAACCTGCACAATCCTGGAGACATTCCCACCGCTCTCTGGTATTCCATTCACATGGTCATGGATTCCCATCCGGGGGGCTATCCCACCTACCCGCCAATGAATAATACGATCTACTACGACTCCACGAAATGGCGTTATCTTTCCGTGGAACTCCGGCGTTTCGGCTGGCAGGAGCCCGCGCAGACTTTCGGATCGACCGCTTACTCCGAGACCGTTGACTTCCACGCCGTGCCCCCGATTTCCGGTCTTCCGGAATTCCATGGAAGCTCCTCCGGCCCGCGCTAGAAGCGCAGGCCGCACGGGATTTCAAAGACCATGAATACAAAATATCTCCGGCTGCCGGTCGTACTGCTCGCCCTCTTCGCCGCCGTTGCCCTTCTCTCTCCGGCGGGCTGGCGCGCCTTTGCGGCGGCCCAGGGAAGCGAATCGCCGTTCTGCGCTTTCGTGCGCAAACTCGTGGCGGCCGTTCCCAGCGACTTCGCCGAATTCAAGGGTGAGGAAGACACCATCAACGGCGCCGTGACCGACCACACCATCTTCAGAGGCACGCTGGCCCTCGATGCCTATTCCGATTGCGACCTGTTCATCCGCCACAAGGAAAACGAAAAGGTCATTCCCCCCACCTATTATTGCGTCCTGGGACCGTACAACACCGTCGCCGACGCCACCGGGGTCTATGAAAAGGACATGGCCGAACTGCGCGCCTGTTTTCCCCAATGGCAATTCACGGAAACGAATGGCGCCGGCGGCTCCGACCCCACCGAAGTGCTCGTCTTTTCCGCCCGCCAGCCCGGATTCACGATGGTCTTCACGCTCAGCGACATGGGCATCAATTCCAAACCAGACGAAGCCAATTCCGGCAAGCCCCGCGCGGTCCTGTCCCTCCGGGTGACCGGCACGGTTCCCGCGGCTCCGCCCGTTCCCATAAAGAAGAAATAGAATCAGCGCTGCCCGCAGAAGAATTCTTCAGGAACGGGCGCAAATGGTCTTGCGTGGGAGGACTCTTACTCGTAGCGCAGGGCCTCGATGGGATCGAGCTGCGCCGCCTTGCGCGCCGGATAATATCCAAAAAAAATGCCCACCCCCGCGGAGAACAACGCCGCGATGATTATGGCCTTCACCGAAATCAGCGTCGGCCACTTCAGGAAGCTGCTGATCAGCGCCGACCCCGCCAGCCCCGCCGCGATTCCGATCACCCCGCCGAGCATGCTCAGCGTCACCGCCTCCACCAAAAACTGGTTCTGCACGTCCGCGGGCGTCGCTCCCACCGCCATGCGCACGCCAATCTCCCGCGTCCGCTCCGTCACGCTCACCAGCATGATATTCATGATTCCGATCCCGCCCACAAACAGCGACACCGAAGCAATCGCTCCCAGCAGCAGGGTCATCACCTGCGACGTCTGGTTGGCCAGGTCCGCCACCTCCGATTGCGTCCGCACGAAGAAGTCGTCGTCTTCCCCCGCCCGGATGTGATGCCGCTCGCGCAGCAGTTGCGTGATCGGCCGCACCGCCGCCACCGACGCCTCCTGCGTCACCGCCGAGGCATTGATGAACTGTATCCAGGTAATGCCGGCGATTTTCTTCTGCACCGTCGTGTACGGCGCAAAAATGCGGTCGTCCTGGTCGTCGCCCATCACCGATTGCCCCTTGGACTCCAGCACGCCCGTCACCCGAAACGGCAAATTCCCGATGCGGATTGTTTTTCCAATGGGGTTGTCGTTCGGAAAAAGATAATTCGCCACCGTCGTCCCCAGCACGCACACGTTCGCGGCGTAATCCACCTCTTCCTGGCTGAACGCCGAACCCGACTGCACCGGCCAGGTGCGGATCTCGAAGTAGCTCGGCGTCGTCCCCAATACCCCGGTATTCCAGTTCTGGTTCTGATAGACCACTTGCGACCTGCTCATCACCGCCGGCGCCGCCTGCCGGATCAGCGGAACCTCCCGCAGAATCGCCTCCATGTCATCGAGCGTCAGGGACTTGACCGCCCAGAACCCCATGCGCGCGCCACCGGAACGTCCGCTGCCCGCCGAAATAAACACCGCATTGGTCCCCATGCTCTGAATGCCTTGCTGCACCACGTATTCCGCGCCCTGCCCGATGCTGACCGTGGCGATCACCGCGCCGACGCCGATAATAATTCCCAGCATGGTCAGCGCGGAGCGCATCTTGTTGCGCGCCAGCGCGCGCAAGGCCACCCGAAATGTGTTCAGGAAATCCATAAATCCATGTCCGGAAAAGTCCTAGGCCTTCGCTTCGGCCTCTTCTTCCGCATCCATCTCTTCGCGCGTGGGCATCGCCGCCAGCACTTCGCGCGCCAGAAGCCGCTTTTCGATCCGCTGGTCCCTCCGGATGCGCCCGTCGCGAAATTCGATGGTCCGCTTCGCGTAGTGCGCGATGTCCATCTCGTGCGTCACGATCACCACTGTCAGCCCCTGCTCCTCGTTCAGCCGTTGCAGGATTTCCATGATCTCCACCGACGTCCGGCTATCCAGATTTCCCGTGGGCTCGTCCGCCAGCACGATTTGCGGGTTGTTCACCAGCGCCCGCGCAATGGCCACGCGCTGCTGCTGCCCGCCCGAAAGCTGGCTCGGATGGTGTCCGGCCCGGTCCCCCAGCCCCACCCGTTCGAGCGCTTCCTGCGCGCGCCGCGTCCGCTCTTCCGGCGCAACGCCCGCATACACCGTCGGCAGTTCCACGTTTTCCAGCGCGCTGGTCCGCGACAGCAGGTTGAATTGCTGAAAGACGAATCCCAGTTTGCGATTGCGGATCCGCGCCAGCTCTTCCTTGGGCATTCCCGAAACATCCAATCCATCCAGTAAATAATGCCCGCTGGTCGGCCGGTCCAGGCACCCCAGAATATTCATCAGCGTGGACTTGCCCGACCCCGAAGCCCCCATGATGGCCACGAACTCCCCGCGTTCGATCTCCAGCGTAATCCCGCGCAACGCATGCACCTGCACCTCTCCCAGGTCATACGTCTTGGTCACGCGATACAGCCGGATGACCGCCCCTGCTTCCCCGCCGCCGCTCTGTGTTTGTGATTCCTTCACGATGTGGCTCTACATCCGCCGCGGCATTCCGCCCGCCCCACCCACGGGGCTCTGCTGCTGCCCCGCCCGCGCGCCCTTCGAGCTTTCCCCGATCACCAGTTCATCGCCCTCTTTCAGCGTTCCCTCTTTCAGCGCCGTGAACGTGAAATCCGTTACTCCGATCTTCACCCGCACCGGCTCCAGCGATTTGTCCGCCCGTAATTTCCATACCACTGCGCTGTCGTCCCTCACGCTGTTTCCGCCGGCGCCGCCAGCCGGCCCCCCGCCGGACCCGGGCCGCATGCCCCCCGGTTCTTTCTTGTGTTCCTTCTTATTTCCCATGCTCCCGGCTTCCACAATGCCGTATTTGGCCAGCAGCGCCATGCGGTCGGCTTCCTTGATTTCCGGCTTGAAGCGCAGCGCCCCGTTGGGGATTTTCACCGTGTCATTCTCCCAAGCCACCGGAATGCTCACATACGCCGTCATCCCCGGAAACAGCCGCTGCCCCGCGTTGTCGAACGCCACCACCGTGTCATAGGTCACCACGTTCTGCACCGTCGTGGCATTCATGCGTATCTGGATCACCTTCCCCGAAAATATCTCCCGCGGAAAAGAGTCCACCCGAAAGGTCGCCGTGGCCCCTGCTTGAATTCGCCCCACGTCCGCTTCATCCGTTTTCGCGTACACCAGCATCTTGGTCAGGTCCTGCGCGATCACGAACAGCGTCGGCGCCTGCAAACTGGCCGCCACCGTCTGTCCCGCGTCCACGTTGCGCGCGATCACCGTCCCGTCAATCGGCGCAGTGATGTGCGTATGCAGCAAATTCAGCCGCGACAGGGACACCGCGGCCTTGCGCTGCTTCACTTGCGCCTTGGCCTGCTCCAGATTGGCGATGGATACGTTCAGCTTCGCTTTGGATTGTTCCAGCATGGCTTGCGCGGAATGCAGCGACGCCAGCGCGGAGTCCCTCGTGGCCTTCGCCGTGTCCCGCTGCGATACCGCCACGATTCCCTGGTCGGCCAGTCCCTTGGCGCGGTCGTATTGCAACTGCGCGTCGTTGGCCTGCGCCTGCGCTTTATCTATATCCGCTTTCGCCGAAAGCAGGTCCGCGCGCTGCGTTTCGATCTGCGCCGCCAGGCTCTGCACGCTGGCCTCCGTGTTGGCCTGGTCCGCTTCGGCCTGCTGCAGTTGCGCCTGGAAAATCGCCGGGTCGATCTCCGCGATCAACTGCCCTTGCTTTACCTTGGAATTGAAATCCACGTACAGCTTCTTGATATTCCCGGAAACCTGCGAACCCACCTGCACCGTCGTTACCGCATTGATGGTTCCCGTCGCCGAAACCAGCTGCACGATATCGCCGCGCTCCACCCGGCTCGTGTAATATTCCGTCCGCGCCCCGCCCCCCGTTATCGCGTAAATCAGCCAGCCCGCTCCCAAAATCACCCCGGCCGCGGCCAAACCGATCTGCACGCGGTCACGCGGCGAGCGCACCCAGCGCGCCCGCACAAACTCGACTGCCTGGCGGATTCTTAACTCCATAATTGTATGCATTCCCCTGCAGAAAGGCGGGTGTTCCGCGGCCTCTGCGATTTAGTATCCGGCGCTCTTGCGTTCCTGATCCACGCGCTTCAAATACTCGTCGTATTTGCCCTGCTGTTCGGGCGTGAGCAGGGCGCGAATCTTCTTGCGGCTGGCCTCCCGCACTTCTTTCATCTGCGGTTCAACCTGCTTGTGCACGGCCTGATATTGCTCCTGAAACGCCACCAGGATCGGGTCCAGCGACTCCCTCTGCGCCGCCGTGAGTTGCAGCTCCTGGGCCAGCTTTTCCACCATTTCGGCCCGCCGCACTTCCGGCGATTTTCTCTGCCGCGCCGATGCATGCGTTCGCGAGTTGCCGGCCACAAATCCCAATACGCCGCCCAGCCCCGCGCCCAGAAGAAAGATCAGCGCCAGCCAAACAGCCGCTTTCCGTGATGCGGGCATCTCCATTATGGTTCGCTCCTGGCAACGCTGATCAGCACTTCTTCACTCTCCGCCGGACTGTCGGATACCAGGGTCATCTCCCCGCTGGCCGTGGACCGCGCGGCCGGCCCATCGGCGCGCGATTCATGCATCCAGGCCGCCGCCAACAGCAGCGCCAGCGCGCAGACCCAGGCCATGCGCGAGGCCAGCGCTGGAACCGCCAGCCACGGATTGGCTGCCGCGGCGCTCTGCTGCTCCGCCGCTGCGTTCACTCCCAGCATAATGCGCCTGGTGAATGCCGCCCCAGGGTCAGCCGTCGCCGCCACGGTTTGCCGTAATACGCGCCGCGCCTCCAGGAACTTCTCCATCCCGCCGCGGCAGTCCTGACAGGCGTCCAGGTGCTCGCGCAACTCTTCCTCCGCCGCGGCCAGGCACTCCGCCGCATCCGTCCCGGCCCAGCCGTTCAGCAGGTCTTGCATGCGGCTCTGCGCCGCCCCGCAACCCTTCTTCTGCGCTTTCAGCCAGTTCCACATCTCATTGCACTCCTGTTCCCTTAGACGTATTTCCAGACGCCAAAGGTTTCATTCAATCCTGCCGCAATTCCTTCCGCTCGCGCTTACGGTGCAGCTCCACCATTTTCCGCCGCGCCCGGAACAGCCGCACTTTCACCGTATTTCCATTCAGCTCCATCATCCGGGCGATCTCTCCCACCGAAAACCCCTCCACTTCCTTCAAAATCAGCATGCTCCGGTCCACCGGGTCCAGCGCCTCCAGCAAACCCTCCACCCGCTCCCGGGTCACCATGCGCACCCCCGCGTCCAGTCCCGCCGCCGAACCCGTCTCCCTCGTGCTCACGTACCGCCGCGCCTGCTCCTCGCTCAAATCCGATTCGTAGCTGAGCGGGCGCACGCGCTTCTTCCTCAAATAATCCCAGCATTCATTGACAGTGATTTTGTAAAGCCAGGTGGAAAACGCCGCGCGCTGATCGAATTTCCGCAGCGACAGAAATACTTTCACGAAAACCTGCTGCACCACGTCCTCGGCGTCTTCCCGCCGCCGCAAGATCCCCCCGGCTACCGCCAGGGTGCGGCGCTGGTGCTTCCGCACCAACTCCTCGAACGCTTCCCGCGATCCCCCCTGCGCCTGGGCCACCAGCGCGCGGTCTTCCTCCACGCCAGCCCGGCGGGTTCCCCCTGCGGGCGTGGGCCTGCCCAGGCGTCCTTCTGCCTCCGTGGCGGGCGTGAGCCGCGCTCCGGGGCCCCTTTTTGGCGCTGTGGAGCCTGCTGTCACAATCGTTTCACATTAACACTTTTTAAGCAGATTTGAACTTGCATGCCAAGTGCCTGCGTGCAATAATACCCGCATGATTATCGGTGATCGTCTTCGCGCACTCCGCGAAGAAAAGAAGTTCTCGCAAGGTGAAATCGAGAAGCGAACCGGCCTCCTTCGCTGTTACATCTCCCGTGTGGAAAATGGCCATACTGTTCCGGCCATTGAAACACTGGAGAAGCTGGCTCGCGCTCTCGAAGTCCCTCTCTATCAACTCTTCTACGATGGCGAAGAGCCTCCCGTACTCCCCAACCTGCCCAAGCGCAAGTCTTCGGACGATATCGCCTGGGGCAGCACGGGGAAAGAAGCCCGCTTCCTCAACAAGCTTCGCCGCTTGCTGAGCAAGGTCGATGGCGAAGACCGCAAGTTGGTCCTCTACATGACCCAGAAGATGGCGAACCGCTAGGACGCTCTGTTTCCTTCGTACTGGCATCATAACGCGCGCCTGCATCCCCCACGGCGCGCGTTTCTTTTGCCTTGCACGCCCTCGTGTGTCTCCATCTCCCCGCTCACTCCCACTCAATCGTGCTGGGCGGTTTCGAGCTAATGTCGTAGACCACCCGCGTCACTCCGCGCACCTCGTTCACGATCCTCGTGGACATCCGCTCCAGAACCTCCGCCGGCAGCCGCGCCCAGTCCGCGGTCATGGCGTCTTCCGATTCCACCACCCGCACCGCCACCGTCAGCCCATACGTCCGAAAGTCTCCCATGACCCCCACGCTGCGCACCGGCAGCAGCACCGCAAACGCCTGCCACACCTTGCTGTACAACCCCGCCCGTCGGATCTCCTCCACCACGATGGCATCCGCTTCCCGCAGAAGTTCCAAATCTTCACGGGTGACCTCTCCCAGCAGCCGCACCGCCAGCCCCGGCCCGGGAAACGGATGTTTCAGCAATACTTCGTCCGGCAACCCCAGTTCCTTCCCGATGCGCCGCACTTCGTCCTTGAACAGGTCGCGCAGCGGCTCAATGAGCGAAAAGGGCATCTTTTCCGGCAGCCCGCCCACGTTGTGATGCGTCTTGATCGTCGCCGAAGGCCCCTTCACCGACACCGACTCGATCACGTCCGGGTACAGCGTCCCCTGCACCAGATACTTGATCTCCCCGTGGGCCTCGCCCTTCTGCAACTCCTCCGCCTGCTCCGCGAAGACCGCGATGAACTCCCGCCCGATGCGCTTGCGCTTCTCCTCCGGGTCGCTGATTCCCTTCAATTGCGCCAGAAAGCGGTCCGTGGCGTCCACTCCAATCACGTGCAGCCCCAGACGCTCCCGCAGCATCTCCAGCGTTTCCGCGAATTCGTTCTTGCGCAGCACCCCGCTGTTGACGAACACGTTGATCAGCCGGTCCCCGATGGCCCGGTGCACCAGCGCCGCCGCCACCGTCGAATCCACCCCGCCGCTCAGCGCGCAAATCACCCGGTGATGCGGTCCCACCTTGCGCTTCACCGCTTCCACCGTCTCCTGAATGAACGCTTCCCCGCCCCATTCGGCCTTGGCCGCGCACACTTGGAACAGAAAATTCCGCAATATGTCCGTTCCGCGCTCCGTGTGGTTCACTTCCGGATGGAACTGCACCGCATAGATCTTTCTCTGCGCGTCCTCGATGGCCGCCAGCGCGCTCTCCGTCCGCGCCGTCTCCCGGAACCCCGGCGGCAGCCCGCGCACGCTGTCCCCGTGGCTCAGCCAGATGCGCAGCGATTCCGGCACTCCGGCAAAAAGTGAGGAATTGTTTCCCGCAGGGATGTTCACCTGCCCGCGCCCATATTCCCGCCGCTCGGACTTTTCCACCCTTCCGCCCAGCGTCTTGGCGATCCACTGCATCCCGTAGCAAATCCCCAGCACCGGCACGCCCAGTTGCAGCACTTCCGGGCTGCACACCGGCGCATCCGCGTCATATACCGAACTGGGCCCCCCGGAGAGCACGATGCCCACAGGCTCCAGCTTGCGGATCTCTTCCGGCGCCGCCGCGCACGGCAGAATCGTCGAAAACACTTTCTGCTCGCGGATGCGCCGCGCGATCAACTGCGTATACTGCCCGCCAAAATCCAGCACCACCACGCCGCCGCGTTCCGTCATCCAGCCTCCCTGATTCTCTTCCGCCGCCCTCTTCGCGCCGCTCTCCATCAAGCCACCACCAGATTCACCAGCTTGTCCGCCACCACAATCTTCTTCACCAGCCGCTTGCCCTCGGTATGGGACCGCACCGCCGCCTCTTCCAGCGCCAGCCGCACCAGATCTTCCTCGCCCAGCCCCGGCGCCACGCGCAGCCGCCCGCGCAGCCGCCCGTTCACCTGCACCATCACTTCCACCTCGTCGGCTTTGGCCAGTTCCGCATTGTAGTCCGGCCAGCCCACCTTCGACAGCCCGTCCTTGTGCCCCAGCTTCTCCCAAAGCTCTTCCGCCAGATGCGGCGCCATCGGCGCCAGCATCAGCGTCACCAGCTCCAGCGCCTCCTTCAGTATCTCCGGCCGCACCGTCTGCTCCAGCGGCTCCAGCGCGTGCAGTTCGTTCACCAGCTCCATGATCAGGGCAATCGCCGAATTGAAATGCCAGCGCGTCTCGAAGTCGCTGGTCACCCGCCGCAGCGTCTCATGCGCCTTGCGCAGCAGCACTCGCTCCTTGTCGGAAAGCGCCGCCATCTCTCCCGCGCCCGCCTGTACTCCCGCAATTCTTCCCGCATGGCGGTCCACTAGCCGGTACACCCGGCTCAGGAAGCGCCACGCGCCCTCAATACTCTCCTCGCTCCATTCCAAATCTTTCTCCGGCGGCGCCGCGAACAGCGTATACAGCCGCCCCGTATCCGCTCCGTACTTTTTCGCCATCTCTTCCGCGCCCACAACGTTGCCCCGCGACTTCGACATGGCCACGCCGCCCTTTTGCACCATGCCCTGCGTAAAGAGCCGCGCCGCCGGTTCCTTGTGCTGGATCAGCCCCAGATCGCGCATCACTTTGCACCAGAACCGCGAATAGAGCAGATGCAGAATCGCGTGCGTGATCCCCCCAATGTACTGGTCGATGGGCATCCAATACGCCACTTTGGCCGAATCAAACGGCGCTTTGTCGTTGTGCGGGTCGCAGTAGCGGTAGAAATACCACGAAGAATCCACGAACGTATCCATCGTGTCCGTCTCCCGCCGCGCCGCCCCGCCGCACTTCGGGCACTTGGTGTTCACGAACTCCGGCGTGGCCGCCAGCGGCGATTCGCCCATTCCCGTCAGCTTCGGATTCGCCGGCAGAATCACCGGCAACTGCTCGTCCGGTACGGGCACCAATCCATCCTTCGCGCAATAGACCACCGGAATCGGCGTGCCCCAGTAGCGCTGTCGCGAAATTCCCCAATCCTTCAGCCGGTAGACCGTTTCGCGCTTCCCAAAACCCTTCGCTTCCGCCTCCGCGGCCATCTTGTCCATCGCCGCCGCGGTTTCCAGACCGCTGTACGGCCCGGAATTCACGCTCTTTCCGTGCTCCGTGAACGGCTCCTTCGGCGGCGCATCGCTCGCCGGCTCTCCCGTCGGTCCCTGCACCACCACCGGCTTGCCCAGCCTATACTTCGTGGCAAACTCGAAGTCCCGCTCATCATGCGCGGGCACGGCCATGATGGCCCCGGTGCCATATTCCATGAGCACGAAATTCGCTACCCAGATCGGTATCTCCAATCCATTGAACGGGTTACGCGCATGTCGACCGGTGAAAAAACCGATCTTCTCCGCCGTCGCCAGGTCTTCCGCCTTAACCGACATCTGTCGCATCGCCGCCAGCGCCGGTTCCGCCTTGGCCCGCTCCGGCGAACCCTCCAGCAGCGCCTGCATCGCCGGATGATTGGGCGCCAGGATCAGCGCCGTGGCCCCATAGATCGTGTCAATCCGCGTGGTGAAGACTTCAATCGGTCCCGCCGCGGGCGTTTCCGCCACGGCAAACTTCACCTTGGCTCCCTGCGACTTCCCGATCCAGTTGCGCTGCATGGCAATGACCCGGTCGGGCCAGCTGCCTTCCAGTTCCTTCAAATCGTCAATCAACTGTTCCGCGTACGCCGTGGTTTTCAGGAACCACTGCTCGATCTCCTTGGCCTCCACCGGCGTATCCTCATGCCGCCAGCAGCCGCCGTTGACCACCTGCTCGTTGGCCAGCACCGTCGCGCATTTCACGCACCAGTTCACCCGGCTTTTTTTGCGGTAGGCCAGTCCGCGCTCCAGCATGCGCAGAAAAAACCACTGATTCCAGCGGTAATATTCCGGCTCGCAGGTGGAAATCTCCCGCCGCCAGTCGTAGCTGAATCCAAACAGGTGCAGCACCCGCTTGAATTCCACGATGTTCTTGTTGGTCCATTCCCGCGGATGGGTATTGTTCTTGATGGCCGCGTTTTCCGCCGGCATTCCAAACGCGTCCCAGCCCATGGGATGAATCACGTTGAACCCGCGCATGCGCTTCACCCGCGCCACCACGTCCCCGATGGTGTAGTTGCGCATGTGCCCCATGTGCAGCGTCCCGGAAGGATAGGGCAGCATCTCCAACACGTAGTACTTCGGCTTCGACGGGTCCGCCTCCGTCTCGAAGACCCGCTCGTCTTCCCAGCGCTTCTGCCACTTTGCTTCGATTGCCTGAGGAGTGTAGTCCGCCACGCTTCGCTTAGCCTTTCTTCTTTTTCGCGTTTTTCAGGGTTTCCTCGGCCGTCTTTTTCTTCTTGTCGGCTTTCCGCTGCGCGGTCACTTTTTTCTGCAGCGCCGCCGTCAGCATCGAATAGCCCTTCTCCGCCTCGGGCGCCTGCTCCGCCTTTCCCGCCAGCTCCCACAACTGCTTCACGTTTTTCCGGTCGTCGCCCGGCTCGTCAATGGGCGTCTCCAGAAGAAAAGCGCGCCCCGGCAATCCGTCCGGCCCGCTGGGGCCCAGCCGCAAGTGCCGCAGAAATCGCGCAAACGCTTCCGCTCCGATTTTGCCCTTGCCCAGATGTTCATGCCGGTCCACGCGCCCGCCCAGCGCCACCTTGGAGTCATTCACGTGAATCACCGGCACGCGCTCCAGCCCGATGGTTCGCTCGATCATGGCAATCGTCTGCGTCAGCCCCGCTTCACTGCGGATGTCGTAGCCCGCCGCGAAGAGATGCGCCGTATCCAGGCACGCGCCCGCCGGCACTCCCTTCAGCAGTCCCAAAATCCCCGCCACTTCTTCCAGTCTCCATCCCACCGCCGTGCCCATTCCCGCCGTATTCTCGATCAAAATGCGCAGCCCGCCCAGCCGCACCCGTTTCACCGCCTGCCGGATGCTTTCCGCCACGGTAGCCACCGCGGCCTCCGCCGTGGATTCCCCCCGCGATCCCGGATGCACCACCAGAAAATCCGCGCCCAGCGAAATCCCGCGCACCAATTCGTCCTGAAACGCCTGAATCGACCGCGTACGCAGCATCGGCTGTGTCGACGCCAGGTTGATCAGATAATTGGCGTGAATCACCAGCGGCCCCAGCCCCAGTTCCGCCCTCCGCGCGCGGAACTCCGCCGCCACCGTCTCCGGTATGCGCGACGGCCCCGCCGACCACATGCGCGGGCTGGCCGAAAAAATCTGCAAGGCATTGCAGCCCAGCTTGCGCGCCGATTCCAGCGCGTCCAGATAGCTCTTGGCGATGGACGTGTGGATGCCGATGCGCACGCTCCCGTCCGTCCACGCCGGTGGCGCGGGCTCGGGTTCGGGCTCCGGGCGGTATTCGTCTTCCGGATCAAACGTGGTGTCGAGTAAGTTGATTGGGTCGGGCATTCGGTCGTTGGGCATCCTGGTTTCTTCTTTGAATACAGTATTTTAGCCGACCTCACGCAAATCACCAAGCCTCCCTTTTTAGCCCCCTCCAGCCTCCTCCTTTGCTTGCCCGCACTTCCGCCCAATGCTAGACTGGCCTCGTCCCGTGGGAAGTACGTTCCTGGAGAGTTGATGAGCCGCTGCAAGGCTGTCCTGCTGACTCTGACCTGCGCCCTGTTCGCTGCCGGCTGCCCCAAGGGCGGCGGCGAGTACAAGCAGGGCCGCGCCGCCGAAGCCCTGCGCGATTACGATACCGCTCTCCAGCACTACCAGAACGCCCTGAAAGCCGACCCTTTCAACGCCAACTACAAAATCCACGCCAACCAGATCCGCTTCGAAGCCGGCCAGCTTCACGTTCGGCAAGGCCAGCTCTTGCGCGAAAAGGGCGACCTGCCCGCGGCCCTCGCCGAATTCCAGAAGGCCCTGGCCATCGATCCTTCCAGCCCCATCGCCGCACAAGAGGCCCAAACCACTCTCGACCTCATCAACGGAAAGCGCGAGCAACCCGCTCCCGCGGCCGCCCCCGCCAAGCCCGCCGAAGCTCCTCTTGCCGAAGGCCCTCCCACGCTTATGCCGCTTCCCCATAATCCCATCAATTTGAAAATGGTCAATGAGACCCGCATCATTTTTGAAACCATCGCCAAAATGGCCGGACTCACCGCCGTCTTCGACCCCGATTTTCAAAGCAAACGCATCACCACCGAAATCAACAACGTCACCCTCGAGCAAGCCCTCGATATCGTCTCCCTGCAAAGCAAATCCTTCTGGAAGCCCGTCACGCCCTCCATCATCTTCGTCGTCAATGACCAGACCCAGAAGCGCCGCGACTACGAAGAGCAGATCGTCCGCACCTTCTACCTCTCCAACGTCACCCAGCCCCAGGACCTCACCGAAATCGTTACCGGCCTCCGCCAGCTTCTCGACCTCAAGCGCATCCAGCAGGTCAATTCCCAGAACGCCATCATCATCCGCGACACCCAGGACAAGCTGCTCATCGCCGAAAAACTCATCAACGATATCGACAAGGCCAAGCCCGAAGTGGTCATCCAGGTGGAAGTCCTCCAAGCCCGCCTCGATCGCCTCCGCGACCTCGGTATCCTTCCTGGACAAAACACCACGCTGAGCTTCACTCCCGGCGGCGTCGCGCCCACCTCCACCAGCGGCAGCTCTTCCCTGCCCATCAACCAGTTGAAGAAACTCACCTCCGGCGACTACAGCTTGGCCATGCCCGGTGCTACCGCCACCGCCATCCTCGCCGACAACAACACCAAAATCATTCAGAACCCCGAAATCCGCTCCGTGGACGGCCAGCCCGCCAAGCTGCGCATCGGCGACCGCATCCCCGTAGCCACCGGCAGCTTCCAGGCCGGCGTGGGCATCGGCGGCGCCGGTGGGGTCAACCCGCTGGTGAACACCCAATTTCAGTACCAGGACGTCGGCGTCAATGTGGACGTCACCCCGCGCGTCCATCCCAACCACGAAATCAGCCTCAAAATTCAAATCGAAGTCTCCTCCGTCACCGGCAGCAGCTCCATCGGCGGCATTCAGCAGCCCATCATCAGCCAGCGCAAAATCGACCACGAAATCCGCCTGAAAGAAGGCGAAGTCAATATCCTCGGCGGCCTTATCGAGCGCGTGGACAGCAAAGCCCTCAAAGGCTGGCCCGGCCTCGCCAAACTCCCCTTCCTGCACTATCTCTTTTCCCAGCAGACCACCGATCACCAGGAGAACGAAATTCTCATCGTCCTCATCCCCCGCATCGTGCGCCTGCCCTCGATCACCGCCGACAATCTTCGCTCCCTCAGTTCCGGCTCCGATGCCAATATCCAGGTCCGCCGCGAGGAACTCCCCCAGCCCGCTCCTCCTCCTTCCTCCTCCGTCCCCCCTCCCGCCGCGGCCCAGCCTCTTCCCGCCTCTCCGCAGGGCGCGCGCCTGCACTTTGACCCGCAACTCCAGAATCTCAAGCCCGGCGATACCATTACGTTGGGCATCGTCGTGGACAACGTCCAGGACCTCTTTTCCATTCCCATGCTGCTCCAGTACAATCCCGCGGTCATCAGCGTCGAAGAGGTGCGCCACGGCGGCTTCCTCTCCGGCGGCACACAGGAGATCGCCATCGTTCAGCGCGTCGACAAGGAACGCGGCCAGGCCATCATCTCCGCCACCCGCCAGCCCAACACAGCCGGCGTCAGCGGCTCCGGCACGCTCATGGGCATCGTTGTCCGGGCCATCGCCCCCGGCTCCTCGGCGCTTTCCATCGTGCAGGTCAACGCCAAAAATTCCCAGCAGGTCACCATCCCGCTGCTGACCGGCGAAGCAACGATTCAAGTTGCCCGGTGATCTAATTTCATAACGCCATGCCACGCCCGCATCGCAACCTCCGGCGCATTCCTTCCCAGGCGGGGCTGACCCTGCTCGAACTGATCATCGCCTGCGCCATTCTCATGATTCTCTCCGCTGCCGCCGTGCCCATCGCCCGCCACAATATCGTCCGCCAGCGAGAACTCGAACTCCGCCGCGACCTCCGCGAAATCCGCGACGCCATCGACCATTACAAGGACGCCGCCGACCGCAACCTCATTCGCGTCGAAGTCGGCAGCGAAGGCTATCCCCCGGACCTCGAAACCCTCGTCCGCGGCGTGCAACTCGGCGCCACCGCCGACCGCAAAGTTCGCTTCCTGCGCCAGATTCCCGCCGACCCCCTGACCGGCCGCGCCGAATGGGGCCTCCGCGCCGTTCAGGACGACCCCGACTCCCGCTCCTGGGGCGGCAAAAACGTTTTTGATGTCTACTCACGAGCCACCGGAACGGCGCTCGATGGGACACGCTATGCTGACTGGTAGAACTTCGCCAATGCCCCGCCGGACGCTGCACTCCGCCGCGGGCTTCACCCTGCTCGAGATGATGGTCGTTCTCGCCATCATCGCCATCCTCGTGGGCATCGCCGCCGGCCGCTATGACCGCTCCGTCCAGCGCGCCCGCGAAGCCACCCTCATGTCCGACCTCAAGACCATGCGCCAGGCCATCGAGCAGTACACCGTGGACAAACTCGCCGCCCCGCAATCCCTCGAAGACCTCGTCAGCGCCGGCTATCTCCGCGAAATCCCCAAAGACCCCATCACCCAACAGCGCGACTGGCAGCTCAAGTTCGAAGAAGTTTTCCTTAGCCCCGACCAGAACTCCACTGGCCTCACCGACGTCCACTCCAACTCTCCCCTCGTTTCCCAAGTTGAAAACACCCCTTACAACACCTGGTAGCCGCTGATCCCCTGGAATCTCCACAATTTGTAACTGTAGAGAATACGCAATAGACTATGGAGCGGAGCAAAATCGCATTCCGCCGCGGCCCCACCAGCTAAAGAGGAACTGCGTTGCGGTCGAAAACAAAACTATGAGTACTGTCCAGATCGCTCTGGCCGCCACCACGCGCATCGTGCAGGCGGTCTTGCGTGCCACAGACGAGAAAGCCCTGCTGGAAGAGGCCTGCTCCATCATCGTCGATGTCGGTTACGGCTTTTGCTGGGTCGGCGAGGCCGAGCACGACGAGCAAAAAACCGTCCGTCCGCTGGCCTGGGCGGGACACGAAGACGGCTATCTCTCCACCCTCAAGATTTCCTGGGGCGATTCAGGGTCCGTGCAGAGCCCCGCCAGCCTGACCATTCGCACCGCGCGGCCCGTGGTCATTCCCGACATCAATAATTCTTCGGAGTTTTCCGCCCTGCTCCGCGAAGCCGCCCACCGCGGCTATCGTTCCTTTTGTGTTTTACCCCTGATGAACGCTCAGACTCCCTTTGCTATTTTGTGCATCTATTCCACTCAGCTCCAAGCCTTCGACGAGCAGGCCATGCAGTTGCTCTCCAATCTCGCCGAAGTCCTCTCCTTTGGCGTGATGAGATTGCGCAACCGCCGGCAAGCCGAGGGCACCGTCCGCGAAAGCCGCCAGCGTCTCGATTTCGCTCTGCAAGGCGGCGAATTGGGCACTTGGGATTGGTACCCGCAGACCGGCGCCAGCATTTACAGCGAACTGTGGGCCCGCACCCTGGGCTATCGCCTCGACGAGGTCGAACCCAATGTGGACTTCTTCGAAAAGCACGTCCACCCCGGCGACCTTCTGGATGTTCTGGATCGCTTGAAGGACCATCTCGAAGGGCGTTCGCCAGTCTATGAATCCGAGCACCAGGTTCGCACCAAGTCCGGCAACTACATCTGGGTCCTGGACCGCGGCAAAGTCGCCGAGCGCGACCCGCAAGGCCGCGCCGTGCGTGTCACCGGCGTCATCTCCGACATCACCAAGCGCAAGGAAGCCGAGGAGTCCCTGCGCAAGATCCGCGAGCGGCTCGATTTCGCCTTGCAAGGCGGCGAATTGGGCATTTGGGATTGGGACCCGCAGACCGGCCAGAGCATCTACAGCGAACTCTGGGCTGGCATGCTGGGCTATCGCGCCGACGAGATCGAACACAATGTGGAATTCTTCAAGCAGCACGTCCACCCCGATGATCTTCCGAATGTTCTGGAGCGCCTGAACGAACATCTTGAAGGCCGTGCGCCCGTCTACGAATCCGAGCACCGCCTGCGCACCAAATCCGAAAACTTCATCTGGGTGCTGGACCGCGGCAAAATTGCCGAACAGGACCCGCAAGGCCGGCCTTTGCGTGTCACCGGCGTGATTTCCGACATCACCAAGCGCAAACTGGCCGATGAAAAGCTGCGCCAACAGGCGCAGATCATGGACCAAATCCATGACGCGGTCGTCGCCACCGATTTGAACGGCGTGATCACCAGATGGAACGGCGGAGCCGAGCGCATTTTCGGCTATACCGCCGAGGAAGCCGCGGGTCAACATATCACCCTCATTTACCCTCCCGATGAGCACCGGTTTTTGCAAAGCCTGGTGATCGAACCGCTCCAGGCCAAGGGCTGGCATGAAATCGAAGTCCGCGCGGTTACCAAATTCGGCGAGCGCCTCCATATCCATCTTCTCCTTTCCCTCTTGAAGGACAGCGCCGGAAACGTCACCGGAATGATTGGCAACTCCGTGGACATTACCGAGCGCAAGCAGGCCGAAGAGAAATTCCGCAAGAATGAAAATCTCCTCCTGCAGTCCCAGCGCATTGCCCATATCGGCAGCTGGAGTTTCGATCTGTCCACCCAGACGGTTGCCTGGACGGCGGAAACCTATTCGATTTACGGCGTCTCCCCGAATACCTTCACGCCATCCGTCGAGTCCCTGATGGGACTGGTCCATCCCGACGATCGCCCTGCCATGCAAGCGTGGATCGCCGCGGCGGCTGGCCAACCCGCTGGCCAATTGGAATTTCGGGCCGTCCGGCCCGATGGCTCCATCCGCATCCTGAGCGGCCAGGGCGAACTGATTCCCGGCGCCGGGGATGGAAACCCATTGCTGGTTGGCACCGCGCAGGACATCACCGAGCGCAAACGCGCCGAAGAGGCGCTGCGCGCCAGTGAATCCCAGCACCGCGACCTCATCGAAAATGCCGTCTACGGAATCTTCGTCTCCCGGCTCGCGGGCAAATTTGATGAAGTGAACCCCGCCCTGGTGGCCATGCTCGGTTACAGCTCCAAGGAAGAACTCCTGGCCCTGGACCCCAGCACGGACGTCTATTGCCGCGCGGAAGACCGCGCAACAATCATCGCGCAGATTCGCCGCACAAAAGTCCTGCAAGGCGTGGAAGTGGAATGGAAACGCAAGGACGCCGCCGTCATCCTCGTTCGCCTGAGCGGACGCATCGTGGAGATTGCCAAGGGCGGACCCTATCGCGCCGAAGTCATCGTGGAAAACGTCACCGAGGCCAGAAAACTCGAGCAGCAGCTTCGCCAGGCCCAGAAAATGGAGGCCGTCGGGCGCCTGGCCGGCGGAGTCGCCCATGATTTCAATAATCTCCTCGCCGTCATGCTGGGGCAATGCGAATTGATCGCCGGCGATTTGGACTTCCAAACTCCCCTGCGGCGACAGATCGAAGTGATCTCCGGCGCCGGAAGTCGCGCCGCCGAACTGACCCGCCAATTGCTCGCTTTCAGCCGCCAGCAGGTGCTGCAGCCGAAGTTTCTGGACTTGAATGCCAATGTTCAAGGCATGGCCACTCTGCTGGGCCGCCTGATCGGCGAACACATCACCCTGGAAACGCGCCTCTCCCGCGATCTCGGCCAGATCAAGGCCGATCCCGGCCAGATCGAACAGGTCATTACCAACGTTGTCCTGAATGCCCGGGACGCCATGCCCCAGGGCGGCACTCTTCTTCTCGAAACCTCCAACCAGGAACTCTTCGAAACCCTTTCGGAAGGCAATTTTACGGTTCCTCCCGGCCGCTATGTAACGCTTGCCGTAACCGACACGGGCGTGGGCATGGACAAAGAGACCATCGCCCGCATCTTCGAGCCTTTCTATACCACCAAGGAGATTGGCAAGGGCACGGGTTTGGGGCTGGCCACGGTGGAGGGAATTGTCAGCCAGAGCGGCGGCCATATCGCCGTGCGCAGCGTTCCCGTGAAAGGAACTACCTTTTCCATTTATCTTCCGCGCGTCTCGGTCGATGTGCTCACCGAGAAAAAAGAATCCAGCGCCTTGGTCAAAACCGCCCGGGGCGAAACCATTTTGCTCGTGGAAGATGAAGCAGTCCTGCGCGAGATGATGCGCTCCTGCCTGGATAAAGCCGGCTACAACGTACTCGCAGCAGCCCATGCCGATGAGGCCCTGCAAATTGCCGCCCAGCAGCCCGGGAAAATCCACCTGCTGCTTACGGATGTGGTCATGCCCGGCCTTGACGGAGCGGAATTGGCCCGCCGCTTGTGGGAGTTGTGCCCTGCGGCCAAGGTTCTCTACGTTTCCGGATACAAGGACACTAGGGTTCTAGCGACGAAATCACCAACCGAGGAAGCGGCCTTCCTGGAAAAACCTTTTCAGTTGCATGCCCTGACGCGCAAGATCAGCGAACTGCTGGCCCAGTCTCCCCAGTAAATTATTCGCGGAACAAACACTTACCCTGGCACCGGTGGCGTGGGCGCCTTCAACCGCTCCTATAAACGAAAAGGCTTCCGGCTGGAGTTCCGGAAGCCTTGCCTATAAAATCTCCCAATTGGTTGCGGGGGTTGGATTTGAACCAACGACCTTCGGGTTATGAGCCCGACGAGCTACCAGGCTGCTCCACCCCGCACAATCACTATAGCGGAGCGCCGCAGTCCCGTCAAATTTCCCGCCGCTTCCCTCTTCAGTTGAACGCCATTTCTCCGGCCATCGCCAGCGCCTTTTCCACTATTTCCACGCCCGTCTTCTGCAAAAATTCTTCCGGCGAGACGCCGCCGATCAGCGCAAACACGTAATCATTGGGCACTTCCACCGCCTGCCCCGCCGTTTCCAGCACCACCGCGCCCGCCCGGATCTCCTTCACCTGCGAATTTCGCCGCACTGTCAGCAACCCTTGCGCTTCCGCCTCCGCGATAAATTTACGGTTGCGCTCCCGCGCGCGCTCAAAATTTCCTCCGCGGTAGGACAGCGTCACCTCATTGCGCTTGTGCTTGCTCAGCCCCACGGCCGCTTCCAGCGCCGAATCTCCGCCTCCCACCACCAGAATTTTCTTCCCCGCATAACTCTCCGCTTCGATCAGCGAATATGCCACTTTCCCCAACTCTTCCCCCGGCACGCCCAGCATGCGCGGCGTTCCCCGCCGTCCCAGCGCCAGGATCACGTTCTTCGCGCGGTATTTCCCTTTCGAAGTCGCCACCGCGAACCCGCTCCCGTCGCGCTTCACGTTTTCCACGCGCTCGTTGGTGCGCACCCGCACGCCCGTATTGGAAACGATTGTCTCCCACACCGCCAGCAGCGCCTCTTTCGTTCCGTCGCTCACATAGAGCGGCCCGTAGAGCGGAATCTCCAGCGGCTCCGCCATCAGAAACTTGTGCCGCGGATAGTGCCGGATGGTCGAGGCGATCTCCCCCTGCTCGATGGCCACGTAGTCCAGTCCGTACTGATGCGCCGTCAGCGCCGCGCTCAATCCCGCCGGCCCCGCCCCCACGATAAGCACATCGCGCAGCGTTTCCGGATCGCTTCCCCCCACCACCGCAGGCTCCGCTCTTCCCACGCGCTTCTTCACGTGGTCCATCACCAATTTACCCTCGTTCACCGCCGTCTTGATCAGCCCCATCCCGCCCAGTTCGCCGACAATGAACAGCCCCGGCACATTCGTCTCGAAATTGTCCTTCACCATCGGCACGCGCACCGTCTGCAGCGCCCCGTCGTAGGAATATAAAATCCCCTGCGTCGGGCAGACTTCCGCGCATTTCGCGTGCCCCGTGCACCGTTCCGGATGGCTTAAAATCGCTTTCCCTCCAAGCATCTCCAGCGCCCCCGTCTCTGGACAGGCCTCGATGCAGGATCCGCACCCGATGCACAGCGACGCGTTAATCACTGGCTTGGGCTTCCCCTTCACCGCGCCCGGCGCCGCCGTGTTGACCGCCGCGCGATGCACGCTCCACATGGCCAGCGGCGCTCCGCAATGCGAACAAAACGCGGAGGCCTCCCCAATCGGCTTGGCGCACCGCGGGCAGGGGCGCATTTTCCCCATTCCCCCGGCGCTCGCCGCAATGGGAGCCGCCGCGGAAACAGGCCTCGGCGCTTTTTTCGCTTCCGTCAGTTTTTTCAGGTAACCGCGCACGAAAAGAAAAGTCACGAGCGAGGCGAACAACACGGTTAAAAATGTTTCCATGTCACGCCTCTCTAGTAATATCCAAACATCAGCGCCACCACGATATGAATTCCCGCCAGTACCACGAACGAATAACTGAACGGCCGGTGCACCACGTGCCACAGCTGAAAGATCTCCTGCGCCTTTGACAAGAACAGAATCTTCTTCTCCAGGAAAGCCTCTTCCTTCAGGCAGTCAATCACGCTCTCCACCTGCGCGTGATGCGAACGCACCAGACCCCACAGCGCGGCCCTTCCCCGGAACGAGCGCAAAGCCTTGCGACGCAGTCCCGCCAGCTGCCAGAAGCGCGTCACGTCATACCGCATCATGTAGGCCAGCACGGCCATCGCGGACATGGAGTCTACTTCGCTCGCCGCCGGCAAACGCAACAATCCCGCAAAATCCCCGGGCGCCAGCACCTCCTGCGATTTCAGCCGCTCGGCCAGCCGCCCGCTCTGCTCGCTCAGCTCCTTCTTGGACAGCTCCGCCGCTCCAATGCTGCGCGGTATTTGCGCATAAATATAGCGCCCCACCACCCCGCTCACCGCCACCGCAATCATGATCCAATACGCAATCCCCGCCAGCCCCTTGAATTTGAACGAGGAATGAAACGTGACCACCACCGGCGCCATGATCCCCAGTATCACGTGGAAATTCAGCCACCGCCGCGTATTCCCGATCCGCGAAAGGCTCTTCACGCTCTTGCGAATCGCATAGAGAAACAGCAATAGAAAAAACGCCAGCCCCAGAAATCCCAGCCGGATCCCCAGCACCCCGCTGGGCCTCAACAGCACATGCTTCGGCGAATAAACCCGCTCCGCCTGCCCCAGCGTGTAGTAGCCGAATCCGTACACCGTCAGCGCCAGCGTCAATGCCATCCCGCCCAGCGCGCTCACCCATAGCCCCAGCGAATGAAACACTTCCGCGGCGCTGCGGCGGCTCTGTGGAATTGCGGCAGTCGAGGTAATCGTGCTCACGTTTGTCTCTCCATCTCCTTCTTTCTATAGTATGCGCCCGACGCCAATCCCCGCCGGCTCTCCATACTCAATTGCTCCAACCATACATAACCCTTACGACCCCAGTTTCGCCTTCACCTCAAACCGCCGGTACTTCGCGAATTCATGCACGTTGCGCCAGTGCTGCTTGGGCGTCTCCAAATCCACTGTGGCCGTAACCGGCAGCCAGTAGGGGGCTCCCGTTTTCTCCATTTCCACCGGCGCATAGCGCACGTCGCAATCCAGCCGGTGCAATCCGATGTCCTCCATCGGCTCGGAGAGTTCCCCGCGAACCCGCGCCACCGTTCCGCTCTCCGCGTCGATCCACACCGTTCCGGCCATTCCCAGCGCGTAATTCCGCCCCCGCAGCCGCAGCACCGTCGGCGAATCCTCGCCCCGGATGTGCTCGAAATGCAGCCGCACCAGCCGCCGCCCTTCCGCCATTTCCTCTCCCTCAGCCGCAAAGCGGAAGCTCCGCGCATAGTACGGATGCAAAATCAGCGCCATCGTCGAAAATCCCCGCGTCATCAGCAGCGGCCTCTGCTCGAACCGCCCCGGACCTCTTTGCTCCTCGAGCATCTCCTCCGCGCTCATCCGTCCATCCCTGTTGTGCACCAGCAATAGCGAATCGTAGAACGCCTCCTGCTCGTACTCCACCTTGCTGTTGCTTCGTACCTTATGCTGCGAAATGTGTTCCTGGTACCGCACCATCGCCAGATGCTCGGTCAATTCCACCGCCGCGCCTCCGGCGCGCCGCACCATTGCCGTCACCGCCTCGTCCGGCTTCGTGTTTTCCGCTCCTTGAGGCGGGCCCTGCGCCCGCGCGCCGGCTGCCAGCAGACACACCGCCAGCAATCCTCCTCCCGCCGCCCGCATCCATATCCTCGCTGTCATCAGAACCGCTCCCCGATCGCGAACGTGGCCTGGTCATAATTCATCATTCCGCCCCGCTGCCACGTAAATGACCCCTGCAGGAAGAGATGCCTCCCCGGCGTCCATTCCACCTGGGACAACACAAAATGCGAATCCACCGTCCCGCTCGCCAGGGAATTCAATTGCTGTATCCCTCCCTGCATCTCCACCCGCAGCGTTTCCTTGAACTGCCGGGAAAGCGAGACGGCCTTATAGTCTCCTCGCCCGAATACGCTGTCGAACTTGGAATAACGCAAGTCCGTCCTCCACCCGGTCTTCAGAAAATTTCCAAAACTGAGTCCGTACAGCTGGCTCCAGGACGCCTGCGTATCCCCGGTGCGGCTATTGCGTCCCTGGTTGGTATAGAGCGTGATGCCCTTGATCACTTCCGCCCGCACGCCCCCGCTCAGCCCCTGGAAGAGATAGCGGTCCAGCAGTCCGCTGCCGATCAGCACCGGATCAATGGTCGGGATGGTGCTGAAGTAGCTGTGGCTTAGGTCGAAGGAAAGTCTCGGCACCGGCTGCAGGCGCAGCGATGCATAACTCCGGTTCAATCCTCCGTAGCGGGTCACCAGCGGGCTCGCTGGATTCGCCGGATTGGGCGCCTGATAGGTGTGCGTCGCATCCACCTGCATCGAGTGATACAAGGACACCTTGCGCCCAAAAGACAGTGTGCTGTCGGCAAACAGGAATTGCCGCTCCGCCTTCCAGTCAATCGCCGATATCGCTAGGCCCGTGGTCTCCGTAAAATGCGTGGTATCGAATTTACCGCGCTCCACGCTGAGAAATACTCCTCCGATGCGCCGGTCAGGATTGTAGTCCCACGATGCCGGATCGGGCGTTGTTCCCGCAAAAATTCCACCGATAATTCCTTTCCCACCGCGCACTCCGGTATAGCCCCCGTCGATCGTGCCCAGGCTGGTTCCCCAGGGCAGATACAGCCGTCCAAATCCCGCAACCATCAGCGAATACGGGTTGTTGTACGTAAAGCTGGCCTGATAGGTGCGGTTGATCAGGTCCGAAACGGTCTGTGGTTGCGTGCCGCTTCTCTGCGTCAGCCGCCCGCGCCAGTTCCCCGTAAAATTCCAAAAGCTCCCGCCGATGCGCGTCGCGTTCCCTCGCAGCACCAGACCTACATCCCGGTTGGTCGTGCCCACCGGACCACGCCCCATCACCGTGCTGTATTCCACGCCGATTCGCCCGCGCATCCGGTTCACTTCCGGCGACGGTGGATGCGGCAGTGCGGCGCGAATCTCTT
>Ga0315281_10001786_pt1 | contig 31919 bp, 29 predicted proteins | sample YL17G07_0_MG_FD_204540 | JGI IMG/M metagenome (GOLD analysis project Ga0315281, IMG submission 204540) | Sediment microbial communities from Yellowstone Lake, YNP, Wyoming, USA - YL17G07_0 | ecosystem: Environmental > Aquatic > Freshwater > Lake > Sediment | place: USA: Wyoming | collected...
CATCAGCTTCTGCTTGAGGTTGTACAGCGCCTCGATGTTGCTGCGCGCCGACGCGCCGGCAAAGATCCGCTGCTCGACGCCCTCGAGTTCGACCTCGAGCGCGTCGAGTATCGGGAAGTAACGGTCGACAATGGCGTCCATCAGCGCGTAGAACACGAAGCCCGCCCCCTGTTTCAGCAGTTCGGGCTCGCGCTCGCAGCGATCCCGCACCCCGAGAAAGCCCTGCTCGGAGTGGTTGCGGATCGACAGCACGTAATTGGGCCCGACGAACACGTCGACCTCGCCGACGCTGAGTTCGCCGCCGGCGATTTCGATCAGGTGCAGGACCGCGAACAGCGAATCCCCGTATTCGTCGATCTTCGGCCGCTGGTGGCCGTGATGCGCGTCCTCCACCGCGAGCTCGTGCAGGCCGAATTCGCGCTGCATGACATCGAGTTCCCCGGGCTGCGGGTCCTTCAGCGCAACCCAGACGAAGCAGGCGGGGCGGACGATGTACTCGCTGATGTCTTCGACCGCAATGTCGGCGAGTTTCCTGCCGTCCTGGTAGGCGACACAATTGATCAGCATTCATGCATCTCCGTGATTTCCCTTACCTGCTAGAATCCTACGCGAAGCCGCAACCCGAATAAACCCTCTTTACATGACACCGCAGATCAGCCGCCGCGCATCCGCGCTTGGCACCGAAAACGCGTTCGTCGTCCTCGCCGAGGTGAACGAGCTCGTCCGCCGCGGCAAGGACATCATTTCATTCTGCATCGGGCAGCCGGATTTTCACACGCCCAAGAACATCCAGGACGCCGCGGTCAGGGCGATCCGCGAGGGGAAACACGGATATACGCCTTCCGCCGGCATTGCCGAACTGCGCGAAGCGGCGGCAAGGGAGATCGGCCGCGTGCGGGATTTGCAGATCTTGCCCGATGACGTGGTCATCGGTTCCGGGGCAAAACCGTTCATCGCCTACACCATCCTGACGGTGACCGACCATGGCGCCGGGGACGAAGTGATCTACCCGACGCCGGGTTTCCCGATCTACGAATCGCAGGTTCTCGCGTCGGGCGCGACGCCGGTGCCGATTTACCTGCGTGAATCGAGGAATTTCGCGTTCGATCCCGGCGAACTCGAGAAGAAGATTACGGCGAAGACAAAGCTGCTGATCCTCAATTCGCCGCACAACCCGACCGGCGGCGTGCTCGCCGAAAAGGATCTCGACGACATCGCCGCAGTGCTGGCGAGGCATCCGCAGGTGTGGGTCTACGCCGACGAGATCTACGGCAGGCTCATATACGACGGCGTGTTCCGTTCGATCGCGCAGTGGCCGGGCATGCTGGAGCGCACCATCATCGCCGACGGCGCGTCGAAGACCTGGGCGATGACCGGCTGGCGCATCGGCTTCGCCGCGAACCGCGCGCTCGCGCCGCACTTCACGCGCTGGGTGACCAATACCGATTCCTGCGCGTCGCACATCAGTCAGTGGGCGGCGGTCGAGGCGCTGAACGGCCCGCAGGACGACGCCGAAATGATGCGCAAATCCTTCCAGGAGCGCCGCGACCTCATCGTCGGCCTGCTGAACCAGGTGCCGGGCGTCAGTTGCAGGACGCCGGGCGGCGCATTCTACGCGTGGCCCAATGTCACCGAAGCGTGCCGCGCGACCGGCGCGAATGACTCGGAGGAATTCCGCAAGCGGCTGCTCAACGAGGCCGGCGTCGCGGTGCTCGCCGACATCCATTTCGGCAGCCGCGTCCCCGGCGACGGGCAGCATATCCGCTTCAGCTATGCGGCGTCGCCCGCGGCGATCGAGCAGGGCGTCGCCCGCATGGCCGAGTTTATCCGCAGCAACACGCGATGATCGGGATGGCGGGCACTTGATGAGCGTGCGCGAAGACATTCTTGCGCGGATCCGCAGGCAGCAGGGCCGGTCCGGCGCGCCGTCGGATGCCGAGCGGGCTGCAGTTGAAAGCTGCATTGCCGCACGCGCGATCGGGCCGCGGCCTGCGGTGACGGGCGACCTTGCCGCACGATTCAAGGCAAAAGCCGAGGCGCTGGCGAGCACGGTGGCCGAAGTCGCTGCGCTTGCCGATGTCCCCGCCGCCGCCGCCGCGTACCTGCGCTCGGGCGGGTTGCGGATGTCCGGCGTGGTGGTCGGCGATCTTGCGAACCTGGATTGGAAAGCGGCCGGGCTGTCCCTGGAAACGCGCCGCGCCGCGGACCAGGACGCGGTCGGCATCACCGGCGCATTCTGCGCCATTGCCGAGACCGGCACGCTGATGCTGGTGTCCGGCGCGGGTTCCGCGGCCTCGGCGAGCCTCGTTCCAGAAACGCATATCGCGGTCGTCCCGCTGTCTCGCATCGTGACCTACATGGAAGACGGCTTCTCGCTCGCACGCGCCGAACTCGGCGAACTGCCGCGCGCGGTGAATTTCATCTCCGGCCCCTCGCGCACCGCAGACATCGAGCAGACGGTGGCGATGGGCGCACACGGCCCCTACCGCGTGCACATCATCCTGGTTCGCTGAAACATCCTCCGGCGGTGGGTTGTGCGCGCCGCGCCGCGCGGCGCCTGTGCTTGACCGGTGTCAACAGCCCATGCCTCCAAACGTGTTCCGATAATGGCATTGAGTCGGACCATCGGAGGACATCATGAATATGCGCATTGCGGTGGCCGCCATCGCGGCGCTCGCCGCGCTCCTCGTATTGCGGCCGATCGCGGCCGATGAGGAGATCCGCTCAGCCGGGCAGATCAAATTCGTGTCAGGCGGCGTCGGTGAAGAATCGCTCGAGCGCATTCGCACGCTCGACGGGGATTTCAACCTGAAACTCCTGTTTGCGACCCGCGACGGAGAATATCTCGCGGACATCGGTGTGACGGTCAGCGACTCTCGGGGCGGCAGGATGCTCGATACCGTATCCGAAGGGCCATGGTTCCTGGCAAAGCTCGTGCCCGGGAAAATCAGCATCACCGCCGCATGCAAGGCAGAATCCCGTACCGTCGCGACTGCGATCCCTGCCATCGGGCAGCGCGAGGTGGTTTTCCGCCTGGAATGCGGCGATTAGCGCTGCCCGCGGCGGATTCGAATCGCGTGTCCGCGTCGCATCACGTGCGGCGGGCTGCCTGTATCGAGACCTGCAACGGCACCGGATCTGGCCGCGTCAGGCAGGCAATCACCCCGCAGCCCATCCCGTCGCGTTTACCTCGAGGAGACTTGCCACGCATGGCGGATTTGCGCACACTCATCCGCAATGGAGCGAACCGCAATCGAGCCGCAGGCCGCCGACGCCGACGCCGACCTGATGTGGCGCTACGGAACAGGGGACGCGGCGGCATTCGAATCTCTGTACGCGAGGCACAAGGGCGCGGTGTACCGCTATTTCCTGCGCCAGTGCAGGCAGGCCGCGCTGGCGGACGAGTTGTTCCAGGAGGCCTGGCTCAAGGTGGTGCGGGCGCGAGAAGCTTACAGGCCGGAGGCCAAATTCGCGACCTGGCTGTTTGCGATTGCGCACAATGTATTGATGGACAATTTTCGGCGGCACGCGATCACGGTCGTCGACGGCGAGGCCGCGGAGGCCGAACTTGACAATGCCGAGTCGGCCCCCCACGAGCAACCGGAGCGCCAGTTGGAGCGGAAGCGCAGAATCGAGAAACTGCTTGGCCTGATCGACGGGCTGCCCGCATTGCAGCGCGAGGCCTTCCTGATGCACGAGGAGGCCGAGCTGTCGCTGGCCGAGATCGCCGCCGCCACCGGGGCCAACGAAGAAACGGTGAAGAGCCGGTTGCGCTACGCCCTGTTGAAATTGCGCGCGGGGATGGACGAGGGTTCAGGAAAGACGCAGGACTGAGATGAGCGATTCCTTTCACGACGAGGAACTGGCGCGGCTGTATCGCGATGCGCCGAAGGCCGGGCCGCCGCCGGCGCTCGACGCGGCAATCCTCGCCGCCGCGCGACGCGAGGTTGGCGCGGGCCCGCGGCGTGATTTTTTGCCGGATCGGATGCAGTCTTTCCGGCAATGGCGCGTCCCGCTGTCGGTCGCCGCGGTGGTGGTGATATCGGGATCCCTGGTTTTTCTGGCCGAGCGTGAGCGCCCTGTCGATTCCGAATATTTCTCCGCGCCCGCGGAGCAGGGTGCTGTGCAACCGGCACTGCGCGCCAAGGAGGCACGGGAGTCGAAGGACCCGGTCGGGGCCACGGCGCAGAGTCCCGTGTCGCCTGCGCCGCCGCAAGCCGTAACCGGGCCTGTTTTGAAACAACTCCAAAAGGAACCGGTGAAACGCCAGGCTGCGCGGACCGAATCGCCGGCCATGCCGAAGGACGGGGAAACCAGCGCTGCCGCGGCGGAAATGCCGGAAAATCGGGTGAACGCAGGCAGTGCGGCGGGCAGGCTCGATTCGGGCGCCACCAATCAGCCGCCCGCGGCGAAGCAAAGCATGCCAGCGGCTGCGATGCCGAGGATCCAGGGCTATCGCCCGGCAGAACCGGCAGCCGCTTTCGCGCCATTGCCCTCGCAGCCGGCGGCCCAAGCGGCTCCAGTTGCGAAACCCGAGGGCTTTGTCTACAGGTTGCGGCGGGACGCCAATGGACCGCAATCCCTGGGAATCCGGGGTTCGGCCGGCGGCTCACCGGGCTCAGCGGATATTGGAGCCGCGGCCAAGGCCGATGCCGCAGCGGATTCCCCGGAGGCGTGGCTGGCGCGAATCGAGGCGTTGCGGCGCGAGGGCAAACCCGAGGAAGCGCAGCGGAGCCTCGCCGAATTCAGGAAACGCTATCCCGACTACCCTTTGCCCGCACATTCAAGACCCCATGATCGGGGCGGGGCGTGCCGCGGCAAAGCCCCCTATAATCGGCGGCAAAGAACGACGCCGTTTTCCCGGGGAGGAAGAATGAACAAACCGTTTCGTGCGCGCGCGCAGGTGCGCGCGCAGGCCCGTGTGTTGCTCGCCATCGCCGTCGGCGTTGCAAGTTCAGCCGCATGCGCGGCGGGCGAATTACCTGCCGTTGCGGGCATCCCGATCGATTTCCTGCTGTTTGCGGCGACGCTTGCCGGCGTCGCGCTGTTCCACCATTACACGCTGTACGTCGCGCTCACCGGGCTCGCATCGATCACCGCCTACAAGCTTGCCGTCACCGGATTCAAGGCCGGGCCGGGCATCGCCGGGTTGGGCGTGCATCTCTCCCACGAGTGGGTGTTGGTCTCCAATCTGTTCTGCCTGCTGCTCGGCTTTGCGCTGCTGTCGCGGCATTTCGAGAAGAGCCGCATTCCCGCCGTGCTGCCGCGCTACCTTCCCGGAGAGTGGAAGGGCGCGTTCGTGCTGCTGGTGATCGTATTCGTGCTGTCGAGCTTTCTCGACAACATCGCCGCGGCGCTGATCGGCGGCGCGATGGCGCACACCTTGTTTCGCGCCAAAGTGCATATCGGCTATCTTGCGGCGATCGTCGCAGCGTCGAATGCCGGTGGCTCCGGCAGCGTGGTCGGCGACACCACCACGACCATGATGTGGATCGACGGCGTGAGCCCGATCGACGTGTTCCACGCCTATGTCGCGGCCACCGTGGCGCTGGTGGTGTGCGGCATCCCCGCGGCGATGCAGCAGCAGCGTTATTCTCCCATTCTCAAGCACACGCACGAACACACCCACGTCGACTGGGCGAGGGTCGGCATCGTCGCCTTCATTTTAGTCACCGCGATGGCGGTCAATATCACGATCAACGTCTTCTACAGCGAGGTGTCGGATCGTTTTCCCTTCATCGGCGCCGGCGTGTGGGTGGCGATCCTGGCTTCGGTTGCAGTACGGCGTCCCGACTGGGAGGTGCTGCCCGAAGCGTTCAAAGGCAGCGTGTTCCTGCTCTCCCTGGTCCTGTGCGCGTCGATGATGCCGGTGGAAAAGCTGCCCGCTGCGTCCTGGCAGACCGCGATGGGCATGGGATTCGTGTCTGCCGTGTTCGACAATATCCCGCTCACCGCGCTGGCATTGAAGCAGGGCGGTTACGACTGGGGATTTCTCGCCTATGCGGTCGGTTTCGGCGGCTCGATGATCTGGTTCGGATCCAGCGCGGGGGTGGCGCTTTCGAACATGTACCCTGAGGCGAAGAACGCCGGCCGCTGGCTGTGGCACGGCTGGCATGTGACGGTCGCCTATGTCGTCGGCTTTTTCGCATTGCTGTACGTTCTCGGCTGGCAGCCGCACGAGCCGCACAAGAAACAGGTGTTGGGCCAGCTTGCGGCCCCCGCTGCCGCCGCACCTGCAGTGCGGCAAAAAGACCCTTCCAAAACCACCGTTTCCGTGGTGGCGATGGGCCCATAAATTGGGTTTTTTGCAACCTGATCCAGCGCATTGAATTTTCGCGGCGGCAGGAATACCATAGGCCGCAGTTGTCCTTGGCATACGAATGAGACGACGGCGCAGACCGGCGCAATCCAAATCGAATCTTTTCCACAGGAGACCGTTCCATGAGCAAGCAAGAACTCAAGCAAGGCGCAGCATCGCGCCGCAAGTTCCTCACCGGCGCCGGTGCCGCCGCGGCCGGTGCCGCAACCCTCGGCTTTCCGATGATCGCCAAGTCCCAATCGCCGATCGTGATCAAGATGCAGGGCGCGTGGGGCGCGAAGGACATCTTCAACGACATGGCCGTGGAGTACGTCAACCGCGTCAACGAAATGGCCGGCGGACGACTGCGCATCGACTATCTGATTGCCGGCGCCGTGGTGAAGCCGTTCGAGGTGATGGATGCGACCAGCAAGGGCATATTGGACGCGTCCCACGGGGTGCCGGTATACTGGTACGGCAAGAGCAAGGTCGCGTCCCTGTTCGGTTCCGGGCCGATCAACGGCTGCGACGCGCCGCAGACGCTGGCGTGGATCCATCGCGGCGGCGGCATGGCGCTCTACAACGAGCTGCTTGAAAAAATCCACCTCGACGTTGTCGGCTTTTTCTGCATGCCGATGCCGACGCAGCCGCTGGGCTGGTTCAAGAAGCCGATCACGGACGCCAAACAGCTCAAGGGCCTGAAGTACCGCACGGTCGGCCTGGCGGCGGACCTGTTCCAGGAGATGGGTTCGAAAGTGACCCAGCTTCCCGGCGGCGAAATCATCCCGGCGCTGGAAAAAGGCGTGATCGACGCCTTCGAGTACAACAACCCGACCTCGGACATGCGCTTCGGCGCGCAGGACGTGATCAAGAACTACATGATGGGCAGCTTCCACCAGGCGATGGAGTTTTTCGAAATCGCCTTCAACAAGAAAAAGTGGGCCACCATCCCGAAGGACCTGCAGGCAATTCTTCAGTACGCCGCCGAGGCCGCCAGTTCCTCGAACTGGTGGACCGCGATGGACAACTACTCAAGCGACCTGCAAATCCTGAAGGACAAGCACCATGTCAACGTGATCCGCACGCCCAAGTCGATCATGGTCGAGCAGCTCAAGGCCTGGGACATCCTGACGAAACGCCTGTCGGACGAAGACCCGTTCTTCGCCAAGGTGGTGGAATCGCAGCGCGCCTGGGCGAAGCGCGTGGCCTACTACATGTTCTTGAACGAAGCCGATTACAAACTCGGCTACGAGCACATTTTCAAGACCAAGATCCCGACCTGACCCGGGCGCATGGCACGTAACGCTGACTGGGGCGACACCGTCCGGTGCCGCCCCGTTTTCTTGTCCGGAATCGGGTGACCCATGATTCAACGACTCATCTACACCATCGACCAGCTGAACAAGACCATCGGGCATGCCTTCGCCTGGTGCATCATCATCGTGACCTTCGGCACCTGCTACGAGGTGTTCGTGCGCTACGTGCTCGATGACCCGACCAGCTGGGCGTTCGACCTGAGCTACCTGATGTACGGCGCGATCTTCTACATGGCCGGCGCCTACACGCTGTCGCGCGGCGGTCACGTGCGCGCCGACATCTGGTACCGGAAGTGGCCCGACCGCACCCAGGCGGGCGTCGAACTCGTGCTGTACGTGCTGTTCTTCTTTCCCGGCATCCTCGCGCTGGTCATTGCCGGCGGGGACTATGGCGTCGAATCGATTCGGCTTCGCGAGGTGAGCGTCAACAGCCCCGCGGGCGTGCCGATCTGGCCGCTGAAGGCGATGATTCCGTTTGGCGCCGCGCTGATGGCGCTGCAGGGCATGGCCGAGGTCCTGCGCTGCGTGCTGTGCCTGCGCACGGGCGAATGGCCGGCCCGGCTGCACGACGTCGAGGAACTCGAGAACCAGATTCTCGCGGAAACCGCGCGCAAGCGGGCCGCGGAAGGGGCCGCATCATGAGCGATCCGGCAGTCGCGCTGGCAATGATCGGGATCCTGGTGTTCGTGATCATGATCGGGTTCCCGATCGCGTTCACGCTGATGGCGCTGGGAGTGGGCTTCGGCTACTACGCCTACTACCAGGCCGGAACGGCGTTTTTCGACAACCGCGTGTTCCAGCTGCTCACCACCAACACCTTCACCGTGCTCAACAACGACGCGCTGGTGTCGATCCCGCTGTTCCTGATGATGGGCTACATGGTCGAGCGCGCAAACATCCTCGACAGCCTGTTCACCAGCCTGCGGATCGCGCTCAAGGGCATCCCCGCCTCGCTCGCGGTGGCGACGCTGGCCACCTGCGCGCTGTTCGCCACCGCCACCGGCATCGTCGGCGCGGTGGTGACGCTGATGGGCCTGCTCGCGTTTCCACAAATGCTCAAGAACGGCTACGACGTGCGCCTCGCTTCCGGTGTGATCTGCGCGGGCGGCTGCCTCGGCATCCTGATCCCGCCGTCGATCATGCTGATCGTGTACGGCGCCATGGCCAGCCTGTCGGTGGTCAAGCTGTACGCCGCGGCGATGGTTCCCGGGTTCCTGCTTGCCGGCATGTACATCCTGTATGTCATCGGCGTGGGGATGTTGAAGCCGCATCTGGCCCCGCCGCTGCCCAAGGGGGAGGGCGATATCAGCATGGGCGAGCTGATGTTGTTGCTGGCGAAATCGTTCTTCCCGCTCGCGATGCTGATCCTGTCGGTGCTCGGATCGATCATGTTCGGGCTGGCGACGCCGACCGAAGCAGCGTCGCTGGGGGCGTTCGGCGCCATGCTGCTCGCGGCCGGCTACCGGACGCTGACCTGGACGGCGCTTCGGGAATCCGTGTTCCTCACCGCGCGCACCTCGGCGATGGTGTGCTGGCTGTTCGTCGGCTCGGCGACGTTCGCCTCGGTCTTCGCCTACCTCGGCGGCAACGTGCTGATCAGCAATTTCGTGCTCGGCATGGACTTGAGTCCGTTCACGTTCATGCTGCTGTCGCAGGTCATCATATTCCTGCTCGGCTGGCCGCTGGAATGGACCGAGATCATTATCATTTTCGTGCCGATTTTCCTGCCGATGCTGCCGCACTTCAATATCGATCCGATGGTGTTCGGCATCCTGGTCGCGGTCAATCTGCAGACCGCGTTCCTGTCGCCGCCGATGGCGATGTCCTGCTTCTACCTGAAGGGCGTTGCGCCCAAACACGTGCTGCTGTCGCAGATCTTCAGCGGCTGCATGCCGTTCATGTACATCGTGGTGGTGACCATGGTGCTGATGTACATGTTCCCGCAGATCACGCTGTGGCTGCCCGGCCTGCTCTACAGCAGTTGATGCATGGACGCGACACGCCTTGAGTGGCTTAGCGCGGGCGACGCGGCGCGCGCGATCCGCGACGGCGCGATCAGCTCGGAGCAGCTGATCGCGGCCTGCCTGGCGCGGATCCAGTCCGCCGAGCCTGCGGTGCAGGCCTGGCAGTATCTCGATCCGGAACACGCTCTCGCGCAGGCGCGCGCGCGCGACCTCGATCGGAGCGAGGGGCGTCCATGCGGACCGCTGCACGGCGTGCCGGTGGGCGTGAAGGACATCATCGACACCGCCGACATGCCGACCGAGGACGGCACGGTGCTGCACGCGGGGCGCACGCCGGACCGGGACGCAAGCGTGGTGTCGATGCTGCGCGCGGCGGGCGCGGTGATCATGGGCAAGACGGTGACCACCGAATGCGCCACCTACACGCCCGGCAAGACGCGCAATCCGCATAACGCCGGACGCACGCCCGGCGGGTCGTCGTCGGGCTCGGCCGCGGCGGTTGCCGCGGGCATGGTTCCGCTTGCCCTCGGCAGCCAGACCAACGGCTCGGTGATCCGGCCGGCTGCGTTCTGCGGCGTGTATGGATTCAAGCCGACGCACGGGCTGATTCCGCGCCACGGCATCCTCAAACTTTCGCGCACCCTCGACCAGGTCGGGGTGTTTGCGCGTACGCTCGAGGATGCCGCGTTGCTCGCCGGGCGGCTCACCGGCTACGACGAACGCGATCCCGACACGCGCCCGCACGCGCGCATCCCGTTCGTGCAGACGCTGGCCGAGGAGCCGCCGTTCGCGCCGTATTTCGCGTTCGTGAAAACGCCGCTGTGGGAGCGCGCCGAGGAACCGACGCGCGAAGCGTTTGCGGAGCTTGCCGGAGTACTCGGCGACCAGTGCCGGGAACACCAACTGCCCGAGTCGTTGCGCGAAGCCTGGGACTGGCACCGCACTATCATGGAAGCTGAAATGGCTGTGAACTTCGACCTCGAGTGGGAAAAGGGGCGCGACCGCCTGTCCGAATCGCTGCGCGACCAGCTCGCGCGCGGGCGCGAGGTGCGGGCGTTCGATTACCAAAAAGCGCTTGCGCGGATTCCTGTTCTCAACCAGGGGTTCGACGAGCTGTTTGCGAGCTACGACGCGGTGCTGACGCCGGCCGCGCCGGGAACGGCGCCGAAGGCGGACAGCACCGGGGACCCGGCATTTTGCACGCTGTGGACGCTGTGCGGGATGCCGGCCATCAGCCTGCCGCTGATGACCGGCGAGGACGGGCTGCCGCTCGGCGTGCAGCTGGTCGGCCGGCGCGGCGACGACGCACGCCTGCTGCGCACGGCGCGCTGGCTGGTATCGAGGGTCCAGGCGGACTGAGGCACATAACAGGAGAACCGGAACATGCCAATCAAGATCTTCGCGGCTATCGCGGCAACGGTGCTGGTCATTGCGTTCGTCAGCCCTGTGGTGATCAAGTTGAAGGACGTCGCGCTCGGCGTGATCATCCTGATCGGTGTCACCATGATGCTGATCGACCTCTGGCAGTCGCTGCAGTCGAAGGACGACTGAAGGCGGCGGACGCCGTCGTCTGCCAGCGAAGCGCCGCTGATCGGACGCATGCGTGCTGCGGTTGCCTGCGGGCCGGACCGGATATCGGCTGTAACGCAGCCGCGGCCTTCGCCTCTAACCCCTCACGCGGCGCCGGAGCGGTCCCAGAGGTTCGGGGTGACGCTGTTGGCGTACCCCGAGACGAACGGTTGGACCGCGCCGTCGGCGAAAATGTGCCGGCGCACTGCGCCGATGTTCGCGCCATAGACATGAATGCTCACCGACGCCCGGTCGGCGAGCGCGTTGCATACGACATGGATATCGCCGACGGTTGGACTCACTTTGTCGATGCCGCCAGGATCGATCAGGTGCTCGCCGGTCTTCACCGGCACGCCGCGCGCCGGGTCGATGGCGAATTCCTCGCAGCGCTCGCGGCCGCGCATCACGCCGACGAGTCCCCAAACGGTGTGGTCGTGGACCGGCGTTTTCTGTCCCGGGCCCCAGACGAAGCTCACCACGGAAAAGCGCTCGTACGGGTCGCAATGCAGCAGGTATTGCCGGTAGCGCTGCGGGTCCGGCGCGGAAAACTGCTCCGGCAGCCAGTCGTCGTGCGTGACCAGTTCGTGCAGCAATGCGCCGCCTTCCCGCAGGATAAGCGGTTCGTCGGAACCCGCAGACTGTACCAGTCCGGTCATCTGCTGCACGAAGGTTCTGAGCCTTGCGATATGGTTCACGGTGGATACAAGGACGAGGTGGGTGGTTTGCGAATCGGCAAAGAAGTTGACCGCGACCATGCGGCCGATTTGTCGCGGGCGATATTGCCATGATACCTATCGTCGATCCGGCTGTCCTCGCCCGGCTCTCGCGCTTGCGCTGGACCGCCTATGGCTTGGGCTCGATCGCCTTCGTGCTGGCGTTTTTCCACCGCATCGCGCCGGCGGCGATTTCGTCCGAACTGCAACAGGCGTTCTCCGTCAACTCGACCGCACTGGGCGTGCTTGCGGCCACCTACTTCTATACCTACACCTTGATGCAGGTGCCGTCGGGCGTGCTCGCCGACACCCTCGGGCCGCGTTTCCTGTTCACCATCGGCGCGCTGGTCGCGGGCGCCGGATCAATACTCTTCGGGTTGGCGGAATCGCTGGCGTGGGTGCTTGCCGGGCGCACGCTGGTCGGGCTCGGCGTGTCGGTCGCGTTCGTTGCCGTGTTGAAGCTCAATGCCGCGTGGTTCCCGGAGCGCCAGTTCGCCACCATGACCGGGGTGCTGATGTTCATCGGGAATCTGGGTGGCGTGTTGTCGGCGAGCCCGCTGGCCTGGCTGGTGACGGTTACCTCCTGGCGCAACGTATTCGTCGCGCTGGGCCTGGTGTCGATCGTCCTCGGTGCGCTGATCTGGCTGTTCCTGCGGGACAGCCCGAAGCAGATGGGGCTGCCTTCGATGCGCGAACTTGCTGGCTTGCCGGAGCATGCCGCGCATTCCGGACACTGGACCGAGGGGCTCACCACGGTGTTGCGCAATCCTCGCACCTGGCCGTGTTTCCTGATGAATCTGGGCATGGTCGGCGGCTACCTCACGTTTGCCGGGCTGTGGGCGGTGCCCTACCTGCGCGAAGCGCACGGCATGTCGCGCGAGGCAGCGACCCGGCATCAGAGCCTGATGATCCTGTGCTTTGCTGTCGGCTGCCTGGTGGTGGGATGGGCGTCCGACCGCCTCGGGCGCCGCCTGCCACTGATGCGCGGCCTGGGCTTGTTGTACGTCCTGTGCTGGATTCCATGGGTCGCGGGCATTCCCGTTCCCAGCGCGATCGGGTACGCTTTGTTTGCGCTGATGGGATTCGGCATCGCCGGCGTGTCGCTGGGCTGGTCGTGCGCCAAGGAAGTGAATCCGCCGTCTCTGTCGGGCATGGCGACAAGCGTCGTCAATGCCGGTGGATTTCTCGGCCCGGCGCTGTTCCAGCCAATGGTGGGATGGCTGATCGACCGCAGCGGGGCGGGCGCGCATACGGCGCAGGATTACGAAGCAGGTCTCGTCCTTTTGATGGCAGCGGGATTGCTGGGCTGGCTGGCGACGTTCTGGCAGCGCGAAACATATTGTCGCTATATCGGGTTCGGCGAAACCCGATGAACCGGCTGTCAGGCCGGGTTGCAGCGCCGTGGAGGCCGGCGCAAGGGACGCGCGCTTGGAATCCGAACAGGACATGAAGACAAGGGAATGAAACCAGAACGCCACCTCAAACCCTGGCAGTTGTCGCTTTCCTCGGCGCTCGAGCAGATGCGCCGCGGCGAGTTGACCAGCGTGCAATGGGTGCGCTCATGCCTCAAGCGAATCGACGAGATCGACGGCACGCTGGAAGCCTGGGCATGGCTCGACGCGGGGCGGGCGCAAAGAAGCGCGGCGGCGGCCGATTTGCGGCGGCAGCTCGGCACCGCAGGCGGCATGCTGTTGAACGGCGTGCCGATCGGCGTAAAGGACATCATCGCCACCCGGGATCATCCGACCGAGATGGGCTCGCCAATCTACGCCGGCCACCGCCCACCGGATGATGCAGCGGTGGTCCAGCGCCTGCATGCCGCGGGCGCGTTCGTCATGGGCAAGACGGCGACCACCGAACTCGCGTTCATGCACGCGGCGCGCACGCGCAATCCGTGGAACCCGGCGCACACTCCTGGCGGTTCATCGTCGGGATCTGCGGCGGCGGTCGCAGCGGGCTTCCTCCCCGGCGCGATCGGCACCCAGACCAATGGTTCGGTGATCCGCCCGGCGGCATTCTGCGGCGTGGTCGGCTTCAAACCGACCGGCGGCGCCATACCGTTTGCCGGCACGCACCAGTTCTCGCGCACTCTGGACCAACTCGGCGTATTCGCGCGTGGCGTCGCCGATGTTGCGCTGCTGGCGGCGCCACTTGCCGACCCGGAATACTGCATTGCAGGGGACTTGAGAATCAGCCGCACGGCACCCCGGTTCGCGCTGCTTTCCGAGTATCCGTGGAGCAAACCCGGCGCCGACCAGCGCGGGATGACGTCGACATGCGCAGCCGCGCTGCGCGCTGCTGGCGCAAAGGTCGCAGAGGTCACGCTGCCGCCCGAGTTCGCAGAGGCGCAACGCGTGCTCCGCACGATCATGCTGTTCGAGGCGGCGCAGGAACTGGGCGCGTTGCAGCGGCGGGAGCGCGAACGGATGAGCGCGAAGCTCAACGCCGCTCTCGACGTTGGACGCGGCATTGCCGGCGAGGATTATCGCGAGGCGCTGGAAGCGCGCCTGCAGATGATCGAGCGCCTCCCCGCATTGTTCGGTGGAATCGAAGCGGTGCTGTCGGCGCCGTCGCCGGGCGGCGCACCGGGTGGAATTGCGGACACCGGGGACCCGAGTTTCTGCACCTTCTGGTCGTTGACCGGCGCGCCCGCGCTCACCATCCCCGTAGGCTGGAACCGGCTCGGCGTACCCCTCGGGCTGCAACTCGCGGCGTTGCCGCGCAACGATTCGTCCCTGCTTGAAGTCGGCGCATGGTGCGAGGAACGGCTGTTTCCGGCTTACGCGCTGGGCGCGCCGGGACCGCGCGCGAACCTGCGATGAGCGGCCGCGGCATCGTGCTGTTCGCGCACGGCGCGCGCGACCCGGAATGGGCGGCCCCGTTGCGTCGGCTCGCCCGCATCGTCGCCGACCAGGATGCCGGGGCGGAGGTCGCGGTTGCCTTTCTCGAATTCATCGAGCCGCCGCTTGAGCAGGCGGTGGCGAACATGCTGCACAAAGGCATTGATGACATCACGGTGGTCCCCGTATTCATTGCACAGGGCGGACACCTTAAGAAAGATCTGCCCCTCATCGTGGCGGCGATCCACGCCGCCAATCCCGGGATATCGATCCGGTTGGCCGCCGCAATGGGCGAGAGCGATGCGGTATTGCAGGCGATGGCTGAATTTGCGTCCGCCGCATCGCGAGCAACTGCCCAACCGTGAACGGCGATGATTGGTCGCGCTCCCGAGTCGCAAGGCGCGCCGGGTTTCGCATTAAATTACTGGTTTTATTGAAATATCCAGGATTGGCGGAGTTTTCAGGAAATAGTCCTTGCCAATGTTAATGAGAACTATTATCATTAACGCATCATGTCAAGGAGATCCTGATGCGCCACCTGCTGTTTGCCCTCGCTTTGTTCCCCTGCTTTGCCTCAGCCGCAGATCCTGAATTCGTCCTGACCATCAAGAACCACGTTTTCTCTCCCGCCGAACTCCGGGTCCCGGCAGGCAAGAAAATCAGGCTCACGATCGACAATCAGGATCCGACTGCCGAAGAGTTCGAAAGCCACGCGCTGAAAATCGAGAAGGTGATTCCACCGAACTCGAAGGCGCCGGTTTTCATCGGGCCGCTCAAACCCGGTCGCTATCCGTTCGTTGGGGAGTTTCACGAGAAAACCGCCAACGGCGTACTCGTCGCGGAGTGACCGGCCATGTTCGGCGCCGCCATCATCGTCCTGCGCGAAACGTTCGAAGCCGCGTTGCTTATCGGCATCGTCGCGGCGGCGACGCGTTCCATTCCGAACCGCGGGCGCTGGATCACCGGGGGCATCGTCGCCGGTCTCGCGGGCGCACTTGCGGTTGCCGCCCTTACCGGCAGGATCGCCACGCTGTTCGACGGCATCGGACAGGAACTTTTCAACGCGAGCGTGCTCGGCATCGCTGTCGCCATGCTGGGTTGGCACAACGTCTGGATGTCGGCACACGCCGCCGAGCTTTCCGCCGGGGCAAGGCGAATCGGTCGCGACGTCAGCGAGGGCAGGCGCCAACTGTCTGCAATCTTTATCGTGATCTCGCTCGCGGTGCTGAGGGAAGGGTCCGAGACTGCATTGTTCCTCTATGGAATGATGGCCAACGGCGAACTTAATGCACCTGCGCTCGCCAGCGGTGGCGCGCTGGGGTTGATTGCCGGTGTGTCGTTCGGCGCATTTCTCTACGCGGGATTGCTGCGAATTCCGATGAAATGGTTTTTTCGCGTCACCAGCATGCTGATCCTGCTGCTTGCGGCCGGCATGGCGTCCCGCATGGCGCAGTTCCTGATCCAGGCGGACGTGCTCCCGGATCTCGCGAGCCCTTTGTGGGACATGTCGTCCGTGCTGCCGACAGATTCCGCGGCAGGGGCCGTTCTGCACGTGCTGACGGGCTACGAAGCAGTGCCGACGGGCTTGCAGGTGCTGTTCTATGTCGCGGTGCTGACCGCAATCTCGACGGGAATGTGGTGGGTCCGACGCCGTTCATCCGATCCGGCCCGATACAGTGTTTCGGGATAAGGAATTCCCGCAATGCAACGCCGGATGGCAGTCGCCACTTTGAATTGCCACACTTCCTTTTCACGAGATTGGCCTAGGGAAGGTCTGAACAAGTCAGACCAATGGATCTGGTCGTGTTTGGGGCATATGCCAAGTTGCTGATTGGCATGGTTCCCTGGTCGCTTCGGCTGCGCACGCGACCTGCAACGCGTACTTGTTCAGAGTTTCCCTAGGGCGGTATAGCCTTGGCGCAGCAATTATTGTCGTTTTTGACAATTGACGGCTGCAGTGGGCCAAGCCAGAGCAATCAACGATTGACTGCGGCAGCCAGACTCGGAGATACTCTCGGAGGTGTCGCTGAATTTCCCATCTTTCGTGGACGACGATCGCTACGGTTGCTTCGCCCCATCCGCTGCCTTTCGGCTGCCAGAATCGACCGCTTCTGCGCATGAAACCTCGTGCTGCCCTGTGGCCTGTGCATCGACTGAGTGGCGTCGGCGTGCATCTTCGATTGGGTGAAAGGTGGCTGGTAAAACGATGCTGCGCGCCCTGTTGAACTCGCTGCGCAGGAGCGCACCGGCCGCTGCATCGCCCGCAGCACTGACCGAGCTCGGCTTCGACCTGCAAAAGGGCGGCGACGTGCGCGGCGCGTTGGCGCGCTATCGCCAGGCACTGGCGGCCGATCCACGCTTTGCGCGCGCCCACCTGCTGGCGGCGTCCGCGCTCCTGCATCTGGACGAAACCGACGAGGCGCTGATCCGCGCGACGCAGGCAGTCGAGCTCATGCCGAACAACGCCGACGCCTGGAACGTCCTGGGCGAGGCGCAACGAATCCTCGACCGGCCCGCCGAGGCGGTCGTCTCCTACCAGCGGGCGCTGTCGATCGCCGGCCGCCGCAACGACGTGCTGAACAACCTGGGGGCCGCGAATATCGCGCTCGGCGATACGCGGGCGGCGATCCGCGACTATCGCGATGCGCTGTCGTTGGCGCCCGATTCGCGCACCACAGCGTCGAATCTGCTGTATGCGCTCCTGCTGTCGGAGGATGCGACGCCGACGGAGATCCTGGCCGCCCACACGAGTTGGGCAATGCGTCATGCACCGCCGCCGGCCGCGCCCGGCACCAAGCGCGAGCCCCGCCGGGACGCGCCGTGGCGCATCGGCTACGTGTCCGCGGACTTCCGCCGCCATGCGATGCTGAGCTTCATCGAGCCGCTGCTTGCCGGGCACGACAGGCGCCGGTTCGAAATTTACTGCTACTCGAACAATCCGGTGGCCGACGACGCGACGGCCCGCCTGCGCGGCTATGACCTCGAGTGGCGCAATATCGATGGCCTGGCCGACGACGACCTGCTCGAAGAGATCGCAACCGACGAGATCGACATCCTGATCGACCTGTCCGGGCACACCAACGGCAATCGCCTCACCGCGTTCGCGCGGCGGCTGGCGCCTGTCCAGGCGACATTGCTCGGCTATGCGGCGACCACCGGCATCGAGGCGATGGACTATCGCTTCACCGATGGCGTCGCAGAACCGGCGCCGGGTGTCGAGCGCGATGGCACCGAGCGCCTGGTGCGCCTGCCCGATTGCCTGTGGTGCTTCCGACCACCCGATGAGGCGCCGCAGGCCGCTCCGCCTCCGCTGGCGAAGAACGGTTTCGTCACCTTCGGTTCGTTCAACAACCCGGCCAAGATCGGCGACTCGGTCGTCGCCGCATGGGCGCGAGTGCTGCTTGCCACGCCGGGCAGCCACCTGCTGGTGGCGCCGGTGCGCGAACAGGGGGCGGACCGCCTGCGCGGCGCGTTCGCGGCGCATGGCGTTGGCGCGGAGCGTTTGGTTTTTCGTCCGCCACAGCCGCGCGCCGATTTCCTGCGCTTGGCGGCCGAAGTCGACATTGTGCTCGACAGCTTTCCGTGCAACGGCGGCGCGACCACCTGCGAGACGCTGTGGATGGGCGTGCCGGTGGTTGCGCTTGCCGGAAACGCTTTCCGCGGCCGGGCCGGTGCAAGCCTTCTGACCTGCATCGGGCTAGGGGAACTGGTGGCTTCCGACATCGACCACTACGTCAGCCTGTGCACCGAACTGGCCGCGGCGCCCGCACGGACGGCGCAGTTGCGGGCGACGATGCGCGAACGCATGCGCGGCAGCCCGTTGATGGACGAAGCGCGCTACGTGCGCGCGGTGGAAGCGGCGTTCGAATCGATGATTGCCGACCGGACCGGCCGTCACGCCCGCCGTTGAGGCGATCATCGCGCGCGCCATGCACATCCGCAATGATTGTCGTTTTTGACAATTACCGATGCCTGAGGCCGGCGAATCCGGCCAGCGATGCGGCGCATCCTCAGACAGTGAACACCGTCGATCCCGTGGTCTTGCGCGCTTCCAGATCGCGGTGCGCCTGCGCTGCGTCCTTCAGCGCGTAGGTCTGGTTGACGTGGATCTTGACCGCGCCGCTCGCCACCACACCGAAAAGTTCCTCCGTCATCATCACAAGATCCTCGCGCTTCGCGGCGTAGCTCATCAGCGTCGGCCGCGTGATGAACAGCGAGCCCTTGGCGGCGAGCGTGGCGAGCTCGAACGGCGGCACCGGGCCCGATGACTGGCCGAAGGTGACCATCAGGCCGAACATCGACAGGCAGTCGAGCGATTTCATGAAGGTGTCCTTGCCGACCGAGTCATACACCACCGGAAGCTTCCTGCCGCCGGTTATTTCGGCGACGCGCGCGACGAAATCCTCGCGCGTGTAGACGACCGGGTGGTCACAGCCATTCGCCTTGACCAGCTTCGCTTTCTCGTCCGAACCGACGGTGCCGATGACGGTCGCGCCGAGATGTTTCGCCCATTGGCAGACGATGAGTCCGACGCCGCCCGCTGCCGCATGCACCAAAATGGTGTCGCCTGCCTTCACGCGGAAGATGCGGCGGATCAGGTATTGCGCCGTCATGCCCTTCAGCATCATCGACGCCGCCTGCGCGTCGCTGATTCCGGAGGGCACCTTGACCACCCGGTCGGCGGGCATCAGGCGCGCCTCTGCATAGGCGCCCATCGGCGGGCTCGCGTAGGCGACGCGGTCGCCGACCTTCAGGTCGGACACGCCGGCACCTGTTTCTTCGACCACGCCACAGGCCTCGAGCCCGGGCGTCGCCGGGCACTGCACCGGGTACAGGCCGCTCCTGTGATAGGCATCGATGAAATTCAGGCCGACCGCGGTGTGCCTCAGGCGCACCTGCCCGGCGCCCGGCTTGCCGACCTCGACCTGCTGCCATGACAGGACTTCCGGACCCCCCGTTTTCTCCATGCGAATTGCATAAGTCATTTTTTCTCTCCAGGTATTCAGAACAGCCGGTATTCAGGCGGCGGAATGTCAATCGAACCGACGATGCTGCCGTCGGCACGCGATAAGACGACGATCAGGCTGGCATAGCGGCATACCAGCGGGACGAACGCCAGCTGGTCGGCGCCCAGTTTCTGCCCGCGCAGGAACGCGTCATAGCGCTCGCGGTACTGCGGGCGCCGTTTCATGAAAAGTTCCATGTTGATCGCGTTACGATACACATACTCCAGGTTTTGCGCGTCCAGCGCCCGGTAGTGTTCGGTCAGCCGGAACACCGCCGTTCCCCTGCTCAACTGCGCCAGCTTGATCGACATGACCTCGCGCGGATCGTCGGGCAGCTGCACCAGCACGCGAACCGGGGTGTCGCTGCCGAGCCTGAGGAGTTCCTCCAGCGGCCGTTTCTCGGCTGCAATCTGGGCCAGGGTCACGGTGCTGAAGCGGTCTTCGGCGAACGCCAGGAACAGCGGCCGCTCGCGATACATGATATGCACGCCCCAGGCTAGCGCGGCAAGCTGCAGCAGCGCGATTACCGTAAGATCGAGCCTGAGGCCCTTCTTGCCGGATTTGAATACGATGAGCGTGAGCAGCGGGCCGATGACGATGTCGACCCCGGCCGCAAGCTGGATCACGCTCCAGCCGCCATCGGCGAAGAACAGTGGCGGCGGATACCAGAGCATCAGCAGGGGCGTGATCACCGCCGCGAATACGGCGACGCTGATGAGAAAATGCAGCAACGCCGCGCGCTGCCTGGTCATCACCCTGGCCGTCGCCGGGGTCTGGTTGGTGTCGCTCATGCACGCCCTTTCGCGGTAGTGGTTTTTTCGATCTCGGCAAGCGTCGAGTAGAATACCGGGCCGCCGCCAAGGTCCGCCGTCTGCTGGCTGGTGAGCGCGTTCGCATTGTGCCCGCCCGGCGTGGTCGAGCCGTTGAGCTGCTTCGGCGCACCGACGACGCCGGCCAACATTCCCTCGACGATGCGGAGATGGCCGAAGGTCTCGCCGCGGTCGTTGTAGAGTCGGCAGAGATCGCCGTCCCCGATGCCGCGGGCCGCGGCGTCCGTAACGCCGAGTTCGAAGGTCTGGCGCGCGTTCATTTCCCGCAGCCGCCCGACGCCCTGGAAACTCGCGCCGATGAAGTAATGCGTCGCTGCGCTGATCACCTGCAGCGGAAACCGCGTTTTTCCCTCGCTGTACCAGCCTTCCTTCTCCGGCACATACGCGGGCAGCGGATCCAGCCCCTGGCGCGCCAGGGCGTCCGACCGGATCTCGATCTTGCCGGAGGGCGTGGGCCACTTGCCGCTGTTCATGCCGGTTCTCCGCGGCGAATCCACCGCAGCACGGGCGAAGCCGTCGCGCATCAGCGATTCGAAGCTGATGCCCTCGAACAAAGGGTTGTAACCCGGGTCGATGAGCCGGCGGATCATCTCTTCATCGCTCTCGGCAAAGCACGGATCGTCGTAGCCCATGGCGCGGGCGAGCCGGCGGAACAGTTCCTGGTTGTCGAGGCTCTCACCCTGTTTCGGGATCGCCGCCTGCGACAGGCTGAAATAATAATTGCCATAGGCGCCGTGCAGATCCATGCGCTCGAGTTGCGTGTCCGCCGGCACGATGATGTCGGCATAATCGCAGGTGTCGGTGAAAAACGTGTCGTGGACGACCGTAAACAGATCGCCGCGCGCGAGGCCGCGCCGGGCCGCCACCGTGTCCGGGACGCAATTCGCGGGATCCGAGTTCCAGCAGAACAATGCCTTGACCGGCGGATCGAGGTCACCGTTCAATGCATCTCCCAGCTGGATCATGTTGATCGTGCGCGGCGCGCGCCCGGCGAGCAGGTGCGTGCCCTGCAGGTAGTTCATGTCGAAGCCGCGCATTTCCGGGCCGGTCGACAGGCAGATGCCGCCGCCGTCGCGCGGCGCGCCGGTAAGCACGCCCAGAATCAGGATGGCCCGGGTCGTCATGCCGCCGTTGTCGTGCCGCTGGATGCCCCAGTTGAGCCGGATGAACGACTTCCGCGTGCGGCCGTAGAGCAGCGCCAGCCTTTCGATGTCGGCGGCCGGGATACCGGTAATCGACTCGACCCGGTCCAAGGTGTATTCGGGCAGGCGCTGCTCGATAAGTTCCTTCCAGCCGATGGTGTGCTCGGCGAGAAATGCGGCGTCGTGCAGGCCGCGGTCGACGATCACCTTCATCATGCCGAGCGCGAGCGCGGCATCGGTGCCGGGCCGCGGCTGCAGATGCCAGTCGGCGAGCTGCGTGGTGCGGGTCGCACGCGGGTCGATCGCCACAATGGTGGCACCCCGCGCCTTCGCCTCGTTGATCAGCGGGACCATGTGCACGCCGGTGCTGACGATGTTGGTCGCCCACAGGATGACCACGTCCATTTCCGGAATCCGCTCGATATCCGCGTCAGACACCGGGCCGAAGGTCGAGAACTTGCCCGCAGTGCCGGCGGCGGTGCAGATGGTTCGGGCAAGGCGCGCTGCGCCCATGCGGTTGAAGAAACGATCGCCCATGCCGGAGAAGCCGAGCACGCCAAGCGTTCCCGAATACGAAAACGGCTGCACGGCTTCGGCGCCATATTGGGCGATCACGGCCTTGAGCCGCCCCGCGATTTCGGCGAGTGCGTCTTCCCAGGCGATGCGCTCAAACGTTGCTCCCGGCCCCTTCGGGCCGACCCGACGGTGCGGGTACAGCATCCGGCGCGGGCTGTCGACGTACTCGAGGTAGTGGTTGACTTTGTTGCAAAGGTAGCCGCGGGTCACCGGGTGGCGCGGATCGCCCTCGATTTTCAGCGCCCGCTGGCTGGCGCTGTCGACGGTGACGCGCATCGAGCAGGCATCCGGACAATCGTGCGGACAGGTCACGCTGACCGTGCGGGTGGCCGGCACTGCATCCTGCTCCAGGGCGATTGCGCTATCGGCGGGACGATTCACAGGTAACCTTCTGCACGGTGATGGCGTTGACGGGGCACACGGCTTCGCAGGCGCCGCAGCGCACGCAGCGGCTCTGGTCGATCCAGAGTCTATTATAGTAAAGCGAGTCGGTGCGGTCGCGTTCGACCCGCCGGTACCCTGTTATGCATCCCGCGGCGTCCAGTTCCAGCGCGGCGATTTCCACGATGCAGCCAGGCACCGGCCTGACCAGCAGGCACTCGTCGCACAGCACACAACGCGAGTCGACGATCTCGAATTTGAAGTCGCACAGATAACAGCGCGATGCCTCCCGCTGCGCCGCCTCCGGGCCATACCCGGGCTCGGCCTCGGTTTCGAGATCGCCCAGCCGAAACGCGGCGAGCGGCATCGGCGTCAGCGGAATCGCGTTGAGCGAGGCATCGCGGCCGGTGGGCGCAGCCGGGGATTTCCCGCAGCGCCCGCGAGCTGCCGGTTTCGACATCATTGCCGGCGACACGGCGATGCTTCGCGGCGCCTGTTCCGCACCCCCGAGGAAGCGATCGACCGCGATGGCGCAACCCTTGGCGTGACCGATCGCGGCGATCAGCGTGGTCGCGCCGAGCGCAAAGTCTCCGGCTGCAAAAATGTTCGGATACGCGGTGGCGAACGCGGATCCGGTGGAGAGAAGTCCATTCGCACCGACGAGATCCGGTAATCGAGTGCCGGCCCAACTGCCTTCGGGTTGCTGCCCAGTGGCGAAAATCACCTGATCGGCCGCGATCCCGATTTCGCTCCCCGCAAGGAGTTCGATGGCGCCGCGGCCGGCGGCGCGGGTGCGCGTGAAGCGCGCGCCCGCGAGACGGCCGCCGCGCAAGGCGAGCGCGAGCGGCGCGAGGTTCGCCTCCAGCATTCCGCCTTCGCGCAGGAACGCCTCGACCTCGCCGGGCAGTACCACCATTGCGCCGGCGCCGCGCCGGTAAGCGATGGTTGCCTTTGCGCCGAGCCGGAGTGCAGTGCGCGCGCAGTCCAGTGCGGTGTAGCCGCCGCCGATCACCAGCACCTGCGGCCCGGCGTCGCGCCTGCCGAATTGGTTGACCGCGAGCAGGAACTCGATCCCGTGCTCCGCGCCTTCGACGCGCGTGGTCTCCAGCGCCGGAAAGCGGGGCCGCAGGGTGCCCGCGGCGAGGACCACCGCATCATGCCGCGCGGCGAGTTCATCGAGCGCGATGTCGCGGCCGACGTCGATTCCGCACTGGATGTCGACGCCGAGCGCCGCGATCTGCCCGATTTCGCGTTCAATGACCTGGCGCGGCAGGCGGAACATCGGGATGCCCTGGACCAGCATGCCGCCGGGCGTGCGGTGCCTGTCGAACACGGTGACCCGGTGGCCGCGGCGGACCAGTTCGCGCGCGCAGGCGAGGCCGGCAACGCCCGCGCCGACGATGGCGACGCTGTTGCCGCTCGGCGAACCCCGGACAGCCAGCAACACCGGGCGCTCCGGCTGCGGCAGCACCCCCGGCCGGTGATCAGCGGCGCTGCGCTTTGAAAAGCAGATGGCGACCGGCTCGCCATTCCCCGGTTCGCCATGGCGGCAGGCAGCTTCGCAGGGCCGCGAACACACCCGCCCGAGAATGCCGGGAAACACATTGTCTTCAAGGTTGATCCGATAGGCCGTGTCGAAGTCGCCGCGCCGCACCGCATCGAGGTAGCCGGGGATGTCGGTGCCTGCCGGGCACGCCGTGCGGCAGGGCACGCTGGCGTCGAACCAGGCGAGGTCACCCGGTTGGCTGGCGAGTTGCTCCGTGGCGGCATCCGGCCGCGCCGAGAGCGCGGTCGCGCGGGCGAGCGTCGCGCCGGCAAGCAGGCGGTGGATGGTCGGAGAGTTGGCCATGCGGTTCCAGACGAAGCGCCGGCAACCGGTCGGTTTTTCGCGGCACCGAATTGTAGCCCGGCAGCCGCAAATTTGGCGAGCCGGGTGGGGCGGTTGCGGATAATTGGCTGTGTTTTATGCCTGGAATCGCAGCGGTGTTCAGCGCATCCCCGTGACGGGATTCGCGCTGGCGGCGGGGCGCAGGCGCGGGCGCAGTTGGCATGGCCCTGCCCGGATTGCTTGGCGTTGGGTCGCGCGGGCAGGGTATAATCCGCTCGTTTACCTCGAAACCGGCATTCACGGGCGATTCGCGTGTTGACCAGCATATTCAAGAACAGGGAGACCGGCTTCAGCCTCGGCGAGGACGAGCTGAAAGGATTTTCACGGACCATCTCCGAGATCGAGTGGTTGCTGCTGATCCTGGTGCTGCTGCAGCAGGTGACACAGAGCGAAGATACGGAAAGCCGCGCGATCGTGCTGTTGTCGCTGCTGTTCTTTGCGGGTTTCGTGATGGCATTCCATTACGCCAATCTTTACCGCAGGGAAACGCGCTGGAAACTCGCGATCGAGACCTGGGTGATGATCGGGTTCATCACCTGGGTGGTTTGGAACACCGGCAAACTCGGCAGTCCGCTGCTCAATCTTTACCTTCTCACCATTGTCACCAGCGCGCTTGCGCTCGGCAAGCTGGTCACCCTGCTCGAGATGGGGCTGATCACCGCCTGCTACATTTTTTTGTCCGATTTCGCCAGCGCGCCGTCGCTGCTCGCCTTTTTCGGCGATCTGATGGCGCAGCTCACGCCGATGCTGCTGGTCGCCTACATCACGACGCTGTTTTCCGCCGACATCCACTACGGGCTCAACAAGGCAAAGCTTGCCTCGGAGACCGACGACCTGACCGGGCTTTACAACATGCGTGGGTTCGGCGCGATCCTCGACCGCGAGTTCCAGCAGTCCGAGCGCTATTCGCGGCCGTTTGCGCTGATGATGATCGACGCGGACAACCTCAAGGCGGTCAACGATAAATTTGGGCATGAGGGCGGCAACCGCCTGCTGCGTCACGTCGTGAAGTACGTGCAGGAACAACTGCGCAACACCGACGTGATGGCGCGCTACGGCGGAGACGAATTCGTGGTGGTGCTGCCGGAAACCAACGGCAGTGGCGGATTCGAACTCTCGGAGCGGATCAGGGCCGCGATTGCGGCGTCCAGGCTCGAATTGCCGGGCAATACCATCAACACCACGGTGAGTGTCGGAATTTCAAGTTATCCGGATGACGGCGGCAGCGTGATGGCGCTGATGGAGAAGGCCGACAAGGCGATGTATCGCGCCAAGGAGGCCGGCAAGAACCGCGCGGTACGCTATTCCGAAGCGGTCTGACGCCCGCCGGCGCCTGCGGCATCGAGGGCCGCGTCGCGTTCCCTCCTGGACATGGCGGCAAGTTTTTTGACCTGCACGTAAAACGCCGCAAAGTCGCCGCCTGAGCCCCGCAGCAGCGCTTCGAATGCGGGCACCCGCACCGCATACACCGCCATGGACGCGAGTTTCGCGTTGTTCGTTTCCCCGGCGAACCAGGTGTCATAGCCTGCATATCCTTCCCATTGTCCGGTCTTGAGACTGTCGTAGTCGCGCCTCAGCTCCGCGAGAATGCGCTGCTTTGCCACACGCTTCTCGTCGTCGGTCGACGGCGCGGCATACGCGGCGTCAAGCCGCCTGCGCGACGCTGAGACGAGCCGGGTGAATTCTTCGCGACGGCTGCTTGCGCGCGCGTATGCCGCCGCAAGCTCAGGTGCGGCCTGCGCAAAGTAGCGCCGGACGCCCTCGCGTTCGACGGCGACCGCGAATGATTCGTTGAAGGTCGAGTCGCCGCCTGCATACGCCACCTGGTGCGCAAGCTCATGGAACATGAGGCGCGCAAGCTCGGCTTCGGGATAATGGATGAAGGTCGAGAGCAGCGGATCGTCGAACCAGCCGAGAGTCGAATAGGCGGGAACGCCGCCGACGTACACATCGAACCCCTCGCTTTTCATGTGGCCTGCAAATTCGTCCGCATCGGACTTGCTGAAATAGCCGCGATAGGCCACGCAACCGGCAACCGGAAAGCACCACTCGCTGAGTTGCAGCGACAATTCCGCTGCGGCGAATACGTTCCATACGACGTAAGGCCGCCCGATGTCCGCGAATCGCCGGTAGCTTGCGTTGTCCGGAAGCAGCAATTCGCGGGTTGCGAAATCCCGGATCTCCCCCGCTTTCGCAAGCCCGGCGCGCAACGCCGGCCCGGTGCGCGGATCGGCAAGAACCGCTTCGACCGGCCGCGCGCGACGCACCAGGTCGAATTGTCCGCCGATCGATTGCGCGAGATACGCTGACCCTGCGCATCCCGCAATCGAGGTCATTGCGCCCAGCGCCGCGGCGAGCCAGCCGCTGGCCATGGCATGCCCGGAGGCGCTCCACACGCGCTGGCCGGGGTTCGCCTCACTCCGGCGCATGATGGCCGTGGCCGAAATGACCGGAAACGAAAAACCGCAGGGCCTCGCAGGCGACCGCGCGGGAGACCAGCATCTGCGTATGGTTCACCGGCAGCGCGATCGCGTCGGCGGCGCCGGCAAGCCGCGTCTCGGCGAGCGCAATGGTTCCGTCATTCGGCGTCGGCAGCGCGCCGAGAAGCCAGCCGAAGCCCGGCCCGCGGGTGCCTGCGATCACCCCGATATCGACACCGCTGTCGGCGAGGCACTGGCGAGACGGCAGATCGAGCGAATCTCTCGCTCTGCCCATCAGCCAGTGCCCGAGCGCGGTCCGCGCGAACCGGCGCCCGGCCTGGCTGCCGGCGACCGGCGTGCCGGCGAGTACTGCGCGGCGGATGCGCAGGGCGCCGCTGCAGTCTCCGACGCGCTGCCGCATCAGGTCGAGAATCACCAGGCCGCCCAGGCTGTGTCCGAGCAGATAGACGCCGGATGTATCGAGCTCTTCGAGGAAGGCAGCAAGCCTGCGCGCATTGCCGGCAAGCGGTTCACGCGACGGATAACCGAACGCGAAAGCCCGGCAGCCTGCGCGTTCGAACTGCCGCCGCCATCCGGCCAGTGCGTATCGGTTGAGCCACAGGCCGTGCAGCAGGACCACCACCGACCCGGCCGGCAGCGGAGCGGCGACTTTGGGCGGAGTGCTCAGCGGTTCTGGAACTGCGGCTTGCGCTTTTCCGCGAACGCGGCCATGCCCTCGTTCTTGTCCGCGAGCGCGAACGCGGAATGGAACGTGCGGCGCTCGAATAGCAGCCCCTCGGCGAGCGTGGTCTCGAATGCGCGATTCACCGATTCTTTGATCATCATGACAACCGGTTGCGAGAACTCGCCGATTTTGTTCGCGCAGGCGACGGCCTCGTCGACCAGCTTGCCGGCGGGCACCACCCGCGACACCAGGCCGGCGCGCTCGGCTTCCGCGGCGTCCATCATGCGTCCGGTGAGGCACAGATCCATCGCTTTCGCCTTGCCGACGGCGCGCGGCAGGCGCTGCGTGCCGCCGGACCCCGGGAGGATGCCGAGCAATATCTCGGGCTGGCCGAACTTCGCATTCTCCGCGGCGATGATGATGTCGCACATCATCGAGATTTCGCAACCGCCGCCGAGCGCGTAGCCGGCGACCGCGGCAATCACCGGTTTGCGCATGCTGCGAATGCGCTCCCAGCCTTTGGTGATGTAGTCGGCCTTGTAGACGTCCATGTAGTCCCAGCCCCTCATCGCGATGATGTCGGCACCGGCCGCGAACGCTTTCTCACTGCCGGTGATCACGACGGCGGCAATCGCGGCATCGTCCTCGAATGCCGACAGCGCCGCGGTAAGGTCCGCCATCAGCGCGTCGTTGAGCGCGTTCAGGCGGGTTGGCCGGTCGAGCGTGATCAAACCGGCCCTGCCACGCGTCTCCACCAGAATATTCTCGTATGCCATGAAGTGCTCCTTGGCGATGGTTCATTCGCCGCGCGGGTTCGCGATGCCGGCTGCGGGCTTTAGCGGCAGCGTCCCGCTGTCGTTCCCGGCCGGGGAATTCTTCGGTTTTGGCTGGATTACCGCCCGCACCCGGCCCTGTGGATTGTTCCCGCTTGCCGAGGCCTCGCCGGAACTGACCACGAAATACTCGGTCTTGCCGTCGTAGGAGATGTAATTGCCGTGGACTTCGTCCAAGCCCCGCCGCAGCCGCGCGCGAACGAACAGCTCGGCCTTGTAGGCTTTCGCGTCATACTCGATGCGCCCGGCATAGCCTTCGACGTATTCGTCCACGCCTTCACGCTTTTCCCTGAAGCTCGCAAGATTGCCGCCGTCACCGGTGGCGACGCCGTGGCGAAACCCCTCGGCATCCTGCTTGATCACGATGCGGTTCGCGCGGATCGCGAGCGTGCCCTGGATCAGCACCACCCTGCCCTCATAGACCTGGACCTTGTTCACGTCGTCAATCGTCAGGTGGTCCGCCTCCAGCGTGACCGGCTTCTGCCGATCGGCGCGCTCGGCGCGCGCGGGGTCCGCCGCAGGCAGTGCCACGCAAGCCAGCGCCGCCGCAACAATGGTTGAATTCAGGTTTCGCATGGTCCGTCGCCTTCCCTTCAGCGTTCGCGCTGAAACCGTCCGCGAACCTGTCCCAGCAGGTGGAACACCCGTGTCCTGTTGTCGTACTCCAGTCCTTTTCCGGACAACACCGAACGGCCCTGCGTGATCGTCACCTCGTGGTCGGTGCTCGCGGTCGCCGCATCCGGCAGCACCTTCAGGTAGTCGGTCGACACCAACAGCGCGGGTTCGCCGCCGGCCGCGCCGCGACTCACCATGACATTGTCGTAGAACTCGGTGACGTCGCCGTTGCCGGTGACCACGCCGCGCTGCGCGTCGACGCGCACCGGCGGCGCATCCGGCGCGTAGTGAACGAGCGAGGGCGAGGCGACCCGCGTCAGATCGTCGTCGCGGAAATGCTCCATGCGTTTCGCGGTGAGCACGTAGTCTGCGTGCCCCGCCTGGTTCAGCCGGGTGACGCGGAAATCGTCGATGATGAAATCGGGCCCGGCGCTGGCCTGGCGCTCGCGCACGCCGCCGCTTTCATTCACCGTGAGGTCGAGCCAGTAGGTGAGCGCCGAAAGCGAAAGCATCAAGGCGATCGGGAACAGGGCCGAGGCGCTTCGTCTCATCGCAGGTAGGGCTCCAGCACCCGGTCGAGCGCGCCCTGCGCGCGCAGCACCAGTTCGCACGCCTCGCGCACCGCACCCTGGCCGCCGCGGGCACGCGTCACGTAATGCACGTGCTGCTTGAGGATTTCCGGCGCGTCGGGCACCGCCATCGCGAGGCCGCAGCGCCGCAGCACCGGCAGGTCGGCGACGTCATCGCCGAGAAACCCGGCCTGCTCTGCGGTGATGCCGATGCTTTCGAGCAGGCCGTCGAACGCGGCGCGCTTGTCCTCGATCCCCTGCAACAGGTGCACGATCCCGAGATTCTCCGCCCTTGCCTCGACCAGCCGCGAGCGGCGGCTGGTGATGATCGCCGCGGCGACGCCGCCGCTCTGCAGCAGCTTGATGCCCTGGCCGTCGAGTGCATTGAATGCCTTCATCTCACCGCCGCCGTCCGCGTAATACAGGATGCCATCCGTCATCACGCCGTCAACGTCGAACACCAGCATGCGCAGGCGGCGCGCGCGTTCGGTGACGGTCATAAAACCTTCGCGCGGAACAGGTCGTGCATGTTGAGCGCACCGACCAGCCTGCCGCCGGTGTCGACCACCAGGATCTGGTTGACCTTGAATTCTTCCATCACCTGCACCGCTTCGATCGCCAGTTTCTCGGGCCCGATGGTGCGCGGGTTGCGCGTCATCACGTCGGCAAGCCGCGCGCTGTGGAAATCATCGAGGCGGTCCAGGGTGCGCCGCAGGTCGCCGTCGGTGAACACCCCGATCACGCGGTGCGCGGCATCGACCACGGCAGTCATGCCGATTCGTCCCCGCGTCATCTCCAGGATGGTGTCGCGCATGCTTGCGGTCTCCGCCACGGCGGGGACGTCGGCGTTCTGGCGCATCACGTCGCGCACGTGCGTGAGCAGCCGCCGGCCAAGCGACCCGCCCGGGTGCGAGCGCGCAAAATCGTCGGCGCCGAAGCCCTTGGCGTCGAGCAGCGCGATGGCGAGGGCATCGCCGAGCGCCAGCGCCGCGGTGGTGCTCGCGGTCGGCGCGAGATTAAGCGGGCAGGCTTCCTGCGTCACGCGCGCATCGAGATGCGCGTCGGCTTCCTGCGCCAGCGCGGAATCGGGATTGCCTGTGATCGCGATCAGCTTCGCGCCCTCGCGCTTGATCAGCGGCACGATGGTGAGCAGTTCCGCCGACTCGCCGGAATTGGAAAGCGCGACCAGCACGTCGTCGCGCGTGATCATCCCGAGATCGCCGTGGCTTGCCTCGGCAGGATGCACGAAGTAGGCGGGCGTGCCCGTGCTCGCCATGGTCGAGGCGATCTTGCGCGCGATGTGGCCGGACTTGCCGATGCCGCTGACGATCACCCGCCCGCGGCAATGGAGTATCAGGTCGATTGCCCTGAGGAACTGCCCGTCGAGCCGCCCGATCAGGTCGCTGACCGCCTTTGCCTCGATGGCGAGGACCTGCTTGGCGAGTTCGAGCGATTTGGAGGGGGTGTTCACCGGGTGCGCTGCGGTATGATGCAGTGAAAATTATAGCAGATGCAGTCTGTGACCCCCGGATGCCCGGAATGCGATGACCCACTTGCTTCCCCTGATCCTGATGCTGCTGCTCGCCGCGGTCGTGGTGGTGATCCTGTTTCGCAGCCTCAACCTGCCGCCGATGCTCGGCTACCTGCTGATCGGAATCGTGGTCGGCCCGCATGCGGCGGGACTGGTTCCGGACCTCGAGGAGACGCGTTCGCTTGCGGAGTTCGGCGTGGTCTTCCTGATGTTCTCGATCGGGCTGGAATTCAGCCTGCCGACGCTCAGGCACATGCGCCGCACCGTGTTCGGCCTCGGCCTGCTGCAGGTGGTGCTGACGGTGATCCTGGTGGTGATCGGCGCCGTTTTCCTGGGAATGAACTGGCAGACCGGGCTGGTGCTTGGCGGCGCGTTAGCGATGTCCTCGACCGCCATCGTGAGCAAAATGCTCGCCGAGCGCATGGAGCTCGAGTCGCGCCACGGGCGCGACATCATCGGCGTGCTGCTGTTCCAGGATCTCGCGGTGGTGCCGTTGCTGGTGGTGATTCCCGCGCTCGCAGTCCCCGGCGGCGAGATGGCGGGTCCGCTGCTGGTGGCGGGGCTCAAGGCCGCGGCGCTGCTGGCGCTGCTGCTGGCCGGCGGGCAGAAACTGATGCGGGCCTGGCTGCACCTGGTGGCGACGCGGCGCTCGCACGAATTGTTCGTGCTGAACGTGCTGCTGATCACGCTGGGCCTGGCCTACCTCACGGATGTTGCCGGGCTTTCGCTCGCCCTCGGCGCAT